>ENA-UOYL01000015-UOYL01000015.1-marine-metagenome-genome-assembly--contig:-NODE-15-length-109317-cov-5.258431_pt1 | contig 109317 bp, 110 predicted proteins | sample MGYA00238173_ERZ767189 | MGnify/ENA primary metagenome ERZ767189 (study PRJEB28943, sample SAMN06267163) | marine metagenome | isolation source: Columbia River Estuary | place: USA:Columbia River... | reverse complement strand
TTTTTGGAAAGTTCTTTTTGTAGTTTTTTTAATTTGTCCCCGCTGCGCGCACCTAAGACTAAAGAGTGCCCCAAGGGCGCCAAGGCCCGAGCACAGGCTTCGCCCATGCCTGACGACGCGCCGGTGATTAGAATGTTGAGTTTCGCAGGACGCATACTAACTGCGGAGAAAAGATTCAGGTGCAGTGTATTTAAGTTTTTGTTCTTCAGCCACCGGTGCGCACGTGAGATGACCCTCGTGAACATTCAGACCCAAGAGAAAACCGGGATCTTCGGCTAACGCTTTTTTCCAACCGGCATTCGCTAACTTAAGCGTATAGGGGAGCGTGGCATTGGTCAGAGCAATGGTGCTGGTTCGAGGCACGGCGCCAGGCATATTGGCCACCGAATAATGAAGGACATCATCTACGATATAAACCGGATCAGCATGGGTCGTGGCGTGAGTCGTTTCCACGCATCCCCCTTGGTCCACCGCCACATCGACGATCACCGAACCTTTTTTCATGAGTTTCAACATCGATCGGGTAATTAACTTAGGTGCAGAGGCGCCCGGTACTAACACAGCGCCAATGACTAAGTCCGCCGAGGGTAAGGTTTCTTCAATATGAGCCTGGCTACTCCAGAGAGTTTCAATGGACGAGCCAAAAATATCATCGAGATAGCGAAGTTGCGGCAAACTGCGATCTAAGACAGTCACGCGTGCACCCATACCCACGGCGATCTTGATGGCATTAATACCGACCACGCCACCACCTAAGACGAGGACATGCGCAGGAGGCACACCCGGGACACCGCCTAACAACATGCCCCGACCGCCCATCGTTTTTTGAAGATACTGGGCACCGACTTGAACAGACATACGGCCCGCGACTTCAGACATCGGCGTCAGTAAGGGTAAACGATGATCTCGATCGGTAATGGTTTCATAAGCAATCGCCGTAACTTTTGAATGTAAGAGACCTTGGGTTTGCTCGGTGTCCGGAGCTAAATGAAGATACGTGAACAACACTTGGCCCTGTTTTAATTTTTTAATTTCGCCAGCCTGAGGTTCTTTCACCTTAATGATCATCTCGGCACGATCAAAGACTTCGTCAGCGGTCGCAAGGAGATGAGCTCCGGCTTGAGTGAACTCTTGGTCCGAAAAACCCGAACCTTCTCCGGCTGTTTTTTGGAGGTAAACCTCGTGGCCTGAGGCGACCAAGGCCTTGGCTCCCGCAGGGGTTAAACCGACGCGATTTTCATTATTTTTGATTTCTTTGGGGCATCCAATGCGCATAGATTCGCCTTCAAGTCCAACCTCTATTCTACTTGTTTTTGGACAGTCTTTCTTATTCCAAGTGCAACCTAGGACCTTCTGTATAAACTAAAGGGCACGAATAGAATTTGTGGAGGATGTGTGATCGGTTTTTCGCTTTCGGATGAACAAAAACAATTGCAAGCAGAGGCTCATGCTTTTGCCCTTGATGTCATGCGCCCTGTTTCGCGGCACTACGATCTCACCGGTGAATGGGCGGTTCCCGTCTACCAAAAAGCTTGGGAAGCCGGCTACCTTCAATCCCTCGTTCCCAAAGCCTATGGGGGGCCTGGTAAAAGCCAGCTCGATGAGGCCATTGTGTGCGAAGAGTTGGCCTGGGGCTGTGCCGGTCTCTATACTTCCATCATGGCTAATGGCCTCGCCATCACACCGATTCTTATTGCCGGATCCGATCAGCAAAAGAAAACCTGGTTATCCAAATTAGTCGAAGCCCCTGTGTTTGCCGCCTTTTCACTCTCAGAACCGAATGCGGGTTCCGATGCAGGAGGCATGACGTGTCGCGCAGAGAAAAAAGGAGACGTCTACGTCATCAACGGAACGAAATGTTACTGCACCAATGGAGGCTACGCCGATTTCTACACGCTCTTTTGTTCGACCGATCCTACTCGGGGAGCCCGAGGTTCAAGCGCCATCATCGTCCCGCGCAATACCCCAGGACTCACCGTTGGAAAAGCCTTGGATAAGATGGGGCAACGTGCTTCAAACCAAATCGAACTTCACTTTGAAAATGCAGAAGTCCCCGTCGCGAACCTTTTAGGCAAAGAAGGCATGGGCTTCATCATCGCCATGAAAACCCTCGATCAAACAAGGGCTGCCGTTGCCGCCGGAGGCGTCGGCGTGGCTCGCGCCGCCTATGAAATTGCCCTCGATTACGCCAAGACTCGTATTCAATTCGGAAGTCCCATCATCATGAATCAAGGCGTCAGTTTTATGCTCGCTGATATGGCCACAAAGATTGAAGCTAGTCGCCTGCTGACCTATCAAGCCGCTTGGATGACCGATAATCAAATTAAAAATTCAAAGCAAAGTGCCATCGCCAAAACCTTTGCCACCGATACCGCCATGGAAGTCTCCACGGATGCTGTTCAGATCTTAGGAGGCAATGGCTACAGTCGCGAATTCTTGGTTGAGAAGTTCATGCGTGATGCTAAGCTGCTCCAAATTTACGAGGGGACTAATCAAATCCAACGATTGGTCATTGCGAAAGAAATTCAGCAAGGCAACTAACGGAGTGTCTTTTCGTGCAACCCACAGCCCTAGTTTGCGCTTATTCCTCGCTCGGGACGGTGGCGCTTCAAAGCGTTCTAGATGCAGGGATTACCGTCAAAGCGCTCTTTACGTACGAGCCGACGGCGGAAGATCATTGGTTCACCCCACCAGAAGTCCTCGCGCGCGCGAACGGGATTCCAGTTTTCAAAGTCAGTGATTTCAATAGTGAAGACAATTTTCAACGCTGCCAAGAACTTCAGCCTGATCTTCTCTTTAGTTTTTATTTCCGCGATATGATTCAAGGCCGGTTTCTTACTCTGCCCAAGCTGGGGGCCTATAACCTTCATGGAAGCCTGCTCCCTCGCTACCGAGGGCGGGCTCCTATCAATTGGGTGCTGGCGCATGGAGAATCAGAAACCGGATTGAGTCTTCATTGCATGACCGAGAAACCCGATGACGGCGATGTGGTCGCTCAATCAAAAATCTCCATTGCTTGGGATGAAACCCCACTGAGCCTCACGCATAAAATGTCGGAGGTCGCTCCGCACCTGCTCCGCTCAGTCTTACCCCTCATTGCCGCAGGACAGCCCCCCCGACAACGACAATCAGAACTCGGCCCTTCGTCTTACTTTGGTCGACGACGCCCCGAAGACAGTGAACTCCGCTTTGAGATGACGACGCGTCAAGCCTTTAATGAACTTCGAGCGGTCGCCGAGCCTTGGCCTACGGCATACCTCAAAGGAAAGGGGCATACGCTTTATGTCCCTTGGGCTATTCCGAGCGATGACGCCTGTCCGGCCGGTCACTACCGACTGCATGAACAAGCTTGTCTGTTGGGATTCCAAGAGGGAGCCTTGGCCCTCCATCGTGTTCGCTTGAACCAAGAAAAAACATCCGTTGACCCTCTAAAACATGCCGCATGGCTCGATCTGCTTGGGATTCCTTCGGCCTAGAGGTATCGTGGACTACTTTTCTTCCCCTTATGAAGGAGTGTTATGAAATTGTCTCGTGGCTTCACCCTCTCCGCGCTGCTGAGCCTCTCGCTCATCGCGCAAACCCCGATGTCCAAAATGGAGCCCGACATCGCTCGCATGAAAAAAGATCTCTATTACCTTGCAGGCCCTGAATGCATGGGTCGAGGTACCGGTGAAGTGGGTCAAACCGTAGCCGCCGCTTATATTGCCAAAGAATTTAAAGCCGCAGGGCTTGAGATGATCAAAGGCAATACCATGAACGGTTATCTTTTTTCCTATCCGCTCAAGAAAACCACCGTCAATGCCTCCAAAATGAAAATGACCCTAGGGGCCTTATCGCTCAATTCGGGCAGTGATTACGAAACCATGGCCTCGACTAACTTTGAAGGAGAACTTGTTCGCATGAACGGCTCGGATCTCACCCAGGTTGGGGATCTCAAGGGCAAAATGGTGTTGATGATTTTAGGCAGCGAGAACCCGATGCAGGCCATGCAAAGCGCCTCACGCCCGCTCATGCAAGCAGGCGCCATCGGTATCCTTTATGGATGGTCGAACTTTGGCCCTGATCAAAAAAAATTAATGGATACGCTCAAATCTCAAGGGGGAGGTCCCCGCTTGTCCATCCCTAACGCCACGGGCCCCGCCCGTCCGGGACGAACGCCCCGGTTCACGGCATGGCTCACCGAAGAAGGTCTCCAAAAGATTCAAGGAGCTTTCAGTGAAGGGCTCAAGGTTTCTTTCCAAGCGGGCACCAACGAAGAAATGATTAATGCCACGAATGTCGTGGGCGTCATTCCCGGGACGGATCCTGTGCTCAAAAATGAATACGTGGTCATCTCCGCCCATCACGATCACTTAGGCGGAACCAAAGAAGATTACTACCCCGGAGCCGATGATGACGCATCAGGGACCACGGGTCTGATGGAGTTAGCACGACAATTGCGTACGACGAAAAACAAGAGAAGTATTTTATTTCTCTCTGTTTCGGGTGAAGAAAAAGGACTGTTGGGATCAGAATCCTTTCTGCTCAATCCTCCCATCCCCGTCAATCAGATGGTGGCCAACGTGAATATCGATATGATTGGCCGCATGGAAACGACCCGGGTGGATGTCGCGCCGGCGCGCGTTGAGAAAGGAGTCAGCGAACTCACGCAATACGCTCGGGAAATTGCAACCTCCATGGGCATCAACCTCACCGCTGAAGCCGATAAATATTGGTTGCGCTCCGACCACTATAACTTCTTTAAACGGGGTATCCCTGCTCTGTTCTTCTTTGATGGCATGGGCGATGTGTTGGATTACCACCAGAAGACCGATACCGCGGATAAGATCAATTACGAAAAGATTGCGCTGATCGTCAAGATGACCTATGGGCTGCTACGAACCACCGCGAATGCCGACAAAGCCCCTCGGATTTTAGAAAAGAGCGAATACGAATCCTGGACGTGGGCGACCCCCCCGACAGGAGCAGGTCAGTAACCTCGAACGCTTGCCTCAGTCGTGTTGATGAGGATGTGAATGGAGATGAGGACCCTTATGAATGGGGTCCTCGACTCCGGCTGAGTCGTGGTTATGAATGAAGAGATGATGATGGCGATCGGCCATCGTTTGATTTTCAAAATGGATCGTTAAATGGCGAACCTTGTACTTCTCCCAGAGGAGATGTTCAATATCCTCCAGATAAGCTTCGGTTTCCTCCAAACGTTCCGCCTCAATTACGACATGGGCGGTGGCGACCGCTAAATGACTGCAGATTTTCCAACTGCGCATATCCTGGACGTCAAGGATTCCCGGTAATTTTTTAAGGTCATCGATCGCCTCCTGATGATTGAAGGCAGCCCAATGAAGCAAGATGGACAGAATATCTTTCAGCAGCACAAACATGCCGCGGGCGATCAGGCCTAAAATCAAGAGGGCGACGAGCGGATCGATCCACGTCCAACCGGTAAAACGAATGACGACCATGGAGATCATCAAAACAATACTGGTAACACTATCGAGCAGGGCATGGATGTAGGCGCCCTTCAAATTAAGATTGTTTTTAGCCAAGTCCTCTTCGTTGGGGACGAGAATGCGGGTCGCCACGAGATTTAAAATGAGTCCGCTTAGGGCAAAGAGAAGGACTTTTCCTGTTTGAATTGGCTGGGGGTTCTGGAGCCGATCGAGGGCTTCTGAACCAACGAAAAATCCAAAGAGACCCAGCAAGATCACCACGATCAATCCATTCACCACTTCGAGTCGGTGAAGACCATAAGGCCATCGATGATCGGGGCTTTGTTTGTGCGCGACCCACAGGCTGCCCATGCTGAGCGTATTCACGAAGACATCGTTGAGATTTTCTAAACTATCGCTGATTAATCCTATAGAGCCGGTTAAAAAACCCCCCAAGCCTTGGATGAGGAAGCTCAGGAAAAAAATCAGGGCGCTCATCCATAATCGACGCAGCGTCAAACCGTGATTGGAATGCAGATGCAGCATGATTATCGTCCTTCAAAGCGCGGTGGACGCTTCTCTCGAAAGGCCGCCAATCCCTCTTGACGATCCGAAGTCTGAAGGAGGCTGAGGTAATGTTGACGTTCGATGACAAGTCCTTCAGAAAGGGGAGCGAGCAGTCCTTCTTGAATAGCGCGCTTGGCTGCCCGAAGCGCGAGGGGGGCATTGCGGAGTATGCGTTGCGCGAGGCCACGTGCTTCGCTTTCTCCATCTTCACTCGTGCTGATCTCATCAACAAGTCCAAGATCACAAGCTTCTGCAACTGAGATGCGTTGCGCGGTATAAATCATGTGTTTCGCCCGCGACATCCCTAGCAAGCGGGTTAAGCGCTGGGTCCCTCCTGCTCCTGGAATAATCCCAATGGAGGTTTCGGTCAGTCCGACTTGCGTGGAGGAGGTCCCTATACGCAGATCGCAGGCCAAGGCTAATTCTAAACCTCCGCCGAAAGCCACACCGTGAACTATGGCCACCGTGGGAAAGGGCAAGGCCTCGATACGGATCAGGAGATTTCCTAAACGATCGAGAAATTGAACCACTTCGGCATCGGTCATCTGAGCCCGCTCTTTGAGATCGGCTCCTGCACAAAAAACACCCGGAACGTGAGAGCGTAGAATGAGCAACCGTGTTTCATCGACATCCAGTTCATTAATAGCCTGATGAAAGGCCTCGAGGAAAGATCGGCTAAAGGCGTTTTTTCCTTCGGGGCGATTCATGGAAAGAATCACGACGCCCTGTTCATCCCCATGAAGGTCCTGACGCTCGATCATGTCCTGTTACTCGAGTTCAACAAGGGCATCGCCCTCGTTCACAAATTGACCTTGGGAGACCGCAATCGCCTTCACGCGCCCCGCACGAGGCGCCACCACCGGAATTTGCATTTTCATCGATTCCATAACGACCACATCTTGGTCGCTGTCGACGAGATCACCGACCTGAATACAAATTTCGAGTATTTTTCCGGCCATCTCGGCGCAAATAAAATTCATAAAACACCTAAAGACCTAGTTTAACGACTTTTGATCTAGGCGTCCTCGTCAGGCTCATCGCCCTCGAGGGTGACCAGTTCGTCATCAACTTGGAGGTGATCCCCTTCTTCGACATGAATTTCAAGGACCACCCCGGCCATGGGCGCATAGACCGCTTCCGGGATTCCCTCCATACTTTTGTTCTCAATGAGGACCAACGATTCGTCTTCATCCACCTCAGAACCCAAGCGGACGCGCACTTCAACGACTTGACCACTCCAGGGGGTTCGAACGATCATGGGGGCCTCCCAAATAAAAGTAACGGCACTACTTCATATGACTAAAAAATACTCCCATTATTCGAGTTCAAACATTTTTATTTTTGGGATACTAAAAGATGAGGTGAAGTTATGGCCGTAGCCTGTGGCATTGTCGGTTTACCCAATGTGGGTAAATCTACGCTTTTTAACGCGCTCACTCGAGCGGGGGCGGCGAGTGCCAACTATCCCTTTTGCACCATTGAGCCCAACACCGGGGTGGTGGATGTTCCCGATGCACGTCTTGAGGCCTTAGCTCTCATTGTTCACCCGGAACGGATCCTTCCCGCGAGTCAAGAATTTGTAGATATTGCGGGGCTCGTTCGGGGAGCTTCGAAGGGGGAAGGATTAGGCAATGCTTTTCTTGCGAACATTCGGGACACGGATGCCATCGTTCAAGTCTGCCGATGTTTTGAAGACTCCAATGTCACGCATGTGGAGGGCTCGGTGGATCCCGCCCGTGATATCGAGATTATTGAAACCGAACTTATGCTTAAAGATTTAGAATCGGTCGATAAAGCTTTCCAAAAACACAGTAAAACAGCCAAAGGAGGCGATAAAGAATCGATCGCTATCTTAGCGATCCTTCAGCGCATCTTAGAAGTGTTGAATGCAGGAAAGCCGGCGAGTTCCCTGGGTCTCAAAGTCGACGAGCGAGCTCTGGTGAAATCTTTTGGGCTCCTAACCCTCAAGCCGGTCCTTTTTGTCGGCAATATTAGCGAACAAGACATTCCTAATCCCATGGGCAATCCTCATTTCGTTCGTCTCCATCAACTCGCTCAAGAGCGGCATGCGCCCGTGATTGGTCTCTGCTCCAAACTGGAAGCAGAGATCCAAGAACTCGATCCTTCGGAGCGTCCTCTGTTCCTCGAGGAATCGGGACTCAAAGAACCGGGGTTGAATACGTTAATTCGCTCCAGCTATGACCTCTTAGGTCTCCAGACGTATCTCACGGCCGGCGAAAAAGAAGTGCGCGCCTGGACTATTCCTAAAGGCGCAACAGCTCCTCAGGCGGCGGGCGTGATCCATACGGATTTTGAAAAAGGATTTATTCGAGCTCAGGTGATTGCCTATGCGGATTACATCGAACATCAGGGCGAGCAAGGCGCTAAAGACGCTGGAAAAATGCGAACGGAAGGGAAAGAGTATGTCGTCCAAGACGGGGACGTCATGCATTTCCTGTTTAACGTTTAGCCGCGGACTCTCATCGCGCGAAGGCGCTTGATGCGCTCTTTGACCGGGGGATGGGTGCTAAATAGCGACATGAGCCCACCGCCGGAGAGCGGATTCACAATCATCATATGCGCTGTCGCCGGTTCCGCATCCATCATGGGAACGCGTTGATTAAAATTCTCAAGTTTTTCAAGAGCCGAGGCGAGCATATCCGGTCGACCGGTGACCGTGGCACTGAATTCATCTGCCATAAATTCACGAGAACGACTCAGGGCCATTTGTAACATCATCGCGGCGAGGGGTCCTAAGATCATCACGGCAATCGCCCCTACAGGACTCGAACTGCGTCCTTCTTGATCACGCGAGCCTCCAAACCACATGGCCATTCGAGAAATAAACATAATGGCTTGGGCTAAAACCGCGGCAATGGAGCCGACTAAAATATCGCGATGGCTGACGTGACCCAGTTCATGGGCCAGCACCGCTTCGAGCTCTTCCCGATTCATGAGACGACGAATTCCCTCCGTCACGGCGACCACGGCGCGTTCCGGATTACGTCCCGTAGCGAACGCATTCGGAGTGTCATCAGGAATGATGGCAATACGCGGCATCGGTAGATGGGCACGGCGAGCTAAGTTTTGAACCATTTCGAAAAGTTGGGGATCATCAGACGATGTGATGATCTTGGCGCGATAGGCTTTTAAAACAATGCGATCCGAAAAGAAATAACTAATACCATTCATCAAAATACTAATACCTAAAGCGATCAGGAGACCCTGTTGGCCGTAAAAAACATCACCAATCAGCATCAAGAGGGCCGACATGGCCACAATCAGGATAAAAGACTTAAAACGATTCATACCTTAACCCTCATAGTCTATTTTAACCTGATAAACATGAGGATTTTAAAGGACCCACAGGCGAAAAGTTCGACAGGCAAAAGGTGGGCTTAGGGTCCCAAAACCTTCTGATCAGGTCTTGGAGAGTGACATTCAGGACAAAACCTGTTATTTAGAAACCTAACGCTATCTTTAAACCTCAGCAATAAGGACTCAACCCTCCATGGCAAAACTCGGCAAAAAATGGTCTTGCTTCAGCTGCAATACTAAATTCTATGACTTCGCAAAAGTTGAAGCGGTCTGTCCCAAATGTGGTGCCAATCAAAAGGCTTCAGCATCCAAGGTGAAGGCCATCAAGAAAACTAAAACCGCTCTCGATATTGATGATGATCATGCCGAACATGAAGAGACGTTAGAAGAAGTCGCCATTGGGGATAGTCCACTCGAACCCGAGAAAGAAGGGATCGATCCTGGGGGACTTAAGATGGATGACTACGACGAATAAATAAGTTAAGAAGGGTACCCGCGATTTCGATGCATCCTCCTCGACACATTGATCGTCATGTTCATCTTGAGGGAGGCCTCGATCCGAATTGGGTTCGTACTCAGGCCCACGAGCAACATAAAGCACTCCCCGCATCGCTAGAAGGTTTATGGAGGGGCGACGATCGTTCGTTTGAAGACTTCATTGAGGCTTTTTTATTTATTGCTTCGCTCATTCAAAATCGGGAGGCCATTCGCGAGGCGGTTCGATCCATCACTGCTCGAACCCTTGCTTCGGGAGGCCAAGGTTTTGATCTTTGGTGTTCCCCCCACTGGCTGGTCGTTCAAGAAAAACAATTACCTCTGTCAGAGTTTTGGAAGGGACTTGAAGAAGGTTTGCAGGAAGCCCAAACCCAAGGCCTCGCCACCGCCGTCGTGATTGATGCCGTGAACCACTTCGGTATTGATCATGGTCATGAAGTGGTTGATTTGATCAGTAAGGATCTCCCTGCTTATGTCGTGGGGTTCTCCACCGGAGGCCTGGAACGTGTACCCTTTCGAGATTGGGCGCCCGTCTTTGATCGTGCTAGAAAATTGGGTCTACGGATCGCTGCACACGCGGGAGAAAACGGAGATCCTAACAATGTGAGAGAGGCGATTATCGAAGGGGGCGTGTCACGCATTGTCCATGGCGTTCTTTCCGATGATCAAACCCTTCAACTTCTCCAGGCTGAATCTATTCCTGTAGATATCTGTATCTCATCAAATCGTATCTTAGTGCCCTCACTCACGCAGCATCCTTTGCCCCATATGCTTCGCTCAGGCGTTCGCTGCGCCCTCGGAACGGATGATCCTGGAATCATCCCGTGTTCACTGGACACCGAAGAAAAGCTAGCCCGTCGTTTAGGCTTGACAGAGGATGAACTCCAAAAACTTCGGGTTCATGGAGAAGTGGATGCATGGTGCCTACAAGGGCGAGCCCATTAAAGGCCGAATCCCCTGCAGACCCCCTAAAATACCGATTCTTTATGGGGAAACTTGACGATAGAATGAAGGTTTCCACTGCGCCCTTAGCTCAGCTGGATAGAGCTTCAGGCTTCGAACCTGACGGTCGGGCGTTCGAATCGCTCAGGGCGCACCATCAAAATTTGACAAGGCGAGTGTGGTGGAATTGGTAGACACCCAGGTCTTAGAAGCCTGTGCCCTCAAGGCGTCGCGGTTCGAGTCCGCGCACTCGCACCACATTCTCTCCCCCAGTCCTACCCGATGAGGTCACCATGCAATACACCCTAAACACCCAGAGCAGCACGCGACAATCGCTTGATGTCACCGTTCCTTCCATGCATGTGGACGAAACCTTTGCCCGGATTACAAGCCGGTTAGCGTCTACGCTGAAATTACCGGGCTTCCGAAAAGGTAAAGTGCCCACTCAATTCATCATGGAACGTTTCAGCAAAGAAGTTCATCAAGAAGTGGCTGAAAGTCTTGTGCGTGATTTCTTCTGGGAAGCCTCCCGAAAAGCGGGTGTAACGCCCATTTCAAATCCCTCCATTGAGAAGCTCGAACTCAAACAAAATACCGATGCTAAATTCGTCGCTAGTTTCGATGTTGCGCCTGAACTAAAACTCCCGAACTACCAAAGCTTGTCGCTCACCAAAAGGAAGCGTCAGGTTGATGACGATCTGATCGAGGAGCAACTGAAAGATCTTCAGGCTCGAGCCGCCAAACTGAAATCTGTCGATACCCCGGTGGTCGCTCAGCTTCTGGTCACGTGTGACCTGAAGGTGACCCCCTTCCGTCTGGATGGAAAACCGGAAAAGACTCGCTCCTTTAAAGAGCAGGTGATTCAAATTGATGAAACCCGACCTCTCGATGGCGCCTTGATAGGTTTAAAAGTCGATGAGGTGAAAGAATTCACCCTTCAACATTCGGAAACAGATGCCAATGCAAACTTTGCCGGTAAGTCTGTTAAATATCATGTGGTCGTTAAAGATATCCGCGAACGTGTCCTTGCTGAAATCAATGACGATTTTGCGAAAGACGCAGGACCCTTTGAAAATCTTCAAGCCTTAAAGGATCGGTTGAAGAAAGATTTAGAGGAAGCTTCAGAGCGCGATGCCAAAGGCCGACTTCAAGCGGATCTTCTAGACCTTCTGCTGGAAAAAACAACCTTCGACATTCCTGCCTCCATGACCGCAATGCAATTAGATGATTACTGCCGAGAATTTTCTCAACAGTTTGCCGAACAAGGCATGGACCCCAGACGTATTAATTGGGAGGCCTACCGAGAACACCGCCTGAAAGACGCCCAACGAAGCATTAAATGTGGCTACCTCCTGAAGCAACTGGGCGACGCTGAAAAAGTAGAGGTTCCCGAATCGGCCGTAGATGCAGATATTGAGAAATTTATGGCTGAGAATCAAATCAAACAGACGTTGAAGCAAGTGAAGAGTGAACTGGAAAACCGCGGTGCCCTCGGTGAAATCAAGGGTCGTATTCGAACCGAAATGATCTTTAAGCGTCTCTTGGAACTATCGACCGTCCAAGAAATACTCCTCGACAAGAAGGGTTATGAAGCCCTTTTGGAATCAGAACGCACGCAAGACCAAGCCTCGACGCTTCATCCGTTTGACGAAGGAGAAAGCGCCGAGGGTACTTCCACCGACCCCCATGCCCATCATGATCACGGAAGTCATGAAGGCCATTCCCACTAGGCCTTTGTTATCCTGAGATCCATAAGGAGTCTTATGTCATCCCTTCCTGAAAAAAATTACTATCCTCCGATTGTGATCGAACAAACCCCTCGAGGAGAGCGCAGCTATGACATCTATAGTCGTCTCCTCAAAGACAATATTATTTTTTTGGGTACGGCCATCGATGACTCGGTCGCTAATGCCTTAGTCGCCCAAATGCTCTTTCTTGAAAGTGAAGATCCCGATAAAGATATTCAAATTTATATCAATAGCCCGGGCGGTAGCGTCACCGCAGGCTTGGCCATTTATGACACCATGCAGTTCGTCAAGAACGATATTGTGACGTATTGCGTCGGCCAAGCAGCCAGTATGGGAGCTTTATTGCTGACCGCAGGAACCAAGGGCAAACGCTTCGCCCTTCCCAGCGCTCGCATCATGATTCACCAACCCAGTGGTGGAGCCCAGGGTCAAGCCAGTGATATCGAGATCACGTATAAAGAGATTCAGCGACTCAAAGATATCCTCAATCAGATGTTGGCCACGCATACCGGTCAACCTTTGAAAAAGATTCAAAAAGATAGTGACCGAGATTATTTTATGAGTTCACTCGAAGCCATGGAGTATGGCTTAATTGATAAGGTTCTCAATAATCGTCCCTTAGCTTAAAGCGAGGTCCCTTGTCCTCACGCCTTGACCTGATCGCCATTGACGGTCCCTCGGGATCGGGCAAATCGACGACGGCTAAACGGACAGCCGAGCGCTTAGGGTGGTCTTATCTCGATACCGGAGCCATGTACCGCGCCACCGCTCTCGCCCTCCACCGTGCAGGGGTGGGATTAACCGATACGGAGCACGTCAAAAATATTCTGAATACGATCGAAATCAATCAAGAGGGGACATCGATCTTCCTTGGCGGAGAAAACGTAAGTGACGCCATCCGTACGATGGAAATTAATCAGATGGTGACGCCCGTCAGCGCCGACGGTCAAGTTCGGGAGGCGATGGTGAAGCAACAACAACGTCTCGGCCAGCGGGGTCATTGGGTCGTCGATGGACGAGATATTGGAACCGTGGTGTTTCCTCAAGCCATCGGCAAGATCTTTTTAGTAGCTTCGATTCGCATACGAAGTGAACGTCGATTCAAAGAGCTGAGTGACAAAGGAATTATGACGACCCTTGAAGAAGTGGCTGTGGATCTAGAACGCCGTGATCTAGCAGACCGTACGCGGGCTATCAGTCCCCTGCGCAAAGGGGACGATGCGCTCGAGATCGATACATCATACCGAACGGTCAACGAAGTTGTAGATTTGATCGTCGCCCATTACGAATCTGAACAGGGCCGAACCTCGCTCTAAACAATCCGAGGATCCCGCTCCCAGGGTCCGAGGTTATAAACCTCTTTGAATCCTTGCTGCGCCAAAAACATTTGGGCGGTTCCACTTCGACCTCCGCTACGGCAGCACAGTAAAAGCGGGCGGTCCGAGGGAACAAGATGGGGATTCTCGATTAACTGATCCAACGGGCAATGCAGGATGGGTTCAGGTCCGTGCCCCGCCATCCACTCCGCTTCTGTGCGCACATCGACGACCAAAGCATTTTGGACTAAGAGTCGTTGCGCATCTTCGAGAGGAATAAAGGTGGACATCTTGCTATTCTGACCTAAATCTTTCAGAAGGTGAACTCCATGGACTTAGAGACTCGAGCCCGACAGATTAAAGTGGTCGCCACGGATGTCGACGGCGTCTTAACGGATGGTCGTCTGCATTACCCCATCGAGGGGGGTCCTCACTGCAAAGCATTCCACGTCCGCGATGGGGCGGCAATTAAGTGGCTTCAGGCTCAATCGATTCCCGTAGCGTTTATTACGGGTCTCTCGTCGGCGTCCGTCAGCCAGCGGGCTCAAGATCTCGAAATCACTGACTGCTTCATGGGCATTCGCGACAAAACGAAGACTATCGAAGACCTGCTGCATAAATATCAATGCACGTGGGAGAACCTTGCTTATCTAGGCGACGATCTTCAGGACCTACCTGTCCTCCAACGGGTGGGGTTAGCGGCCTGTCCGGCGGATGCTTGTGCTGAAGTACGATCGAACGTGCACCAGGTGTTCCCCGAGATAGGTGGTTCAGGGGTTTTAAGAACGTTGGCTGAATTAATTCTCAAAGCTCAGGGTTCATGGGATACGGTGGTGAAGCGTTACGACGTAAAGGCTTAACGCGAAACGTGCAGATGTTCGAGAAGGTCATCAGCAATTCGCTCTATCGCACCGGAATGTCCGAGACGCTCGCGAAGGAGGGTCATTTCTCCGATCTGGGAAGCACTCCCCTCGGGGGTTAATAATTTTTTTAGTTCGACCCAGAGGGTTTCCCCTTGCACTTCATTTTGCAAGAGTTCTGGAATAATTTTAGAGCCCATCACCACATTGGCGAGGGCGAAGTAGGGAAGTTTGACAAGACGCTTCGCCATCCAGAAACTCAAAGGATGCAAACGATAAACCGCAAAAAAAGGAACCTTCAGCAAGGCGGTTTCAAGGGTCGCCGTCCCCGATGCAATGACCGCAGCCTGCGCATAGGCTCGGGAAGCGTAGGATCGATCGGCCACAATATGAATCGGGAGTCCTTGGATCCAAGGGCGAACTAAATCCGAGGGAATGGTGGGCGCCAGGGCTAAAAGCCATTGAATGGTGGGCATTTCTAATTGAGATCGCGACACCATGGAAGCCATGGCAGGCAGCAGTCGACGAATCTCTTCGGGTCGACTGCCCGGAAGAAGGGTGACCAGCGGTCGGTAGGGATCGAGTCCGAGTTCTTTGAAAAATTCATCGCGGCTGACTTCCGGTTTCACCCAATCGAGAAGAGGATGGCCTAAACACACCGCTCGCACAGAATAATCTTTGAAGAGGGGGACTTCAAAAGGGAATAAACAATACAGCGTCGTGAGCGTTTGGCCCAACAAGGGAATTCGCTGGGGTCGCCAAGCCCAAACTTGTGGACACACATAATGATGCAGGCCTAGATGGGGGAACGCACGCCGAAACGACTGAGCTAATCGTAAATTAAAGCCGGGGTAGTCAATAAAGAGTACGTCGTGAATATCCCCTTGACTCAAACGCTGGTGGAGGCGCCTTTTCAGTCGCCACAGGCGGGGTAAGTGCCTCAAGATTTCGAAAAAACCTACGACGCCAAGATCTTTGAGATCGGCTATTTTCTCGTCGAGATAGGGCGTCATCGAAGCCCCACCGATACCCACAAGGGTTATGCCTGGTTGGCGCTTTTTTAATTCACGAAGCAGATGGCCACCATGTAAATCACCGGAGGCCTCGCCTGCGATGACGAGTAGTTTAGTTGCCATACGCTCTATCTTACTGAAGGTTCCAATGTTCTCCGAGGGACACTTCGGGATCCGAGGGAACGTCGGGCAATCGCTTGGGAAACAAAGGGTCAGGATAGAGTTCACTCAAGCGCTGATGGGCAATTTTAAAATCATCAGGACTGCTGACACCCAGTCCGATATCCCAGCGATAGCCTAACTCGTGAAGAGGCTGGAAGGAATCCTCGGGAGTCCCATAAGCGACAAACAGCCGATCAGCGATGGCTTCCCAATCCGAATTGTGGGCATCCCAACAATAGCCAATCGCATCAGCGCGAATGCTTTTAACCAAGGTCACCAAGGCGAGGGTCTCAGCTTCGGGTCGAAGAGCAATCTTGATGCCACGCCCTCCCAGAATTTCAAGGAATAACTCAAGCGTCGAGAGTAATTGAAATTGAAGGGTTCGTTCTGATAAGGCCGGCACCGGGAGGACAAGAAAATCTAAATCGAAAGGAGCCTGCAGGAAAGGAGCCACCCCATCCATGGAAAAAGTCTGAGGATTCCATGGGGGGAGATGCAGGGTTCGTATCTCGAGTCCCTCGGGAATCCGGTCCACCCACGAAGCAGCAAGCGCAGTCTCTTCTAACCGAAGCTCAAGCCGGGGGAACCCTTTCCATAATTCTGAGGACTGATAAGATTTGACGCTCGGAATGAATTGCATATGTCTATGATGATAGAGGGAGTGGCTTCATGGGCAGAGTATTCAATCTAGAAGAAGCCCAAAAATTAACCCTAGAAGTACGCAATCTCACAGCGCCGGTGACTCACTTAGCTGAAAGCATGGCGCAAGAGCTTCAAACGGCAGAAACCCAGGGGCACCTAGCCCTTGAAGAGGATCTCAAAGAACGACTCAAGACCTTGGTCGAAAGTTGGACCGAAGGGGTTCAACATCTCGGCGGTGAAGTCAAAGGACTCTGGCTCGTCGATTTTGATGCAGGGCACGGTTATTGGTGTTGGAGTTGGCCCGAATCAGAACTGTCCTTTTGGCATACCCATGAGGGGGGATTCCGGTCACGAAAGCCCCTTAAGGAAAAAAAAGATTTGATCTCTACGGACCAAGATCCCCTTGCCTAAAGCTCGTCCAACCAAAAAAACCGATGCCTCCTTTCGGCAAACACGGATTCAAAACATTTTGGCGGTAGTGAAAAAGATCCCCCAAGGCAAAGTCGCTAGCTATGGGCAGGTGGCGGAACTTGCAGGCTATCCTAATCAAGCTCGCTTAGTGGGTTGGATTTTAAAAGGATTACCCCTTGCAACTGCTATCCCCTGGCAACGCGTAGTCAATCACCGAGGATACATTCCCAGTCGAGGACGGATCGAGGGAAGCCTCGAGCAGATGCGAAGGCTTCGAGGCGAAGGGGTCCGCGTCACAGATTTAGGCGAAATCCCCATCATTGTCTACCGTTGGGTCCCTTAATCTCATGGCTCTAGGGGGTCTTGGACCCTACAATGGCGGACTATTATTCAATATTTTCCCTTGCTTAAAGGGCTTATTGATTCTATATTGATATTGAGTCTCAATATAGTTTACAAGATACAGAAATAATACTTTTTGGACACCTCCTGTTTACACGAAGAGGTGAAACTTTAATCGTTGTCCGTTTCGGACTTAGGAGATTTCAATGAAACGTTCCCTTTCTCGCAGTGTCCTTGCAGCGCTTGCTCTAGCAGGTACCTTCCCCCTCTTGGCACAACCTAAAATGAGTGGCTTACTCCAGGTTTGGCAAACCCAAATGATGGATAACAATTTACGTTGGAACAGCGGTTTCGGAAAGAAGTACTATAATCTTCGTTCTGAGTTTGCAGAGAACAGTACGGGCATCCGACGAGCCGAATTTAAAATGACAGGTACTATTGCTCCTGATGTGGATTGGGAATTAATGATCGATCCCTCGATTGCATCGGGTTCAATTTTACAAGATCTTACCTTGTCTTATAAGAATATTTTTTCTTCAGGTATCGAACTACGAGCTGGTCAAATGAAAAATTACCAGAGCTTTGAAGGCTTAACCTCTTCATCCGAATTGATCACGATCGAACGCTCTCAGCTAGGCCGCGTCTTTGGTGATAACCGTGACCGAGGCTTTGCGGTCGTCAAAACCTTTACGCTCGAAAATGATCTCAGTGGTCGCGTTGTCGTGGGCTCCTTCAACGGAGCAGGCAAACTAGTGGATGCCAATTCACAAAAAGACCTAGTATGGCGTGTTGAACTCAATAACGGAAAATTTAACAAGTTTGGTTTTTATGGATTACAGGGGGCTACCGATATTAAAGATACCTTCACGGCTACCACAACCCCTCTAGCCTTTGGGACATCAGGCGCCACTGCCGCAGCGATCTATGACAGCCTGGATACCACGAGCAACATGGGTGCTTACTATCAATTTATGAACTCTGAATATCGTTTTGAATTGGAATACATGTCAGGTTTATTGGGACGTCGATTCCCGTCCTACGGTTTGGCTTCCTCTGCAGTCAAGCGAGATCACCTCGATCAGAAATTTACTGGCATGGTGGCTACGTTGGCTTACACCCTGGATGGGGGACATACGCTTATTGGACGGTATGATTCTATGGATTACAACGTTGGCAATCAATTCTATGGCACGACTAATCCCTATCTTCCTACTGCGGGTGGTGATTTTTCTCCCAAATACACAGAAGCGACGATTGGGTACATGTATTCTTTCTTGCCCGAAGCTAGCAAGAAAGCCAATATCAAGATCAATTACATCAAGCGATCAGGTAATTTCTTGGCTCCTCGCACCGGTCAAACCGGCGCACAGGGTGGCGATTCTATCGTGGTCGCCCTCCAAGTAGCGTTCTAAACGACGCTCTTCTTGGATCATTAAAAAGACCCCTTCGGGGGTCTTTTTAATTTAGGGGCTACCCAATGAGTTGGCTTACGCTTAGCGACATGTGAAAATACTAAGGGGAGATCCTGCATGAAAATCAAGGTCACAGTTCAGCTCAAGCCTGCAATTTTGGATCCCCAGGGAAAAGCGGTTGAACAAGGCCTTCAAACGCTCGGCTTTAAGGCCCGCCATGTTCGTATCGGTCGTGCGATCGAATTTGATATGGAGGCCTCCACTCCCGAAGAAGCTCGAGAGCAAGCTCAGAAGATGTGTGAGGCTCTCTTAGTGAACCCCATCATGGAAAAAGCCATCATCGAGGTCCTTCCTTGAAAGTGGCGGTTCTTATTTTTCCTGGGTCCAACTGTGATCATGACGCCCTCCATGTCAGCCAAAGACTGATGGGATGGGACGCTACTCCCGTCTGGCATCAGGACACCGAACTTCCGGCAAACACGGATTTAGTCATCGTCCCGGGTGGGTTTAGTTATGGCGATTACTTAAGATGTGGGGCCATTGCGTCCCTCGCCCCTATTATGAAAGCGGTTCATCGCCATGCGGATGAGGGCCGGTGGGTCCTAGGGATTTGCAATGGATTTCAAATCCTTTGTGAAGCGGGCTTACTTCCCGGTGCCCTTCTCCGAAACCGAGGTCTACAATTTCTCCATCAACGCGTCCATCTTCGGGTGGAGCGTAACGACTTACCCTTTACGGCCTCCTTAGGTCACGGTCAGTTACTTGAAATGCCGATTGCTCATGGCGAAGGCAACTATACGTGCGATGAAGAGACGTTAGCTTTACTGCATGCCAACCGTCAAATAGTTTTCAAGTATGCTCATCCATCCGGTGAAGTCAATGACACTTCGGCGGCCAACGGATCCCTTGAACAAATTGCTGGAATCGTTAATCCATCAGGAAATGTTCTTGGACTCATGCCCCACCCCGAGCGCGCTTGTGAAGCGAGTCTCGGCATGATGGATGGGCTGGGTATTTTCCAATCGTTAGAACACAGCAGCCGTCTAGTTTCTTAGTTCGGCACTTCAGCCGAAGTCAAGAAGCGAGGGGCAAAGCGAGCCTGAGTGATTTTTTCAAACGCATAGCCTAGTTGCAAGATACGATGATCCGACCACGCATTGCCGATCAACGACATGCCAATGGGAAGACCATGAACGGCGCCCATGGGAATCGTCAGATGAGGATAACCCGCCACTGCCGGGAGGGAAGAACAACTAAATCCTCCACCGCCCGTCACATTGATATGATCCGTGAGCCACGCCGGCGTTGACGTCGGCGAAATAAGAGCTTCAACCTTGTATTTCTCAAGATAAGCATCGATCCCATCTTGACGAGCCCCTTGGGCGCAGATGGCTAACGCTTTGAGATAAGCTTCATCGTTTAAATCACCTCGCGCCTGGGCAGTCAAGAAAATTTCCTGTCCAAAAAAGGGCATCGCCGTGTCTTTATGTGATTCATTGTAATCAATTAAGTCTTTCAAGGTCTTCATGGCTCCGCCACGTTCGGCGAGGTAGGCATTGAGATCGGCTTTAAATTCAAAAGAGAGAACTTCGCGTTCTGCTTCTCCAAAGGTAGAGCGTTCAGGCAATTCTACATCCACGAGAATGGCGCCTTCTGCGCTCAGACGATCCAAAACCTTTCGAGCGACCTTTTCCACTTCTGGATGACGACTCACGTATGTTTTCAAGAGACCGAGGCGAACTCCCTTAAGGGAAGCTGTCTCGAAACCTTCGGTATAATCCTTTTTAATTTTTCCTTTGGCCATCAGTGTCGCTGGATCCTTGGGATCAATCCCGGCAATCGCCGAGAGGACTAAGGCGGCATCACGAACGCTCCGTGTCATGGGGCCGGGCGTATCCTGGGTGTGTGAAATGGGGATGATGCCACGACGACTGACGAGACCCACGGTCGGCTTGAAACCTACGAGCCCATTGGCGTTACTTGGACTGACAATGGATCCGTCTGTTTCAGTCCCAATACCGACCGTCGCCAAATTCGCACTAATCGAAGAGCCGGTACCCGAACTGCTACCACTCGGATTTCGATCTAACGCATAGGGGTTTTTAGTTTGCAGACCTCGGCCACTCCAGCCGCTCGAACTTCTCGTCGACCGAAAATTAGCCCACTCACTCAAATTGGTTTTTCCTAAAATGACAGCGCCTGCTTTACGAAGCGCCGCCACGAGGGGGGCGTCCTCTTTGGGTGTCGGTGCATTGACGAGCGCCAAGGACCCGGCTGTGGTTTTCATTTTATCGGCGGTATCAATGTTGTCTTTGATGAGCACGGGAATACCGTGCAAAGGGCCACGGGGGCCTTTGGCTTTCCGCTCGGCATCGAGGCTTCGTGCGATATCCAAGGCATCAGGATTGACTTCTAAAACACTACGAAGGGTGGGGCCCGATCGATCGATCGTTTGGATGCGCTGAAGATATTGTCGAATTAATTCGACGGACGTTGTACTTCCTTGGGTCATAGCTTTTTGGAGTGATTCCACAGAGGCTTCTTCGATGGGAACCGCTAATGCAGAGGTTTTCCATCGAGCCCAAAGGGGCGCTGTACTCGCAAAAAGGCTACCTACCAAGAAAGACCGACGATGCAGGGCTTTGAAAGTAGATGCCATGGAGAACTCCTTTTACCTAGGATGTTAGATCGAGTTGTCGCTCCAAGGACCCGCGATGAAGGCATTGAAGGTCGACACAAGGGATATCGAGGACCTTAACATCATCAATCGAAACGGAAAATGACTTCCCGCCTACCACGCCTAACTTGGCCCAAGGAACCCCATGATTACGGGCTAGCTGCTCTAGGGCTTCGACGGCTTCACCGTGCACACTGATGACCGCACGACTGGCAGACTCCCCAAAAAGTAAACTATCCAATCGGAGATGACCGCGACAAAGTTCTAATTGAAACCCAAAACCACCTTTGAAAGCTGATTCAACACACCCAATGAGCAAGCCTCCTTCGGAGAGATCATGCGCACTGCGCATGAGCCCCATACGAATACCTTCGCGTAAACATTGCTGTAAAGCTAATTCATCATCAAGATGAAGCTCGGGACAGGGACCGGTCACGCGACCGATACGCCATTTAAGGTACTCTGATCCACCCAATTCATCTCGCGTGGTCCCGAGGAGATAAATCACATCCGCCGGTGAACGAAACGATGAGCCCGAATAATAATTCACATCCGCAGAGAATGCATCGGGATGATCTTCCTCCAGAGGAACGGAGGCATAACAGCGTTCAATAAGTCCTACCGCCCCAATCATCGGGGTTGGGAAAATACTTTGCCCTTCTGTATCGTTATAAAGACTGACATTCCCTGAGACGATGGGTACCCCTAGGGCAAGGCAGGCTTGGCGAATTCCAAGACATCCCTGCTCAAAGGTCCACATATTCTCAGGTTTTTCTGGATTTCCGTAATTCAAGCAATCGGTTAATCCAATGGGTTCGGCTCCGACGCAGGATAAATTACGACACGCTTCAGCCACCGCATGAGCGGCACCCCAAAAGGGATCAAGGTAACAAAATCGACTATTACAATCGCTGGTGAGGGCCACTGCTTTACCTGACTCAGATCCATCTTCATTTTTGATACGAATTAAACCAGCGTCCCCTTCCCCCATCCCGAGCAGTGTATTGCTTCTCACTGTCCCGTCATATTGTCTTAAAATCCAATGCTTGCTCGCTAGGGTAGGTGTCTGAATCAGAGACTGAAGGGTGGCTGAGAGATCTTGAATCTGAAGATCAGTAGGATAAGGGACTGCGGTTATCGTCGCTAAATACTCAGGAACTTTTTTGGGACGATCGTATTTAGGGGCGGCGTCAGCCAAGGGCTGAATGGGAAGATCAATCACCACCTCACCGTGCCAACGACCGATAAAGCGTCCACTGTTCGTCACTTCGCCCACGGAGACCGCATCCAATCCCCATTTGTGAAGGACGCGAATGACATCCTGCTCGTGTCCTGGCTTGGCCACAAGCAACATCCGCTCCTGACTCTCGGAAAGCATGAGTTCAAAGGGGGTCATGCCCTCTTCTCGCATCGGAATGGCGTCGAGACGCAGTTCAAGTCCTGTTCCGGCTCGACTGGCCATCTCGAAACTGCTTGAGGTCAATCCAGCGGCTCCCATATCTTGAATACCGACGATCCAATCGTGATTAAAAATTTCAAGACAGGCTTCCAGTAATAGCTTTTCAACGAAGGGATCGCCCACTTGAACAGTGGGACGCTTTTCATCATCGCCTTCGGAGAACTCGGCACTGGCCATGCTGGCCCCATGAATACCATCACGTCCTGTTTTGGAACCAATATAAAGGACCTGATTACCAACGCCCGACGCTGTCCCTCTGAAAATACGATCCGAACGAAGCAGGCCAAGCGTAAAAGCATTCACTAAAATATTGCCGTTATAACATCCATCAAAACCTACATCCCCGCCGAGCATGGGAATCCCCATGCAGTTGCCATAACTCGAAATACCCGCGACAACACCCTGGACCAACGAAGACATGCGAGGAGCCTTTAATTCGCCAAATCGCAGTGAATTTAAATTCGCGAGTGGACGCGCGCCCATGGTGAATACATCGCGCAGAATACCTCCCACGCCTGTCGCAGCGCCCTGAAAGGGTTCAATAAAACTCGGATGGTTATGACTCTCCATCTTGAAGGCCACCGCCCAGCCGTCTCCAATATCAACGACGCCAGCATTTTCACCGGGTCCTTGCAGTACGCGAGGGCCTTCCGTAGGGAGGTTCTTCAGGTGAATGCGGGATGATTTATATGAACAGTGCTCACTCCACATCGCCGAAAAGATCCCTAACTCGGGATAGGTCGGTGTTCGACCTTCGGTGAGTCGAAGTACGGATTTCCACTCTTCCGCACTCAGCCCTAATTGGAGGGCAAGGGCTTCCGTCACTTCAGGATCTTGCACGAATGGCCTGACGGACATGTCCCCTCCCCTGCTTTATTTTATCTCGGAAGAGTGAATGATCCCAAACTTAAGAACTCAGAGAATAAGATTTTTTTTTCACGATACTTTGAATTTCTTGAATGGCAAACGCTAGGCGCTCTTCGGGACTGCCCTCAACGAGGGCATAGTGTTCCCGTCGCTCTTTGAGTAGGTGGATAAATCGCTGGGTCATCCAATTGCGGATCCCTTCTCCATCACGAAATCCATCCTGAACAAACGGGATTTCATCTCCGGTGACTAAGGTGAGATCGTAATGTTGGGTAGATCCAAAATTAGCGATGATGGGTGACCAAAATTTCATATACCGCTCATGCCAGACGGCGGTGGCTAACGAATCGGTATCACAAATCAGGAGTCGATTGGCTTGGCGGGCCATTTGATCCTCAAGGCGATTTTGTTCGCGTGCGATATGAATAAATTCTTGGCTCGTCCACATACCTTCGGAAAATCCTTTTTTCACCCGTTCGGTATACTCTCGTCCATATTCAGGAACCCAAGAAGTTTTATAATAACGGGCGAGCTCCTGGCATAAGGTGGTTTTACCCGTACTTTCGGCTCCTAAGACTCGGATGCGAAGAGCGAAATAACCGCGCACACAAGGTTCGAGATAGTTCCAGTAGTAAAAAGGATCCTTCCGGACTTCGGCCGCATAGACAGGGAAAGCTAAACGAGCTTGATCAACCATAATGTGACGGATACCTAAAATCTTGGCAAATTCATCTCCATAGGTTTCCGAACTAAAAAAGATATCCGGAGTAAAACCCAAGAATGATTGTGTATGAGACGCCCAAGCGTGGGTATCCAAATCGTCTTCTAGGTCAGGCATTCCAATGATCTGAGCCTCGGGATACATTTCCTTCAGCCAAGAAATTCGTGTTACTAGAGGTATGGTCGCGTCGTGGGTATCTCGCACACAAATGGTCAAATGTGACACGATGGTCAGCGCGGTATCGATTAAATATTGATGACCTCGGTGCAAAGGGAGGAATCGTCCAATGATCAGTCCTCTCATAGGGTCCCTCCTTCGCGGTAACTCTTTGTCCAAAGACGCAAACCAGACAAGCAGAGTCCTAAGAAGATCATATAAAGAGTCGCTGTAATATACAAATCCCTAAAAACACTGGTCAAGGCTGACAAGATATTGAAGAGAATCCATATCCACCAATTTTCGAGTTTTTTACGAGCCATGAGGACTTGCGCCACCAACCCTAAAATCAAAATTAAGCCATCCAGGACCGGAACACGGCCGTCCGTCCAATTACGCAGACCGGTACTGACGCCCCACCAGGCAAACGTGACGATTAGGATGCCCACACTCCATTGCGATGGACTTAAGCGGGTAACGGGAACCCTAGAACGATCCGAAAGGGGTCGAGACCAATACCACCAACCATAAATACTGACGAGAAAGAAAATAAGTTGGAGGGTAGATTGACCATAAAGTTTAGACGTAAAAAAAACTGACCCAAGAACCAAGTTGTTGACCATCCCCACGGGCCAATTCAAAATATTTTCTCGGGTGATCAGCCAAACGCAAAGTGCTCCCGATATCCAGCTGTATATCTCAAGCTGATGTTGCGCTAGAAGATCAATCATGCGCATCCGTCCATTTTAGATGGGGACTTTTATTGACAATAATCGTAATGAGTTCCTCGAGATACTCAACTAGTACGAAATGAATCTGAAGGACTCTTAAGGGTTCAGGGATTTCGGGATCAGACTCTGCCTTAAGCTGAAATAAAAAGAACTTTCTCTGTAACCTGACAATTCGTCTCCAGGTTAAACGGCCGCCACCTAGTTGTCGCGAAAGCCAGGAGGGAATCAAGTGGTGTTGGACGGTGATACCGACATCATCAATCACCACCTGCGTGGTCTCCACTAAGATCAAGAAGATCAGGCTGAGTACGAGAATGACCATGGACATCAAGCCACTGATCGCTAAAATGCCGATCGAACTGTAAAGAAACGAAGTAGATTCTCCTTGGAGTTTAAGAAAGTGAGCTTGGGTCCATAGTGACGGAAGTTTTTCAACCACTTGGCGCAACATGCTCATGCAAGAAAACCAACAACCACAAAAAATCACAAACGATAAAACGCGCTGAAAAAAAGAAGCGCGAAAAATGGAAGGACTCGGCGACGAGGTTTGCATCAGTTTTATTGGATCGATTCAACCAAGGCATGAGCCGCTTCGCGAGGATGGGTAGACGCCGTAATGGGTCGTCCCACCACTAAGTAGTCAGCGCCAGCCTGGAGGGCCGACGCAGGATCTGAAACGCGGACTTGGTCGCCGAGGTCACTTCCGATGGGTCGAATGCCAGGACATACCAAATGAAAAGAAGTGCCGAGATGTTGACGCAGTTGCCTCGCTTCTTGAGGTGAGCACACCCCCCCATCCATGCCGGATTGTTGGGCAAGGCGGGCGAGGTTCAAAACAGATGCGGCCGTGTCATGGGTCTGGCCCACATTTTTCCATTCCGTCTCATCAAAACTGGTCAGAACGGTCACCGCTAAAGATCGCGTCTGGCCCCCTTGCTGGCGATGGGTTTGGAGGAGTTCACTCACGGCTTTCATCATGGGCATTCCCCCCGTCGCATGAACGGTCAGGAAATAAGGATCAAGAGGAAGCACCGATCGAAGAGCCCCGGTAACCGTATTGGGAATATCTAAAAATTTCAGGTCTAAAAAAATTCGAGCGTGTCGACTCAAGGCTTTGACCAAATCCGGTCCCTCAGCGCAGAACAATTCGAGTCCAACCTTGAATAAACCTACTTCTCCCGAGAGTTCTTCTGCTAATCGAAGAGCCTCAGAGGCCCGGGGGACGTCTAGGGCCACAATGAGGCGTTCTCGGGGATGCTTGGGGCGAAAAGAAGACAAAGTATTTCCTGAGAGAGTCTACTTCTATTCTCTCAGGAAATATCATGTGTTCCAATGCGAGTTAAAGGAGTCCAATGCCCTGCAAGCAATAGGTCAGAAAGGTAGTGACCAAATGGGCCCAGTAGGCGATGCCGCGGGTGGGAGCCTTGGGACTCCATGAAGCATAGAGTCGATCCCGCAAGATCGGGTATTCATAATCAGGATCCAACTGAGCTTGGACAATCGGTGCAGGAAAATCAAAGTGCACCCAGCGGTCTTTACCGTCCCATCGAACTTTTCGTTCTTCGCCTGTGGATAACTTAACCCACAGCGTGATGGGCGACACAATATCGCCTCGACGTTCCAGTTTGATTCGCCCCTGAGGTAAGAGCTCTCGTATCGATTCAAACGAGGCATCCCCCTCACGATTAATATTCCACCCGCCCTCACGCACACTCAAGACGCTGACCCGCTCAATCTGATAATCCAAGGTTCCCGTCCCCATGATGTAATCCGACCAAAAAATATCTAAATTACGACCCGAAATACGTTCGGCGATGCGTTTAAAATCTAAATGCGTGGGGTGCTTAAAAGCCATTTCGCGCGCATAGGTGGTCACCACATTACTCATGGTCGTATGCCCCAATAGGGCTTCGAGTTGTTGCAAGACCATATCAGGTTTGGTGTACGCAGTATTCCCATAGGTCGCGCTCTCATAGCCCTTGCGCGTCAAAGGATCGGAATTGGGCGTCATGAGATAACTCGTCAATGATTGAAAATTTCCAGGAAGTTGAAATCGGCGTGAATTGAAAAGTCCCGAATAATGTCGTTGCATCGCCTTGGATTCAAAATAACTTGTAAATCCTTCGTCCAACCAAGGCTCATCGACTTCGTTACTCGCGAGCATTCCATAGAAATACTGATGACCAAACTCATGGACCGTCACCACTTCGGGGATTCGGAACTTAAGGGGATCGAACGCATTGGTTCCTGCCATGATCATGGTGGGGTATTCCATACCATCGGCTCCGGAAGCATTTTCGGGAGGGTCGACCACAGTCAATACAGGATAGGGATATTTGAAGTACCACTCTTCAGTCAACCGTAAGCTAGCCTCAATCGCAGCCACATGTCGATCGATCATCAAATGATGACTCGGCTCATAAAAAAGAGAGACTTTCACTCCACGGTAACTAAAGTCTCTTCGCTTCCAATCCAAGTTGCTTTTCATAGCGAAAGCAAAGTCATGAATATCTTCGGCATACAATTTGTAGATCATACGTTTGTCATCCGCCGGATCCGGCCAAGCATCTTTCTTGAGGCCATCGACGGGATCGATGTAACTGATGGCTTCACCTGAATGGGCCAACCAAAATCCTCGAGGGACGTTTACATTGACAGCATAGGTCCCAAAATCTGAAAAGAACTCCGTATCCGCATGATGCGCATCACTGGTCCATTGAGACCCTTGATAAACTCCAACCTTAGGAAACCATTGGGCTGCCATCAGGAATCCATCAGACCACCCGGTGCGAGCAAACACACGAGGAAATTGACTTTCCCATTGGATCTCAAGCGTCAAAGTTTCTCCGGGAGCAACGGCTTGCATCAGATTGATCCAATAAACCGACTCGTCTTCGCCGTAGGATCCGCTGAGTTTACGACCTTCCGAGGTAACCGACAAAAGGCGACAATAGCCCCAAGACGATTCAAAGCTATCGTCTCCCATGCGATCGCCACGTAATTTCCCGCTGCCTTCTTGCATAAAAATGGAATTGGGCCCCTTGAAGGCATTGAGATAAAGATGAAGAGGTAACTTATCCGTGGCTTCTGTTCCTGCATTTTTCCACGTCAACTTCAAAGAGCCCTTTAAGGCGTGCTCCACAGGATTCACATAAGCCTCGATCTCATAGTTCGCAAGACGAGGGGCTAAGGGGGTCTTAAACCAAACGGGATTCGACGTCTGGGCCCACAGCGTGAAGGGCAGGAGTCCGAGGAGAAGTCGATAGAATAAGCGCTTCATAGCACTCTCCTTTTCAGGTCTTCAACGGTCTTCAAAACAAAATGTTGATTCGATAAGAAATGTACAACATTCATTAAGAGGCTTCGCAGAATTCCAGCATTGAGAATCGTTACACCCACCTGAATGAGGATCACCGACCAAAGTGCAGCCGAGGTTCCCGCTCCCCATCGCCATGCTCCCCAAAGGGCACCGTAAGAAAGGGCGAGACGCAAAGTGGTTGAGATCATGGCGAGGCTTAGCCACGAGCCTATATTTTTCCAAATTGCATTGAGACAAAAGCGGAGATGGTGTTTATAGTCGGTCACGGGCCCTATCAGTCGTTGAACTCGACAGATCGACCATTGAATCATCCAAAAACTGGTAAGCGCCATGGGCAGTAAGATGCTCCACAGAAAGGCCACCCACATCGCGGGCAAGGTGCCGATCCAGCGGAGACCATCACCGAGCCATCCTAAGAGCCAACCGAGCAAGATCGTCGGGAGGAGACCTATGATGAGCGCATCGCCAAGTCCCTTAATCCAAGGAGAAAAGTGGGCGGGTTGTCCAAGCGTATGGGCTTGTAGACGCCAACCGTTTCTTAGAATGAGAAACAAGATTCCTAACGATAAAAATATGAAGACCGGTCCTACAAAGGATTCAACATTAGTAATCGTCGGACTTCCTTTGAGAAAATAAACTAAATCATTACCACTGAGGCGCGTACCCCAATCCTGAGCTAGCATGCTAGACCCATTGGAATAAGCCATCAAATCGAGCCATCGACTTTTCAGACTCCACGCTCCTGCAACCGCAAACGCTACCCAGCTCAAAATAAATTCCGCATCTTCACGACTGCATGTCGGTGTCAAAGATTTTTTAACAAAGGCCCAAGGACCTTGCGGACTATACTCATTACTGGTCTGAAAGGTTTCCATGGGCTCATCCTCCTGGATCGAGTGGGCAGACCTTTAACTCTATATAAATTGCTTTCACTTTTATACGCCATCCCTCCTAACGGGATGATTCATAAGATTGATTTGTATTTTGAATAGTGTACACTATTCAAAAAGAGGTTTTATGGCTATTAAATCCAAGCAAGGAGGTTCTCGGGCTGGAGCGGGTCGAAAGCCGGGCCAAGGCCCCTACGGCGAGCAAACTCAAGCCCTCCGGGTTCCGGAAAGCCAACTCGGCACTCTTAAAAACTACTTAGCTCAGTATCGTCGTTCTTCGGGAGTCTCTCGACTCAAACGGGGCGAAGTAATCACCCTCGAACTTCATGGGATCCGGCGCGATACCCGTCCCCGTACCATTCCCCTGATTCCTTCTAGTGTGCCGGCCGGATTTCCTTCCCCTGCTGATGATTATTTTCATGGATCGATTGATTTAAATGAACATCTGATTCACCGACGTGAATCGACGTTTATTTTAAGAGTCTCGGGTTGGTCCATGCTGCAAGCAGGCATCCATGACGGCGATGAACTCATCGTCGACCGATCGTTGGAACCCCAGAATGGTCATGTTGTTATTGCGGTCGTCGATAATGAGTTGACCTGTAAGCGTCTTCTAAAATCAGGATCGGTGATTCGTCTCGTTTCCGAAAACCCAGATTATCCCGAGATCATTGTAGACAAAGCCCAAGAAATTACTATTTGGGGCGTCGTGACGCGCGTCTTGCATAAGGTATGAACGCTCACCGTCTCATCGCTTTGATCGATGTCAATAACATGTATGTTTCCTGCGAGCGGGTCTTCCGTCCTGATCTGGCTCGAACTCCCATGGTCGTGCTTAGCAATAACGATGGTTGTGTCATTTCGCGCAGTGCAGAAGTTAAAGCCCTCGGGGTTCCCATGGGCGTCCCTTGGTTTAAGATTCGAGACCTCGCGAAAGCCCATCATATCTTGGCCCTCAGTTCGAACTATGATCTTTATGGTGATATGAGTGATCGATTTATCACTGCCTTACGGAATTTTAGTCCCACTCAAGAGGTCTACTCTATTGATGAATGTTTTCTAGCAGTGGGCGATGTACCTGAGTCCTCCATCGTTACCTTAGGTCGCGACATTCGGCAAACGATTCAACAATGGATTGGTCTCCCTGTTTGCGTAGGGATTGGACCAACGAAAACGCTCGCGAAACTTGCCAATCATGCCGCCAAAAAACAGGAGCACCGACAAGGTGTCTGCTTTCTGAAGTCCGATGACGCTATCGCTTCGATAGCACAAGGCTTCTCCGTTCGCGATGTTTGGGGCGTGGGGGCTCGCTATAGTGAGCGTCTAACGAGCCTAGGCCTTCAGACCATCGAAGATCTTCGACAATGGTCACCTGACTTAGCGCGCCAGCACTTTGGGGTCAATCTAGCCCGTACGATTTGGGAATTAAGAGGAGCGGCTTGTTTTAAATTCCAAGAGACGCCTGAAGATAAAAAACAAATCACCTCTTCGCGATCCTTTGGCTGTGCTGTGACCCGTTTGGAACATTTAATGGAAGCTATAACGCTTCATGTCACCCGAGGATCCGAAAAATTACGCGCGCAAGGATCGGTGGCTCGAGCGATTCAAGTTTTTATTATGACGAATCGACATCGAACCCAAGACCTGCAATATTATCCAGGCGTGACCATCAGCCTAGAGTCACCTTCGGACGATACGCGTAGTCTGATGCAAGCAGCCGCTAAAGGTTTGCGTCATATCTATCGACCTGGATTTCGTTATGTCAAAGCAGGCATCAATTTGGTCGACTTAACACGAAAGGATCTTCAACCGACACCCTTATGGGGGATGCCTCGAACGGGAGAGAGCCTGATCTCGGTCATGGATACTTTAAATGATCGCTTTGGATCGGGAACAGTTGGACTTGGAACCATGGGGCTCTCACAAGAGCGAAATTGGTCTATGAAACGAGAAAATAAAACGCCAAGTTATACGACGGAATGGGCTGAACTCAGGTGTGTCTTTGCGACGCGACATAAAAAGCGAATCCCTGGACTTTGGGATCACAATTAAAGAGTCTCTACTTCGTGTGGACTTAGGATTCCATCACATTCTTCTTGTTGAATGACTTAGTAACAAGAATGAAGAGTACAGTGGCAGACACCTGAGAGACAATAAAACCTAGGACGTTACCAGGATGAATGCCCACAAAGGTATTCGTCAACGACCGTGCAACCGTGACTGCAGGATTACAAAAGAAAGTGGACGAAGTAAACCAGTAGCCCGCGGTGACTATCAGGGCTACCGCTAGGGGAACTTCGTGCTGAGCGGACTTTGAGCGGTGATGAATAACGAATAACAGAATGAGGCTACCTAAGAATTCACTCATCAATATACCAAAGCCCTCCCGCACCTGACTTGATGACTGCATGAGGGGAAGATCAAACATGCCATGAGTGATCCATACACCCGCAATGGCTCCCAAGAACTGAGCCATGAAACAAAGAAACAAAGTTGGAGTATCAATTAACTTTTTCGACCAAGCCACCATGCTGACGAGCGGATTAAAATGAGCAAAAGAGAAAGGCATGACCGTAGAAATAAGGACATAGAGACCCGCACCGGTCGCAATGCTGTTTCCCAAGAGGGTTAGAGCGGGGTTGCCAGGACCTAGAGAGGTCCCCATATACCCTGACCCGGTCACCACGCTAAGTAAAAATGCAGTTCCAAGCAACTCATACATAAAATGTTTTTTCATTTAGGATCCATGAATGTCAGTAAGTTTTTTTTGTAATGCACCCCTGTCCATTACATCCAGGGGTAAGGCACAGAGATCTTCAATAGACTTTCTTAGACGATCCGTTAAATCAAGGAATGCTTTTCGTTTGAAGACATTGTCTCCTTCGAGTCGCGATGGATCGACGAATCCCCAATGAGCTCGGATCGGTTGACCTAGCCAGACAGGACAAGATTCATCTGCGGCTTGATCACAAACCGTGATAACAAAATCCATTTGGGGAGCATTAGGTCGAGTAAACTCAGACCAGTCTTTTGACCGGAGTTTATCTGAAGGGTACCCCATCTGAATGGCTAACTCAGCCGCGATAGGATTTACAGTGTTGCTAGGATGTGAGCCCGCTGAATAGCCTACTAGCCGACCTCGTGAGTAGACAGTGGCCGTAGCTTCAGCCAAGATGGAGCGGGCAGAATTATGGGTACATAAAAATAAAATGTTGTAGCTTTTCATAGTCACTCGAACATTTTTGACATGCAGATCTTTTTTTAGAATATCTCACATCATCAGTCCCTAGTCTCAAGTTACAGAGTCTTTACGGGAGGGACTATGAAGTGGACATACTCCAGTTGGGATGCAACAAAAGATTGGTAGCGGGGATAGGATTTGAACCTATGACCTTCGGGTTATGAGCCCGACGAGCTACCTGGCTGCTCCACCCCGCGATTGAGTCCCTTAGTCTAGCGCAAAATGAGGGCCTTACAAAGAGGAGGTATCGAAATGGACAGAAGGAACGGACTCTAGGGTATCGGTTAGAACATTATAAAGATAACCGTCAATCTGAGCCTCTGGGTGGAGGGTTTGTAGACGTAACATATAACGGCCCACTTGCTTTCGATAATCGTCAAGTTTGAAATCCGGAATACTGCGTTTGTAATCGACCACTATCACTCGCTTAGGATTCGCGCGATCGGGTTCCCACATCACTAAATCCGCAAATCCCGTTTCCAAAGAGACGGCGGTTCCTTCGAGGGGATATTCCGTTCGCCGAGGGAGGGACAACCACCCTTGTTCATGGAGTTTTTGAAGGCAGCGCTCAGCTTGAGGAATGACGTCTTCGTAAAAAGGGATGGATCGATAAGGTTGGAGCCATGCCGCCCGGGCACCAGGGGGGACTAGTAAAAGTTCACGGACTAATTCATGAAGCGCGAGGCCCTGACGCCGTGCCCGATCTTCTTCGGGCGTGGATTCGTGAAAAACCTTCTCGCTGGGATCGACGCGGCTCGGATGATGGGGGGACGATTCGTCGATGGGAACAAAGCCCGAAGGAACAGGATCCACTGCGAGCGGAGTATGATCGTCGTAAATGCTAACGTCGGGAATGCCTTCTCTAATTTCGGTTCCCAACACAGCCCAATCATTCGAACGGGCTTTCTTTTTCTTGCGCTCCTCATTGAGATGCCAGGGCATCTCCCAACGATTTTCCGGGACTCCATCCCATTCTTTTTTACTTTTCACCCGGGCCTTTTGGATCAACATGACTCGAGATTTAGCTCGAGTGATCGCTACATAAAAGAGATTTGTGGAATCTTCAAGCTCTTTCGCGCGCGTTTGAGACTTTACGCTTCTTAATTGACTCCCGTTGAGTTTGCCCAAAGACCAACCCGTCTTAAAAGCCTGATCTTCATTCAAGGAATAGAGACTTCCCTTCGGAACACGATTGGGCGGAGTTCCGAATAAGGGCAAAATGACACTATCAAACTCTAAACCTTTCGATTGGTGAATCGTCGAGACGATTAAGTCGACCGAAGCCTCATCTAAAAGCGCATCCCCTTTATTAGAAGCCTGATAATTTTCTTGAATTTGGAAGTAAGCCACCGAGGGAGAGTCACTCAGTTCTCGAGTAGCCGTCATCCATTCTTCGAGATTCCGTCGTGCTCTTTCGGCTTCAAGGCGACCAAAAACCTGCAGGGCGTTGATGAGTTCCAAGACGCCCGGTTGACGCATCAGTCCTTCGGAGAGAAGTCGAGCCGTTGTGTGCCCTTCCAAAGAAGCTAACCAGAGAAGGCCTTTGGAATAGGTCGAGGGCGGCTCAATCAGACAATGAAGGCGTTCTAAGCCTTGAGTAAATTCTTTTTCTTGGCAGAGGCGAGCTGCTTTGAACAAATCTTGATCCGTCATGCCTATCCAAGGAGATCGCAAAAGCACAAAGAGATGACGAGGCTCTCCGGGTTCAGCAAAGAAGCCTAGCAGCGCATTCATAAGTCGCACGCCCGGACTTTCCAGGCGACCCTCGTTCGTTCGAAGCATGGCCTCGATGCCCCGTTCGCGAAGATGGCGCATTAATTTGTGCACATTCGTCCGGCGAGCGATTAAAAGAGCTCGGGTGGGTTTGACTTTATCTGCCGTGGGTCCATAACCTGCTTGCTGCCACCCCTCTTCACGAGCTAGGGCGGTAATCCATGGAAAAGCGGGCGTCAAATCATAGCCTTGATTTTTTTCAGGCTTCACTAAGGTAATCCCTAGTGTGGCTCCCTGCTGGTGATCCGTATGTTCCGCCCGTTGATCTTCATCAAAGATTTCATAGTTGGGAAGTATTTTGGGGAATAGACTTCGAACAACAAAATTCGCAAGCCCTACGATCGGTGCTTGCGATCGATAGTTAGTTAACAGCGAGTAGGCTTGTCCTTCAGGAGCCTGCTGAATCTTATTTCTCAGTAGAGTGGAGTCCCCGCCGCGAAAACTATAGATGGCTTGTTTAGTGTCCCCTACCACGATGAGTCGATCTGGGCGGAGGTAGGTCAAGAACGAATCTTGAACGGGATTGGCATCTTGATATTCGTCGATCAAAAGTAATTTGGGAGGGGTGGGAAGAGGATTTCTCGACAAATACTGGCAGGTTTGTCGGACAATATCGCCGTACGTCATCCAATGGTATTGGGACTTTCTTTTTCCAAAGACCATGAGCGCCTTTTCGAGACCTTGCGCCACATGCTGCTCTAAGAGATCCGTATAATCACGAAGCGCTTGGACAAAGTCATCAAGATCAGGACGATCATCTGTAAAATAGGATTTGATCGACTCTTCATCATTGAAAAATAAATCATTCCATCGGGCAATCTGTTTAATGGCGGCTCGTCCCTTGGTTGTGGCGGGAACAGGACGCAAGTGCGTCAGAATATTTTGAAAATGTTGATGAGGGGCACCCGCCTTGGTTAATTTTGCCAGTCGCTGGGGTTCAACCACGAGGGCATTGAAATCTTTAACTAAGCGCTGCGCCGTCGTCTCTAGAGAGCCGAGGGGCGGCCATGTTTCCCTCCAGTTACCCTGTCCATCCATAAAACTGTCGTAAATTTGAGCGAGGCGAGACCAGTCATGACCCACCGCGGAGAGCATTTCTTCACCCAGCCCTTCCGGCAAGGATTTCCAGGTCGTACGACATACCGATTTGAGGAGTCGAGTTAATTTAGGATGCGTGATTTCAATAATCCCCTTTTCGGGAAGGCCAATGATCCCGAGCGCGGCTCCATGGATGGTGGTGACGGGTAAGAGCTGGGCTTCTCGTCGAATCGAAACCCAATAATTGCGAGCGTCGCGAGGAGATTGGGTCCAGGCAGGCCAAACCCCCTCGGAGGATTTCCACTGGCGGGCGGCGTACGCAAACTCGGTATCGATCTTGTGGGCCTGACACGCGGCATCCCACGCTTTCCAATCATCAGATCTTAGTGGCTCGAGTAAGGGAAGCCACGCTCTTTCAGATAGTGTCGCAATTTTTTCGAGAGGTCGAATAATACGATCTTTAAGATCACTGGCTGAATCGTTCGTATAGCTCATCGCCATTAGTTCATGAGGACGCGCCGAGCCTTGACCCAAAAACCCTAATATGAACGTGACCAAGGAAAAAGTTTTTCCGCTGCCTGCACTCGCGGAGAGTACCAAGGAGGGCTCCTGAAGGGTCCCGACTTGGAAGGCATCTTTGAGTTTCAGCTCAGGAAGTTTCATACGTTTCTCCTGAATCATCACTGTCTTCGTCGTCCTCGCTGAGCGCGTCAAAAAGATCCACCGGACGTCCACAAAGTGCTGAAAAATCGCAATATTCACACGCATCGCTCGGGGTGACCCGATAACGACCCGATTGAGCTTCGGTAACAAGATGAGCAATCACTCTTTTAAGACGCTCCTGGTGTTCGAGACCTCCCTCATCCGCACCGAAGAAAGAAGAGACGACCTGTTCCTTAAAGTCCTTGAGTGGAACGAGCGCCGCACTGGTTTTCAATGACTCCTGGTGTTGAATAATGAGTTGATATACAAAACCCTGCATGAATGTTCCCCAAGGACCTTCAGAATCTAATTTCACTTTCGACCGAAGACTACTCATCGCTGAGGATTTAAAGTCTAAGACACGATAAAAAGATTGACTCGGATCGGAACAGACCATTTTTTCTAAACGATCGAGTTGACCCGCCAGCCAAAAGGTTTTTCCGTCAATCTCGATTGGAATGGCTTCAGATTTCACTTCGGATTGAACCTCTTGTCGGAGCCAAGTTACATCGGTCGGAAGACTGAATCGAGCCATTTCCTCTTCCGTGGGAACATCTAATCCCCCTCCAAGATCCCAGACGACAAAACGAGCTAATTCATAGAGCCGTTCCCGAATAAAGAAATCCATATTGGATTTTTGAATGCGATTGAACCCATCATTATCCATCCACGCGGATCCCCGCTTTGTCCACAGCATTTCGAAGTGCTCGCGCATCGAAAGCTCCGACGTAGGGTCGAGCCCCTTAAGGCGAAGAGCAGCGACTTGAGCGGAGGTCCAATGCTCCGCTTCGGGATGATTTTCATGGAGGTGGTTGAGGAGCCGATGGAGGTAAGTACCTCCCTTCAGGGTTAGACTGTTGCTTTCTTTGGGAGATTTAAGTTGGAGCATCTCCTCACTAAAAGAACGAAAAGCACAGCCGGCGAGTTTTTGAAGTTGGGTGGGCGAGATGGGATCACTTGCACTCAGGCCCTTAACCCAAGAGGATCCTTCGATACGATCTGGCGCAGCACTCTCGCTGCTGAAGAATTGCGTCTGACGTTGTTCCGTCAAAGGGTGTTGGGTATGCCCTGACCATCGATGAGCTAAATGTGAATGAGACACAGCCGGCCAATCTCCGGCGCCTTCTAGGCTTCTCCAAAAAACACTTGATGATTGTTTTTGTTCAGCAGGATTCCGGCCCGAGTAGAGCGCCAAAAGATGACGCCGGGTTAAGGCTAGTACCTTATTAAAGCCAAATGCATCTCGTTGATAAGCCCGAGGCATCGTTTCTTGCTCTTCGGTGCGTGGCAACCAAAAGGTTTGAACCAAATAGAGCGGGTTTTGGGTATCTCGATAGTGTTTTCGCAAGGCTTGATTGATTAAAAATTTACGATCCCAGTCTAGAAAAGGATTGGGCGCCGCGTTCGAAGGCCACACGCCATCTTCGAGATCTAAGATCAGCGTGACCTCACTGCCCTGCCAATGACGAAGGATCGCCGACGGAGTGATGAGCTGAATGCCTTTCTTGCCTTGCACAATGGAGTCTGAAAGAGCCGTCTCTAAGAAAAGCTTGAGCGCACTCAGCATGTATTCAAAGGAGACTGGCTCTGTCAAACCATGCCAGGCTTCATCTAACAAACCCTGAGTGGTGAAATAGCGACCTCGATGGTGAATGAGATCTAGCGCTAAGATCAATTCGCGAATGCGCCGCGACCAAGTCGAACTATCATCGGGATGATCTGTTCCCAAGGGCATCGGCGGACTATTTTTTAAATCGATGAGTCTCATCCATAGCGTCTTTAAGTCGGCATCGTGAGTCAGAAGGATTTTTTCAAGGAAAGACTCATTAAGATCCGCCATCTCGTCATGATCTTGGAGCTTGCGGATGAGGTTATGAAGATGCCTTTGTCGATCCACCTCGGTCGTTTCATTCGGTTCCAGCGTGGAGCTCAATCCATGGGCGACATGGATGGGATCATTTTCTGCAAGTCCTTCTAACATTGTCAACAGAGCGGACCATTCGGGAGCATAAATCAAGGGGCGTCCTTTGACCGATCGAAGCGTGATCCCTTCAGCATTGAGCATCGACTCAAGGAGCGGAGCGACTTCCGTGGGATTAGCGTGGACCACAGTGATTGCTGATGAGGGGACTCGATCTTCAATGGGCTCGTGAAGATGAACCCAGTAAACAATTTCATCGACGGCGGAACGAAGCGCCGCAAAAGGACTGGCTACTTTCCCGCGTTGCAAATGAAGCCGGCCCTCTGCTTCGAGATTGAGCGGTCCTTCAAAAAGATCGACGAGGTTCTTTCCCCAGGGATTACTACCCCATGCCGAAGGTGTTTCAATCTCGACATGATTCGCATCCGCCAAATAGCCCTCAATGGGATCCAGAATGTCCTTAATAAGATAAGGTTGTTGACGCGCTTCTTTGTCTTTCCCCAAAGCCAACTCAAACCTAAATTTAAATTGGGTCAACTGACTGACCGCTTGAAGATAGATGGGTTGCATCTGATCGAGCCCTAAGACAATGGCTCCATCCACCTCTGGGTCTCGGTCGGTCCATACGGTACTCTCGTCGATAGGCTTTTGGAAGCGGGTCCAAAGTTCATCAGGGGTCTCAACGTAGGACGATTGATGCACTGCCTGGAGGTAACTTTCTAAATGACGAATTAAGGCTGCTAAGGAATGCGGATCACTGGTCTCTCCAAGTTCTAAACCCAGCGATCTCAAGAATGCGGGGAAGAGCCCCTGCTCCATGAGTTCTCGACACGCACGAGCGCGTGCTTGGAGATGCGCACTTGATAACAGCGGTCGACCATCCGTCTTCGACCACTGATGTTCAACTTTAAGGTGCAACATCATGGCCACAGAGCCCGGAATGGCACCTTGGCGGGTGGGGACGACCACGCCTTCAAATAGTTGAAAACTCATAGGACTACTAGTCTAGATTAGGAAGACAAAAAAAGCGGGCTAAGCCCGCTTTTTTTGTGAATAATATGAAGCCCTTATTTCTTGGGGGCGTTTTTGGGGGTACCGTCGGCATTTAGGTACTTTTCCGGTGAGCCGGTTAACTTTCTCTCACAGGAACCGCAACAGATGCGGTACTCGGCGTCCTTGACTTTGACAATTTGACTCTTGGCGTCGACGGGACTGCCCATGACGGGACAAAGAGTGTTAGTTGCGGGGGTACCCAATATGAGCAGGGCAGCAAGAATTGGAAACATAATTAACTCCTTTGGAGGCCATTTTATGGACCATTTTAGATGATATCCAAAAAACTGTCTGTCGGAGAAGCATTATTACTAGACATTATTAAATCTTTATTAATTTAAGACTTACAGGTGAAGCACTCGGTACTCTTTTTTTGTTTTACGGGCTTAGTTGCGGGCTTGATCGAGCCGTCCTCATTGAGATACTTATCGGGATTCGTGCTAAGTTTTTTTACACATCCCGAACAACAGACGCGATAAGAAGCTCTCTTCACTTGTACAATGCGTCGGGTTTTCTCGGTTACCTTGACCCAAGGCTCCACCGGACAGATCACGTTGGTAGGTTCACTGCCAATCAACCCCACTAAGAACACTAGGGATAGAAACATAAAACCTCCTTTAAAAGTCAATATTACCATTAATGATACTGAGTCTCAATATCAATATTATATTTTCACGCCCTGAGTCGACTCCCCGACTCAGAATCCAAGAAGGGCTCATATCTATTGGCCTCGCTAGGATATTGCGTCAAAAGTTGTTAGCATTAGCCTTTGGCATAACAAGACTAAGCAGAAGGGCCCTATGATCGAGCGTGAATACGTCATAATCGGCGGTGGTATCGCTGGCCTCTCCACTGCCATTGCCCTCGCCAAAGAAGGCAAACGAAGCATTGCCCTCATTGATCGAGAATTGAGCTCTTCCTATCATGCCTCCGGCAAGAATGCGGGGATTGTTCGAACCCTGACCGGCGATTTAGATTTAACTGCGTTGACCAAAGAAGGTCGAAACATGCTCGTTCAAGCGGGGCTCATGAAACATACGGGGGGTCATTTACTTGCGGATAAACGCGAACTGCTTTCACCTTATCTTAAAGAAGCTCGTAAATTAGGTATCTCGGCTACCATCGGCAAAGGCTCGGGCATCATGGGGTTGAAATCCGAAGAACATCTTAAAATTGAGGACGATGGAACGCTAGATATTCCCGCCGTCCTTAAATATTGTTCCGAGAGTTTAGAACGTTCGGGCATTGATCTTTTTTTTAACTCCCCTGTATCCGCTATTACTCCCACCGATAAAGGGATGATTGTCACGATTCCGAGCAATGAAATTCGCGCTAAAACCCTCATCAATGCAGCGGGCGCTTGGGCTTCCCGTATTAGCGAAATGGCAGGAGGCATGGCTTTGCCCCTTGCCACTCATCAAAGGCATCTTTCTTGGTCCGCAGCGCCCTATCCTTCCAAGGGTCCTTGGGCTTGGTGGATGGACCGATCTTTATACTTGAGAGCGCTCGATGGAGGCGTGCTTTTTTCCCCTTGCGATAATGCGGCAGCCGAACCTCCGTCTTCGTATACTTACCCCGTGGATGCCCCTGTTATCGAAGAACTCGCCAATACGATTAAAAGTGTTGCGCCCGTCTTCAAAGACACGCCTCTAGGAAAAACTTGGAGTGCCCTCCGGACTTTTACACCTGATAAAAAATTCGTCGTTGGTTGGGATAAAGTGAATCCCCGACTCTTCTGGGTAGCGGGGCTCGGTGGTCATGGTATGACCGCAGGCTTTGCAATCGGCGAACTGGCTAAAAATTTACTCTTGAATCCCCAAAAACATCCACTGAATCCAGATCGGATTAAACTCTAATAAAAAATCCCCCTTCGTCACGGGGATTTTTTATTTTCTCGAAGTAGTACCTACTTCGATGTCACTAGAGCGCTAGGACTTTTAGAAGCTTCCATCGGGGTTTTCCCTTGGAGTTCATTGGCTAGACTACCTGCTCCATAGATCTTGTTCAGGGCCTCTATGATGACGCGGGTGTCGACCGAAACCGCACGATTCGCGGTGCCATCGTAAACGTATTTACCAGGAAGCGATTCGATGTTGCCATCAAAAATCAAGCCCACTAATTCGCCTTTCGTGTTGGTGACTGGAGAACCGGAATTACCGCCGATGATGTCCACGCTATGAACAAAGTTAAAGGGCGTGGCCATATCGAGTTTAGAAGCGGCATTCTTCCATTTGGTCGGTAGGGTCCAAGCTCCATTTTCCGCTTTATCACCCCATCCCCAAGCGCGATCGTAGAGACCTGCAATCGTGGTGAAGGGTTGAATTTTAGTTCCATTAGCCGGATAACCTTCGACGATGCCGTAGGTTAGACGAAGGGTGAAGGTAGCATCGGGATAAAGTTCTTTTCCGTACACGGCAAAACGCGCTTTAGCGATTTGCGTATTTTGTTCATTGATCACAGCACGAAGATCATCAGCCTTTTTAGAAAGTACTCGGTTCATGGGCTCCAGAATTAAAGCCATTTTGACCAGCGGATCTTGGGACATCTGTAGGGCTTGAAGGCCCCCTTCAAGTAAGGTTTTGCGAACCGCTGGTTGTTGCAAGGTCGTGGTGGCCAAAGCTTCTTTCGCTACTTGAGCTCCCGATTTACCCCCAAGCATCTTTTTGACAAAAGGATGATTCGCCCCTAATTCTTCCAGGGCCTCTTCGAGGCCTCGTGTGAAATTGACTAACTCTAAATCAGCATCATAGTTAGCGGTGGGCATTGCTAAGCGCGCCTTGGTGGCTTTCAGATTGGCGTCCTTAAACATTGTGGCTCGTTGATCATCAGCCTTGGCCACTTCGGAAGCCATACGCGACATCGTAAAGGCGGCACCCAAAAGACTGCTGCCCCGCGTATTCACGTAGGTCAAATCTTTCGCCATGGCAGTGAGGCCTTGTTGCGCTTTAGTAATTTTGGTCCAAGAATTTTTCGCAAAGGCCAATTTAGGATCCTTAGCGACCGCAGCTTGTAAGGTGGCTTCTTGGGCTTCTAGTTTTTGAACCGTGGCAACATTACGCAGAGTTTCCGCATAACGAATGGTTCGTTTTTGATCATTTTCAATGCTAAAAACAGTAGTAGATATTTTACGGGTAGCTTCAGGAGAAGTCTGACCATAAGCCCGCAGCGCTTTGAGGCGACCGGCATAACTCTTCAGGGTCATCGGAAGAATGACATTGGCATCGGCTTTCATTTGATCCACAGTGAGCAATCGGGACGTACTTCCGGGATGGCCCATTACAAAGGTCAAGTCTCCATCGTTGAGACCCGTGCTACTCCATTGAAGAAAATGCTCAGCGCGATAAGGTTTGCCATTTTCATAGACACGGAAGATGGCGAAGTCAGTATTGTGACGAGGATAGGTAAAGTTATCTGGATCCCCTCCAAAAAAAGCAATCTGCTCTTCAGGAGCAAAGACTAAACGGACATCCTTATGGACTTTATAACCATAAATCCAGAATTCTCCTCCTTGATAGAGGCGAACGACCTGACAATCGAGTCCTGTTTTTTCACTCATGATCTTGGAGAGATTCGCTAAAGCTTCATCGCGCAACTTAGCCGAGGTTTTATCATCTTGGCCGACCGTGACGCGATTCACGTCGTCAGTGACATTGGTCATTGTCATGAGCGTGCGAAGTTCGAGGCCCTTCACCTGAATTTCTTTTGCTTGATTTTCGGCATAGAAACCATTTTTAATATAGTCATTTCCAGGACCTGAGACTTGCTGAATCGCACCACGTCCCACATGATGATTGGTCAAAATCAGACCGTCTTTACTCACAAAACTTCCTGAACCCCCAGGAAAGCGAACACACGACAAACGGACATGATCGAGCCAAGCTTGATCCGGCGCAAAGCCATATTTAGCCTTCATTTTGGCTACAGGGATATTGTCAAAAGTCCACATGCCCTCTTCGGCACTCATACCGGAGACCAGCATTAACGCGACTAAAGATAAACGAAGTGTGCGATTCATCATTGACTCCTTGAATAGTCTTTAAGATTCTCACTTATCAAGAAAAAAAGGACGCCGATCTCTCTCAACTGCCACAACAAAGGGGTGAATGGATTGACCTGCACCTAAAAGAGGGCATATTTCGAGAGCCTCAGAATTGATACTTAATCCTGAGGGTCAGCGTACGAGGTGGAATCACGTGGGTTCCACCAAAGACCGATAAAAAGTTGTAGAGTCCTTTTTTATCGAACATATTAAGTGCATCCAAACTCACATCAATTTTCTTTTTTTCGAATTCAGCTAAGCGAAACCCAACGCTGAGATTCCATATGGTTCGTGGCTTGATTCGGTAGAGGGGACCGAACGTCGAGTCGTAATCCTCTTCAATATAAGCTGCACCAAAAGCGTAGTCTGAACCTTGACCGTCTGCAGGATCTCCAGCGACTAAGCCTGAATCATATCGACCCAATAATTGTATGTAGGTGCTGGCTTTCTGATAGCGGAGCCCAAAGACAGCACTTAGTTTTTGATCGTGATCAATCAGGAATGCGGTGCCAGGGACGAATTCGGGTTCTTCGAGCCTGAGACCCCCTGTCACTGGGGCCACAAAAATGGCTCGCGTTTTACCCAAACTCAAAAAACTTGACCACGCATTGTAGCGAGCATCGAACCGAGCGTTCCACCCTCGAAAAATGCCCTTCGCCACATGAATGGGAAACAAAACCCCCGTATTGAATAATTGCTCGGAGTCCGCGCTGTTAACGGATTGCTTTTCCCAATATTCAAACTGCACACGGCCGAAAGAACCGAGGCCTTGTTCGACGCCGAGAGTTAAACTATTTTGCAACTCAGGCTTTAAAACGCTGCCTCGCGATGAAATGGCGAGATATTCGTTATCAGGAATGATGAATAAACGATCATACGATCCCCGAATGAGTGAATTGGTATCGCTGAAACGATAGGACATTCCGAGGCGGGGCTGTGTCTCTGAAGTTTTGAAAGTACGGTAGCGATAGTCATCACCACGAAGACCCATATTGAACGTCCAGGGCCCTTGATGATAATTAAACTGAGCAAAGGCAGAGAGTAATTGGGGTTTAATAGAATCCTGAAAAATATTGAGGATACCCGGTTCAAATTCGAGAACAGAGTTGGGTGCGTCAAAGCGACGATCGCCGCCCTCCGCCCTGCTTTCATCGCCACTATCGCCTTCGACGAAGAAGCGTAACGATTCCTCGATCGGATAGGCAACATATTCTAGGCCCGACTTGAATTCGCCAACATCAAAGAAGCGATGATAAATAAGGGATGCGCCATTGGATTCCAAAGTCCGATTCGAGGTAATCCACGCAGGGTAATCAGGGCCCCCTAAGGGATCCGTGGGTTCAAAAGACTCGGTAGGGTTGAATTGACTACTGGCCCTTCGATAAAAGGAACGAAGTTCAAGACCCGAACGATCCGTTAAGGTCCGGACATACGAAGTTGATAGATTGAAGTCCTCATTGCGTTGAGTTTGATTTTGACTCCGATACTCTTGCGTGACTAGATTAGGAATCTGAAAGGAGGAGCTTCCACCACTCAGATTAAATTTGAAAAGGTTTTGGTCGTCGAGAGCCCAATCGAATCGCGTATAAAAACGATTGCTACTTCCGTGATTATTAAGATTGTCAAAATTAACGGGGTCTAAATAGCGATCGGTTTTGGATTGAGCTGCAGAAACAAAATAACCAATATGATCCGATCCTCCGCGAACCTGAGCGGTAGTCTCCGTCATATTGAACGAACCCATACTAATCGCAGCATGACCCCCAAGATCGCCAGAACCAAGACCTGATTTACTTGTGAGGTTGAATACCGCAACGGGCTTCCCTCCGAATTCTGCGGGGATTCCCGAGGTAATAATTTCAATATTTTGGAGGTCTTCAGGATTCAGAACATTGGAGAAAGTCGCTTGGATTTTATCGGTGACCGGCATGCCATCCATCACGTAGGTGGACTGACCGTGGCTTCCCCGAAAATGAAAACGTCCATTCTCGTCCGCCATAAAACCGGGGGTCATCATCAAGAGTTGTTCCAGGCCTCGGCTCCGAGAACTTGAAGGAATGGTTTCAATGAGATTTTGTTCCACATTGATAAAGCTCGAAGGCGTATCGGGAATCAACATTGCTTCTTCGGTGACCGCTACGGTGGCGGAAGCATTAGGCTTGAGCACTAAAGAGAGTTTGATGGGAAGCGATGCGGTGATTTCAATAGTCGTATGGCTATCTCCGAATCCCTCTTTCGATGCCTCTAGGTGGTAGGTTCCCGACGGTAGATTACTTAAAACAAAAGCGCCGTCCTTGGAAGTTTCGGTGGTATTGATGTAACCCGAAATTTTATTGTCGATGCGAACTTGAGCCCCTCCTACCGGTCGACCCTGCCCATCGAAAATCTGTCCACGAATCGTACCGCTATTCGCCGAAGCCATGATGATACTGCTGGCCCCCCCAAGAAGGGCTAGAGACCGAAGACGAGGGATCATGACCATGGATATTCCATAATGCAAATGAGTTGCATTTACTATATTAGTCTTAAAAAGACGTCTGGGTCAAGGCCTAAACTAAAGGCCATGATCGCCGAACAACTCTCCCAAGGGATCCTCCGCACCCGATGGGCTAACCACGAGGATATCGAAGGCCTCCTCCATCTCGTCAATGGCAGCTATCGAGGCGATGCATCTCGCCTCGGATGGACTACTGAAGCTGATCTTCTCGATGGACAACGCACAGACCATCCCATGCTCGAGGCCCTTCTTAAGGAAAAGGGAAGTTTTATTTTTTTAATGGAGGCCTACCTTCCTCTCCTCGATCGACCTCTTCAGGAAAATGATTTCATCATTGCACTCCGAACCTTGACACCACCCGATAAGAAAGAATCTAGAGTCGTAGCTTGCGCGCATCTCAAGCAGTCAGAAAAAGGTCTCTATTTTGGGATGCTTTCAGTGGAACCTCGACTGCAATCCTTTGGTCTTGGGCGTTACTGTTTAGAGCACTTCAAAGCTCTAGCGCAATCCCAAGGTGCTTCGCGTCTTTGGATGACGGTCATTGAGCAGCGGTACGATTTAATTGCCTATTACGAGCGCCGGGGTTTTCGTAAAACTGACCAACTACATCCCTTCCCCAACCACGATCCTCGCTATGGGATCTCCAAGGTAGGGGATTTGAAACTGATCGAAATGGACCAAGAAATCCCTCCGAATTGCTAGGATAGTTTAGGACTTCCCTTGAAGTCTTGTCCTGACTTCCTTCAGATTCAAGGTCGCTACCTTTCTAGTATCTTTTTTTAGTAGGCCTCTCATGTCACCCAGCGTTCCTGATCAACTAACTTCCGATCTTCAGGCTCCCCTTTCAGTTTCTTTCTTCTTAGAGCATCTCAAAAAAAATACGGAGCCTAGATACCGAAGCCTTTATTTGGTAGGCGAAGTATCTGCCGTGAAATCTTCCGGAGGTCATCTCTACTTCAATCTCAAGGAAGATAATGCGGCTGTCTCCTGCGCCATTTGGCGAACCGTCCTTCCAACGTTGAAACATATTCCGAAGGATGGAGAGCGCATTATCATTCAAGCCAATTTGAGCGTGTACATTCCCCGGGGGACCCTGACGCTCGCGGTCACTTATTGCGAATTAGCAGGCCAGGGAGATTTACAGGCCAAATTAAAGCAACTGGAAGCACAGCTTCGCATCGAAGGAGTCTTTGATCGAACGCGCAAAGAATTACCACTTTCCCCCAAAAAAGTAGGAGTGATTGCCGCCTTGGGCGGGGCAGCGCTTCAGGATGTCCTTCGAGTCACGGGCCGTCGAGCCCCCGGAATGGATGTCTTGGTCTTTCCTGCCGCAGCGCAGGGAGAACGCTGTGTCCCCGAGAACCTTCAGATGCTGGAAGAAGCGCAACAACCCCATTGGGGTTGCGACGTGCTCTTGATGGTCCGTGGAGGTGGATCCCCGGAAGATCTTTGGGGCTTCAACGACCCCGATCTCGTACGCGCCGTGGCCGCCTGTCGATTGCCCTTGGTAACCGGCGTTGGTCATGAAATAGACACGACTCTTGTGGATCTTGCCAGCGACCAACGCGCCGCTACCCCCTCGCAAGCAGCTGAGATCATCACAACAGAACGTAACGAACTCTCACTGCAGGTCCTTGCTCAAGTTCAAGAGTTAACCCGAGTCATGAAAGAAGTCATTGGACGTTGTGAAACTGAATTTAATTTATTAAGTGATCGGGACGGTCTTTATGTTGTCCCCGATCGCATCACCCAACTCCGACATCAATTGGAAATTCATCAAGCCCGCTTGGCCGGAAGAGATCCGATTCGCCGAGTGGAGCTTTTCAAGACGCAGTTAGCCCATCAATGGCAACGGCTTCGCCAATACACGATTCGCCCCATTATCAAAGAGCGTTATCTAGCTTTAACCACCCGAATGACCTCGCTGAATCCTGAGGCACCTTTGACTCGCGGGTTCGTCCTGACGTTAGACGTTGAGGGTCGACCGATTACCTCGGCGAAGCAGGTCCACATCGGCGAGGAACTCAAGTTGAAATGGGCTGACGGAACTCAAGCGGCGCAAATCATCAAGCCGACTAAGCCATGAACATGCCGCCATTAACCCCTAGGGTTTGGCCGGTAATATAGGCCGCTTCATCAGAGCACAGAAAAGCTACGGCATGGGCGACGTCGGAAGATTGTCCAAATCGTTCTAAGGGAATCTGTTTAATAAAATCGGAGGTCACCGCCTCACCGAGATCCTGCGTCATTGCCGATTCAATATAGCCAGGGGCCACGGCATTACAGGTAATATTTCGTGATCCGAGTTCGCGGGCCACAGTTTTCGTTAAACCTAGGAGACCGGACTTCGCGCTGACGTAATTGGCCTGACCTGCATTCCCCATTTGCCCCACGACGGACGCAATATTCACGATACGACCCCAACGTTGTTTCATCATGGGACGCGTGGCCGCTTGCATCATCAAGAAAGGGCCTCGTAGATTGGTGTTCAATACCATATCCCATTCTTCTAATTTCATTTGGATCATCAGTTTGTCTTTGGTAATCCCAGCATTATTAATGAGGCAATGAACAGTGCCGTATTGTTGAACGACGGTATCGATGATTCGTTTGGCTTCTTCAGGCTGAGCAATATCGCCGACCAAGATCTCGGCCGAACCGCCTGCTTGACGAATCGCCTCAACCGTTCGTTTTAAATTGGCTTCATTACGAGCAACGGCAATCACTTGAGCACCCTGATGGGCCAGGACGTTAGCAATGGATTCACCAATGCCTTGGGAGGCCCCCGTGACGATTGCAATTTTTCCTTGAAGTGAAAACATGGGCATCCTAGGTTGGCTTTCAGTTTAACAAGGCTAGGTCTTCTTCGGTTCCAACGGCAATACTCGTGATCCCCTCGAGTTGGCGATCTAGAGCTTGGCGTTTAACTAAGCCGCTCAGAACCTTTCCGGGCCCACATTCAATAAATGTGGTGACCCCCGCTTTGAAAAGATAATCCACGGTGTCTTCCCAGAGGACCGAATGATCGATTTGTTGAACCAACCCCTGGCGGAGAAGGCGGGCGTCTTGTGTGGGAAGCGCATTTACATTCTGGACCAAAGGAATCGTCGCATTTTGAAAAGAAAGTGCTTCAAGAATTGGGGTCATGGTTTGCCGAGCAGGGGACATCAAAGAGGAATGGAAAGGGGCGCTGACCGGTAGTTCGATCGCTCGTTTGCCTTTAATTTTTTTACCTTCTTCAATCGCTGCACGCACGGCCTCGGTGTGACCCGCAATGACAATCTGGCCCGGGCCATTAAAATTAGCGGGGGCGACGACTCCACCCGTTCTTTGGACCGCTGCCTCGCAACAGCCCATGACTTCTTCACGGCTCATACCAATCATGGCGGCCATCGTTCCCTGACCTTCGGGAACCGCCGACTGCATCGCCTGGCCTCGTTGGTAAACCGTCCGAAGAGCTTCTTCAAAGGTCAAAACACCGCTGGCTACACAGGCTGAATATTCGCCTAGCGAATGCCCTGCGACAAAGTGAGGAGCAGGAAGTCGATGTTGAAGAGAGGTTAATACCATCCATGAGTGCATCAAAATAGCAGGTTGGGTGTTTTGGGTAAGCTTCAGAGCATGTTCGGGTCCCTGTTCCATAAGACCCTGAAGGGAGAAGCCTAAGATTTTTTTAGCGGCAGCAAGGAGGGCTTGATTCTCTGGGCGATGACTTAACGCCATGCCCATGCCGACAAATTGAGAACCTTGACCCGGAAAAAGCCAAGCGACCTGTGTCATGCCGATCCCATTTTGGCTATGCCTTCAGCAATACGCCGAGGCAGTTCGTGTTCAAGGTTCGTCATTGCCGCCCGAATAGCATTTTTCACAGCTCGCGCATCGCTACTTCCATGACCAATAATAGAAACGCCCTTGATCCCTAAAAGAGGTAGTCCGCCGAATTCTTTATAGTCTAACTTTTTGAAAAATGTTCGGAGTGGTTTCATGATCAACAGTGAGCCCAAGCGAGCGAGCCAATTGGAAGAAAGAGCCTCCTTAATGCCGTTCTTCAAGAGCTTGGCCGTTCCTTCTGCGCTCTTTAAGAGCGCATTACCCACATAACCATCACAAACAATTACGTCGAATTTACCATTCCATAAATCTCGACCTTCAGCATTGCCCTTAAAGTTGAGTCCCGAGTTACGTAAGAGTTCAGCAGCTTTCAACGTCACTTCAGTACCTTTGCTTTCTTCTTCGCCGACGCTCATCACCGCCACCGTTGGGTTCATTATCCCGAAGACTTGTTCAGCATAAATGGAACCCATGAGTCCAAAACAGGCCAAATGTTCTGGGCGCGAATCAATACTGGCACCCACTTCGATTAAAATCGTCGGGGTGGATTTGATATTCGGCATGGGGCTTGCGAGCCCGGGGCGATCGACCCCTTCTAATTTACCAATCACGAGCGTACTGGCAACCATCGCGGCCCCCGTATGCCCAAGACTGACCATTCCATCGCAAGCTCCTTCACGAACGAGTTGAGCCGCCACGCGAATCGAACTATCTTTTTTCTCTTTGAGGATAATCGTGGGGTGATCGTGAAACTCTACGACGGAAGGTGCATGCACAATGGTTGTCCGCGCTTTGAGGTCAACCGTCCATTCTTTCGATTCACATTTCTGGCGAAGGAGATCCTCGGGACCCACTAAAGTTATCTGGAGTTCGGGCCAAGCTTTGAGTGCCTCTATCGCGCCTAAGAGCGTAGCTTCAGGAGCAAAATCGCCTCCCATGACATCGAGTGCGATCCGATAAGCAGACAATCCGCTCTGTCCTTTGTTTAGACGGTAGCCGAGACTCGCATAACGAGTTTACCTCGGTAAAAACCACAATGCGTGCAGATACGATGAGGCAATTTAGATTCCGAACAATTGGAGCATTTCGTGACTGAAACAGGAACTAAAGCATCATGCGCGCGACGTCGGTCACGGCGAGCTTTCGAATGGCGTCGTTTTGGATTTGGCATGACAAACTCCGAACTTCTAATGATAACAAATTAGCCGTTTAAGTCTAGTTTAAGTTTCTTAAGGGCCAGGGCTAGGGCTGATGGTTCAGGGGTGGTTTCCTGCTGACAATGACAGAGACCCTTATTCCAATTCTTCCCGCACTGCGGACATAAACCGAGGCAATTTTCTTCACAGAGTGCATACGATGGGACCTGGAGTTCGATCTGCTCACGTACAAAATCTTTTTCATCCATTTCTTGTGCTTCAAAGTAGATCACATCAAGATCTTGTTTTCCGATGGCGTGATCTCCTCCAACAAGAAGATCGGGGTCAAAGCTCCCCATGAATTGGACACTCAACGCAAGGGGGATATCCACCGGCGCGAGACAACGGGGGCATGCGCCCAACCACGTACATTGGGATTTCAAATCAATGTAGACATCGTCTTTGGAAGGCAGCAGAAAGAGTTCATAGGCGATCTTTTCAACCGCGGATCCATCGGCGAATTCAAGGCGATCGTAATGATCGCGCTGGCGCCATCCTTCTTCGGGAAGCGTTTTAAGATCGATCATTTGCCTGAAATTCCATCGCTCGATTCATTGCTCGTAATCTGAGAGGGTGTTCGGGTTACGCCGGGATATTCTACTGAACGATCAGGCACGCCAAGATATTTCAGTTCATAAGTCGCCCTGGAGGCACGGCCTTGGTAGGGTTGACCGAAAGGATCGTTATTTTTCATTCCCACCTTGATGAAGTTTTCTTTCAGGAGAGGCGAATTGGTAGCCACCATGGATTCATACGAGGGTAATTCAGGGTATTGACCATACTTTAAATAGAATTGATCTAACCCTTCAGCTACGATTTTTAAATCGTCCTGGGCTTTCAGATGCCGTGAACTCATGGAGTACCGTTGATACTGCTTAAACCCCAACGTGCCTAGAAGCGCGATGATGGTCATGGCCACCAACAGTTCAAGAAGTGAAAAGCCTTTGTTGGAGATCATGGGGCCTCGCTTATCAAGATCGAACCCAAGTGGGTACGTGTTAGTTTCTCACAATTCTTCTATAATTCAATTTAGATACCCTTTGCCTGTTTAAGTTATCGCGTGGTCATCTTTCATTGGTGAATCTTTTTGAAACACATCTTGTTTGCCCATCGAAAACTATCCTTTGGAGGAGGCGAACGCGTCCTGGTTGAGCAGATCGCATCCCTAGCCCATGTCCCCGTTAGGATCTCCGTGCTCTTCAGAAAAGAAAAGCGCCGCAGAGATCTCGAATCGGAGATCCGTCAGCGCAACCCTCACGTGACTGATATTGAATATCGTCCCTCTGTGTGGGGGGTCTATCGTTGGATCAAGGTACACCGCCCTGATGTGGTAGTTCTTTGTAACCACAAAGGCGCGTTGGGAGCCCTAGTGCTTCTAGCCCTTCAGGGCATCAAGATCCCGTTGTTGGTGACTCTCCACGAACATTACCCACGTCATCTTAGTAAATATCGATGGATTGCACGATGGGTCGATGCTTGGATCTGCACTTACGATTTTTCGCTCGCTGTGCATCGTGAACTCAGCAAGGCTCCGTGCCACATCATGCATCCAATTTATTTAGACCATCTACCGGAACAGCAAGTGGAGATCCTGGAGGCTTCCCGTCAAGAAGCCCGAGCCTTATGGTCGATTCCACCTGAAGCCTTGGTGATGGGCTATTGTGGACAAGTTGATACTCGAAAAGATCCTCATGCTTTCATCCAATTGGGTGTTTGCCTAGAAGCCTCTTTGGGCCGACCGGTGACTTTGTTATTGGCAGGAAGAATTGATCCTCTTTTTCGAGATCAAATCCGAAACTATGCAACGAAGAGTCGACTTCGAGGTTCCCTGATCATGACGGGAGCACTCGAGCATTTTGAACATGCGTTTCAATGTTTAGATCTGTTCGCTTTAACGAGCCGAAATGAAGGCTTTTTTCCTATTTCACTCCTGGAGTCTCTCCATTACGGAGTTCCCATTGTTGCTCCAACGGTCGGAGGTATTGAATCCGTTGCGCGGGGACATCGCGGAGCCTTTTTGATCGATAAAGATGACGATCGACAGGCTATCCCCTTGCCCGCGCTCAAAAAAGTCTCTCGTCAAGTGGCCATGGTACTTCAACATAAACACCGATGGGAAGCCGAGAAAAAAGGAACCCGAGATCTCTTGTTAACATTAATAGATGCGGTTAAACACCAGCCAACTCTTGAAAGCATCTTAGCTCCATGGATTTAATTCCTCTGAATGCCACATGGGTCCGTTTCCCTCGATTCGTAGGAGACGCAGCGATGCAGATGCCCGTCCTTAGACTCCTTCGCATCCTCAAGGTGGGTCCCCTAGTGGTCTGGGGGCCCCGAGCCACGGTTGAAATGCTTAAGGGAAGCGATCTTTGTGATTACCTCGTCCCCGAAGACCGTAAGTCCTCCGCTTGGATGATGGCCAAGACGTTACGTCAGTATCAGCCCGCGCGATCTATTCATTTCACTAAATCAATGCGTCCTGCCTTGGCCGCTTGGCTCGCGAACGTCCCGGAACGCATTGGCGTTTCCGAAAGTCTGGCAGGTTTTTTTAACACCATCAGCCAACCCTTTTGGAGTGCCACCGGTCCCTTTCTGCTTCGCTATCACCGTGTCCTACGAGAGCGATGGCCCGAGAGCCCCGATATGCCTTTTGCAAACTTCAAACCTCATATCAAGATCGAACCTCCCACCGAACCTTATGTAGTCATGATGCCTGGATCGACCTGGACGTCGAAGATGTGGCCGATGGAAGCCTATCGACAACTGCTTTTACTTTTTCGCTCCGAAGGCTTTCAGGTCGTTCTTCTCGGCTCGCCGGAGGAAATGGATCTATGCAGCACGATCGCCCAAGCGGATGCGATTAATTTAGCGGGCAAAACAACCCTTCAAGAAGCCGCCGCCTGGCTTCATGGAGCTCGACTAGCAATCGGTAATGATTCGGGGCTATCCCATCTTGCCGCTGCGACAGGGACCAAGACGTTGACCTTTTATGGATCGACTGATCCAGGAGGTTCCCTCCCCTGGAGTCCCCACAGTCACGAAATGCACAAATCCGGTGTCTCTTGTTCGCCTTGCTTTAAATCTAAGTGTTTTGTTAAAGGCCATCCGTGCATGACAAAGTTAACAGCGATGGACGTATGGGTGACAGCGAAATCTCTTGCAGGATCGACCTCATGAACAAATATCTTTTTGGCTTACTTCTTTGCTTGCTGCAGAGCACGACGCTCGGCGTGCTTCAAGCGCAAACTATCAAAGTTGATGCCAAAACCTTGGACTTAGGGTCCGTCAAGAACAATACGAAAGTCAAAGGGGTTTATCGAGTTAGTAATCAAGGCAAAGCGTATCTTCAAATCTCAGAATTACGGCCCTCGTGTGGATGTACTTCTACTGTCTTAGGACAATGGGCACTTCAGCCGCAGGAGAGCACTCTGATTGAAGTCACCCTCGACACAGCAGGGCTAAAAGGCGATGTCACCAAGAGCATCCAGGTCGTCACGAACGATCCCCAGAATCCTTTAACCCTTTTAACCTTAAAAGCCAGAGTCATTCCAGATCTCGATATCAGTCAAGAAGCTATTTTTTGGATCAATCTTGCCGAAAAGCCTTTGGCCAGAACTGTCATCCGCTTTCATTCCAATCTAGGTCAACGGGTGGATATCAATAGTGTCGATACGGGTAAGTCGCCCTGGATTAAAACGTCGACAAGTATCGAAGGGAAAGATGCACTTTTGATTATTGAAGGGGATGCACAAAAAATGAATTCAAAAAAACGCTATGGGATCGAAGTCCTCAATGTTGAAATTATAGGTGACCGCAAAGATCGTATCTCCCTTAAACTTATTTGGGAACTTGACTAAGGATCCGCCATGAATCTACCTGAACGCGCCTCACACAACAAGGCGCTTCTCTTTATCCTATTCACTTCCTTTATCTGGGGGCTGACCTTTCCCATCGCCAAATATCTTTTGGTACAGGGTTTGACTCCCGAGATTCTTCTAAGCATTCGATTTTCTTTAGGGTCGTTTGTCTTGCTCGCATGGGTCTTGACCCAACCTTTGCAATTCCAACGCCAAACCTATATCGATGGGCTCATCCTGGGGATCGTCCTGGCCGCTATTTTCTGGTTTCAAATGCATGGGCTTCAAACTACCACGGCGACTAAATCAGGATTTATTACCGGTCTCTATGTCATTTTTACCTTTATTTTGGCCACCCTATTGGGGGATAAATTCAACCGCTATCACGTGTTGGCCTCTTTGATGGCTTTTATCGGACTCAGTTTGCTCGTCTACAATCCTGAAGTAGCTTTTGGGGGCTGGACCATCGGCGACTCTCAAACCCTCCTCTCGGCCTTCCTGATTGGAGCTCATATTGTCCTCACCTCTCGGTTTACCAAGCGTACGGCACCGCTCATCCTATCCTTGCTGCAATGCAGTGTCGTGGCTGTTGTTCTCAGCGGTATGGCTTATGCCCAAACCACGACTGATCAATGGGAAATCCTTCGCCAACTGAGCTACCAAAGTTCTTTCTGGCTTCCGATGCTTTATTTAGCCTTGATTGCAACCTCATTGGGTTTTTGGTTTCAATGTCGCTTCCAGCCCTCCCTCACCTCCACTGAGACGGGGATTATCTTTTCACTCGAACCAGTCTTCGGGGCCATGCTTGCAGCAACGGGATGGATTCCGGGTATTCAGGATCACCTAGGAAACGTGCCTTTATTTGGAGCGGTTCTCATGTTTTTAGCGACGCTCGTGAGCCAATGGCCCACCGGGAACGCTTCCAAGGTTCATTAATCACATCCTGTGATTTCCATTAAAAAAAGGGCGCCGAAGCGCCCTTTTTTTAAGCGATGAAGTCTTGATCTACTTGATGGCGAAAGCGGCCACAAGAGCGTAAATGACCAACGCTTCAATGAGCGCCAAGCCGATGATCATAGTGGTGCGGATTTCACCCGCAGCTTGAGGATTACGCGCAATACCTTCACAGGCAGCCGCGACGGCTTTACCCTGAGCCAAACCACAACCCACGGCCGCAATGGCGAGTGAGAGATGGGCAAGGAATTGGCCTTCAAAGAGCGACTTAGAAACGGCGGGAGCAGCGTCTTCCATTCCAAAAAGAGTCACGGAGACCGTGAAGAGCAACGCGGTGGTGAAGAACTTTTTCATAAAAACCCCTAAAAGATGAGCAGGATCAGCTGCTTCGTTAAGAAATTAATGGTCGTGGGCAACGGCGCCCGATAAATAAATAATGGAAAGTACGGTGAAGACGAAGGTTTGAATTAAACCGAAGAACAAACCTAAAAATAACATCGGGATGGGTAAAAAGAGAGGCAAAATTCCAAAAAAGATGCCTGCTACCAAATGTTCTCCGGCAATATTCCCAAAAAGACGGAGCGAGTGACTCAAATTGCGACTCAGGAGACCTAGGATTTCCAAGGGAAACATGAGGGGGATCAGGAATGCAACAGGACCCGCAAAATGACCCCAATAAGACCAAAATCCTTTTTCTTTCATGCCATGAAAATTGTAGTAACAGAAAACAGCTAGGGCCGCGCCTAGGGTTACATTCCAATTGCTTGTTGCAGGAGATAGACCGGGAGTAATCCCAAAGAGGTTGTTGAAAAACACGAACAAAGCGATCGTACCGACAAAAGGTAGATAGCGCTCGGCGTGATGAGCGATACTCGCTTTAACCATATCGTCTAAACCGCTAATGACCATTTCGAAGACTTGTTGGAGCGGATTAGGAATCTTGGTCATGCGGGTACGAACCCAGGTCGCAATGATCAGGGTGACTAAAACAGCTAGGGAGGCATTCAAAAGATGGTCATAACGTTCGAGCACTGAAAAGTACTCATGGACCGAATGACCTTCTTCTTGAAGGATGCCAAAGCCCTCCCACTGGTATCGAGTTAAATGAAAAAGCTCGGTCAGCCATTTAGCTAAATACGATGCGTGGTGTTCCATAGTTAGACCTTTGACGAACCTTTAAACAACATCAAACGAAGGGCCTCGAGAAGAATGCTGGCTGGGAAGAGACTTATCCCGAAGGCCAAAGGAATGCCTTCGCTTGGATAATACTTCATAATCTCACGCACGAACCAAATGATCAATATCAGTTTGCTTCCAAATAGGGTTCCATAAACCCATCGCTGTCTAAGATTTTCGTTGAGCATACGATCAAGGAAGATTCGTTGCGTAGCCCAAAGCATTAGGCTCAGGCTCCCGGACAAAGCAAAGACAGTGAGACTCGAAAAAGACATCGAACCATAGATCATGAGCCCTATGGCCCAAAGACCTACTTGGATTCGGCTGAGCCTTTGAAGAGTCTCCCCCCCGGGCGTGCGGAGAGATAATCCCATCACTTTTCCTTGGATGAGGAACTCTTGGAATTGAGACGCTGTGAGGTCTTAAAGAGTTCCCAAAAGGCGCTAGCAATACCCCAACCTAATCCGATCCATTGACCTAAGACAGGTCGCCCAAACCATCCACCGATCCATTTTCCCAAAAAGAAGCCCAGGGTGATGGCGACCGGAAAAACGAAGGCAATAGAACTAAGATCGCCCCAGAGGGCGCGTTCATTGGGGCCTGAGTTCCCTGAATTGAGATTTGATTTCATAGTTTAATTTTATCAACGACTTCAATGAGCCAGCGGCTTGCTGAAACGCCCAGCAAGACGACGAGCGCGCAGACGGTCACCAAAACACCTGTGACGCGGTCCATCTTAAGGGGTTCTTCGCTTGGATGGGACCTAAAATACATTTGATTGATCACCCCTAAGTAATAGTAGGCGCTGACAGCACTGGTGAGGACTGCAATCACTGTGAGGACCACAAATCCTCGCTCGAGTGCCATTTTGAAAAGGATAAATTTACTGAAAAACCCGATGAGCGGAGGAATGCCCGCCAAGCTGAGTAAAAAGATCATCATAGCAAAGGCCAACCATGGATTGCGGTGTGATAAACCTCGAAAGTCTTCGATGCGTTCGCCCTCACCCTTCCCCTGGAGGAAAGTAATAATGGCAAAAGCACCAAAATTGGTAAAAAGATAGGCGAAGACGTAAAGCCATAGCGTTTGCACGCCCGAAAAACTCATGATTGAAAGATTGGGATCATTAGAAAGAATAGCCAGCATCATGTAGCCCACGTGGGCGATGGACGAGTAAGCCAACATGCGCTTCATCGATTGCTGACGCAGGGCCGCAACATTTCCTAGGATCATACTGGCTCCAGCCATGTACTCCATGCCCAGCATCCATACATTGGGAATACGATGAAAAGCCACTCCAAATACTTTGGCAAAAGCGAAAATAGCGGCGGCCTTGGGGGCGCTCGCCATGAACGCCGTGATGGGTGTGGGTGCCCCATCGTACACATCCGGTGTCCACATGTGAAAGGGGACAACCGCAACTTTAAAGGCCATACCTACGAGGACCATTAAAACCCCTAGGGTAACCATTGTGCCTCGAGAATCCATTGCAGCCACTAATGCGGAAGAGAGTTCATCAAGGTTAGTCGTGGTTCCCCCGGTGGCACCAAAGAGTAGACTGATCCCGTAAATCATGATGCCGCTAGAAAAAGCGCCTAAGAGGAAGTATTTCACTCCGGCCTCAATGCCTCGTTCCTGCTCTCGGAAATAACCCACCAATACATAAATAGGGAGTGCCATCAACTCGATGGAGAAGTAAATCGTTACTAAGTCTGTGGCACCACAGAGTAATAACATACCCGACAACGTAAAGAGCAAAAGGGCGTAGAACTCGACTGTGTGTTCTTGCATAAGATCCAATAGTTTCGTCGACAGCGCAACGGTTGCCAAGGTTGCGAGGACGCAGATCAATTGAAAGTGTTGCGTCATCGCATCGATACGCAACATATCCGAGAAACCCGATCGGTAGGGGGTTAGGGCTATCAGATAAATCGTTATGCCAAGGGTAATCTGAGTCAAAAAGGACCAACGACGTTTTTGGTCACGAGGAATAAAAAGATCCCCAGGCCATAACATGAGGCTTGCAATCCCGATTAAGAAAAAGGGAGCTTGAACAAGGGGCGCGTCTTGCCAAAGCGCGGTCCAGAGACTTTGGGCAAAACTAGGCATCAGTGCTTCTCCCCGAGGGTTTCAGCATGGGTTGAATTTTCATGCGTACCCGGAGCAATCATTCCCTGCATACCTTCTTGTTTGGCTTTTTCTTGTTCCGGACTGATCGAAGGAGCTAGGTAGTAATCAGGGTTCACTTGTCTGACTAATTTTGCCACTGGGCGATCCATGATTTCCATCAAGGGACGAGGGTAAAGGCCAATCCAAACCGCCAAGATAACCAAAGGGGCAAAGACCACCATTTCACGTGTTGTTAAATCGGACATCTTACGATTGACCTCTGAAATGGGGCCGAACATCACACGTTGGAACATCCACAACATATAAGCAGCGCCCAAGATAATTCCAGAAGTAGCTACAACGGCTGCCCACGGGAAGGCCTGGAAAGATCCCTGGAGAATAATGAGCTCGCCGATAAATCCATTGAGAAGCGGTAGCCCAATAGAACTCATCGTCATGATCATAAAAATAGTGGAGTAAATTGGCATGGTTTCGGATAGACCTCCGAAATCGGCAATCATTCGAGTGTGGCGACGATCATAAACGACGGCTACGGCAAGGAACAAGCCCGGTGTACTGATGCCGTGATTAATCATTTGGAACAACGCTCCCTTAAATCCATACGGATTAAGCGCAAAGATGCCGAGCATACACATGCCTAAATGGCTGACCGAGCTGTAAGCCACTAGTTTCTTCATGTCTTTCTGAATCATGGCTACCAGCGCACCGTAAATGATCCCAATGAGGGACATCGCGATAAACCAAGGCATTAAATCCTTCACGGCCGTGGGGAAAATAGGGAGCAAGAGGCGTACAAAACCGTACGTCCCCATTTTTAACAAAATGCCGGCAAGAATAACGGATCCTGCCGTTGGCGCCTGAACGTGCGCATCAGGTAACCACGTATGGAAGGGGAACATGGGAACTTTGATCGCGAAAGCTACAAAGAAAGCGAGCGCGAGCAGCGTTTGGTAAGTCTTGGTTTGCTGAGCAATAATGGGAGCCATTGCTTGAAACGATTCTAGGGAGAAATCGAAAGTTCCCTGGGTCTTGGCTTGCAAGAAATAAATGGCGAGAACGGCTACCAGCAAAAGCACCGATCCTGCGAGGGTATAGAGAAATAATTTAATGGCTGCGTAAAGTTTTTGAGGACCCCCCCAAATGCCAATTAAGAAATACATTGGAACGAGCATTACTTCCCAAAAAACATAAAAAAGGAACATGTCCTGAGTGATAAAAACGCCCAGCATCGCTGTCTGGAGCACCAACAGCCAAATATAATATTCTTTCAAACGTTCGGTAATCGCCTCCCAGGAACACAAAATCGCAATAGGTCCTATAAAGGTGGTCAGTAACCATAACAGCAAACTAATTCCATCCATGCCAACGCTAAATCGAACTCCCAAGGAGGGAATCCAGGACCAACTTTGAGCCCATTGAACCGCATCGCTCGTTCGATCGTAAGCGAAGAAAAATGGAATACTTAATACGAAACTTAAAACGGTCGCGAATAATGCACCTTTCTTGAATATCTCGCTGCGCTCTTTCGGCACAAAGAGTAAGGCCAAGGCAGCGGCAAAGGGGATAAACGTTGCAGCCAGCATGAGGAGAGTATTGGCAAATTGACTCATGAAATCTCCAAACTTAAGGTGTTAACCAAGGAATTTAAAAAACATTAGAAGAACGAAGCCCAAGAGCATGACAAAGGCATAGTTTTGTACTCGGCCCGATTGAAATGTCTTGAAGAGAGAAGCAAATTGCTGAAATAGCCAAGCGACAAAATTAACAAGTCCATCCACAATGTAGGTATCAAACCAATAACTAGCATGGGCAAACAGAAGGGTTGCGCGACCGGCTCCATTCACCATACCGTCCACGACCCAAGTATCAAAAGACCACAACTGACCCGCTAGACGCTTCATGGGTGTAATGAGCAAGGCTTCATAAAACTCATCAATATAAAATCGAGCATTGACCCATTCAAAAAGATTAGGGTAATTTTTCACGAAGCGCTTTGCCCGCGACCATGAAGGGTCGGATGCATAGATCCAATAAGCTAAGGCCATGGCGCCGGGGGCCCATATGACCGTCGCCCAGATCATGAGTCCATACTCAACTTTAGAAACAGCTTCAATACCTTCGGAGACAGATGTGATTTGATAAAGAATGGGTGAAAGCCATTCAGAGAAATACGAGTGCCCTAAGAAATGAAGGGCGTGCGGGACATTGAGAAAGCCACCCCCGACTGCTAAAAGCGCCAGAATAAAGACAGGTACCCACATATTCCAGGGCACTTCATGTGGCACATGGGCGCCCCTATGATGGTCGTCATGTCCGTGTGCGTCTCCGTGAACCGTCAAATGATACGGGTCCTCGCCGCTTCCGCGGTAATTTCCAAGGAATGTCATGCAGATTAATCGCATCATATAAAACGCAGTGAAGAAAGCGGCGACCATGCCCATCAGCCAAGTTAGGAGATATAACGTTGAACCTTGATAGGTTCCTCCTTGATACCAACCTTCAAAAACTTTCCACAGGATTTCATCTTTAGAGAAGAATCCACTGAAAGGGAAAATTCCAGCGATAGCGAAAGTGGACAGAAGCATGGACCAGAAGGTCCAAGGCATGTATTTTCTCAGACCCCCCATATTTCTCATATCCTGCTCATGGTGGCAGGCCATAATCACAGAGCCCGCACCTAAAAAGAGACAGGCCTTAAAGAAAGCATGCGTAAAAACATGGAACATGCCGGCGGTAAAAGCGCCAGCACCCATACCCATGAACATAAATCCCAATTGGGAGACCGTACTGTAAGCAAGCACCTTCTTAATGTCGTATTGCGCTAGACCCATGGAAGCCGCTAGGAGAGCCGTGAGGGCTCCAATAATCAAAATTAAATGAAGTGCAGAGGGGGCATTAACGAATATAAAATTGAGTCGCGTGATCATATAAAGCCCTGAGGTGACCATCGTCGCAGCGTGAATCAAGGCTGAGACGGGTGTGGGGCCCGCCATGGCATCAGGAAGCCAAACATATAAGGGGATCTGGGCAGACTTACCCATCGCTCCCACAAATAAACAGCCCCCAATCAAGTTCATCCAAAAGGTGGGGGAAGCCGTGTGACCAAAGAGTGTAATGGATGGTAACGCCATGAGGGATCTTGCAGAACCCATCAAGGTGTCATAGTCCAAAGATCCAAAAACCATGAAGATCAGGAAAAAGCCCAGCATAAATCCAAAGTCACCAATGCGATTAGTCACGAAGGCTTTTTTAGCAGCATCGCCCGCGTAGGTCTTATCGAAATAGAAACCAATGAGAAGGTAGGAGCAGAGACCGACGCCTTCCCATCCCAAAAACATCATCAGAATGTTGGAGCCTAATACCAAGTTCAGCATGCTGAATACAAAGAGGTTGAGGTAGGCCATAAATCGGTAATACCTAAAATCCTTTTGTTCCTCTTCCATGTAGCCCGTACTGAAAAGATGGATAAGGAAGCCCGCTCCAGTTACCAAGAGAGCCATAGCCGCACTCAAGACATCGAACTTGTAGGCCCATTCTACGGTCGCAAAAGTCAGACGTTGGCCTGCAATCTGAGCTCCTCCGACGTCAAACCAAGTCCAAAGTGATTGATGGAGACTTCGCGAGGATTCAGGTAATTGAAGGAGTTGCAAGAAATAAAATACGGATAATAAAAAGGACGCTCCAACGGAGCCCAAAGCAATTCCATTGACCCACTGATTATTTCGAAGATGCCGGCCCGTTAGCCCGTTCACTAAAAAGCCAAAGAGCGGTAGAAACGGGATCAACCATAAATACGAAACAGCCTGGGAGGCTGGCATCAGATGAGTGAGTGTGGATTCGTTCATAAAGGCTTATCCATTCAATAAATTAATGTCGTCGGCTTGTACCGTATCTTTACGTCGATACAAAGCCACAGCCAGAGCGAGCCCTATGGCGACCTCAGCGGCCGCAAATCCCATGACCAATAGAGCAAAAGCTTGACCTTCCACGGTCCCACTTTGTCTTGCAAAAGCGATGAGATTCAGATTTGCAGCATTGAGCATGAGTTCGACCGACATCAAAATGATCAAAAGATTACGTCGAATTAAAACGCCCGCAACACCAATGAAGAACATCAAGGAAGAAATGAACAGAACGACGTTGAGAGAGATCACGATACACGCTCCGACTTAGCGAGCACCAAGGCACCTACGAGTGCTACCAAGAGAATGACCGAAAGGATTTCGAGGGGAAGCAAGAACCCTGCGAACAAACCTCGACTCACCATTTGTGCATTTTGAGCACTGGCCGAAAGGCCTTGGGTAAGATCGGGAGGGAGTGAAAGGGCCACCGGGGCCGCGGCGCCAAATAGATTAGATTTCATCGTGTAGGCAAAGATACCGAGCGCAATTAAGACTAGTGGCAAAGACCACTTGATTTGTGTGGTGAACAAACTCTTTTCCTTATACTTGGTCAGTTCAACCAACATGACCACAAATAGGAACAGGACGACAATACCGCCCGCATAAACCAGTAGCTGGGCCATACCAAGGAATTCTGCACTCAGACATAAGAAACAAGCGGCCACCATAATCATGGAAAACAAAAATCCCAGGACACTATGAACAGCTGAAGTAGAGAGAATCATCACCGCCGCTCCCGCGCAGGCCAAAAGACCAAAGACGAGGAAGAGATTGTGACCGATGCTCGCAAAGAGTGCATTCATGAGTTCGTCCTACTGGGTGTAATCAGGCGAATCGGGAGTCGCCGATGAGGAAATAGAATATTGACCGACCGGAGACACACGGAACATATCTTGGAATTGCCCATCCATACCAATCGAGAAATCTTCACGGTTGTAAGCCGCAAGTTCAAACTGATGATTCAAGATAATGGAATCAAATCCACAACTTTCGACACAGAATTCACAAAAAATACAGCGCTCCATCTCAAAGTCGTAACGAGTCGGATAGGGGGTCTTACGTCCTTCTTTTTTGCCCTTATTAATAGTGATCACCTGTGTCGGGCATATTTTTTCACACGCTAAACAGCAAACACATTTGATTTCTCCCTGCTCGTCTCGAAGCATCTGAAGCCGACCTCGATATCGTGGGGCGATGGTAATAGGTGTTTCGGGATACTCCACGGTGATATGAATATGTTTCTTAGATCGATTAGCCTGGAAGAAGTTTCTACCGAAATATTTTCCGGTTAATTTCATCCCCGAGGCGATGTCGATGGGTAGTAGTTTTTTCAAAATAGACATAGGAGTCCTAGAAAGTAAATCGGATCGCTGCAGCAACGAGAAGGTTCACTAGCGTAACGGGGATCAGCCATTTCCAACCCACGCTCATCAATTGATCGTAGCGATAACGCGGTAAAGTGGCCCGAACCCAAAGGAAAACGAAGAGAAGAAAGAAAACTTTACCGAAGAAGAAAAGCAAACTAGGTTGGGCAAGAAAAGGAATAGAGTCCGGCACAAATCTTTGGAGACCGAAGGGGAGCAAGTAGTGTCCGCCCAAGAAGAAACCCGCTGCAATCGCTGAAACAGCCATCATGTTGGCGTATTCAGCCAACATAAACCAAGCAAACTTCATACCGGTATATTCAGTGTGAAATCCCGATACCAATTCAGTTTCGGCTTCAGCTAAATCAAAGGGGACACGGTTCGTTTCCGCAAAACCACACGTGAGGTAGAAGAAGAATCCAAAAAAGAGGGGGATCGCTGCAATCAACGGCATCTGAACAACAGCACCTGCGGCAGTGACGGTGGGGACGCCCGCTAGATAAATTGAAAGCTCTCTAAAGTTCAACGTGCCCGAAAGAACTACCGCCGCCAGCAACGAGAGACTTAGAGGGATTTCATAGCTGATAATTTGGGCGGCGCTTCGGAGGCCGCCTAAGAGGGGGTATTTTGAATTAGAGGCCCAACCACCTAGGACGATGCCGTAAACACCAATAGATCCCACGGCCATAATATAAAGTAAACCTACACTAATATCCGTCAAGAAACCCGTGAAGGGTAAACCACCCACGATCGGAAATTGATCCGGGAAGACAAAGAGGGTTCCAGGATAAAAGCAGATGACGGCAAAAGTAGCAAAAGCTGGAATCATGCATACTACCGGAGCAATAACAAAAACAAAACGATCGGCCCGATCAGGCACGATATCTTCCTTAAGTAGCAATTTTAATCCGTCAGCTGCGAAGACCGGTAGACCCCGGAAGAACGACAGAACAGGAATTCGGCCCATTGCCCATGAGAGTTTATTAATGCCCGCGGCAAATCCTCGAATCCCACCCGCTTGACGGGTCGCTCCTAATCGAACCTGGATATAGCCAATCACTTTGCGTTCCGCAAAAGTCATGAAAGGCACTATCAAAAGAATAATTGAAATGAGAACGGTAATTTGGATGACCGCCATCACCACCTGCTGAACAGGAGTCATCATCGGTCCACCTCTCCGAGAACAACATCGAGTGTTCCAATGGCAGCGATGACATCCGCGAGTAAGCGGCCTTCTGTCATTTGAGGTAGCACTTGAAGATTGACAAAGGAGGGACCGCGCACATGAAAACGATAGGGATTTTGTGCACCCTTCTCTCCGACTAAGTAATAACCAAGTTCACCCTTGGGAGCTTCGATAGGATGGTAGATTTCATTGACTTCGGATTTTAAAACCTTGGGAATCTTCGCCATCACATTACCTTCCGGAAGCCCGTCAATACATTGTTGAATAATGCGATGACTTTGACGAAATTCTTCAAGTCGAACAAGATAACGAGCATACGTATCTCCTTCGGTGCGCGTAGGAACTTCAAAATCCATTTCTGCATAGGCGGCGTAGGGGAAAGCCTTTCGAACATCATAGTTGACGCCCGCGGCCCGCAGGACAGGTCCCGTAACCCCAAACGCAATACATTCATCAGCTTGAATAGGGGCAATACCAATGGTTCTCTTTTTCCAGATACGATTTTCTGTCAGCAACGTCTCGTATTCATCGATACAGTTCAAAAACCGATCTTGGAAAGATTGAACCTGCTTAATGAACCCTGGGGGAATATCTTCGCGTAAGCCGCCGATACGAAAAGCGGTGGTTGTCAATCGAGCCCCACAGAATGACTCAAAACAATTAAGAATCTCTTCGCGCTCTCGGAAAGCATATAGGAATACCGTCATGGCTCCGATGTCGAGGGCATGCGTGCCGAGCCAAAGCAAATGTGAACTGATCCGATTGAGTTCAGTCATCATCGTTCGGACGTAGTGGGCTCGACGAGGGACTTGAATACCAAATAATTTTTCGACCGACTCGGCCCATCCGAGGTTATTACTTACCGATGCCACATAGTCCATGCGATCGGTCCAAACTTGACCTTGGAAAAAGGTCTTGTTCTCGCAGATTTTTTCCACTCCGCGATGCAGATAACCTATAACAGGAGTGCACTTAACAATGGTTTCGCCATCGAGACGAAGTTTGACTCGAAGCACCCCGTGCGTTGAAGGATGTTGAGGTCCCAGATTGATTTCTAATTCCTCGTTTTTAAACACCGATCAAACTCCTAGTTGGCTTCTGGTTTCTTAAGATTAATACTCAGATTTCCTGCTTTTTCGAGGGAGAGGCGCATCAAAACGCCTGATCGATCTTCGCGGAAATCAATTTCACGTTGCCCAAGACCGAGCGTCGGATACTCTTTTCGCAGAGGAAATCCTTCCCAATCCTCGGGACAGAGAATTCTAGTTAAGTCTGGGTGATTCGTAAAGCGAATGCCTAACATATCAAAGATTTCACGTTCAAGCCAGTTGGCGCCAGGGTAAACCGCAACAGCGCTTGCTACCTCATAGTCTTCCGGTATCAAAATACGTAAGCGTAAACGACGTTGTCGAGAGAGGCTCGTTAAATGATAAACAATGGAGAATTTGAATTGATCCGCGGCGGGATAGTGCGTTGCCGTTTCGTCCGCAAGCATTTCAAATTTCAGTGCGGAATCATCTTTGCATAACGCTAAAGCTTCTAGAATAGAATCGGGGCGAACCTGGCAAACCAATTCTCCTGACTGCTGAAAAATTTCTTCAACTTTAGAACCTAATTTTTGTTGGAGATAAATAAGCTCGGGCGCTTCAGCTGAAGAAGGCGTGGGGGCAATGACATCATTGTCGTCTTTTTTGGCGGCGGCGCGAACAGGAGCTTTGGGGGCTTCCTTGCCTTCAGCTATGGCCTTCGCTTTATTGGTTTCATAATCTGCTAATTGCTTTTGCCACTTTGCTTCATCAGCTACTTTTTGAGCTTCTTGTTCGGCCAAGTAAATTTTCAGACTGGGAAGAGGGACCGTTTTCGGCATCACGACCAGCCGATTGGGTGCAGCCGCAATATTCCATACAAAAGACTGACTGGCTTCGGGACTGTGGCCGTGCACTGCATCCACTTTCTTTTCAATTTTAGGCGCGTCGCCGAAGACACCATACTTGATCACATCGACGGGACAACCCGCCGCAGCCGCAATAATTTTTTCAATCAGAGATTCCCCTAGGGCGTCTTTGATTTTGGACTTCTCAGCTCGATTTTCATTTTCTTTTCCATCAAGCCGAACATCTGCTTTGATGTGGCAACTATCAGCAGTGACATGAAATACTTCGGGACACTCAGCTTCGCAAGCGTTGCAAACAATACACCCTTCGTCAATCCAGACCTCTGTAATGCGCGGCTTGGGTGTTAAGGCGCTTGCTTCAGGCAGGGGAGACGCCAGTGCGCTCGGGGCGGGCTCTGATACAGCCATCGGGACCACCGGGGCCGGAACTTCCGCTACGGTTTCCACCTTAGGTGATTCCACCGGGACTTCGGAGGCTACCTGCTCGTACTGAATGACATTCACGGGGCATGCAACCGCAGCCGCGATAATACTATTTTCTAGTGAAGACTGAAGAGCGGCTTGAAGCGCGGATTTAGAGGATCGATTTTCATCCTCTTGTCCATCCACGCGTGAATCAGATTTGATGTGACAGCTATCGGCGGTGACATGAAATACGTCAGGGCATTCAGCCTCGCATGCGTTGCAAACGATACAACCTTCTTCAATCCAAACCTTGGTAATAGACATCGATTACCCAACAGACTCGAAGATTTCACCGTAACGATCAGACATACTCGATGTCATAATCTTGTCTTGCAACTTTAAAAAGCCATAGATCAAACTCTCGGGACGAGGGGGGCATCCCGGAATGAAAACATCCACGGGAATAATTTTATCTACCCCTTGAATGGTGTGATAACTATCGAAGGGACCCCCTGCTGTTGCGCAGGATCCCATGGCAATAACCCATTTAGGTTCGGGCATTTGATCATAAAGTTTCTTAATGACCGGAGCCATCTTGTAGGTCACGGTCCCAGCCACGATCATCAAGTCTGATTGACGAGGAGTGGCTCTGAAAATACCTGCGCCGAATCGATCAAAATCAAAACGACTAGCTCCCGCAGCCATCATCTCAATCGCGCAACAGGCTAGTCCAAAAGTCATGGGCCATACGGAAGAAGCCCGGGCCCAATTGACGACCTTTTCCACTTTGGTGGTGATCAAAATATGTTCGAGGGATGAGGGTTGATTAAGAATGACCGACATGAACTTACTCCCAATTCAGGGCGCCCTTGGACCAAATATAGGCGTACCCAATTAATAGCAAAAAAAGAAAAAAGCCCATCTCTACCAAACCAAAAATCCAAAGCTCTTTTAGTTGAAGAGCCCAGGGTAGAAGAAAAACTGTTTCAACATCGAAAATCAAAAACAGGACAGCGACAAGATAATATCTGACACTAAATTTTTCACGCGCATCGCCGGTAGCTGTGATGCCGCACTCGTAAGTGGAATGTTTTGATGCACTGTAGAAACTAGGGCGAATGAAACGAGAGAGACTCCACACCAAAGCAGGTAGAGTTAGGGATATGGCAATAAGCAACAAAATAGGTGCATAGCCTTGCATGGGATCTCCGCTCCCTTATATTGTGGGGTTTTGGCAGCGCTTGGGTCAATCATCTAAACGAGGGATAATGGGATTTAGACCTCGCGGATCTTGTCATCTTTTCTGCACACAAAAAAGAACGGTCACATCCATGAATCCATTCCCTGAAAAAGGTGCACCCAAGCCCTCATCGCCCGACTCCCTTGAGGATTCGACGGTAAAATACATGGGTTTATACCCCGAATTAGACCTCACGGATGAGGCGGTAGATTTTGCCCTCTTTAAGTCTATTTCGCTGGATTTAATGGTGAAGCACCAATTTGTCCCCGTTCGAGTGCTTGAAGGAAAATTGATCTTAGCCATGGTGGATCCTCTGGATGTCCTTGTTCAGGATGTCTTACGCTTTGAGCTAGGCCGGCCCCTGAGTTTTGCCGGGGCGCCCACTCAGCAAATCCAGGATGTTCTTAAGAAGTCTGAGAGCGGTCAGAAAATTCTCGACGAAGCGGGTGAAGCACTGAAGGTTCAAGTTCTTCGAGAAGAAGATATTGATGAAGAAGTTCTTGATTTTGAAAAACTGACAGACAAAGATGAAGCACCCATTGTTCGCTTGGTAGACACCACTATTTTCAATGCACTCCAAAGGCGTGCCAGTGACATCCATCTAGAAACTTCTGCGACCCATATCCAGATTAAATACCGAATTGATGGGAGTCTCTACCCCGCTTCCGAACGCATCGATCGCCGATTTGCCCCCTCGATTATTTCTCGAATCAAAGTCATGTCTGAACTGGATATTTCTGAGAAGCGCCAGCCTCAAGATGGGCGATTTAAGCTTAAGGTGCGTGGACGAGCCATCGATTTCCGTGTATCGATTATGCCAACTATTCATGGCGAAGATGCAGTGATCCGTATTTTAGATAAAGAAAATTTAACACAAGAGTTTGCAGCCTTAAATCTAGATATTTTAGGATTCTCTCCTGCCGAACTAGCACGCTTACGTCGCTTTTCGAGGGAACCCTATGGCATGTTCTTAGTAACAGGTCCGACGGGTAGCGGTAAGACCACAACTCTCTATGCAGTACTTAGCGAAATCAAAAATCCTGAAGACAAAATCATTACAATTGAAGATCCTGTGGAATATCAATTGGAAGGGGTGACTCAAATCCCCGTCAACGAAAAGAAAGGACTCACTTTTGCTTTAGGATTGAGGTCCATTCTTCGCCATGACCCGGATAAAATTCTTGTTGGGGAAATCCGAGATGCCGAAACAGCCCAAATAGCCATCCAATCTGCCCTCACAGGGCATTTGGTATTCACGACCGTGCATGCCAATAATGTTTTCGATGTCATTGGTCGATTTACCCATATGGGTGTGTCCACGGCTAATTTTGTTTCTTCTCTGAACTGCATCCTGGCCCAACGTCTAGTGAAGATCCTTTGTCCTAAGTGCAAATGTCCTCATCAGCCAACGGCCGAAGAACTTGAAACAAACGGGGTTCCATCTGCTTGGGCAGTCGGAGGGATTTTCTTCGAAAAACAAGGCTGTGTGGAATGCTCTGGGACCGGCTTCAAGGGTCGACAGGCCATTGTTGAATTCTTGGGTCTAAACGATGAGATGCGAGAAAAACTTTATCAGAACGCCCCGCTAAGAGAATTGAAAGCTCTTGCGAAGCAGCATGGCATGCAGACCCTTCGAGAAAGTGCCCTTGAAAAAGTCAAACTTGGACTGACTAATTTTCAAGAGATTAATAAGGTCACCTTCCGAGAAGGTCTTTAGAATCGGCTTTGTGTGTCAGCTCACGTTCGAGACTCTGTAATTTTTTAAGACGCGCATAGAGTCCCTCGGATTTAGCAAGCTCATCTGCTGTCCCTTGTTGAACCACTTCGCCTTCTTCGAGCACTAAAACTTTCTGACATGCTTCTGCGACGAACACACGGTGAGAAGTCAAAACCAGAGTTGTTCTTCCTAGGTAGGATTTCAAATTAGCCAGAATCTGGCTTTCGGTTTCTGCATCAACCGCCGACAAGGCATCGTCAAGAAGTAATAGACGAGGTCGTCGAAGTAAGGCGCGAGCTAGCGCTGTACGTTGACGCTCGCCGCCGCTAAGAATGACCCCTCTTTCTCCTACCACCGTATCTAACCCTTGAGGGAGTCGCTTAATCAGGTCGTCAAGACAGACGACCTGAGTAACTTCTTGGATCTCTTCGGGAGACGCTTGAGGGTAGCCCATGGTGAGATTTTTACGTAATGATTCAGAGAACAAGAAGGCTTCTTGGGGAACCCAGCCAAGATTTTCCCAATGTTTTCTCAGTGAAGATTCATCCAGGATTTTATGGTCAAGCAAAACTTGTCCTTTTTGAGGAGAACGGAGTCCCGCTAAAACTTGGAGCAAAATCGTTTTCCCAGAGCCTACTCCACCCACGACGGCCAGAGAGGTTCCTGAAGAAAGGGAAAAACTTAAGGGCCCTAACCCTCGTGAACTCTCAAAGCGATAGATTACGTCTTTGATCTCGAGGGAAGCGGGCTCTGAAATCATCAAAGACTTTGCCGGAGGATCGAGGGGTCTCTCGATGGGGGCCATGACTTCGTCAATGCGTATTTGCCCAGCGCGGGCTCGCTGAAAAAGATTAATCGCCCATCCTAGAGACATTACAGGCCACGCAAGGGTCACTAGATAACCCGAGAAGGCGGTCAAATCCCCAAGCGTTAAAGCCTGTCGCAAATACAGCGTACCTCCGTAGCCAATCAAAGATAAGGTGGCCAGAGCACCAATGAACATCGCTACAGGACCATAGGCACCATAAATCACGTTTTGTTTCATGCTCAAGGCTGCGTGAGTACGACTAAGATCATCAAATTTGTCTACCCGCATATTTTCTAAACCAAAAGCTTGTACTACGCGCTCTCCACTAATTGTTTCATGACTGAAGGTACTTAGATTCGAGAAGGCGACTTGAAGTTTCTGTTGTACCTGATGACTTAATCGACCTAAAAAATAAAAACCAAAAGCCAAAAGCGAAAAGGGGAGCATGACGGCTAACGTTAATTTCCAACTCGTAGACAGCATTAAACTCAAAGTGACGGGTAGAACACTCGCAGTTTGAAGAAAGCTCATAAGCCCTGGACCAGTTGCCATACGAACTGTACTCACATCTTCCCCGATGCGACTCATTAGATCGCCTATTTTTTGACGTTCATAAAAGACATAGGGTCGAGAGAGTAAAAAATCATATATTTCCTCTCGTTGTTCTTTTTCAATTTCGCGAGAGAGGCCTATAAGGTATTTACGCATCACATATCTGAAGACACCGGCCAACGCTGTAAAACCCAACATCCAAACCAAAAAGACGCGAGATTGATGCCACTCTTTTAATTCCAGGCTGTTTACAGCTTTTCCTGACCAGTACGGAACGAAACTCGCCACAGTACTACAGGCAATGGTCGCTACGAGGCCGAGGGTGAGGGTTCTTTTATGGGGCACCAAAAGGGACCACCACCACAACCGTTTAGATGAATCTGTCAACAAAGGAACCTCTCTCCCTAGACTAGCAAGAACTAGGATATTCGTCTCAAGCTGAGGGTAAGATACAGAAAAGAAATAGATAGAAAGGGGCCTAATGAATTTAATTGATAAAAAAATTCCAACTTTTAAACTACGAGATGAAGATGGAGGGGTAATTGACAAGAGTCTCTTCCAAGGGCAATGGACGGTCCTTTACGCTTACCCTAAAGATTCGACGCCGGGATGCACTCAAGAGTCCTGTGATTTTCGTGATGCTTGGACGCGACTAAAGCGAATGAAAGTTCAAGTCTTTGGGATCAGTCGCGATAGTCACGCGAGCCACCAGAACTTTCAAGATAAGTACGAACTTCCCTTTCCACTATTGTCAGATCCCGAGACAGAACTCCTGAAGCCCCTTGGTGCTTTTGGGGAAAAAATAATGTACGGGAAAAAAACACAAGGTATCATCCGATCTACCTTTATTGTTGATCCCAAAGGCGTGATTCGCTTTGTCTGGACCAGGGTCTCAGTGAAGGGTCACGTCGATGACGTTATCAAACAGCTCAAATCACTAATGTAGGATCTAGTGACGATGACCTTGTCCACCATGTTCAACATCGGCATGGCGTTTAGTCCACCACCGATCGATCACCCAATACCAAGCTCCGCTGACAAGGGGTCCTACGATCGCGGCAGTTCCGGCTAATTCAATCCTAGCGCCCGTAATGCGTGAAATCACAATCGTCTCAATAAGAATATGTCCTGCGGTAAAAACAATAGCCCGAATGATTGAAGCTGAATTACTAAGTTCAAATAGTGAAGGAAAATATTTTTTCATCAATCGCTCTCCTAGTTAATATATTTTACAAAGCCATGATGCTATAACCACCATCGACATAAAGTACTTGACCCGTGATGCCTCGACCCATATCGGATAGTAGAAAAACTCCAGCATCTCCGACTTCTTCCAGTTCTGTATTTTTCCTGAGAGGAGCCTTGCTTCGATGTAGATCTAAAATAGAAGAAAAACCTCCAATACCGGCTGCAGCTAGGGTCTTGATTGGTCCCGCAGAAATACAATTAACCCGAATATTGGAAGGGCCTAAATCATTTGCGAGGTAGCGGGTGGCGCTTTCGAGAGCGGCTTTGGCCACTCCCATGACGTTATAGTTCGGCATTACCCGCTCACTTCCCAGATACGTAAGCGCAACAATGCTTCCTCCCTGAGTCATGAGGGGTTTTGCAGCATGAGCCAATACTGGGAGCGAATAGGTACTGATATCGAGAGCAGTCCTAAAATCTTCTCGGGTCGTACTAACAAAATCTCCTTCGAGCGCCTGGCGGGGAGCATAAGCGACAGCATGGACCAAAAAATCTATCCCGCTCCAAGATTCACGAAGATATTCAAAACCCTTTTGGACTTGGAGATCATCACTTACGTCCATCTGAAACAAAAGAGAGCCGGGGAGATCGTTGGTCAGTTCCTTCACATTTTCACCCAATCGCTCGCTTTGAAAGCTAAAGGCACACTGAGCCCCCTGTTCTGCACAACGCTGTGCAATAGCCCAAGCAATGGATCGCTTATTAGCTACCCCTACGATGAGACCTTTTTTTCCCTTCATGAGCATAGAAGAACTCCGGAGAATAATAAGAAAATATGGGGCAATGAGTCTTGCATACTACGATTAAGTATATTGACCATGTCGATGAACCTAAAGCATTCAATAAAGTTCCTTTTATCTCTCGCCTTGTGTTTATCCCTCGGTAGGGCGGAAGATGTACCTGAAACTTTACGGCGCCTGATCCAAGATGGTCGTTTTATTGAGGCAGCAAATACCTCGGATCGCCTGCTGGCATTGAATTCCTCTCATCCTGAGGCCCTCGCAACCAAGTCGCAAGCCCTCTCTGGATTTCTCGATTTTGATCAAGCCTTAGTCGTCGCCGAAAAAGCTCTGCGGCAAAACGAACAATCGGCTGACGCTCACCTTGCAAAAGGTATTGCTCTCATGGGTTTAGCCATTGAGAGCATCTCGTTTCAAAGTATCGTTCAGGTCTCCCGGGCATTAGATGCAATGGAGGAAAGCGTGAAACTCGATCCTACCTATGGCTACGCTTGGTTTACCTTGGGCTTAAGTCGAGGTAAATTACCTCTCCTCTTAGGAGGATCGAAACCTCTTAGCCTGCAATGTGCTCAAACTTTAAAACGAATTGATCGATCATGGGGTCTCGCTTTAGAGGGAACTCTCCAAGAATCCTTTGGAACATGGAAAGAGTCTGAATCTATTTTTCAAGAAGGGTTAAAACTCAAAGAAAATCCGTCTCTCATTGTCACGGCTTACCTTGAATCACTTATGGGAGAGAACGCCAAGAACTCCCTCGGGATAGAGGGTCAAAAAGAACGTATTTACGAGATCGCTAAAGACTTATCGACTCGCCAAGATCTGAATGTCCATGCCCTCGAAAGCCTAGGCGATGCCTTTCTCTTTTCCGGCCATCCCGAAGCAGCTTGGCAACTGATGCAAGTGTCTATTCCGAGATTCCAAGAATCCAGTTTGCTTAAGTTGCAAAGTGCCAAGATTGCTTCTCGGACTGGTCTCCATCTATCCGAAGCCTTGGTGCTCATTAGAGAGGCTCTCCAGAGTCCGATTGAAGGAGGATCGGGAGGCCGTGAAGGTGCTTACGTCCGGCAAGGTCAAATCCTACAACGCCTCGGAAAATCTACAGAGGCCAAAAGAAGTTTTGAACAAGCACTCAGAATTAATCCCCGTCATCGCGGAGCTAAAGAGGGACTCGAAGTGGTTCAGAAAAAATAGTGAATTATTTTTTCTTTTTCTTGGAGCCAAAAACCTTGCTCAAGATAGAATCCGAAGACTCAGTTTGCACATCTGAAAAAGCTTCCTTAACGCTTTCCAGAGCTCGCTGTTGGGACTCGTTAAGTTGAGTAGGTACCCAAGCTCGTAAATGGAGATAGAGATCTCCCCGTCCTGATCTTTGGATTCGGGGAACTCCAGCATTAGCCAAGCGAATCACCTTATCCGCAGGCGTTCCCGCCTGAAGGGTCACTGTCTCTTCGCCGTAGAGCGTTTCGATTTTAATTTTTCCACCTGTCACAAAAGTGGCCCATGAGGTATCAACAACCTGATGAAGATCGTCTCCTTCTCGTTGATATCGGGAATCTTTTTCGACTTCGAACAGAACATAAAGATCTCCCGCCGGGCCACTGAGGGGGCCTACTTCTCCCTGGCCATTCAGGCGAAGCCGCGTTCCGTTGTCGATTCCTGCCGGAATCTTAAAACTGGTTTTGAAGGGACGTTGGGTGCGACCTTCTCCATTGCATGTCTTACAGGGATTGGGTATCCATGAACCCTGCCCCTGGCATTTTGAGCACGTCACCATCATCTGAAAGAAGCCCTGGCGTGTCACTTGCTGTCCCGATCCGCGACACTGGGAGCAAGTCTGAGGCCCTGTCCCTTTTTGACAACCTGAGCCTTCACAATTTTCGCAACGTTGCAATTTCTTTAATTCAATTTCCTCTTTGTCTTTTCCGAAAACAGCATCTTTAAAAGAGACTTTGATTTTGATTTGAAGATCTGAGCCCTGATTCGATTGACCACCGCCACGTTGGCCAAAAAGATCCCCAAACATTCCGCCGCCAAAGAAACTGCCTAAAATGTCTTCGAATCCTTGGAACTGGCTAGGGTCAAATTGGAACTGCTGTCCAGCCCCACTTGAACTCTGATGTCCGAACTGGTCATACCGTTGTCGCTTTTCACTGTCCGACAAAATACTATAGGCTTCCGCAGCTTCCTTAAACTTATCTTCAGCCTCTTTGTTATTGGGATTCCGGTCAGGATGAAACTCGAGGGCTAATTTTCGGTAAGCTTTTTTGATCTCCTCTAACGAGGCAGAACGACCCACACCTAATATTTCGTAATAATCTCTTTTCATCGTTGGCTCAGATCTAAATGGAAGGAGTCAAAGGATCGGGAGGAGTTGTATCTTGATGTCGATTGACAACTACGCGTGCAGGACGGAGTAATTGACCTCGTAGCCAATAGCCTTTTTCGAACACCGTAAAAATAGTATTATCTGCAAGATCAGACTGCTGGACAGTCGTGAGGGCTTCGGCATGGCTTGCATCGAACGGATCCCCAACCTGAATTTTCATAGGTTCAAGTCCTAATCGTTTCAGTGAATCCGTCAATTGCTTGTGAATCAGGCTTATATCCTGTTGCAGTGCAGGTACTTCTTGGTAACTAGTCGCTAAACATCGATCGAGAGTATCTAGGCTCTGTAGGGCTTCTAAAAGAATCTTTTTTTCAGAGAGTTCGATCGATAACTGTATGTCTTTGGTGACGCGATTCTGATAATTTTTGAAATCCGCAGCAAGGCGAATATATTGCTCTCGGAGCTCTTTCTCGGAGGCGCGTAACGCTTCTAGTTCTGAAGTTTCTGGGTCAGTCTGAGGAGTAAGATTTGAATTATCTTCAGAGGGAGAGATATTTTCTGGGTGCATAAGTGGATTCGCTTTCAAGAATGAGGACGGTTGCTGATTTCATTGGCCCACCAGGATAGTCCCCCCAAAACATGGGGGTAGTCCATTCTCATCGGAGCAATGAGGGCCAAAGTCACATAACCCGATTTATCTAATTGGACACGACGCACTGAGGTAGCAAGACCCAGGTTGCTGAGATAGGGATTCTCACTCCCTAAGATAACTTGGGTATCTTTAGAGGCCTTTTCGGCAAATGCATTTAATAAGTGAGCTAAGCGGCTTTGTTCTTCAAAATTTTCAACTAAGTGCTTTAAGCGATCGAGGTCTTCAAATTCGGGCAACCGAGTAAGTTGAGAAAGCCCTTGGATGACAACGTTCGATTGACTACTGGAAGTTTGCTCTTCCCAATCTCGGGCAATGACTTGAAGTTGTGTGAGGAGTACTTTGACCTCATGAACCCCCTCACCGATGCCCTCCATCATTTTCTTTTGCATTTGAGACAAAGTAAGACCCCGAAAATGCGTCGTGGCAAAGTTACCCATCTCAACGAGTTGATGGGGTGCGTAATGCCAATGGTTTTCAATGACTCGGTGCTCTACTTCCCCTTGGTTATCCACCCAAATAGCTACAATTTTATCCGTGTCTAAAGGAACAAATTCGAGTTTTACGAGCGTGGACAACACCATCCGAGAGGGTAAAGCTACGCAAACACCTCCTAAGACTTCAGAAAGAATTCGACTCGCGCGCTGAGCCCACGGCTCAAGGTCGGTTTCCGGCATCTGAAGCAAGGCTTCGAGATCTTGTTTGGTGCTTAGATTAGGACGCTTGGCTACAAATTCATCAAGCCAACGATCGACATAATAACGATAGGCTTTTTCGGTGGGAATACGGCCCGCTGAAGTGTGTGGCTGGGTCAACAAAGAATCATGCTCCAGATCCGAGAGGACCGACCGAATCGTGGCGCTTGAAAGAGACTCTCCATGCCGTTCGGCAATTAACCTGGAACCTACAGGTTCCTTTTCTCGATAGTAGGTCTCAATTAATGTTCGGAGAATAGATTCTCGACGAGCCGATAAAGAGAGGGGGAGTTCCTGTGACATCAATGTTCCTAGATTTATTCTAACATCTCAGTTTCCGGTGAGTTCCGAGGCTTGAAGACGATCAGCTTCATATTGAGCACGTAGAGGTTCTAAAATAACGTCGAGATCCCCTTGCATAAATTTATCCAAACTATGGATCGTCACATTTACACGGTGATCGCTCACGCGACTTTGTGGGAAATTATAGGTGCGAATTTTCTCGCTTCGATCGCCTGAACCCACTTGGGATTTACGAAGGGCAGCATTAGCTTGATTTTGCGCATCCATTGCCTTTTGAAGCAGGCGCGATCGGAGAACAGTCATGGCCTTAGCCATGTTTTTAATCTGGCTACGCTCATCTTGGCAACTGACAACCGTATTGGTTGGAATATGAGTCAAGCGCACGGCCGAATAAGTCGTATTGACCGACTGACCGCCTTTTCCTCCTGAGCAAAAAGTATCAATTCTTAAATCTTTATCTTCTATTTTTACATCCACTTCTTCGGCTTCAGGCATCACGGCAACAGTGGCCGCAGAAGTATGAACCCGACCCTGTGTTTCAGTTTTCGGGACACGTTGGACACGATGAACCCCACTCTCGAAGCGAAACATCGAGTAGGCCCCTTCGCCTTCGATTTCCGCCACGACTTCTTTAAACCCTCCCGCTTCGGCTTCACTCACGTCAAGGGTTCGGGTCTTGAATCCTTTTTGCTCAGCGAAACGGAGATACATACGATAGAGTTCAGAGGCAAATAGTGCGGCTTCTTCTCCACCCGTACCCGCGCGAATTTCAAGAATCACGTTCTTATGGTCATTGGGATCTTTGGGTATCAACAAGCGCTTGAGAAGAGCGTCTCCAGATTCGATTTGGGTTTTGAGCGGGCCAATCTCCCCTTCCGCCATCTTTTTAAGTTCACTATCGGAAGATTTATCGGAGAGAATCTGCTCAGCTTCGGACAACTGCTGTAGAAGGTTTTTTTGAATCTCATACGCTTTGACGACGGGCTCAAGCTCACTTCGTGCCTGAGAAAGTTCTCGCAGTTTATGATGATCCGAAACGATCGTCATATCTTGTAATTGATTTTCAATATCGATGAATCGTTGTTTCACGATTTCAAGTTGTTTTAGCATCATAGAAAAAACCTCAAATTAAGCCATCAAGAGATAGAACTCGAACCCGAGTTCCCTACCTACCTTGAGCGTACCTAAGCTTGAGTCTCTTTCTTAGCTTTTGTGACTTTGGAAGGGGCTTTGGTTTCGCTGGTGATGGAAGCGCCGGCCTTGCCAGAAGTCTTGCGTTCAATAGTTTTTTTCTTTTTGGGTGTCGGGATCACTTTGGGAGCTTCGGTCACCACTTTGGGGGCTTTCACTACTTCGGGCTTGGGAGCATATTTACGATTAAATTTTTCGACGCGACCCTCGGTGTCCATCAAGCGCTGTTTACCCGTCCAGAAAGGATGGCAAGCGGAACATACTTCCACGCGTAATTCATTTTTTATCGAGCGCGTCATAAACTCATTGCCACATTGGCAATGGACTTTAACGATGTGCATTTCTGGATGAGTAGCTTCTTTCATGGGGAGACTCCTGTATGGCCGACCGTAAGCCCACGTTTAAGATGCTCACGGCTTGCCCATTGTGGACTCTCTAGAATACGTGGAAATGCTTGAATCATCAAGGAAGAAAGCCTTACGGGGCCTCTCTACTTAGGCTTTCATGGCTTCGGTAAGGGGGATATTTGATGCACGCCATGCCGGAAGAAGACCACCTAGGATGCCCATACCAACACTAAAAAATAGTCCCTGAGCTAGAAGACGGGGAGTAATGGTGAATGCAAAGCTGACGTCGCTAAAGGTATCAAAGCTCGTGGTCCCTGTTTGAATACCATCCGCTAAAAAACTAAGCAGAGATCCCCCGAGGCCCCCGAGGACACAAAGCACGATGGCTTCCCATTGAAAACTCGCCAAGATTTCTCGTCGGCGATAGCCCAAAGCTCGGAGGGTGCCAATTTCCTTTGTGCGACTCGCTACCGAAGCATACATGGTATTCATGGCCGAAAACATAGCGCCGATTGAGAGGATGACAGTAATGAGATTTCCGATAATACGGATCGGGTCCCCCGCTTTGGTAAGTTCTTTAAAATAAGAACGTTCGGGCACCGATTCAAGCTTGAGTCTTTTCTCTTCATCTACTTGGAATGCGAATGCTCTTAGATCGTCTTCCGATCGCAATCGAACTAGAACCGTTGAGTATGTTTCTCGCTTGAAAGCCTGCATCACATCGTTCACGTCGCTCCAAATTTCAGAATCAAAAGACGAGCCGGCAGCATCATAAGTGCCGACAATATCCCATTCACGACTACCCATTTTAAAACTACGACCTACAGCTAACTCAGGAAATCTCAATTGCATTTTCACGGGAACCGTAACTTCAGAGAGCCCTGGTTGGAACCAGCGTCCGGAAATTAATTTAACTTGTGGACGCATGCTTCGCCCCGTCGGCTCCATACCGCGCACCGTAATATTTGAACCGACGCCATCGGCTTTATTAAAGAGTTTAATAACGATCACTTCGGCAGAGGCGATCGCATCGCTTTCCTCTTTGGCAAGTAGTGGATTTGATTTGATGATCCGGGCTTGATCGCGCGTGATCGATGAATTAAGTTCAAAGCGAGAACTTGGTCGCATAACTAAGGCTTGATTAGGTAAGCCTGAAGTTACAAACGCTTTGGAAATGCCCTGAGCTAACGATAAAACTACAATAAAGATACCTACAACAAGAGAGATGGCGGATGCGGTTGTTATGGTGGATGACTTTCTCTGCCACAAAGATCGGAGATTATAAACAAAAGGGAGTGGAAATTTAAAGGCCGCATAGATAAGCCAGGCTAAATAGCCCGCAAATAAAACCAAAATGAATCCTACAAAAAGTGCCATTAGAGAGCCCTGAGACCTTCCACGATAGACTTACGCGTGGCTGCTAAAGCCGGAATGATCGTTGAGATGAACCCAATGACGAGCGCCATTCCCATACAAAGCAGAATAGTTTCGTTGGCCAAATGAAAATCCTGAAGGAAGATAAGGGCGCTTCCGAGAATCTCTCTCAGAATTTTAGCTACGAGACTCGCTAGGCCTATGCCCATGGCGCCTCCTAGGGTAACCAGCAGTAGTCCTTCGGCCATCAGGAGGAAAAGCACGCGTGAGCTGCTGAATCCCATGGCACGGAGAACAGCAATTTCGGTAGTTCGCTCTTTAATGGCCATCGACATAGTACCGACCGTCACGATAGTGATAGCGATGAGAACAGCAATAGTCACACCATGGATAATGGCTCCAATATTTCCCAACATTTTTACGAAAGTTAAATAGAAAGCATTTTCTGCTTCACTCATGGTTTCAACGGGTGAATTTGAAAAATGTGTATCGATACGATTGGCCACGCGAGGAATATCATCCGAGGTTTTTGTCTTCAACCAAAAGGCACCTGTTTTACCTTTCATAAATCCGACGCCTTCTTCAAGAAGCTTATAGTGAAAATAAAGGGTGTTTTCTTCAGAGGCTGTGCGCCCCTTAAAGATGCCCCGGATGGTTAAACGGGGACTCATCGGAAAGATGGTTCCCGTTAATGGGATGGTATCCCCCACCTTCCAACCGTATTTATCCGCGAGGATTTGACCCACAATACATCCCTTGCCGTCCCTCTGATATTCTTTGATTTCGGGTTCGGTCAGTCCCGTAATACGGTCGGCAAAAACCTCAAACATAGTGGTCTCATCATTGGCAAAGTTAGCGAAAAAATTCTTAGGATCTTGATAATAGCCACCAAACCACTGAGAGTTCGCTACGGCTAGTACTTCCGGCTGCTGTCGCAAATAATCCCCGTAACTGATCGGTAAAAATTGAGTCAACCCGCTCTTGTGCCTGACTACAAATCGATTACCTTCCGTGGGCTTATTGGAAACTGAGTCTAGTGTCGCTAGTAAGGATTGAAGAATCGTAATCAGAAACACTGAGAGTACAAGAGTGCATAAAATAAGAAACGTCCGGCGTTTTGAACGCATCAATGACTTCCATACTAGATTAATAAATTTCATCGATTCACTTCCACGGTTTTATCCAGAACACCTTTTTCGAGATGTACCTGATGTCGGGCGAAATTGGCTGCCTTGGGATCATGTGTCACGATGAGAATGGTTTTTCCGAATTCCTCGTTCAGTCTTTGCATCATTTCCAGAATTTCATCTGCATTTTTAGCATCAAGAGCTCCCGTAGGCTCATCCGCAACTAGGAGTTTTGGATTACTCACGATGGCGCGTGCAATGGCGACTCGCTGTTCCTGTCCCCCGCTGAGTTGCCTTGGATAATTTTCACGACGATCCATTAAATTCGTCAACGTGAGAGCTTCTTCGACTTTCTCTTTTCGCTGGGCTCGGGTTAAGGAAGTTAAAAGCAAGGGTAATTCGATATTTTCAAAAGCATTCAAGACGGGAATCAAATTGTAATTTTGGAAAATAAAACCGACATTTTGATTTCTCCAAGAAGCCAGCTCGTCGTCATCGAGTTGATTCAAATTGGATCCGCACACTTCAAGCAAACCACCCGTGGGTCGATCAATGCCGGCGATCAGGTTGAGCAAAGTCGTTTTTCCAGAGCCACTAGGTCCCATCAATGCATAGAAACCTCCCGAGGGAATATCCAAATCCAAACCCTGAAGCACAGGAATTTCAAGGGTCTCTCTAAAATAACTTTTAGCTAGGTTTTGGATATGGATGATTGGCGCAGCGTTTTGATTCATGACTACAATCGCTTGGCGACGACTTTTTGGCCTGGCTTCAAATTATCGGGGGGAGCAATGATCAGTTGAGAGGAAGGCGTTAATCCTGAGACTTCATAGCCTAAGGGATTACTGGCATTCAGAATTAAAAGTGATTTTTTTGTGGCAACACCCTTTTCCACGACCCAAGTAAAACTTTCTGAAGTCTGGGGGTCTCGATAAACCTGCTCACGTCCTAAAACTAGGACGTCTTCTTCGTAAGGGGCCCCTAGAAAAGTCACCTTGGCACCCATATCGGGAACCAACAGGGGATCTTTTTGGTCTAGTGCGACACGAACAATAATGGTAGCTTTTTGGCGATTGGAACTCGGATAGATGGCTCGTAAATGGCCTCTTAAAACCGCAGAATCTTTCTTTTTTTCTAGGGCATCGACCCGAACTTCAGTAGCCATCCCTGGTGTCAGTTTTCCAACACCTGATTCACTTACTTCTACTTCGACCTCCAATGTATCAAAGTCGGCCATCACTAAAATAGCGTTGATCGCATTAGCTCCGCCTGCACTGCCGGGAGCCACAGTTTCCCCTACTTCAGATAATTTTTGAGTCACAATACCCGTGAAGGGAGCCTTAAGGGTCATGCTTTCCAGTAGGGCCTCCTGGTAGGCCAATTGAGATTTAAGGGTGTTCAACTGACTCAATAGTCGCTCAGTATTGGCCTGACTTTCGTAACCTGCCTTCAGTAGGGTGGCGCTTCGATCATAGTCCTGCTGAGCTTGCTTGACTTGAGAAAAAATAGCATTCCGGGAGGCCTCAATATCAGGCGATTCTAATTTCGCTAAGACCTGACCCTTGATCACAGGGCTACCCTCCTGAACTCCCAAATAAGCGACGCGGCCTAGAACCTTACTGGAAAGAGTCGCGCGCGTCCGAGCGACGATATAACCCGAAGCTGTCACTAAAGGAGTTTGAGAACCCTTCTTGAAGAGTGTGGGCGTATTCGTACTGACGGAAAGGGAGGTTCCTTCGGACATCATCCAACCAATGAAGCCAATAAAGAATACGGATCCTAAGATGATCCATCCGAGAGGCAATCTTTTTTTGAAATTCATATTCGAACCGGGATTTATAGTCATCTTATCAACCTGCTTTCTTATTTAGTATGAGGCAAAAGAATAAGCAGGATGAGGAGAAACCCTGGGTGTCTAGGAAATCATTATTCTAGTTAGGTCGTTGAAATCGGTAATGTGAAACGATCCATTCTTCCCCTTGTTTGTATTTCCACAGTTCAGCACAGGACATAAAGAATATTCTCCAGCGTGCTAACTGAAGTTCGGCTTCAGGGATTGTCATTGAGGCTGCAAATAGATTTTTTAAACTATCATAATGTGCATCGAGATTCTGAAGCCAGGCCTCAGACGTGTAGGCATAATGAAGTCCGTTGACCCGCCAGTGATCTTCGATCTTCAACGATTCCTGAAACCTTAAAAGATAATGGTCGCTCGGCATCATACCCCCTGTAAAGAAGTACTGAGCCATCCAATCGGTCTCATCTTTAACCTCAAAAGGATAGGTCAACTCTCGATGAGTGAAGATGTGCACAAACAATTTGCCTTGGGGCTTAAGCCACTTTGAAATTTTACTTATGAGGGCTTGGTGATTACGCATATGTTCAAACATTTCAACCGAAACTACGCGATCAAATGTTTTATCGGTCTCGAAGGCGTTCATGTCTTGGGTCAGAATCGTAAGATTAGAGAGTCCCCTAGTTAGGGCTTGGCTTTCAATATAAAGACGTTGGTCCTTTGAATTCGAAACTGCAGTGATTTGAGATTCGGGAAAATGTTCCGCCATCCATAAAGAAAGTGAGCCCCAACCGCACCCTAATTCAAGAATCGTCTGCCCATTCCTGAGGTCTGCACGCTCGCAGGTCAGTTGCAACATCCCACGTTCAGCAGCTTCCAGGCTTTGCTGAGGGTTATCAAACCAACAGCATGAATATTTAAGGTTGGGCCCCAGTACTTTTTGAAAAAAAGCAGGAGGTACCTCGTAGTGCTGATCATTCGCCTCTTGCATATTGATGGCAATCGGTCCCTGGGACCAAAGAGCGAGACGCGCCCGGAAGCGATCGTGAACAGACTCCGCTCCTCCTGCATATTCGTCTCGAAGGCGAAGTCGAAGAAGCCTCTTGATTTGAAAACGAATCACCCCATCGGGAATCCATCCTCGACGAATTAAATGATCGGTCCAGTTCACTGAGTAATCCCCTTCTTGGGAAACCAGGGAATAAACATGGAAGTCTCTTCCTGATAACGTCGATAATCTTCAGGTCGGCTTCGTAGACTTTGGGCTTCCGTAGCAGGGATTCCCGTGACGCGAAGAAGGAAATACAGCATGAGTGCTGGGCAAACCAAAGACCAGCTGCCTCCGGGAGATTGAATGGCCATGAGTGTAAAGGCCACCCACATCAACCATTCAAAGAAATAGTTAGGGTGTCTAGAATAACGCCATAGTCCTCGTCGACAAGTTTGACCCTTGTGGGCTGGTTCTGATTTGAACTGCGCTAGTTGCTGATCTGCCACCGCCTCTCCAATCATCGAGATGACCCAAAGACCTAAGGCGATCCACTGGGTCCATCGAAGGTCTTCTCGGGGATCTTGGACCAAGATAAGAAAAGGGATGGAGAGAATGACATCTAGCAAGGCTTGTGCCTGAAAGAAAATAAAAAATTTGAAAGATAAATTGATTTTCCAGCTTCGCTTAATTTCACCATAACGGCCATCTTCTTTTTCATTTTTAACTCGATTAAAAAGGTAAGTACCGAGACGCGCACTCCAAAGACCTCCCATAATCCCTGCTTGTAGTCGAGAAGTTGCGCTACCGGCGCCATTAAAAGCATAGAAAAGAACGATGAGTCCTAGGCCATAAGCCCAACCCACATCGACCCAGGCGGCATTGTCCGTTGCGCGGTAATACAGCCAAAGACAAAACTGGAGAACCGAAACAATCAGGGCTCCATATAAAACAAGTTCAAATGTATTCATGGCGTTGCCTCCGTTGAATTTTTAATGCGGTGGAAAAATGCACTAAGACTCAAACCCAAAATAATTACTAAGGGAATCGCAACCAATAACCAAACAAGACCTGCATGCCAAAAGCTACTCCAGTAAGTCTCCACCGTTGCAAAAGGTGAAAATGAACCTGATTTAACCTCTTGAATAATGATGGGGACAATATGTGGTTGATTGAATAATTTTTCACCTGCATAAATAAAAAAGAAAAGAAATGGAAACTGCAAAGGGGACAAGGCGAGGTGCGCAATCTGGATTGCAGGATGATTAAGCCGAAAAATAAACCCAACAACAACACAAAGAATAGTCGAAGTCCCAATCAACGGACTCGTGCCGATCGCAAAACCCGCAGCCACACTCCAACCCAGTTTACTCGGCGTAGTACCCTGTTTTAAGAGATTAACAAGAGGGTCTAGGACCTTTGTTTTCAGCCAATTACTCATGCAGACTGCCGACGGAAAAGGTCTGAAAGGTCCTGGGCCTTCTGGATAGCTAACAAAACATAAATAGACATAGCAATATTACCTAAAAGTAAAATCGCAATTAACCAAATAAAACTGGGGATGGACCAACCTTCGCGATAAACAATCCAAAGCCAAAAGAAGATAAAAGCAAAGTAGGTATCAAACAAAGTTGCAACCCACCAAGGTTCATCGGGAAAATACGTGATGACATGAAAAATAGATTCATGAAGCGAGGCCCAAGACGTGACGACTAGCATCGCGATCAAGACTGCCCAGGCCCAAAATTTAAGATAGTTCATTATCAACTCCAAGGTTCATGGTTCACCCCAATCGCTTCAGGGTGGCCTAGTAATAATTGTGAATCGCCAATGTATCTTTCGGCAAAAGCACCTGAACAATAGGCTAAATACCAGTCCCACATTCGGATGAATTCATCACTGTACCCCAAGGCGCGTACCCTATCGATCTGAGCCCAGAATCCCTGACGCCAAGCATCTAAGGTGTGATGATAGTGAGCGCCAATATCCTCGTGGTGTAAAACACGAAGCGAACCTGTCCGACCGAGTGATTTAAGAATTTCGGATAATGAAGCAAGTTCCGCTCCAGGAAAGATGTATTGCTGAATCCAATCGGTACCCTTGATGTAAGTTTCCCACTGAGTTTCATTCATGGTGATGGTCTGGATCAAGGCAAGACCGCCAGTCTTCAAATGTCGGCTGATACACCCAAAGTAATCATCGTAATGCTTTAGGCCCACCGCCTCAAACATTTCGATAGAAACAATTTTACTGAAGGTTCCCTCCAGCAATCGATAATCTTCGAAACGAATATCGATGAGATGGCTAACCCCTTCCCTTTCGAATAAAGCTCGGGCGTATTCGAATTGTTGTTGACTGATAGTGGTGGTTGTTACACGACACCCTATGTGTTTAGCGGCATAAAGTGCGAAGCCCCCCCATCCAGTGCCAATCTCAAGTAAATGATCATGGGGATTCAGAGAAAGTTTTTCGGCGATCCGTGAAAACTTTTGAATTTGAGCAACCTCGAGTGAGTCATTCGGTGATCGATAGTAAGCACAACTGTAAGCCAAAGTTGGGTCGAGCCATAATTGGTAGAAATCATTGCCTAAGTCGTAGTGGTGAGCAATATTAGATCGTGAACCCTGCAAGTGATTGTCCTTAGAGAGATGGCGTAATCGATTGATCTTTTTTCCTAGCCATGAGAACAGCCCCCGATCTTCAGTGAGGGGGGTCATCCCGCGAACCACAAGGCGGACCAAAGCGACAGGATCCGGTGAAGACCAATAGCCTTTCATGTAGGCAAGACCAAACCCTACTTCGCCCTGAAATAAACCTAAGCGATAAGCTCGAGCATCATGAATGATGACAACGGCTTTCATAGAGCTTTGTGCATCGCCTAAAAAATATGTTTTTTCGGCTGTACGTAGTTCAAGAAATCCACCCTCGATCTTGGAGAGAAGACGAATAGTGACATAACGAAGGAGGCGATTGATCATTTGGGGGATTTGATTTTTTTAGGGTGAGTTTGGATGGGGACTCGCTTGCACCACAAACGGAAGGCTTGCCAATGTATGCTTATTATCACCTTTAAAGTCATCCATGGAAACGTGAATAACGTTTGTCGAATCTCTTGGGCATTCCATGCGTGGTGAACTAAATTGAGATCTATGTCAAAAAAGAAATGATCTTGTTGGAATTCTTGAATATGAATCCCCAGGCGATGGGCAGGATTCTCGAAGGACCAGAGATATCGACAATCCATGGAAATAAAAGGGGAAACATGAAAGGCCTTGGGGACTGCATAGGTTCGACGAGAGCCCTCTTGGCGCATGGGGAATTGGCTCATCCAGTAGAGATGGCGCTCACCCCAGGGCGTATTGTTAACTTCGGCAAGGACATCCACCAGTTCATCTGCCTCGTTATAGAAATAAAAAAACGAAACTGGATTGAAACAATACCCCAAATAGCGTAAATGAGTTAAGAGGAATATTTTTCCCGACCCAAGGTCTATACCTCGAGATTGAGCTTCTAGTTTAAGCCGTTCACGAAGAGGTAAGCGAGGATCTCCTAGGTGATCTCGGTCGTCATAGCTAGCCCAGTTAAAACGGTTATTGCTGACCCACGGCGAAACCTGCATGAGCTCCGATAAACGATCCACGTCCAAGAAGGCCATAAAGATGGGGTAAGTAAACTCATTAGACTGAGGGGTAAAGCGTCGATGACGCAGTGATCCGCGGTAGAGGCCCGAGGTTACCATCGGGCGCCTAAAGCCTGGGCGACGCGAAGCCCTGAAACGAGGCCATCCTCATGAAAACCATAGCCCCAGTAGGCCCCTGCAAAATGGGTGCGGCGATCAACACGACTGATTTCCTGCCATCGATTTTGGGCGGCGATGCTTCGATCATTATATTTTGGGTGCACATAATCCATGCGTCGCTCAACCAACTCTGGATCAATATGACTTTCACCATTGAGCGTAACGAAGAGATCCTCTTTGGTCGCTAAAGGCTGTAAACGATTCATGTGATAGGTGAGTCTCGCTGAACTGCCTTCAGGATTCGCTGGGAAGTTCCAAGAAGCCCAACTTCGACGGTGGGGCGGTAATAAATTCCGATCGCGATGGAGAATGGTTGGATTTCGACTTACTTCGAAAGCAGATAGAATCTCGCGTTCTCGATCTGAAGGATCGCTAAGTAAATTGAGCGCATCGGGGGCAGGACAAGCCAAAACAACATGATCAAAAGACTGGAGAGTTCCGTCGGCAAAAATTAAATTGACTCGATCGGCCTGTCGCTCGACTCGGATTGGCGTCCGATTGAGGAATATTTGATGCTTGAATGGTTCGATCAAAGGGGCAATGTAGCGACTTGTTCCTCCAGGGATCGTTCGCCATCCATATTGGGTCGTCATACCGAGCATTCCATGGTTTTGAAAAAAACGAAGCAAAGTCAATATTGGAAAATCTTTGATGTGCTGTCGAGACATGGACCAAACCGAGGAAGCCATGGGATAGATGTAATTTTCAGCAAAGGCGTTATCCAGATGATGTTGATGAAGAAAGTTCTCAAGCGTGAGGGCTGCCCCTTTGTGATCGTGTTGAGCAATAAAGCGACGACCTACTGTATTGAATCGATAAATCTGAGATAAAAAACCATAAAAACGAGGGTTCAAAATGTTCTTACGTTCAGTGAAAACCCCATTAAGCCCCCGAGAGCACCAGGAAAGACCTTTAGGCTCTCCTCGCCGATCAACGGCAAAACTCATATCCGAATCACAAGTCTCAATGTTCAATTCTTCTAAGAGTCGAATCAAGTTCGGGTAGTTCATACGATTGTGGACGATAAACCCCGTGTCTACAGAGACGGGGGTTTCGCCAATCGATAAATGATGGGTGTGAGTATGTCCACCAAGCCTAGATTGCTTTTCGAAAAGGGTAATGTCGGACGTTTGAGATAAAAAACGAGCCGTACCTAAGCCTGAAATACCCGATCCAATAATCGCAACCCGCGTCATAAAGATCACTGTCTCAAGATAGGTCAGAAGAGAAGGAGGAGTCTTTACGCGCTAGGAGTTTTTCGGGAGGCCAAGGGCGTATATCTTGAACAATAGATAACCAACTGAATACTTTAAGGATGTAAAAAGTAGGATCCCATTCCCACCATCGAATACCTTGGCGACAACCATTTTGAAAATGATGATGGTTGTTATGCCAGCCTTCTCCCAGGGTCAAGAAAGCTAAAATAAAATTATTTCGACTACCATCTCCAGTCGAAAATCTAACAGAACCCCAGAGATGACAAAGGCTATTGATCGTAAACGTTCCGTGAAAAAGAAGAACCGTTGGAAGGACGAAGAACCAGAGCAAGGTAGCCCAGGCCCCTAGCCCTGTTGCATAGCCGAGAAGAAAAGTTGCAATTCCTAGAGACAGGGGGCAAACCCAGTGATAGGTATTCAGCCAACGAAGTTCGGGATATTTTTCAAAGTCTTGAATATTTTTGGAATCATAGGCTTCGTGGGCATCAGAGAGAATCCAGCCCACGTGGGCGTACCAAAACCCCTTGGCGAGAGGGCTATGAATATCTTCGTGTTGATCAGAGAAACGATGATGATTACGATGATGACTCGCCCACCATAAAATACCTTTTTGGGCTGACGTCTGGGCTACAAAAGCTAATAAGAACTGGCTTAGTCGATTCAATTTAAAAGTTCGATGCGAAAAGTAACGATGGTAGCCCGCAGTAATGGCGAACATGCGAATGGCATAACTGAAAACCAACCCTACCAAAAGAGGCCAAGCAAAGGGGGTCCAAAAAACCGCCAAGCATATAATATGAAGGCCTAAAAAACTGATTGAGAGAGGAGTCCATCTAGGTCGCGTATCTGAAGTCGTTACTACATTTATTGTCATTCTCTAAGCATAACAAACGAACTAATAATCTTGAAGGGATTGCATAATGTTCACTATTAAACATATAATCAAAAAATGTCAAATCCGCCCGCCCCCCCCCCGATTCCGCCCATGAAGAGTTGGGTGTCTCCTGTGATCGTACTTACGGCAGCAATTGCCTATAGCTTTTTTTCAAAACAATCTACCAGATTTACTGATGCCTTCCGGCTCTTCGGTGAAGGCCTTGTTTTTGCAGCCGTCTTCGTATGGGCTTACCGTAGATACGTTTTCAAGACCAAGACATAGATAAATTATTGATTCTTGAGTAAGCCCTTGAACATCCATGCCCAATACATCGCTGCTGCAATCAGTGAGAATACAAGGACGCTCAGCGCGATGCCGATCATCTTTTTTTCATCTTGGGGATTCATCGACATAACTTCACCCCTACTCCCAAAACTCTAGAGTTTCAGCCATCGACTCAAAGGGATGGAATAAATCAATTTGACTGTCCATCGATCATTTTGGGGACCTGCTCCATATCCGATACCAAAGTTAAATTCCGTATCCCCGTCTATATCTAAAGTTAAATAGGTGCTAGTAGACCGGAGTGAAGAGGAATCCCACCGATCCCAGGGGCCTAAATCGTCATAGCGCTCAAGCCCTAGGCTTACCCTTGGACGAATACGATAGGCGACTTTCCACCCGGTGTTGAAAAGAGTGTTTGAATTTTGGGGGTGCGGACCTAATTCACGCTCTAAAGTTGGGTTCACGGCCACTAACCATCGGTCCTTTTCCCAACCCATAATGAACCGAAGTTCGCTACTCCAAGGAGTCTGAGAAAAACTTTTATTTACATTTGCTAGTTCTAAATTCATTCCAAAGAAAAAAGGCTGAGACTCATTGTCAGCTTGAAGGGGTAGCCATTTAAATCTAACCTTGGGTCCACCAAACAAAAATTTATTGTCACTAGTTTTAACCATGGGTAAGTAGAGGCCTACGTCGAAATTATTTCCGAGCCCATAATTAATTTCCGGCGTGACCCTCCATCCATGGTCTGTCACCACAGCCCCAGTGAAATCTGGTAATCTTTGTCCCGAAGGAGTGGTATTAACGTGGAGCTCCACTGACCATTCACCTTTTCGAGTAAGGTCATTAACATAAACCTGAATTTCATCAGGCAGTTGAGCCGTCGCGATTCCAAAAAAAGCCAAGCTGTAGGCTAAGATTTTAAAACTTCTAAAGAAGCGGTTCATAGGTTCCCTTATCCATTCAATTATCTTAGGTTTGTGCTTACACTATGAATAACACGCAACGGGTGCATCTCCGCTATGACTCAATCAGTAAAAGGAATGCGAGATCTTTGGGGCACCGAATTAGCCCATTTTCAATTTGTTGAAAGGATGTGTCACCAAATTATGGGTGCGCATGGGTACCAAGAAATCCGTACCCCTATTGTTGAATCGACAGATCTTTTTTCGAGGGGCGTGGGTTCGACAACGGACATTGTGAACAAAGAAATGTATACCTTCCAAGATCGATCTGATCGAAGTCTCACCCTTAGGCCCGAAAATACAGCTTCGGTGGTAAGGGCTATTATCCAAAATAAACTTTTAGAAGGTAACGACCCGCTTCATCTTTTTTACATTGGCCCCATGTTCCGATACGAAAGAATGCAGGCGGGACGCTATCGTCAGTTTTGGCAAATCGGAGCTGAATCGATCGGGGTATCTTCGCCTGAAAGCGAAGTTGAAAGCATTGTGATGCTCTTTGACTTTCTTGCTTCCCTAGGATTAGCAGATCTATCTCTCTCCATTAACTCGGTTGGATTTCCGGAAGAGCGGACTTCTTTCTACATTGCCCTGAAGGCTTTCGTGAAAGCCCAAGAGGGGGCTTTCTGCTTGGATTGTCAGCGTCGTATCGAAGACAATCCTCTTCGTGTTCTCGACTGCAAAGTTCCCTCTTGCCAAATGGCTCTTACTGGGCATCCCGAAGTATTGACCTTTTTAAGTGCTGAATCACAATCGCATCATGAGAAATTTCAAAAATGCCTGCAGTCATCCCGAATCCCTTTTGCTGTTAATCCCAAAATGGTGCGGGGTTTGGACTACTACACCCGAACAACTTTCGAAGTGCTCTCCTCGGATCTAGGAGCCCAGTCGGCACTTCTGGGCGGGGGTCGGTATGATCGACTCATTCAGGATCTAGGCGGTCCTCCAACTCCGGCTTTCGGTTGGGCACTTGGATTAGATCGACTTGTCTCCTTGTTGATGAAGAAGAACACCGCCTTGCCCTCTAAACCCCGTATTTTTCTGATCCCATTAGGTGATTCAATGATCGAAGATGCATTCCAATTAGTTCGACCTCTTTGGGCTGCCGGTCATTCGATTGAGCTTGAAACACGAGGTGTAGCCCTCAAAAAATCCCTCTCAACTGCCAACCGAAAAGGCCACTCTCACGCCTTTATTTTGGGCGAAGGAGAAAAAGCCAAAGACATCATTACGGTTAAATTTTTAACGACTGGCGAACAAGAGGAATGGCCCTTGAGGGAAATTTCATCGCGCATTCTTAAACTTTAATCACGATCCTTAGGAGTTTATTATGTATCTTCGACATCGAGTCGCCATAGGTTTCATATTCTGTTCTCTTTTCCTAGGGGCTCAAGAAAAGATTGCTTCGCCTCTAACGATAGATTGGATCATGCAGGGTCCTTCGCTTTATGGAAATACGCCACAGAATATCTATTGGTCACCCGATGGGTCGAAACTCTATTTTTCTTGGAAGCCGGCTAGTGCAGATCTTGATGACGCTATGGAGGTATATAGCGTAAATCGAAACGGCAGAAATGTTTATCAGCTCTCCAAAGAAGATCTTCGGCACCTTCCCCCCTCACGAGGATCCAAGAGTTCCGATGGTCAATGGATTGCATTTGCAGACAAGGGAGATATCTATCTTCACAACATCAAAATGGGGACCAATGCAGCGCTGACGACGACCACTGAACTAGAGTCTTCACCTATTTTCGGAAAAAAAGAATCTGATGTCTATTTTGTGCGCTCTAATAATTTATTCAGCCTCAACCTTGATACAGGCCAACTAAACCAACATACCGATATAAGAAGTGCTGGGTCTGATATCCAAGTTCCCTCTGTCCCAGCTCGCGGCGGTCGGGGTGCATTAGGCGATCAGGCGGACCGGGGGACCGAAAGCCAAGAGTGGGTTAAAAAAGAAGAGCGAGGCCTTTTGGAGACCGTCCGGCGTCGGGCTGATCGACGTATCAAAGAGGAGCAGAGCCGGCGTGAAGAACAAATTAGAAAGCCTTTTGTGCTACCCCCGACCGCGTCTGTTGGGGCGGTGAGACCTACGCCTGACGGTCGATATGCCATGATCAATTTAAATTTTCCCGCATCTAAGGCTATCAATACAATTGTCCCTTCCTATGTCACTGAAAAGGGTTACGTTGAAAATATCCCCTCTAGATCCCTAGTGGGTGATCAACAATCCACCTCTCAATGGATGCGGGTCGAGATCAAGACAGGCGAAGCCAAACCCTTTCAAATGATGCTTGAGGACGGCAAAGAATCTAAGAGGGCTATTCGGGTCTCTGAATTTAATTGGAACGAAGAAGGGACACGGGCCATTGCTTATGCTCGCGCAACAGACAATAAGGATGAATGGATTCTTGCTATGGATGTGGATACAGCCCAGGGCCGGGTTCTCTATAGTCATCACGATAAGGCTTGGGTCGGAGGACCTGGAGCTTTCGTCTTGGGTTGGATTAATAACGAAGATATTTATTTTGAAACGGAGTCAAGCGGTTGGGCTCATCTCTACCGTATGTCTTATCGAGGAGGGGAGCCAGTGGCGCTGACTAGCGGTCCATGGGAAGTCCAATCTGCCACCCTCATGCCTAATAAAAAGGATTTTTTATTAGTCACTAATGAAAAACACCATGGAGAAAAACACGCTTACCTCTTATCTATTAATGGCGGGCCTCGGCGTCCATTGACAAAAAGCACGGGTTTTCATGAACCCTACATTTCTCCCGATGGAAAAATGATGGCTGATCTTTTTTCGTCGGCCAATCGTCCCCCTGAAATTTTTATCGAGAATTTAGAAAGCAACAAACCTCCCATTCAGATTACAAAGTCTATTTCGAATGATTTTGAGAATCGCCCATGGGTCGTCCCACCCGTGCTTACCTTTCCAGCCCGAGATGGGGCTCAAGTCCCGGTCCGACTCTATAAACCCGCTCAGTGGAAGGCAGGTGGACCAGCCGTGCTCTTCATCCATGGAGCTGGCTATCTACAAAATGCACACAAAGGTTGGTCCACCTATCCTAGAGAGTACATGTTTCATCATTTTTTGATGGAGCGCGGTTATTTGGTTCTCGATATCGACTACCGAGGGTCTTCCGGGTATGGGCGCGACTGGCGAACGGCCATTTCCACCTTCATGGGAGGCAAAGATCTAGATGACGCGGTTGATGCGGCTCGCTGGATTACTTCAGAATTCGAAGTAAATCCTAAACGTATTGGAATCTATGGCGGAAGCTACGGAGGTTTCATCACATTGATGGCTATGTTTACACAGCCTGGTGTCTTTGCAGCTGGCGCTGCTTTGCGCCCAGTCACAGATTGGGCACATTACAATCATGGCTACACCTCCAATATTCTAGGGGAGCCCCAGAAAGAAAGTGAGGCCTACCGACGCAGCTCGCCTATTTATCATGCTCAGGGGCTCAGTGGTGCTCTGCTGATTTGCCATGGGGTTATCGATACCAATGTCCATTTTCAAGACAGTGTGCGTTTGGCGCAGAAGCTGATCGAACTTCGCAAAGAAAATTGGGAATTGGCCCTCTATCCAGCTGAAGACCATGGTTTTCGTGAAGCCACCAGTTGGGCAGATGAGTACAAGCGTATCTTCAAACTTTTTGAGAATAATCTAAAGTAAACTCGCATTTTCTAACCTTCAGGTCTCTACACAGAAAGGCTTCAGCATATAAGTAATGCACTTCTATGCTGAAGCCTTTATTCTTGTAAATTAGAGGGTTGGAATGGCCAAACCACCAAAACAGTCAATGCAACGAACTCACCGAAATGGAGATTTATCTCGCGTTCACGTGGGCGAGACCGTGCATTTACTAGGGTGGGCTCGTCGGGTACGCAACCTCGGTTCTTTAATATTCATCGATTTGAGAGATCGATGGGGCCTCATCCAACTTACTGCGGACACAACGACGATTTCATCTGACCTTTTGCGCACCTTAAAGTCTGTACGAAGTGAATTTGTGCTATCGGTCAAAGGCACCGTTGAGCTAAGAAAGAGTCCCAATGAAGAAATGGTCACAGGTGCAATTGAAGTTCGAATCCTCGATCTGCAGATCCTGAATTCGTCGCTGACCCCTCCAATTCCTGTTGAAGACGGGGAAGAACCTGCAGGAGAAGAACTCCGACTTCGATATCGCTACTTGGATTTACGCAAGAGCTCACTTCAAAAGAATTTATGGCTTCGAAGCGAGATGTCTCATATTATTCGTGATCATTTTCGACAGAATGATTTCATTGAAGTCGAAACACCAATTTTAACGAAATCAACACCAGAAGGCGCACGAGATTACCTCGTTCCGAGTCGTGTTCATCCGGGAGAATTTTTTGCGCTCCCCCAGAGCCCTCAACTCTTCAAGCAATTACTTCAAGTTTCTGGCTTTGAAAGATACTTTCAAATTTGTCGATGCTTCAGGGACGAAGATCTCAGGGCGGACCGCCAACCTGAATTTACCCAAGTCGATGTGGAAATGAGCTTTATCAATCAAGAAGATATCCAAGACGTGATTTCAAAACTCATGGTTCGTCTCTCGGCCATGGTAGGACGCACGGTAAATACGCCCATACCTCAAATAACCTATCGAGATGCGATGGAATTTTATGGTTCAGATAAACCTGACTTAAGATTTGAAAATCGCATTCTAGACGTGACAGGTTTTTTTGTTAATTCTGAATTTAAGATTTTTAAGAATGCAACTGAAAGCCAAGGACTGCGTCGCGTAAGAGCCCTAGGTTTTTCGGGGACACTCGCGGGTAATCTGTCTCGAAAGCAACTTGATCTTCTCGAAGAACAGGCTAAGCATTTAGGGGCCGGAGGCCTGCCTTATATTAAGTGGGGCAAGGAAGGTCTATCTAGTTCATTGAAGAAATTTATTTCAGAAGAAGAGGCGTACAGAATAGCCCAAGCACTGGGTTTTAGCGCCGAGGGCCTCATCCTTTTCGCTGTAGGAACGGATGCCCAAACTTCCAAGGTTTTAGGCGAGCTTAGGAATCACTGTGGCCAGCAGTTTGAGCTTATTGACCCTTCAACCTTCGCGTTTGTTTGGGTTACCGATTTTCCGATGTTTGAATGGAACGATGAAGCCCATCGTTGGGTCGCTGTTCATCATCCATTTACGAGTCCCCATCCAGATGATCTCGACATTCTCGAAGATCAACCGGGGTCTTGTCGGGCTCTTGCATACGATTTAGTACTAAACGGATTCGAGATCGGAGGGGGATCAATCCGTATTCATAGCACCGAACTCCAATCTCGCATATTCAGGCTTTTAGGTATTTCTGTGGCTGAGGCTCAAGAAAAATTTGGATTCTTACTTGAGGCGCTCAGTTATGGAGCACCTCCCATGGGGGGCATCGCGCTAGGGTTGGACCGCATGGCCATGCTGTTTGCTGGAGAAACCAGCATTCGCGAAGTGATTGCCTTCCCGAAAACTGCTCAAGCTCGTTGCCTTATGACCTCTGCACCCAGTTTTGTGGATCTTCGCCAACTAACCGATCTGGGATTGCTCAAAGAAAATAAACAAACCTATCGCGTAGGTGCTGTATTTTTTGAATCAGAAGCCTCGAGTCCCGCTTTGAGACGAGCATTAGGTAAACGGATACAAGAAATCACTTCAACACAAACCCAGGGCTTAATTTCTTTTGATCCTAAAGGCCAAGTGATTAACGCTCGCACCATTCAAGAAGGTCCATTTTTCGAATTTGAATAGACCCAATTATTTTTTCTTGGCGCTTATAAATAGATCTTTAATAATACTGACGGTCAAATCCTGATCTTCCTCTGCCAGGGTAGGCCATAAAGGAAGACTCAAGAGGCGATCTCCGCTCCATTCTGCATAAGGTAAGCCTTGGGGAGGGAGTGCTTGAGGATGGGCTTGATAGTAGTTTCGATAGAACGTGTGAAGATGGGCTGGTCGATAGTGAATGCCAGTGCCAATATTTCGATCCTTAAGGGCTTGTACAAACTCGTCTCGACTCAGGCCAGCTTTTTCAGGCAGGATCCTGAAAACGAATAAATGAAAACAATGTCCGAAAGTCTGATTACCCTCCCAGGGCAATTGACACTCTTCAACGTCCTGAAGAAGCTTCAAATAACGATTAAAAAGCTCTCCTCGACGAAGATTGAACTGATCGAGCCTAGGTAATTGGTGAAGTCCAAGGGCGGCTTGCAGGTCCATAAAGTTAGCTTTACGCGCAGGTTCGACTACATCAATGTGAGGACTCCCATCTTTACTTTGCCGTTTCCATGCATCTTTTTCGATACCGTGAAAACGTAATCGGGTAATTCGATTCAAATATTTTTCATCATGGAAGGCAATGGCGCCCCCTTCGCCCGTAGTCATATTTTTATTCGGATGAAAGCTGAAGATTGACATCACCGAACGAGGGTCACTGCCAATTTTCTTCCCCTTATAAGAAGCGCCCATGGCCTGGGCCGCATCCTCAATCACCCATAACTGGTGGCGTTCGGCAATGGACCAAATGGCATCCATATCGCAGGGAAGCCCGGTCAGATGTACGGGAATAATTCCCTTCGTCCGTGGGGTGATCGCTGCTTCAATTTTTTGGGGGTCGATATTGAGGGTACGGGGGTCAATATCAACCAAGACCGGGACACCCCCTCTCAAGATAATCGTGGAGAGCGTGCTGACCCAAGTCAAAGAACTAGTGATCACTTCATCTCCCGGCTGAAGATCCATCACTTGAAGTGATATTTCTTGGGCTGTTGTGGCACTATTCATAACCCGGACATAAGGCGCGTTATTGTAGGTGGCGAGACGTTCCTCAAACTGGGCGGTTTTAGGACCGGTCGTCAGCCAACCACTTTGGATGGAATCAATCATTTCATCGATTTCTTCTTGGCCGATAACAGGCCTCGAAAAGGGCAAAAAAGATTCTCTGCGCAAAGCCATTCTTTCTCCTAGAATGCCTAGTATTATCTCACTATATAGCTTGCTTGGGATACGGGATGAATGCAAATCTAGATCAAGAGATAGATAAACAGCGTTTCGTCTTTATTGTAGCCACCATTCTTTTGATTTCACTCATAGGATGGTGGATCTCATTACAGATTTCACAAACACAAGATCTTTTAAGTGCTCGCATTGAAAAACTGAAGTCCGTTCGGGCGGAAGCGTGGCTCTACGATAGTTCAAAAGTCCTTAGATACTACGAAAGTAGTGGTGCTATCAACACGAAGGATTCTGGCGGGGCCGTTGTTCTTTCAAAATTGCCTACCGATCTTCCTAGCCGTAAACAGAGAATAGCTGATCTTGCTTTGAGATTTCCAGATGTTCTAATTGTGCCGAAACCCGTAGACTCTGATGATCCACCTCTTTTAGATATGTCGGGTGCTTATCTCACATTGGATCAAAGTAAACTAGCTCGTCTAGAGCGCGAACGCGTATCGGTGATTTGGAAAGCAGTGCTTCAAAGTGGAGCGATGGCGATCGGGATTCTTACGGGATTGGTCATGATTTATAAAAAACTGAATGATGAACTTGATCTCAAGTTGCGACAAAAGAATTTCATTGATGCCGTGACCCACGAGCTCAAAACTCCTATTGCTTCTATTCGCGTTTGGATGGAAACTCTTTTTTCCAAGACTCTCAAAGAAGATCAATTGACAAAGATATCGCTCCGAATGGACCAAGATCTTACTCGGCTATCTGACCTCGTTGGAAACCTACTCGTGGTCGCCCGTGGTGAAGCTGGAAAACTTCCCTCTAATCCGGAAGTCCTTAATCTGAGTGAGTCTCTTTCGAGAATCTTAACAACCATGGATCAGAAATTGGGACCTGGTACTCTCGGGCTCATTGAAAAGATCCAAGATGAGATTTATGTGAGAGCTGATCTCGAGCAGCTTCAGACAATCGTCGAGAACCTCCTATCTAACGCCTATAAGTACGCAGATAGTCCGAGATCGACTGAGGTGGAATTGAAATCGGATAAAAACCATGCCATCTTAACGATTTCCGATCAGGGATATGGAATCCATTCTCAAAATCTCACTAAAATCTTCGATAAGTTTTATCGATCGGGCGAAGAAATGACGCGCCGTGTACCTGGGACAGGTCTAGGGCTCTTTTTAGTAAAGCAAATGGTAGAACTCAATGGAGGGAGCGTTAAGGTAGCGTCTAAGGGAATCGATCAAGGGTCTATTTTTACCGTTTCATTGCCGCGCACGGAAAGACTTTGATTATTTCTCGACGGCCATGCGATAGATTTCAGAAGCAGTGACGCCAAAGTGCCTAGCCAAAGGTTTGGCAGCTTCGCGCAACGTCATACCCCCACTTCGAGCGGCTTCCAAGTAGCGCAAAGCCCATTCGGGTAAGGTATCTCCCAAAGTCGGGGCATGTTTTTCATGAATCACTTGTTTACTGTCGGCTCCCGCAATGACTAACACCATCTCGCCGCGATCTTCGGCACCTAGTGAGGCTATGACTTCTTCGGGAGTACCACGGTACCAAGTTTCATACATCTTAGTGAGCTCGCGGCCCAACGCAATTTCACGATCCGGCATGAGTCGATGGATTTCCTTGAGAGTTTCTTGAATGCGGTGAGGTGCCTCAAAAACAAGGGTTGTTTCTTCTCGTCCGGCAATCAGCTTTAAGGCTTCTTGTCGACTTGTATTCTTATTCGGGAGGTAGCCAAGGAAAGAGAACTTGTGACAAGGTAATCCTGAAGCCACCACACCCATTAATACAGCACTTGCTCCCGGGAGAACTGTAATTTGAGAAGACACTTCGCGAGCTAATCTTAGAATTTCAAAGCCGGGGTCGTTGATGCCCGGCATACCAGCATCGGAGCAGTAAGCAACAATGAGATCTTGCGTTAAATAAGCCTGAATATCTCGATACACACTTTCATCAGCATGATCATCGAAGCGTACTAATTTTTTAACGATCCCAAGATGATCTAGAAGGGCTCCCGTTCGTCGAGTATCCTCACACGCAACGACATCTGCTGTGTTGAGTAGCTCAATAGAGCGGATAGTTATATCGCCCAAGTTTCCGATGGGCGTTGGGATGAGAATGAGATGGCCAGCCATAATGTCCTAGCTTGAAAGTTAATAGCTCTCTGAAATCTTTTTCTCTACTTTCTTTCTCTCGTTCGCATCTAAAATACGTTTTCGCATACGAATAAAATGGGGCGTTACTTCCACTAATTCATCATCGGCAATATATTCAAGCGCTTGCTCTAGGGTATGCTCTCGAGGGGGGGTAAGACGCGTAGCATCATCGGAACCCGAAGCACGCATATTGGAAAGTTTTTTACCTTTAGCGATATTCACGACGAGATCATTTTCTCGAGAATGCTCTCCGACAACCATGCCCTCATAGCATTTCGTTTGTGGATGAAGAAAGATTACGCCACGATCCTCTAGATTCATGAGCGCAAACCCTACGGCCTCGGCAGTTTCCATCGCTACTAAGACTCCATTCTTACGGCCGGGCAATTCTCCCTTGAAAGGGCCGTAATGACTAAAAAGTGCGTTCATGATGCCTTCGCCGCGAGTGTCGGTCATAAATTCTGAACGATAACCAATCAAGCCACGACTAGGAATCTTAAAATGAAGGCGAAGTCGACCTCCTTCATTGCCCATGTCTTGCATTTCAGCTTTACGCTGACCCAATTTTTCCATCACGATACCCATATAGGTATCGGGCACATCTACGACGAGGTCCTCGTAGGGCTCTTCTTTTTCGCCCGTTTCTGGATTCGTATGGATAATGACTTCGGGTCTCGAAACACAGAGTTCAAAATCTTCTCGTCGCATATTTTCGATCAAAACAGAGAGATGCAATTCGCCTCGGCCTGAGACCTTAAAACAATCCGGGCTCTCCGTATCTGCCACTCTTAGAGCCACATTGTGTTGAAGTTCCTTCATAAGGCGCTCTCGGATTCTTCGGCTTTGGACATTTTTGCCATCTTGACCCGAAAAAGGCCCATTATTCACCATGAACATCATCGAAATAGTGGGCTCATCAATTTGAACATAAGGCAAGGCATCGGGTTGTTCAATGCTTGAGATAGTTTCACCAACTCTAATATCTTCAATGCCGGCGATGGCAACAATGTCTCCTGCTTGGCCTTTATCGAGCGGGACTCGGGTTAATCCTTCGAAACCATAGAGCTGGGTAATTTTATGCATTTGAATATCGCCATTCTGTTTGATTAATGAAACATTGCGACCAACTTCTATTTCTCCATTGACCACTCGCCCGATGCCAATTTGTCCTACAAAGTCGTTGTAATCCATGAGCGTGACGAGCATCTGAAGATTGGCCGATGGAGATCCTTTGGGAGGGGGGCATTGCTCGGCAATGGTCTTAAAGAGTGCGTCCATATTGGTGCTGGTCTCGTCCATGCTCATCATGGCATAGCCATTTTTCGCAGAGGCAAAGACACACGGAAAATCTAGCTGATCATCGTTCGCATCAAGTTCAATTAATAAGTCCAGCACACGCTCTTGGGACCAGAGAGGTCTTGCCCCGGGACGATCTACCTTATTGATGACGACAATGGGCCTTAAGCCTAGAGCAAGGGCCTTGCGAGTAACAAATTTAGTCTGGGGCATAGGTCCATCAAAACTATCGATCACCAGAAGTACGCTGTCCACCATACTCAGTACGCGTTCGACTTCTCCACCAAAATCTGCGTGTCCTGGAGTGTCGACGATATTAAACCGATAATCTTGCCACTTGACGCTCGTTGTTTTAGCAAGAATAGTAATACCTCGTTCGCGCTCTTGATCATTAGAATCCATTGCACGTTCTTGCATGCGTTGATTGTCTCGAAATGTGTGGGTCCCTTTAAACATGGCATCCACGAGCGTGGTTTTACCGTGATCAACGTGGGCAATAATGGCGATGTTCCGAACACTCTCGATATATTTCATGAAAACCTATTCTTTCAGGAGGAAGGATGCCCTCTCAAAAGACGGGGCAAAAGACATGAGGGATCTTCAATCCAAGCCTTAAACAAAAGAGGCTAGAACCTTTAATTCTAGCAGTTAAGTTAGCTTTTAGGAACCTTTTAACCTCGGAAATACATCTGCATTTTTAGAAATTAGGATTATCATTTTCTGTAACTCTCAGGCTCTACTTCACTCCGAAAGGGTGCCCATGATTAAACTTGATATCGCCAACTCGATTATGAACGTCCACCCCTGCAGTCGTCATACGGCTATTCAGGTTGTGGACATACTGACTGAGCGAATGAAGCAAGCTCTACTCGAGGGTCATCGTATCGAGATTCGAGGCTTCGGTGTTTTCGAACCCCGGCCCAGAAAAAATGGCTTGGGTCGAAACATCAAAACGGGATCGTCAGTCGATATTCCTAAAGGAAGATCTATTCGATTCAAACCTGGTAAAGATTTACGAGATATGGGCTCGGGCGAAACGTCTTAGCGTTTACGTCGGCTGGCTAAAATAATCATCTCACGTAAGGTCTTAGCCATCGTGATGGCTGAGACGCCCGATGGATCATAATGCGGGGAGAGCTCTAAGCAATCCATCCCCACTAAACGACGTCCCGATAATTGCTTGAGACCTCCAATGAGGACATCCCAAAGAATTCCGCCGGGTTCCGGTGTTCCTGTTCCCGGATAAATCGAGGGATCAAGAACATCCAGATCACACGTAAGATAAATGGGGCGATCACCTAGGGAATCCAAATGCTCTTTGATGGCTTCTTTGGTAAAAGGACGGAGCGTATCGTGCTGCTGAGTCAACTTCCATTCCTCTGCAGACCCTGATCGGATACCAAACTGTTTTAGATTGGCGTACCCAATCTTATCGGCAACGCGTCCCAAAATTGTTGCATGCGTCAACTCATCTCCCCACAATTCGGGCCTTATGTCGGCATGAGCATCGAAATGAACGACTGCGAGATCCGGATGACGTTCATAGGCCAACATAATAAGGGGGTAAGCCAACAAATGTTCGCCGCCATATCCAATGGGAAAATGCCCAGCAGCAACAACTTCACGGACGGCACTTTCGATAGAGGCGAGAACTCGATCTTTTTGCCCCGGGGGGAGAAAAAGATCGCCATAGTCTGTATATTTAATATCCATTAAAGAAGCTTGTTGATAAAAAGAAAACTCTTCCATCCCCTGAGAAGACTCTCGAACAGCCGAACCAGCAAATCGAGACCCTGGTTTAAAAGAACTCGTTCCATCCCAGCAAAGTCCAAAAAGACCAATATCGGCTTCTTTCGGATCAGAGGACCCTAAAAAATAAGGGGAGACCCACTCATGCTGCATCAAGGACGAGACCATAAAAACTCCACTTTATTAAGCCTAACATCACCATGAAATTCATAAAGTTAAAGAAGTGAGTCAACATAGAAACATAACGTTCTTACCGAGGCTCAGCAAAATGATAGATGACCCCTTACTGATTCCCATTAAAGTCATGGGTCACTCAGAAACCCTCAAGGCCGATATGATCGAAGGGCTCATCTCTAAAATGCTTGGTCCCCAAGCTCATCACTCTCACCGATATGCGGTGGCTTGTAAGGGTCAATACGTCAGCCATACCTTTTGGGTTTCCCTTGAGGATGCCGATCAGGAAAAACCCCTCCGAGAGGCCATTTCTAAACTCCCTGGGTACGAACTCCAATTGTAACTAGGGTCGTAAAGTTCCCATCATTCGGGGATAAGGAATCGTTTCACGAACGTGAGGCAATTTACAAATCCAGGCGACGACACGCTCAATGCCCATGCCAAATCCTGCGTGAGGTACCGATCCAAAACGTCTTAAATCGAGGTACCACTCATAATCTGATCGATTCAATCCATGATGAGCGATCTGCTCTAAAAGATAAGCCTCGCTTGAGGCGCGCTCGCCGCCTCCAATAATTTCTCCATATCCCTCAGGCGCAAGAAGATCTGCGCCCAACGCTAAGCGTGGGTCATGGGGGTCTTGTTCCATATAAAAGGCTTTGAATGTTTTCGGGAAGCGGTGGACCCAGAGGGGGCGATCGTGCGCATTCATCAAGAGTGTCTCATCGTCATTACCGTAGTCCTGGCCCCATTCAATATCACTTCCAAGAGTTTTTAATTGCTCAACGCTTTCGGTATATGACATTTGACGAAACGATTCATTCATTGCAAGCAGGAGGGGAGCCGTATCTCTCTCGAGAATCTTTAATTCTTCGAGACGGTCATTGAGAACCCTTTGAAGGATGAATTGGACAAGGCCTTGTCCTAATTTGAGAACATCATCAAGATGAGCGAAGGCCATTTCGGGCTCAACCATCCAGAATTCAGTGAGATGACGACGGGTTTTACTTTTCTCAGCTCGAAAAGTCGGCCCAAAACAATAAACTTTTCCAAAGGCAAAAATACCTGGCTCTTGATAAAGTTGACCGCTTTGACTTAGAAATGCTGTCCCTTCATGAAAATAATCCGTTTGAAAGAGTGTACTAGTTCCTTCACAGGCACTCGGTGACAAGATGGGCGAATCAAAAAGTGTGAAGCCCTCTTGATCAAAAAAATCTCGTGTCGCTTTAATAATAGTGTGGCGAATTTTTAAAATTGCCCACTGACGCTTGGATCGCATCCAGAGATGACGATTATTCATTAGGAATTCTGTGCCGTGCTCTTTTGGGGTAATAGGGAAGTCCACGCTTGGCCCCACCAATTGGATTTCGTGAACCAAAAGTTCTGGCTCTCCACTTTTGGGATGAGCCTGGACTACGCCCTCGATGACCAAAGCGCTTTCTTGAGTCAGCGTGCCTGCTAATTCATAACTTTGCGGAGAAGCATCTTGGGCCGTCACGACACATTGGATAAATCCAGAGCCGTCTCGTAGTTCGATGAAACGAGTTTTACTCGTTCGAACATTTCGAATCCAACCCCGCAAGGAAACCGTCTCTCCAATGTGGGATTTAAGATCTTTGACCATCAGAAAAGATGTCACAATTTACCTCTCTATTCATTGTCGCTAAGAACGAGATGATATCCAAGGCACAAGGTGGTTGAAAGCCAATAAGCACCGAGATTTGTTGATACAATTAACAAAAGAAGCCCAAAGTAGCTCTCCTTTTCTATCTCGAGCCTTTCGACCACGATCTCCCTTGCTATATCCCTCGGATTCCGTGCATTTCAACAGGACCCCATGAGTATGACTCCCAATCCCTTCCCTCACCACCATCTGCTGGGGATTGAATCATTAACTAGTGAAGATATTTACCATATTTTGGATCTTGCTAAGAACTTAGCTTCTTCTGGCGAGCCCAAATTTTCTCACCTGCTTAAAGACCGTCTCATTATTAATCTTTTCTTAGAAGGCAGTACTCGAACGCGCACAAGTTTTGAAATCGCTGAACGACGGCTCGGGGCTCATATTGTTAATTTTGATGTTGAGTCAAGTTCTTCTAAAAAAGGCGAAACCCTTCTGGATACCGCGCTTAATTTAGAAGCCACAGGGGCTGACATGATGGTGATTCGCCACTCGGCACCAGGTGTTCCCCACTTCTTATCTCGTCACCTTCATTGCCACGTCATCAATGCAGGAGACGGCTCTCACGAACATCCCACTCAGGCATTACTAGATGCGTACACATTACGTGAGCATTTTGGAAAAATCGAAGGCCTACGGATTGCCATCGTCGGGGACATTCGCAATTCTAGAGTCGCCAGATCAAATGCATGGTTGCTGACAAAACTAGGGGCTCACGTTTCGCTCGTAGCCCCTCCGACTCTACTGCCCAAAGAACTCCAGAGTATCTGGCCTGGGGCTGAGCTCACCTCTGATTTCGATAATATACTCCCTCATCAAGATGCCTTTATCCTGTTGAGAATTCAAACCGAACGGGGAACCAATACCCTTATTCCTACCCGAAAAGAATATGTGGAATTCTATCAAATGAACGCAGAGCGTTTTGCTCGGGCGCGTAAGACAGCGGTGATCATGCATCCAGGTCCCGTTAATCATGGTGTTGAATTGACTTCAGAACTGTTTAACAATCCAAGAAGCCTCATATTAAAACAAGTAGCGTTTGGGGTACCGGTCCGAATGGCTGTGATTCAGCTACTCTTTACCTCAGGGACGCATTAAATGAATGCCTCGCTGCAAGTCAAGGGCCCTGTCACTCTCCTGGTGCTCGACGGTTTTGGAGATAGCGAAGAGCATACCCATAATGCACCTCGCTTAGCTGGCATGCCTTTTTTTAATCAGTTGAGATCGACATATGCGAGTGGGCAACTACAAACGTCGGGAGAATCAGTAGGCCTCCCCGAGGGCCAATTTGGAAACTCTGAAGTGGGTCATATGAACCTTGGGGCGGGCCGTATTGTTATGCAAGATCTCACTTTAATTAATGAAGATATTCAAAAAGGTTCTTTTTTAACTAAGGACCCCTTAGTTCAGCTGGGGAAAAGCCTTAAGCTTTCAAATGGACGGCTCCATCTTATTGGGCTTCTAAGCGACGGAGGAGTTCATAGCCACGAAGATCATTTATTTACTCTGGCTCACTGGGCTCAAGCCATAGGCCTCTCTACGTCTATACACGCCTTTCTGGATGGACGCGACACTCTCCAAAAGAGTGCCGACACGTACCTCCGCCGACTCCAAGGACACCTCAATCAATTGCCTTGCGTCACGGTAGCTTCGTTGTGTGGTCGCTATACAGCCATGGATCGAGACAAAAGATGGGAACGTACCGAAAACATCTATCGCCTCCTGATCCGTGGTGAATCCCCATTTCACGCAGAAGAAGCTCTCACTGGACTTCAGCAAGGCTATAGCCGAGGTGAAACGGATGAGTTTATTGCACCTACAAGGCTCAACGATTTTCATCCCATCCAGGATGGAGATGGGGTTTTATTCTTTAACTTTCGTGCTGATCGTATGCGTCAACTTGCTCATGCTTTAGTCACTCCAGAGTTTCAGTACTTTAATACCCGGCCTCGGCCACGCGTTCACGTTGTGACCCTCACTTCCTATGATGAAACCTTGAATCCTTATTTGGGGGTTCTATATCCCAAAACACCCTTGGTAAATATTCTCGGAGAGATCATTAGCCAAAAAGGTTGGAAGCAGTTTAGAACTGCCGAAAGTGAAAAATATGCTCATGTCACCTACTTTTTTAATGGCGGCGAAGAAAGTGTTTTCCCGGGTGAAGATCGCCATGTCGTTCCTTCGCCCAAAGTGGCCACCTACGACTTACAGCCAGCCATGAGTTGCCCCGAGGTCACGAAAGGCCTTGTCGGGGCTATTCGATCCAAGAACTATCAACTTTTAGTCTGCAATCTAGCCAATGGGGATATGGTGGGCCATACGGGGAATTTAAAGGCAGCTGAGTCTGCCTGTAGCGTCTTAGACCAAAGCATTCATGACATTGCTGAAGCAACCCTTCAATCTGGAGGGGCTCTCTTGATCACCGCCGATCATGGCAACTGCGAGTCGATGCTGGATCGAGAAGGAAATCCCCATACAGCTCACACCATGAATCCTGTACCGATCGTTGTCATTTCAAAGTCTACGGAAGGACTCCCCTTGAAAAGCGGGGGGGCACTTCAGGATGTGGCACCAACACTTCTCACTCTCATGGGTGTACCCCAACCGAGTGAAATGACCGGTCAATCGCTACTTTAACTATTTGCCCCGATTGCTGCTTCGTGTGAATCCTAAATTAGAGGGCTTGTTTGTAGGCTTAGTCGACATCTTAACCTTTGAAGCATCCACATTCTTGTCGGAAGTCTTCGATGCATCACTTGGCTTACTGGTTCCGTCAACGGGTTTAGCATTAAGTACGGACTGGAGAAGATTAGTAGGGAGATTGATTTTAAGTTTGTTCATAAATAAGATATTACTCCTTAATGGCCGAATGAATAGCCACGATTCCCCCCGTCAGGTTAATCCATTCAATCGATTTAAAACCGCTCACTCTCAATTCTTCGGCTAGCGAAGCCTGATTCGGGAAGGTTCGTATGCTTTCGGGAAGGTAGTCGTAGGCACTTCGATCCCCGGCAAGGAGAGAGCCAACCAGGGGTAGTATATAAAAGCTATAGACGTCGTACAGTTTTCTGAAGATCAGATTAGGAGGCGTAGAGAATTCAAGAATGGTCAATTGGCCTTGAGGCTTCAGTACACGAAGAAACTCCTGAAAGGCTTGCGCCCTATTTTCAATATTTCGGACTCCGTAGCATACCGTTACGCCATCAAACTGGGAGGATTTAAAGGGGAGTTGCTGAGCGTCCGCATCGGCAAATCCCCAGATTTTATCCTCGAGATTTTTTTGGTAACTTTTTGATTAAATCAACTATCTGAGTAATTGTTTGTGATGTAATAGCTTTACCTGTAAATGGAGAGTAGGGTATACCTGCTCTTGCAAATAGAACCCTCATATAATCATAAATTTCTGTTACAGTT
>ENA-UOYL01000013-UOYL01000013.1-marine-metagenome-genome-assembly--contig:-NODE-13-length-111461-cov-6.145640_pt1 | contig 111461 bp, 97 predicted proteins | sample MGYA00238173_ERZ767189 | MGnify/ENA primary metagenome ERZ767189 (study PRJEB28943, sample SAMN06267163) | marine metagenome | isolation source: Columbia River Estuary | place: USA:Columbia River... | reverse complement strand
CCAACCACCAAAACCCCCGCCCCAGAAAGGGTCAAAGCCCCAACCGCCCCATCCGCCAAAACCACCACCCCATCCAAGACCAAATCCCATATTAAATCTTGGGTTGTTCCAATAGCCAAAATCGTCAATGGCTGACCAGCGGTTTCTGTTCGCCACTTTTAATCTTAAAAAACGGTCGTCTTGATAGTTTTGATATTCTTGATATTCTTCATCTTGCGCCATTCCATTTTCTGCTTTTTCAATAGCCACTAATTTTTCCGCGCTCACTACTTTATTGTTAGGAGTATAGTATAAATCATCGGTAGCAACAGTTGTGCTTTGTTGTAAACTTGTACAACTGGTACCAAAAAAACTAAAAGCCACTATGCCCATGGCTATTAGCCTTAAATAAGTGTTAGTTTTTTGAGTCTTCATTTTCGTAAGTTTTAGGTTTTTATATGCCCCTTAATTAGCATACATTTGCTAGTATAAAGGTACTGAAAAATAAAATATAGAGCGTTTTTCGTACTTGAATTTATTACTATATAATTTGTTAAGATTTTCACGATGGCAAAGGAACTAACTACAAGGGCCCAGGACTATTCTCAATGGTATAATGACTTAGTCATTAAAGGCGAACTTGCTGACTATAGCGCAGTTAGAGGATGTATGGTTATTAAGCCTTATGGTTATGCTTTATGGGAAAATATGCGCGATGTCTTAGACAAAATGTTCAAAGACACGGGCCATCAAAATGCCTACTTCCCATTATTTGTCCCTAAATCACTTTTTGAGGCGGAAGAAAAAAATGCAGAAGGCTTTGCCAAAGAGTGTGCTGTGGTTACGCATTACCGTTTAATTGCCGATCCTAATAATAAAGGAAAATTGATGGTCGATCCGGAAGCGAAATTAGAAGAAGAATTAATTGTGCGACCAACTAGTGAAGCCATTATTTGGAATACCTATAAAACTTGGATTCAGTCTTATCGTGATTTACCCATCTTGGTCAATCAATGGGCGAATGTGGTAAGATGGGAAATGCGTACACGTTTATTTTTACGCACTGCTGAATTTTTATGGCAGGAAGGACATACTGCACATGCGACTGCAGTCGAAGCTATTGCAGAAACAAAACAAATGTTGAATGTATATGCCGACTTCGTAGAAAATTGGATGGCAGTACCTGTATTAAAAGGAGTGAAAACAGCCAATGAGCGTTTTGCAGGTGCAGAAGATACTTATTGTATTGAAGCACTTATGCAGGATGGAAAAGCATTGCAAGCAGGTACTTCCCATTTCTTAGGACAAAATTTTGCGAAAGCATTTGATGTAAAGTTTAGTGATCAAAATAATAAACAAGAATATGTTTGGGCTACTAGCTGGGGTGTAAGTACAAGATTAATTGGAGGGCTTGTCATGACACATAGCGATGATGAAGGTTTAGTTTTACCTCCACGCATTGCACCTATTCAAGTAGTGATTGTACCTATTTATAAAGGAGAAGAACAAAAGCAAGTATTGGATGAGAAAGTGGGAGAGATGGTGAAATCCTTTAAGGCAGCAGGTATTAGAGTGAAGTACGATAACTCAGATCATGCAAGACCAGGTTGGAAATTTGCAGAGTATGAATTAAAAGGTGTACCTATTCGTATTGCCATTGGTGCACGCGATTTAGAAAACAAACAAGTAGAATTAGCACGTCGTGATACGAAAGAAAAAGCCGCTGTGGCCATGGAAGGCTTAACGCAAACAGTAGAAAATTTATTAGTAGAAATTCAAAATAATTTATTTGAGCGTGCTAAAAAATACCGCGACGAACATATCACTAAAGTAGATACATGGGATGAATTCATGCAAGTCTTAGACAGCAAGGGAGGATTTATTTCCGCACATTGGGATGGCACTGCAGAAACAGAAGATAAAATTAAAGAATTAGCAAAGGCTACTATTCGTTGTATACCCTTAGACAATGTTTTAGAAAATGGAAAATGCGTTTTAACGGGTAATGCTTCAACACAACGTGTTTTATTTGCAAGGGCTTATTAATTAGTAATGCTCTCTAATAATTTTTCTTAATAAGTTTTGCTAATAAGTTTTCAAATTCAATGAAACAAAAACCAATACCTGATGCACTAATGCCTTATTTAGAAGGCAAGGTATTATTACTAGATAAGCCTATTGGTTGGACATCTTTTGACTTAGTCAAAAAAGTACGCAACCTTACGCGCGTCATTAAAGTCGGACATGCGGGCACACTAGATCCCTTGGCTACAGGGCTTATGATAGTTTGTACAGGAAAGTTTACCAAATCGATAGATGCCTATATGGGCATGCAAAAAGAATATACCGGCACCATGGTATTAGGGGCCACTACACCCACATATGATTTAGAATCGGAGCCTGAAAATTTTAAAAGCACGGAAGCATTAACAAGTGATACGATTCAAAAAGCAACAATACCTTTCATTGGCGAAATTTTTCAAATGCCACCGCAACATTCAGCTATTAAAAAAGACGGTAGAAGATTATATGAATCGGCAAGATTAGGTATTGAAGTAAAAGTAGATCCTAGAAAAGTAACCATAGAAAGTTTTGAAATTACTAAAATTGATTTGCCTCAGGTTGAATTTAAAGTGGTTTGTTCTACAGGTACCTATATAAGAAGCTTAGTCAAAGATTTTGGAGAAGCTTTAGAAGTGGGTGCTTATATGAGTGCACTTCGAAGAACGCGTATTGGAGAATTTAAAATAGAAGATGCCAGGCTATGGCAGGATGTAGAAGCAGAAGTACATGCTTTATTGGAAGGATAGTTTTGAAATATAATATTGAAATATATATTAGAAAGGTAGTCCAATACCAAATTGCAGCGCGTAATTATTTACCTTAACACCATTGGGTTTTACCTCGGCCCATTTCAAATTTTGAATATCTAACCAGCCGTCATTTTGTAAACGCGTAGGGTCTTTCATTTTAAGTGCGTAATCAACTCTAATTATAAAATAATTAAAATCCATTCTTATACCAGTACCTACGGCCACAGCGATATCTTTATATAATTTATCGAATTTAAAACCAGCAGCAGGATCGAGTTCAGTACCTCTAATGTTCCAAATATTTCCAATATCAGTATACACGGCCGATCCAATTTTATAAGAGCCCCATTGGAATAAAGGGAATCGATATTCTAAATTGGCTTCTAATTGGAAATCACCAAACCTATCAAAGCTTTGGCTTTTTAAGCTGGTATCATAAAACTGCGAACTACCTAATCCTAATTGTCTTAAGCCCCAGGCACGCATACTATAAGGGCCACCTGCTGTGAATTGTTTAAAGAAAGGAAGTTGCCCTTTTAATACTGGGTCCTTGCTATAGTTATTACCCCAGCCTCCCATAAAACGCCAAGCCAGCTCGGTATATGGATACTTATATAATTTTCTTAATTCTATTTCTGCTTTAATATACCTGTATATACGAGAAGAAGCGCCATTGAATAAACCTGTTAAGCCCCCAGCTTCTTCAATACCAATTCTTAAATAATTATTTTGGTTAGAATTTTTTAAAGAAGTTCCCGTACTTAAATAATTAAAAGTTTGACTTATTACATTGCCTTCGTTAAAAGAAGAACGTAAGAAGGGGTTCAAAATTAATAAACTATCTAATTTAGGAAACTTATTAAGGCGATAAAGCTCGACATTGATGGGCTTATAGGTCCAAATATTTTCAGTTCCATTTTTATTTTTCTTTAATTCATAACCCCAATTGGTGATAAAAGACCTCAGCTTGTAATAATTTAATCTATCAATGTAAGCGCCATTCAAAGACAAGGTAGATCTGGTTTGATTGGTATAAGTGGTTCTTTTAGGAACAAATGGAATAATAAGATTGGGGAAACTATATGTATGCCCCAAGTTAAGTAGTAAGGTTTGTGTCAAATTATCATTGCCGTTGTTTACATTTAATTCAATACCTGCTCTAGCATTTGAAATAGAAGAGATAGATTTTTTTTGCACATTTCTATCTCGAAAAGTAACACTTGTAGAAAGCCCTAGTAAATTACCAGCCACTAATTGTGAATTATTTCTGCTGCCCTCTATATCAAAATTAAGACTATGTCTTAAGGAGGGCGTTAAAAAATAATGCAAATAAACACTATCGTTTTGTAATGTGGTTCTAGCATCCACTTGTTGCCAAGGCCCAAGACTGCTAAAGTTGTTGAGTGTTTGGAAGTATGCATTTTCATTAAAGAGATCGCCTTTTTTAATAATGGACTGCTCTTCAAATAAAGGGGATTTAAATGTATATTTTGTATAATGCTGAATTATATTTTTATAAGACTCTTGATTGGGTAGGCCTTTAGCTAAAACTGTGTCGGGGTTATCTGATAACTTTAAGTCGGTATAAAAAATTTGTTGACCAGTTGGGTATTGCTTGAATTCGTTTTTACTCGAATTGCGCAATTGAAAGCTAAGCTTCCAAAGTGGATAATCCTGCTGCGTTTTCTCTGCATCTAAAACTTGATTGATTTGTTCTAATGGATCTAAGCTTAGCTCCATTAATTGCTGATTGAGTGTATCAACTTCTGTAAATATTTTTTCTTTAGTAAAATAATAATATCCATTGGCTCTAAATAATTCTACTAATCGGTCTAATTCATTATTAATAGATTCATTAGAATAGACCATTCCTTTTTTAACATAAGCAAAAGCAGTATTCTTATTTGCAATGGATTGTAGTAGGCTGTCATTTAATTCGTAGACCACAGCATCTATAAGCGTTTTTTTATTCAAACTAATTTCCATGGTTAGACGCGCCCTCCACTCTTCTTTGACGGTATCCACTTTTACAAGGGGGGTTAGTATAGGTTGGTTATAACCTTTAGTGGCTAAATAGTTTTTCATAAACTGGATAGAAGGTTCCAATTTATCTTCTTGGTAGCGTAGGGGTTGAAGGATGGTGTTAAAAATGCCAAATTGACGAACTTGTTTGGCTTTTATGCTATCGTCCCAGTAATTAGAGAGTTCATTGGCAAGCGCTAGAGCTTCTATATTGTTGTTGGCGTCTTTGACAACCACTTTATTATCATACACAAAGCTCATTTGCTTTGGATAGTCATGAATGACTGCTTTTTTCAAGTCTGCGCATGCATTTAATAAAAATAAAAGACCAAGAAGGTAAAATCTTGAGAAGAAACTAATATTTTTAAGCTTCCTTAATTGCATGTAAATGATTAATAATAGTGAGCTCAAATATATTCAATCTTTTGCCCATAAAAAACATTGGGCGGAAGAATCTGTGTTTATTGTAGAGGGGCCTAAGATGTTGGAGGAATTATTGGCTTCCGATTGGGTAATTCGTAAAATAATGGCCCTACCTGACTGGATTCAATCTCAAGGGCATTTGCCTGCTGAAGTAGTGGAAGTAGATGATATTATGTTAGGAAGACTAAGCCTACTGCAAACACCCAATAAAGTAATTGCACTGGTAGAAAAAAAGAAAGAAGCAGCTTTAGCAGATTTTAAAAATACAGCCACCTTATTATTAGATGGTATACAGGATCCGGGTAATTTAGGCACTATTATTCGAACAGCAGATTGGTTTGGTATCAAACAAATGGTAGTTTCTGTTGATACCGCTGGTTGGTATAATCCTAAAGTGTTACAAAGTACCATGGGAAGTTGTTTTAGAGTAAACATACATACTATGGAACTTGACCAACTCTTAGCGTCAAATCAAAAATCAAGTAAACCCTTGCCCGTATATGGGGCCCTTTTATCGGGAAAGTCAATTCATGGTTTACAATTAGAAGCTGCTAATTTTATTTTAATTGGTAATGAATCAAAAGGGATAAGAGAAAACTTAATGCCCTTTATTTCTGATCCCATTTCTATTCCAAGAATTGGGGAGGCTGAATCGTTGAATGCAGCAGTAGCAGCAGGGATTATATTATCCCATTTCAAATCTTAATTGAATTAGCTTAATCGAATTGTATGGCCTTGGCCGGAGAAATTTTCTTAATCCATAACGTAGGAACTAAGAAAGAGATATAACTTATAATAGCTGTGCCAATAAGTACGCTTATAATTTGAACCGCATCCATTTTAATAGGTAATTCTTTAATAAAGTAGGCCGACTCGTCTAGTTGTATAAAGCCAAATTTTTCTTGTAAGAAAGAAAGGCCTAGTCCTATAAAGGCGCCTAGTAAAATTCCGGTCCAGCAAATAAAACTTGCTTGGTATAAAAATATTTTTCTAATTAAATTTTGAGAAGCGCCCAAGGCAGTGAGTGTGCCTATCATGGTAATTCTTTCTAGCATTAGAATAAATAAACAAGTAAGTAAATTTATAACAGCTATGATAAGCATAATAGTAATAGTTACATTTCGATTAATGGTTTGTACGCCTATCCAATCAAAAATTTGAGGGTAATAATTTTTGATGGAAGTAGCTACCCAATTTTCGGGCATTATTTTTTGTAGGGCATCGTTAGTAGCTTCAATAGGTGCATTTTCATTCAATACAATGGAATAGCCTTCTACTAGTTTATTGTTATTTAACTGTTGCAGTAGTTTTATATCAACTAAAACAAATTGGTTATCATATTCTTCAATACCTGAATGATAAATGCCCACTACTTTTAATTTTCTTTGTTGAACGGAACCTGTATTTAAAAAATACAGTCGCACAGTAGCACCTAATTGAATATTTAATTTAGTAGCAATATTATCTGAAATAATGATTTCATTGAGTAGGCTATCTTTTTTAGTGGTGGAGGTCCAACCAGTGCCTTTTCTTAAAAAAGGAATTTGATTTTGGGTGGGAAGTCCTCTTGCTACTATACCTTCAATATCTTGTGCAAAGGAAAGCACGGTAGATTGATGCAGAAAAGGAGTGATGGTTTTTACTGCAGGATTTTGTTGAAAGGCTGCAATAGTTTTACCATCTTGGTTGATGGGCTCTCCACTTACAGAAGCTACTCTAATATGTCCCCAGAACTGATATACTTTATTAGCAATGGTTGCCTGAAAACCATTCACAATAGAAAAAGTAAGTAAGATAGCTGCCACACTTATGGCAGTTGCGGCAATAGATAGCCTTACTATAAAGCGCGTATAGTTTTTTTGTTTTTGAAAACTTATTCTTTTAGCTATTTCGAAGGCAGTGGTCAATGCGTAATTTTCAACAAATCTAGTTTTTTCTGTTTATAAATTAGGATTAAAAGGGTAGTTTCGTAGGGACTAAATACGCGGTTCATGTTTAAAAGATACTTATGGATGGCATTATTGATTGGGCTTCATGCAGTAAAGGGTCATGGTCAATACAATCCAGATAGTATTTATCAAACTAGTATACATACTGTTTTAATACATCCTGTTAATAAGCCACTAGCTATTCCAGTCATCTCTTTAAATGAGCCCACACCTTTAGAAATTAGCTTTGACGATTTTAAAGCCGATTATCAAGATTATTACTACTCCGTTGAATTACGCAATGCCGATTGGTCCGCTGTTCCAATGTCTGCCTTTGATTATTTGCAAGGCTTTAATCAAAATAAAATTAATAAGTTTTCTGTATCCTCTATTGCCACGCAGTCCTATTTTCATTATCAGTTTAATTTCCCCAATGCACAACTGCGCCCTACACAATCTGGCAATTATATATTGAAAGTTTTTAAAAATGGTAATACGAATGAAATTGTTTTCACAAGACGCTTTTTTGTAACAGAAAATCAAGTGTCGGTAGCGGCCACTGTGCAAGAACCTTTCGATGGTCAAATTTCTAAGACGCATCAAAAAATCCAGTTTGTATTAGATGTAAAAAAAATACCTTTCTTTCAAACCGATCAGATAGGTACAGCGGTGATTCAAAACTATAGATACAATGATGCAGTTTCAATAGCAGCGCCTTCTTTTATTAGAGGAAACTTATTAGAATACAATAGTGAGGATCAATTCATTTTTCCGGCAGGTAAAGAAGCGAGATGGCTAGATTTGCAAAATCTAAGATTAAGATCGGATAGAATTGCAGATTTAAATTCAAAAGAAAGAAGAACTATTGTATCTGTTAAGCCCGATTTATCAAGATCAAGTACTGCGTATTATACTTTCAATGACTTGAATGGAGGTTTTATGATTAGCAATACTGAATCATTGCAAAGTGAAAATCAAAACGATTATGCGCAAGTAAATTTTACCTATATGCCCAAAGATAGAATTCCATTCATGGGTCAAAAATTATATTTATTTGGAGCACTTACTAATAATATTGTAAACAAAGAAGCGGAAATGATCTTCGATCCAGCCTTGGGTTATTATAAAAAATCGCTTTTATTAAAGCAAGGTTATTATAGTTATAATTATATACTAAGAGATATGCAGGGAGTAAATCCTATGAACGATTTTACTGAAACCGAGGGTAATCACTGGGAGACGGAAAACAATTATTCTATAATGGTTTATTACCGACCTCCGGGCGCAAGACACGACCATATCATTGGTTTTGGCGCTGTAAATTCTAGGCAAAATTGGTAGTATTTTTTTGCTATATTTGCAGCGGCAGGTCTTACACAACCAGCTCCTGTTGAAACTCCCCAGGGCAGGAATGCAGCAAGGATAGATGGTTGAGCGGTGTGATGTAAGTAGCCTGCCATTTTTTATTATTTAGACAATTTTTAAAACAATTTGTATGAAGTTTTTCATTGACACGGGTAATTTAGCTCAAATTAAAGAAGCCAATGATTTAGGTATTTTAGATGGTGTAACCACTAATCCTAGTTTAATGGCGCAAGTAGGTGTTAAGGGTGAGGCAGCTATTGCAGCACATTATAAAGCTATTTGCGAATTAGTGAATGGAGATATAAGTGCAGAAGTTTTGTCTACTGATTTTGCTACGATGGTAGAAGAAGGAAAAAAATTAGCAGCTATTCATAAGAATATAGTGGTGAAAGTGCCCATGATTAAAGATGGTATTAAAGCTATTAAGTGGTTTACCGATAATGGTATTCGTACTAACTGTACTTTAATTTTCTCTGCGGGTCAAGCAATTCTTGCAGCGAAGGCAGGTGCTACTTATGTTTCTCCATTTATTGGAAGAATTGACGATAGCTCTTGGGATGGAATGGAATTAATTAGTCAAATTAGACATATTTATGATGTTCAAGGTTTCAAATCTCAAATATTAGCCGCTTCTATTCGCAATGCTTTACATATTGTAAAAGCTGCAGAAGCAGGTGCTGATGTTTGTACTTGTCCTTTAGATTCTATTTTAGGATTATTAAAACATCCTTTAACCGATATAGGTTTAGCGAAGTTTTTAGAAGATGCAAAGAAAATGTAGAAGTGAATTCTTTAAAGTCCTTATAAAAAAATCCCTGCGAATTTTCGTGGGGATTTTTTTATTGAAGTATGTTTTAAATACGACTATAATGCTATTACTTTTCCTTGGGCAAAGCTTGCTCTTGCTGCTTCTAGTATGCGTATAATAGCAGCCCCATGCTTTGCAGAAGTAGGTACTGCTTCGTTATGGTTAATGGCATTAGCCATTTTCTCATAAAAGGTTCCGTAATTACCTGCTAAACTAGGTATGGTTTCAGTACTTATTTTACCATCTGTATCGTTACTTAATACGCCCCATTTTTCTTTGGCTTCTACGCCCCAATTGGGGGTATTGGGTTTTTTACCTGCGAGTAAATCGTCTTCTTGTATATCTGCTCTTTGTTTAATAAAGCAACCCTTGGTCCCATAAATTTTATAGGCAGGCAATTGTTGCATGTATACCATTCCACTCGTTAATAATATTCTGTGGTTAGGGTAGTAGAGTAGTAGTGTGAAATAATCATCTACCTTGCCTACTTTTCTAGTAGTTCTTATATCTGCAAATACCGAAATTGGCATACCACTTAATAGTAAGGCTTGGTCAATTAAGTGAGGGCCTAAATCGTATAATACCCCCGATCCTGGTGTATTGGTTTCCTTATGAACTTTAGGGCTTAAAGTGGTTCTATATCTTTCAAAAGATATTTGTATGTCTAAAAATGTTCCAATTTTATCTTCTGCAATTAATTTTTGTAGGGTTAAAAAGTCGGCGTCGTATCTTCTATTATGATATACCGCTAATTTTAAATTTAATTTTTGGGCTAAGGCATCTAGTTCTTCTGCTTCCTTAACTGTTACAGTAAAAGCCTTTTCAGTAACTACATGCTTGCCTGCTAGTAAAGCTTGCTTGGTATATTCGTAATGGGTATCGTTGGGGGTATTCACGACCACTAAATGAATGGTTGGGTCGTTTAAGATTTCTTCATAACTACCAAAAGATTTTGCATTAGGGTAAATGGCTTGAATATTTTTTTGAGACCTCTCCCAACAACCCACTAAATTAAAATGAGGGTTGGTATCAATAAAAGGCGCATGGAATAATTTTCCGCTCATGCCAAAGGAAACAAGTGCTGTGTTTATCATCCCGCTACTTGTTTTCTTATGATATTCAATGCACCACCTGCTTTAAACCACTCAATTTGTTGTTGGTTATAAGTATGGTTGGCCTCAATGGTATCTATAGTTCCGTCCTTATGTGTTAATACCAAGCTAAGTGGCTTGCCTGCTGTAAACTGTGTTAATCCGTTTACATCAATGGTATCGTCTTCTAAAATTTTATCGTAGTCCGCTTTGTTTGCAAAGGTTAATGCCAACATACCTTGCTTTTTCAAGTTGGTTTCGTGAATACGTGCAAATGATTTAGTCAATACAACACGAACACCTAAATGTCTTGGCTCCATAGCTGCGTGCTCACGAGAAGAACCTTCTCCGTAGTTCTCATCACCTACAACAATGGTTCCTACACCTGCTGCTTTGTAAGCTCTTTGTGTATTTGGAACGGTATCGTAATTGCCATTGATTTGACTTTTTACATTGTCTGTTTTTTCATTGAAGAAATTCACTGCACCTATTAATAAGTTATTTGAAATATTATCTAAGTGACCACGGAATTTTAACCAAGGGCCTGCCATTGAGATATGGTCGGTAGTACATTTTCCTTTGGCTTTAATTAATAATTTCAAAGATTTTAAATCGGTGCCTTCCCATGCTGCAAAAGGATCTAATAATTGTAAACGCTTTGAACTAGGATCCACCGCAATAGTCACTTTAGAACCGTCTTCTGCTGGTGCTTGGTAGCCTGCGTCTTCAACTGCAAAACCTTTCAATGGTAATTCATCACCAGTAGGGGCGTCTAATTTTACTTGCTCTCCTTTATTATTAGTAAGTGTATCTGTTAATGGATTGAAATTTAAATCACCTGCAATGGCCAATGCTGTAATTAATTCAGGAGAACCTACGAAGGCAAATGTATTCGGATTGCCATCGGCACGCTTTGCAAAGTTTCTATTGAAAGAATGTACAATGGTATTTTTTTCTTTTTTCTCTGCTCCTACACGCTCCCACATTCCAATACAAGGTCCACATGCATTGGCAAATACTTTTGCACCAATTTGGCTAAACACTTCTAAGAAACCATCTCTTTCAATGGTATATCTTACTTGCTCAGAACCTGGTGTAATTAAGTATTCAGATTGCATGGTTAGACCTTTTGCTGAAACTTGTTTCGCTAAACTTACCGCACGACTAATATCTTCATAAGAAGAGTTCGTACAACTTCCAATTAAACCCACTTCAATTTTGGTAGGCCATCCGTTCGCAGCAGCTGCTTCTTTCATTTTAGAAATAGGCGTTGCTAAGTCAGGAGTGAAAGGCCCGTTTAAGTGTGGCTCTAAAGTATTCAAATCAATTTCAATCACTTGATCAAAGTATTTCTCAGGGCTTGCATATACTTCAGGGTCTGCTGTTAAATGAGCAGCCACTGTATCGGCTAAACTAGCAACATCGGCACGACCAGTAGATTGTAAATAACGGCTCATACTTGCATCGTATCCAAATGTAGAAGTGGTGGCACCAATTTCTGCACCCATATTACAAATAGTTCCTTTACCTGTACAACTCATACTTGTGGCACCTTCTCCAAAATATTCAACTATTGCACCAGTACCACCTTTAACAGTTAGAATACCAGCCACTTTTAAAATAACATCTTTAGGCGCTGTCCAGCCATTTAACTTTCCTGTTAATTTAATACCAATTAATTTAGGCCATTTTAATTCCCATGGAAGACCTGCCATTACATCACAAGCATCTGCTCCACCTACACCAATAGCAATCATTCCTAATCCACCAGCATTGACTGTATGAGAATCGGTTCCTATCATTAAACCACCTGGGAAGGCATAGTTTTCTAAAACAACTTGGTGAATAATACCTGCACCTGGTTTCCAAAATCCTAAACCATATTTATTAGATACAGAGGCTAAGAAATCATATACTTCTTTACTATCTGCAGTAGCTACTTGTAAATCTTGTTTGGCTTCTACTTTCGCAGAAATTAAATGGTCGCAATGAACTGTACTTGGTACCGCTACTTTAGGACGACCTGCTTGCATAAATTGTAATAAGGCCATTTGTGCAGTAGCATCTTGCATCGCAACACGGTCTGGTGCAAAATCGACATAAGAACCACCTCTTTCAAAGCTTTCTAATTTTTGATCGCTATGTAAATGAGAGAATAAAATTTTCTCAGATAAGCTTAAAGGACGACCTAATAGTTTACGAGCCGCTTCTACTTTGGCAGGCATTCCAGCATACAATTTTTTGATCATTTCGATATCAAAAGCCATGGTTCTTAGTTTTGTTGTTAAAATTGGGCCAAAGGTAAGCCAAAATTGAACCCGGTTGAAGCAAAAAATACAGTTTATATCCACTTTTTTTGATAGATTGCATTAGATTATAACGCTTTTCCTATGCAAAAAATGAAGGATTTTTTTGAATTACACGCTTTTGGGGTTTGTACCGCCATCGGAGAGCGTTTGGGTATTGCGACCAGCAAAATAAGAATGTGGTTTATCTATATTTCATTTCTCACTTTCGGCTCTCCAGTGATTGTATATATGGTACTAGCCTTTTGGAGAAGTATCCGCAGGTATATTCTACTAGGGAAAAGAAATCCTATGAAATATTTTTAGCATTATTAGTTGTAGAAACTAAATAACCGCTTTTTTAAGTCTCACTAATTTTTCTAATAAAGGTGCCAATTTATCTAAAGGCAACATGTTTGCGCCATCACTTTTTGCTTGTGCAACATTAGGATGTGTTTCAATAAATAATCCATGCGCTCCTGTGGCAATAGCTGCCTTTGCAATGGTTTCTATTAATTGAGGATTTCCTCCTGTAACACCACTAGTTTGATTAGGTTGTTGTAATGAATGCGTGCAATCCATAATGACCGGTACGCCGTTTTCTGCCATCGCAGGAATATTACGATAGTCTACTACTAAGTCTTGGTAGCCAAATGTATTACCGCGTTCTGTTAGCATTACTTTATCGTTGCCTGCTAATCTTATTTTATCTACCGCAAATTTCATAGAAGCCCCACTTAAAAATTGTCCTTTTTTGACATTCACAATTTTTCCAGTTGCGGCTGCTGCAAGAAGTAAGTCGGTTTGGCGACAAAGGAAAGCTGGTATTTGTAAAATATCAATATATTTTGCAGCAATAGCTGCTTCGTCGTGCGCATGAATATCTGAAGTGGTAGGTACTTTGAATGCGGCACCCACTTTTTTAATGAGTTCCATTCCTGTATCGTCGCCAATGCCTGTAAATGAATTTGCACTTGTTCTGTTTGCTTTTCTATAGCTTGCTTTAAATACATAAGCAATACCTAGGTTCTTACATAAGGTAGAAACCTTCTCTCCAATTTCCATTACTAATTCTTCATTCTCAACAACACAAGGGCCAGCGATTAAAAAAAATTGGTCTGCATCGTAGCTTTGGTCTTTAAATAAATCTTTTAAAAATGGAGCTTTCATTTGATACTGTTTTGAGCTAGCAAAGCTAGCGTATTTAAAATCTTAATCCAAGGCCAATGCCTAGTCCTCTTAAGCCCCACCAAGGGCCTTCAGTATCCACCGAAGCCTTGCTTGCAGTTACAGTAGATCTTAATCTAAAAGGGTCTGCCTTGGTATTGTCTAATACATCTTTCAATGCATCTTGGGCTGGTTTAGGCAAGCCAATTGGAGGACTAAATTCAAGTTTACCAGTAGATGTTCCATAATGGCCTCCTATAAAGGAAATGTCTAAAACTAGTTTAGTTAATAATTGAAATTGCATTCCTATATGGGCGCCATAGCTCTGTGATCTAATTGTACCCTCTAAAGTAGCTAAGGCAGTTATAGGTTTTACAATTTCGGCAGGAAAAATTTTATCAGGTGTATAGGTATATGAAGTGGGAACTGATAAGTCGTAATTGCCATAGCGAATATAAGGCCCTATATAAAAACCAGACATTTTAGACAAACCTAAATAAAAACGGCCTTCGAATGTAATAGTGGTATTGCCAAATTTAAAATTATCAAAATTGATTGCAGGGTTATCAATGAATTGTTTCGCAATTGATTTTAAAGGCAGTTTAGAAAGTGGCATATTTTTATAATTCACCGACAAAGAAATAAAGTGGTTAATACTTTTTTCGTAAATGATATTATAGTTATTGATAGCGTCGGCCGATAAATTTGTTTTTAAAATATTACTTCCTCCAATTAAACTTTGAGAAGAAGCGTTGATTGCTATGATTATGAAAAAGAGTATAAATATTTTTTTCATAAATTTATTTTATAGCACTTAAGTCGGCTACTGTTTTATTATCCAATATAATTAGTGTATTATCTCTTACAGCAGCCATTACTTTATTAATACCGCATTTTTTTTCATTGCAATCGGCACATTTTTCATAAAAATTTAAACTCACGCAAGGTAGAAGGGCAATGGGGCCTTCAATAATTCTAAAAATGGATGATAATTTTATTTTTTCAGGCGCTTGTGCAAAGAAGTAGCCTCCATGTTTTCCTTTTTTACTTTCTAAAAAACCTGCTTTTCTAAGTGATAGTAAAATGTTCTCCAAAAACTTAATGGGTATATTTTTTTGACGCGCTATTTCTGCAATTAAGATAGGATCATCAGTATGCTTCTCCACCATATAGGAGAGCGCTTGCAAAGCATATTGAGTTTTTTTGGATAGCATAAAAAGTGATTAAAGACCTAGAACGTCTTTCATGGTAAAGATACCCATTTTTTGATTGGCAAATTCGGCTGCTAATACTGCACCACCGGCAAAGCCTTTACGCGTATGGGCTGTATGCGTTATTTCAATACTATCAATTGGCGAGTCATAAGTAACGCTATGTGTTCCGGGGGCGGGGTCAATTCTTTCAGAGCGAATTATTAAGTCGCTCGCCTCGTTACTTGCCTCATTCACCCATTTATTTTTTCTTCCTATTTTGGCTAGTATTTGTTCTGCTAAACTAATGGCTGTTCCACTTGGGGCATCCTTTTTTTCGGTATGATGTGTTTCAGTCATAGATACATCATAATGAGCGTAGGGCTCCATTAATGCAGCCACTTGTTTATTAATTTCAAAAAATAAATTTACCCCAATACTAAAATTGCTTGCGTAAATTAAACAGCCTTTTTTTTCTACACAAAGCTTTTTAGCATTTTCAAAATTATCCAACCATCCAGTAGAGCCACTTATAACAGGCACACCCCACTGAATACATTTAGTAATATTTTCAAAAGCAGTATGGGGTCCGGTAAATTCAATGGCAACATTAGCCTTTTGTATATTTTCTTTTGTAAAATCTGCTGTATTAGATACATCAATTTTTAGAACAATTTCGTGCCCCTTTGCTATCGCTATTTCTTCAATGGCTTTACCCATTTTACCATATCCTATAATTGCTATTTTCATTCCCTTATTTTTAAATTATTTTGAATGCTTACTTTTAAAATGAAATTGCAAAGAGAGTCCTGTTTGTTGTTGTTGAGGTTGAACAAAAGGCACCATTCTAAAAGATAAATTATTACTTACATCAAATTCTTTTAACTGGCCTGATACCGTTGCATCTACTACATTCACTCCCCAAGCAAGTATAAACCACATAATAGAGTAGTCTCTATCTCTTCTAAATATATTACGGTAGCTCTGCAAAGAACCAATACTTAAATTTTTCAATTTTGAGTCAATTTTGGATAGGTCACTATTATCGCCATTCTCTGCTTTAAACCTTGCTTCATAAGCAAACTTTGTTTTCAGGTACATATCATTATTGTACAAATAAGTGGAAGCGGGTATTGCTAGTACACCATACACTAAAGGTAGTTTCCAATATTGTTTATTGTATAGCTGACCCCAACCAGGTAGTATGGCCGACCTTCTAGTAGCACGACGAGGATTATGATGTTGTACGGTATCTGTTTTTTGGAGATAGGCACTATCTTGGCTATAAGCAGATGGCTGCATCATTAGCAGCAGCAGTAAAATGGTGAGTAGCCGCATCCTAAATAAATTCCTTTTAAAAAATGTTACTAGCTAATGCTTAATTGCATTGCTTCTAGTATTTTATTTAAACCGTTAAGATCAGAGTATTCAATCGTAATTTTTCCGCTACCATTTTTTTGGTGTTGTAAAATAACCTTGGTTGATAAATGACTGGTTAATTTATCTTCTAATTTTTTATATACTGGAGACAATTGGTTTTTTGCAGAAGCCACAGAAGGCTTAAAGGCCTTGCCTGCTAAATTCATTTTACGAATTAACTCTTCTGTTTGCTTGACGGTTAAACCTTTCTCTGTAATTTCTTTGAATAAGAATAATTGCTTCTCAATTTCTTTACCTAATAATAGTTTGGCTAAACTTACACTTAAGCTGCCGCTGCGAAGCGCTGCTTGTAAGCTAGGCGGAAGTTCTAATAATCTTATATAGTTAGAAATAGTAGACCTATCTACGCCCATTCTTTCTGCTACTTTTTCCTGCGTGTAACTTAATTCTTCCATCATGCGTTGATAGCTTAATGCAATTTCAATTTCATTAAGGTCCACTCTTTGTAAGTTCTCAAGTAAGGCTAATTCTAATAATTCTTTATCGTTGCCAGTTCTAACATAGGCTGGTAAATCGCTTAAGCCTGCTATTTTTGCTGCACGAAAACGACGCTCACCTGCTATTAATTGGTATTTCCCATTGGCTAATTGCGCAACAGTAATAGGTTGTATTAAATCATGTATTTGAATAGAATTGGCTAGTTCTTTCAATGCTTTTTCATCAAAATCTTTTCTAGGATTCTTTGGATTAACAACAATGTCTGTTAAGAGTACACGATTGCTGGCTACGGCTTTTTCTATGACCGCAGGTTGTACTCTTCCTGCTGGGTTCTTGTAATCCGCGTCTATATTTTGCAATAGAGAGCGAAGTCCTTTTCCAATGAGGTCTTTATTAGGGGTGCTCTTGCTCATAATTAATCTATTATACGCTCGGCATTACTCATATTCGTCATGCCATTTTTTTGTAAAATTTCTTTTGCTAGGTTTAAGTAGTTAACGGTGCCCTTGCTATCTGCATCATATAAAATAACAGGCTTACCTACACTAGGGGCTTCACTTAAACGTGTGTTTCTATGAATAATGGTAGAAAATACCATTTCATCAAAATGTTTACGTACTTCACTTACGACTTGATTGCTTAAACGAAGTCTTCCATCGTACATGGTCATTAAGATACCTTCAATTTGTAATTCAGGGTTTAACCTGCTTTGAACAATTTTAATAGTATTTAATAATTTACCTAAACCTTCTAATGCAAAAAATTCGCATTGTACAGGCACAATAACACTATCGGCGGCCACTAATGCATTCACGGTAATTAAACCTAAAGAAGGTAAACAGTCAATAATAATAAAGTCGTATTGATCGGAAATAGGGGCAATTAATTCTTTTAATACATTCTCTCTATTAGGTAGGTTCACTAATTCAATTTCGGCACCCACTAAATCTATATGAGAGGGAATTACATCTAAATGAGGAATTTCTGATTTTAATATAATATCGGAAAGCGGCGTTTGATTAATCATACCGTCGTATAAGCTGGTAGTGATATTATGTAAATCAAATCCAATACCAGTAGTACTATTTGCTTGAGGATCGGCATCAATTAATAGCGTTCTGTATTCCAATACGGCCAAACTTGCCGCAATATTTATGGCAGAAGTGGTTTTACCCACACCTCCTTTTTGATTCGCTATTCCTATTATTCTAGCCATAAACTGGATATCCTTAATTTCTGCCAAAAATAAGGCATAAATGCTAACAATTTGGCCTTAATTTTGTGCTTTAAATTTTAATATGCGCAAGCCCTTATTTCTAGTCGTTCTCATCACTGTATTGATTCTCATTGACTTTTACATCTACCATGTATTAAGGATCTTGATGCAGGGGGCCTCTGCTGGTACTAGGACCACAGTGGGCCTAATTTATTGGGCTTTGTGTATTATGAGCGTTAGTTCCTTTTTGCTATTTCCATATATCACGAACCCTTACTTTAAGCAGTATATTTTTTCTATTGGAATTGGTTGGGTCCTAACCCAAATTTTTATGGTTTTGTTCTTCCTAGTGGATGATTTAAGAAGAGGGGCTTTTTGGACAATGGGTCAGGCTGCATCCATAACGGGTGCTAAATTTATGAATACAGAAAACGGAATTCCAAGGTCTACATTTTTAAGTTGGATGGGAGTGGGTTTATCTTCCACTTTATTTTTTTCGCTTTTATATGGCTTTGGTAATAAGTATAATTACAAGGTCATTAAAAAGAAGATTGCCTTAAAAGGTTTGCCCAGCTCTTTTAAAGGTTTTAAAATTATTCATATCAGCGATATTCATAGTGGCAGTTTAAAAGATAAAGCGGCGGTATTAAAAGGCATTGAATTAATTGAAAAACAAAATGCCGATTTAGTTCTATTTACAGGCGACTTAGTCAATGACCGTGCCTCAGAAATGTACAACTGGATGGATGTTTTTGGCAAAATTAAAGCGCCACATGGGGTATTTAGTACTTTAGGTAACCACGATTATGGAGATTATGTAAAATGGGATTCGACAGAGGAGAAAAAGCAAAATTTAGAAGCCCTCAAAAAAGTACACTATGATTTAGGATGGCGTTTGTTAATGAATGAAAATACGAGTATTGAAAAAAATGGAGAAAAAATTAAAATAGTGGGTATTGAGAATTGGGGTGCGAAAGCGCGTTTTCCAAAATATGGTAAAATGGATTTAGCCATGCAAGGGGTTAGTAAGGAGGATGTGGCCATATTATTAAGTCATGACCCAAGCCATTGGGAGGCAGAAGTGATTCCAAAATATTCAAATATTCAATTAACCTTGTCGGGTCACACCCATGGTATGCAATTTGGACTAGAGAACCCTTATTTTAAATGGAGTCCAGTACAATGGGTATATAAACAATGGGCAGGTATTTATGATAATAAAGACCAACAATTGTATGTTAACCGTGGTTTTGGTTTTCTAGGATACCCAGGTAGGGTAGGTATTTTACCAGAAATAACTTTAATTGAATTGACTTAGCTAATAGATGTAACTTTATATTCTATCAAAAATAAATGATATGAAAAAACTATTCTTGATTTTAATTTGCATGATAGCATTGAATGCTCAAGCGCAAAATAAATTTGCTCTTGGTATCAAGTTGGGACAAAACTTTACAAGTGTTAACAATGTAAATGTGGATCGCAATGCAGCTTCCTTTCATCTAGGTGCTGCAGCACAAATTGGCCTAGGTTCTTCTTTTAGTATTGCCCCTGAAGTTATATTAACGCAAACTAAATTAGAGTCAAATCCTAGTGTATTAGAATTATTGGGCAATAGCGCATTGAAGCCTGAGACCTATCATTTGAATTATTTAGCCATTCCTGTATTAGCGCAGTACAAAGTTTTTAAAAGTTTTGTTATTCAAGCAGGTCCTCAGTATAGCATTTTATTGGATCAAAAAAAAGATGGCAAAGAATCCGCCAGACTAGCTTTCAATACTGGGGAGTTTGCAATTGTGGGAGGTGCAAAACTAGACATGAATGGGTTCTTTGTATACGGCAGGTACGTCATTGGTATGAACAATATTCGCTCAGCTGACGAACTCTCTTCTAATTTGGGCGACCAATCTACTTGGAAAACGCGTCAATGGCAATTAGGTCTTGGCTTTAGTTTATTTAACTTCTAAGCTTACTTTTAACACATTCGTAAAAATAAATTAATTTATTTAAATAGGGTTGGATGCGTTTCATCCCAGTTGGTTGCTTTTTGATAAGCCTGTGCAATAGATAATATAGTGGCCTCGTCATATAAATTGCCCACGAAACTAATACCAGTGGGTAAATTTGATCTTTTATCAAAGCCAGTAGGTACGCATACTACCGGGTTACCTGTTAAATTAGTAATAGCCGATTGATTGCCATCGCCTCTAGATGGGCAAATAATGACATCATACTGCTGCATCACTTCATTTACTTTTTGCATAAGCGTGTAACGATGTCTTTGTGCATTAATATATTCTACTGCAGGCACAAAGCGGGCTGTTCTAAAAGAGTTTGGCCAATCGTTTTTTGTTTGTCTTGTAAGTGCATCATCAATATTCATTCTTGTCATTTCATCAAATTGTGCAGCACATTCAACACCAATGACTACATCCATGATATTGAAATTGTATACACCACTGTCTGGAAAATTAACTGGAATTAATTGAACGCCTAATTTTTTAAATTCTTCTAATACTTTAAATTCATTTCTAGACGTATCTTTTATTTTATCAAAATAATTTTTAGCGTACCCAATTTTTAATTTTTTAATGTCTTTATTGGGTGTGTAATTAAATGGCATATTCACAGCACTGCCATCTTTGCCATCGGTACCATGAATATAATTAAATACAATCGCTGCATCTGCAGCAGAGCGGCAAATAGGGCCTACTTTGTCTAAGCTATAACTTAATGCCATGGCACCTGAACGGCTAATACTTCCGAATGTGGGTCTTAAACCAGTGGCACCACAAGTAGTAGAAGGAGATACAATACTGCCCCAGGTTTCCGTACCAATGGCAAAGGGTACTAATCCTGCTACTGTTGCAGAAGTAGAACCTGCAGAAGATCCAGAAGATCCATAGTTTAAATTCCAAGGATTTTTAGTTCTTCCTCCATACCAATAATCGCCCATGGCTAAAGCACCTAAAGTAAATTTAGCTACGAGTACTGCACCCGCATCTCTTAGTTTAGTATATACAAATGCATCTTCTTCAATTATTTGATTTTGATAAGGCGCTGCTCCCCAGGTAGTCTTGGTTCCTTTTACAGCGAATAAATCTTTTAAGCCATAAGGTATACCATGAAGTAAGCCTCTGTATTTTCCTTGTGCTAATTCTGCATCTGCTTTTTTAGCTTCCGCGTAAGCGATATCTTCTTGTATACTAATTACACATTGTAAAGTGTCTCCCCATTTTTTAATTCTATCAATAAAAAATTGAGTAAGCGCTAGGGAACTAATTTTTTTATTTTTAATTAACGAGGCCAATTGTTCAAGGGTATAAAATGCTAAATCATTTTTATTGGTAGGTAATTGTACTGTATTATCTAATTTCCAAGCAATGGGTTTTTGAACTGTATTAAAATGCATGCCAGGTACCACTGGAGTTTGCCACATGCTTAAAGGTACACTATTTGCTAAAGGCAAACGGTGCATTGCTTTATAGTTCGCTAAGTTGTCAATGACATCGGAATATAAAGTATCAATTTCTTTGGTGGTAAAACTAAAGTCAAATAGTTTAGAGGCACTAATTAAATCTTTTTTTTGAATGGAAGTATCTTGTGCAGATACCAAAAGGCTAAAAGACAAAAGAAGGGTGGTAAATAGGATGCGCATAAATAACTTATTTAATTGCATCAAAGATAATATTACCTATTTGGTTTTGGGTGACTAAAGCGTCTTTTTTGCCCACCATTCGCCATAGCCTTAGACCTTGCGTGACCTGAATTGCCTCTTCCTTGTTGTTTTGCCTCTTTAATAGGATTAAAGTTGGTCATCGGGAAGGGGTGGTTTTCAATAACGGGTACTTTTTTAGCAATTAGCTTTTCAATATCTTTTAAAAAGGCTCTTTCTTCCGCATCACAGAATGAAATGGCTGTTCCACCTGCGCCAGCACGACCTGTTCTTCCAATACGGTGCACATAGGTTTCTGGAATATTCGGAATTTCATAATTCACTACATAAGCTAGTTCATCTACATCAATGCCTCTAGCTGCAATATCCGTGGCGACTAAAACACGTGTAGTTTGTGCTTTAAAATTCGTTAAAGCTCTTTGTCTTGCATTCTGCGCTTTATTACCATGAATGGCTTCTGCTTTAATATTGTTTTTCAAAAGTAGGTTGACTACTTTGTCAGCTCCATGTTTAGTTCTTGTAAAAACCAAGGCAGTTTTAATAGCCGTGTTTTTTAGAATTTCAAAAAGCAGTGCATTTTTATTTACTTTATCTACAAAGTAAACCGATTGTACAATAATGTCTACCGTAGAAGATACTGGCGTAACACTTACTTTCAGTGGATGAAATAAAATAGTATTCGCTAAGCTTACAATTTCTGGAGGCATGGTGGCAGAAAAGAAAAGGGATTGTCTTTTTTTAGGAAGTACGGCTAATAATTTTTTGACATCATGCACAAATCCCATGTCCAACATTCTATCCGCTTCATCTAGTACAAATATTTCTACTTCTCTAATATTTAAATGTCCTTGGTTCATTAAGTCTAGTAATCTTCCGGGGGTGGCAATGACTACATCTACACCATTTCTTAATGCAGTTACTTGTGGGCCTTGTCCAACGCCCCCAAATATAACAGTACAGTTTAAGCCGGTATGTCTTCCGTATGCATTAAAGCTTTCTCCAATTTGTATGGCTAATTCTCTTGTGGGTGTAACAATTAAACTTCTAATTTTTTTTCTTCTCTCCTGTGTTTTGCTTTTAACTAATAATTGTAAAATAGGGAGGGTGAAAGCAGCCGTTTTACCGGTACCTGTTTGGGCGCAACCCAATAGATCTTTGCCTTGTAAAACTATGGGTATAGATTCTGCTTGAATGGGCGTGGGGGTTGTATACCCTTCTTCTTGAATGGCCTTTAATAAGGGCTCTATTAGACCTAAGTCCTGAAAATTCGTGTTCATAATAGACTGCAAGGTAGTGCATTTAAATTTGAGGGTTAAATTGACCTGCTTAATGCGTTCTATTAGTTATTTAGCTAATTATTCAAAATTTATGCGAAATTAGACTTTAAATTTTGAATGGATGTTGGCTTTGAAACCTTTTGACTTTGAGTCCGATATTATTTTAGAAAATGAACGTGTATTATTAAGGCCCGTTCAGCTTTCTGACGGCGCCTTATTAGCACATTATGTGAACGAGGAGCCCGATTTATGGAAGTATTCATTAGTAGCTATTGACAATAGCGCCGACTTAGAACAATACATTCAAGCTGCCATTGAGGCAAGAGAAAACAAAACATCCTATGCATTTATTGTATTTGATAAATTATTGAATGAATATGTGGGCTGCACTCGATTTTATGATATTCAATTAGCCTTTCAATCTATACAAATTGGGTATACCTGGTATGGTAAAAAATGTTGGGGAACCAAATTAAATGAAAATTGTAAATATTTATTGTTGGAATTTGCCTTTGATCAAATGGGTTTTGAAAGAGTAGAGTTTAGGGCAGACAATAATAATAAAAGAAGTATTGCTGCTATGCAAAAAATTGGCTGTACAGTGGAAGGTGTATTAAGAAATCATTTACCCATGCCCACAGGAAAAAGAAGAGACTCCATTGTACTTAGTATATTAAAGGAAGATTGGAATGCTTCATTAAAGCAGACTTTAGCAGCTCAGCTAAAAGCTTAGTAAAAAAAATAATTAAAGTAAAGTGCCTTGTAAGAAAAAGTAAGCCAGACTAAAATAAATAAGTATGGCAGTTACGTCCACTAAAGTAGCAACGAAAGGTGCAGAAGATACAGCAGGGTCAGCACCTAATCTTTTCAGCACAATGGGTAACATAGATCCTGTAATGGTTCCCAAAATAACCACGCCTAAAATGGTGAAGCCAATGGTTATTCCAATTAAAAACCAATGAAGACCATAAAAACCTGGAGCGATCATATGCCATACAGCCACTCTAAAAAATCCAAGTATACCTAATAAAATACCTAATAAAAACCCCCCAATAATTTCTCTTCTTAATATTTTCCACCAATCGGCAATGGTAATTTCGCCAACGGCCATTGCTTGAATAATGAGCGTAGACGATTGTGATCCAGAATTACCACCTGTCGATAAAATCAATGGAATAAAACTTGCTAGTACTAATACTTTTGCCAACTCGTCTTCAAAATAACCCATGGCAGTAGCGGTGAATAATTCCCCAATAAATAAAACAACCAACCAAGTAATTCTTTTTTTGAAGAGTTTAAATATTGAAATGTCCAAATAAGGTTCATTCAATGCTTCCATACCTCCCATTTTTTGCATATCCTCGCTAAACTCTTCATTTGTTACCCATAAGATATCATCAATGGTTACAATTCCTAATAAAACATCGTTGTCATCCACAACAGGAATAGCAGTGCGGTTATTCATTTTAAAAACCTGACTGGCATGTTCCTGATCGTCGTATACATTTAAGGCAACAAAACGGCCATCAATAATATCTGAAATAATATCATCAGGCTTTGCCAATAATAAATCTCTAATTCTGATATCATCAATTAAACCCCCTTTTTCATCAATAATATATATAACGTCAATGGTTTCAGAATTCTTACCATACTTACGTATGTTGTCTAAAACTTGGGCCACTGTATAATGCGGGTATACATACACATAATCGGGCGTCATCAAACGACCCACACTATCCTCAGGATACCCTAATAGAGATAAAGTAATTTTTCTTTCTTCTGGGTCAAGTAATTTTATTAAATCGCGAATGGCCGCCTTAGGTAATTCTTCTAAAAAGTCGGTACGGTCATCGGGAGGAAGTTCATTTAAGATTTTAGCTGTTTTACGTGCAGGTAATTCTTTAATGATATCTTTTTGCTGATTAATATCAAGTATCTTAAATACACTTACAGCTCTGTGCACAGTCATGTTGTCAACAATAGTAGCCTCGTTTTCGGGGAACTCATTCACCAGTTCCACTACGTCGCTAATATTTTGTTCATCTAGAAATTCTTTTAATAGATGCATGTCGCCCTTGGACAAAATGTCCAAGAAAACTTCGGATAAATTAATTTCTGGTGTTTCTAATTCAACTGACATGGGTGCAAGTTAAGAAAAATACTAAAGTATGCCCTATATTTATACTATGATTCTACCATTTCTAACCATTGCGCCATCTCCTAGTAGGGGTCGTGGTGTATTTACGACCGAAGCTATTGCGATGGGTACTACCATTGAAATAGCGCCTGTTATTGTATTTGATCCCACACAGCGAATTAAATTGGAAGAAACATTATTATATGATTATATTTTTGAATGGGGGGAAGATGATAAAAGTGCGGCTGTAGCTTTAGGATATGTGTCGATATATAATCATGCTATTAAAGCCAATTGCAGATACGATATGGATATTGAATTTGAAACTATGTCCATCATCACTAATAGAGATATTAAGCAAGGTGAAGAATTATTTATTAATTATAATGCAGATGGGCAGGCCGATAAACCTGTATGGTTTGAGCAGCATTAATGATGCTTATTTAATTAAATCTTTTGGGCCCAATTAGTAGAACAACAAACAAACCGGCATCGATAATTTAATGGACACACCCGTGGATGTTAAGGCGCCTGTTTGAATATTTCTTCTGAAAGCTATAATATTATTTGAATCTTGATTAGCAACTAATAACCAATTACCGTCTTTGCTAATGGTAAAATTGCGGGGTGCTTTTCCTTCCGTACTAGTATATTGAATCGTTTTCTCTTCCAATTTTCCATTGGGCAGTACTTTAAATGAAACGATATTGTTTTCATTACCTCTATTACTTGCATATAAATAAAGTCCATCAGGTGATAAATGAATATCGGCACTGGCAGCTACTCCTTTAAAAGTTTTCGGATGTGTAACTACTTTTTGTAAGAAGCTAGCTATTCCTTTATAAAAACGGTAGACGCTAATACTTCCTGTGAGCTCTTCAATAACATAGAGATATTTTCCATTGCTTGAAAAACATAAATGTCTAGGCCCTGCTCCAGGACTTGATTGTATACTACTTGCTTTCTGTGTTAAAAGGGGAGGTCCGTTTTTTGTTTGATAAGGATAAATAGAAATTTCATCCTTGCCTAAATCAGGAGTTAATACATATTTTCCATCTGGTGAAAAGAATATACCATGTACATGTGCTTTTTCTTGCCTTGCTTCATTTACACTTTTCCCTTCGTGTTGAATAAATTGTTGTGGGTTAGACAGACGGCCATCGGCGAAGCGGTGGTAGCTTGTAATACTGCCTCCACTATAGTTGGCAACGAATAAATTGGATTGGTCGGGGCTTAATGCAATGTAGCAAGGATGCGCACCCTTTGATGTTTTCTCTTGTATCAAATTCAATTTATTATCTACAAATGAATAGGCGCTAATTTTGCCATCACTATCTTCATTCGTAGCGTATACTTGCCCATGGTCTTTTGAAATGGTTAAAAAAGAAGGATTAGATGCAGTTTCAGTATGACTTATTTCAGTAGCCTTACCTGTAGCTGTATCAAATGATAATACATAAATACCCTTGCTTCCATTTTTAGTATAAGTACCTACTAATAAGTTAGGAGTTAATAAACTAGGAGCCGGTGCAAGGTTTTGTGCAAATGAGACAATCGAAGTAGTTAAAAAAATAAAAACAAAAACAAGTTTTTTACAACGAGCCACTAAAAAAAATGGTGTAGTCTGAAACATATTTTTATTTTTTTTAATTTATTGGTAGACTCTGACATAATCCACTACCATTCTACAAGGGAAAATAGTATCATCAATAGTGTTGCCAGCAAAATTGCCACCTACCGCTACATTTAAAAGTAAAAATTCAGGAGCCATAAACGGGTAAGCATCTACGCCTCTTCCATCGTTACCTACATTGTAATACAATACACCATCTATATAAAACTTAATCATGTCCTTGGTCCAATCAATACTATAAACATGAAAGACATCGGTTACGTTTTCAACATTGGTTTTATATGTTTTTTGAGTACCTAGGGTCCAGTTGAGTAATTTAGAATGCGCTGAAAAATGAACAAGACCTAAATCCTTGCCTGTGTGTTCCATGATATCAATTTCTCCACAAGCAGGCCAACCCACAGCACCTGGTCCTTCAATATTATCACCTAGCATCCAAATGGCAGGCCAAGAGCCAACGCCTTTAGGAAGCTTTGCTCTTATTTCAAATCGTCCATAAGTCCAAGAGGCTTTGCCTTGGGTTAGTAATCTTGCAGAAGTATAATTTTTACCACCTCTGCTTTCCTTTCTAGCTTCTATAATTAAGTTGCCATTTTCAATTCTTGCATTGGTAGAATCCCTGGTATAGTATTGTGATTCATTATTACCCCAGCCATTTGAACCAGTACCTATATTATATTTCCATTTGGTCGTATCTGGCAAACTTCCTTTATCAAACTCATCCGACCATACTAATTTTTTAGCGGTATCAGTTGGGGTAGTAGGTGTAGGAGTGGGGGTAATAGGGGTCACTACTACAGGAGCAGGAGCCGGCGCCGGCGCTTCTTTCTGTGCACAAAAAGACAAAGAAAGAACCGTTAAAACCATAGTTAGGGGTAGAATACGCATAAAAACAATTGTTAATAGTGAATTATTGAAATTTGTGCTAGCAAATTAGTCAAAATATTTCTTTTTTGTTGGGGAATTTCTAAAAGGGTCGTAAATTTGCGCCATGACATTAAACAATCATACACATCATTTGCATTTGCTATCCAATGGGTAGGCTATGGGTGTAGGTATGTAACTATATTTAACCAAAGGGCTTACTAACAAGTAAGCCCTTTTAGTTTGTAGTCAGTCAAGTAAAATATATAATATAAATAATATGCGTTTAAAATTAGCCATACAGAAGTCGGGTCGTTTGCACGACGATTCAATGCGTTTATTAAAAGAAGCAGGCATTGATATTGGTAATGGCGTCAATAAGCTAAAAGCGGAAGCGACTAATTTCCCCATTGAGTTATTTTTTTTAAGAGATGATGATATTCCTCAATACGTGGAAGACGGTGTAGCCGATATTGGATTCGTGGGAGAGAATGTAGTGTATGAAAAAACTAAAAAAGTAGAAGTGGCCTATAGTTTAGGTTTTGGAAAATGCAGACTTAGTTTTGCGGTTCGAAAAAACGAAAATTTTACAGGGCCTAGTTATTTATCGGGTAAAAAAATTGCTACAAGTTATCCAGTACTTGTGCAAGGTTATTTAGACAAGCATGGTATTAAAGCAGAGATACATGAAATTAGTGGCAGTGTGGAAATTGCGCCAGGCATTGGCCTTGCCGATATTATTTGTGATTTAGTAAGCAGTGGTTCTACTTTATTTATGAATGGCTTAAAAGAAGCAGAAACTATTTTAGACTCTCAAGCCGTTCTTATTAAAAGAAAGGCGTTGGCGCCTGAAGCGGAGGCTATTTTACAAAAATTATTATTCAGAATTGAATCGGTAAAAAAAGCAAAGCGTAATAAATATGTTTTATTAAATGCACCGAATGATAAATTAGAAAAAATAATTTCTTTATTACCAGGTATGAAAAGTCCTACAGTGGTGGCCTTGGCTACACCGGGTTGGAGCAGTGTGCATAGTGTCATTGATGAAAGTGATTTTTGGGAAATTATTGAACAGTTAAAATTAGCAGGTGCTGAAGGAATATTGGTGGTGCCTATTGAAAAAATGATATTATAATGATTCAAGTATTTAAAGAGCCTGCAAAAAAAGACTGGCCAAGTATCTTAGCGCGACCTCAATTCGATGCAGCTCCCTTAGAGGTTAAGGTGAGAGAAATATTATTGGCCGTGAAGCAAAGGGGAGACGCCGCTGTAAAAGAATATACCCTAGCTTTTGATAAAGTAGCAGTAAGTAATTTTAAACTGAGTGCTGAAAAAATAGAGGCTGCTGAAAAAGCTTTAACCCCTAGTTTAAAAACGGCTATTCAATTAGCGAAAGTAAACATTGAAGTTTTTCATCAGGGACAAATACAAAAAGAAGAAAGAATTGAAACCATGCCCGGTGTTTGGTGCTGGCGAAAGTCGGTGGGCATTGAAAAAGTAGGTATTTATATTCCTGGTGGTTCTGCTCCTTTATTTTCAACAGTACTTATGTTGGGCATTCCTGCACAATTAGCAGGCTGCAAAGAAATTATTTTATGTACGCCTCCGAATGAAAAAGGAGAAATTGACCCAGCCATTATTTATGCAGCTTCTTTAGTGGGTGTAACTGCCATTTTTACAATAGGTGGTGTACAAGCTATTGGGGCGCTTGCTTATGGTACCGCTTCGGTACCTAAAGTGTATAAAATATTTGGTCCAGGAAATCAATATGTGACGGCCGCTAAACAAATGATACAACAAGAAGGCGTGGCCATTGATATGCCAGCAGGTCCTAGTGAAGTATGTGTTTACGCAGATGAAACAAGTATCGCTTCCTTTGTGGCTGCCGACTTATTATCACAAGCCGAACATGGTGCCGATAGTCAAGTAATTCTTATTGCAAATAGTATAGAGATAGTGGAGCAGGTTCAAAAAGAATTAGATATGCAATTAGTATTACTACCAAGAAAAGAAATAGCCACTAAGGCCTTGGCTCATTCTAAAGCTATTGTAATTGAAAATACAGAAGAGGCGATTGCAATGATGAATGAATATGCACCCGAACATTTAATTTTATCTATAAATAATGCAGCACAAATAGCTGAAAAAATTGTTAATGCGGGTTCTATTTTTATTGGTAATTTTTCTCCAGAATCGGTGGGCGATTATGCAAGTGGAACCAATCATACACTACCTACCAATGGTTTTGCGAAAGCTTATAGTGGAGTGAGTATGGATAGCTTTGTGAAGAAAATTACCTTTCAGCAATTAACAGAAAGAGGACTAGAAAATATTGCACCTACTGTAATAGAAATGGCTACAGCAGAAGGTTTGCAAGCGCATAGCAAAGCAGTGGAATTAAGAGTGGAATGGATAAAATCTAAAATGTAAGGCTATGCAATTTGATATCAAAAAAATAGTAAGACCCAATATTGAAATATTAAAAGCCTATTCATCTGCTAAAGAAGAATATACTGGAGAAGCCAATATATTATTAGATGCGAACGAAAACAGTTTGGGATCTCCTTTAACAAAATGGTATAATCGTTATCCCGACCCTTATCAAAAAAAGTTAAAAGAAAAATTAGCCTTCATTAAACAAATAGAAGCTTCACAAATATTTATAGGTAATGGCAGTGATGAGTGTATCGATAATTTATATCGTACTTTCTGTATTCCTGGTAAAGACAATATAATTATTTGTCCTCCCACCTATCCTATGTATGAAGTGGGTGCGAATATTAACAATATTGAAATTAAATTGGCGCCCTTACTTGAGAATTATCAATTAAATGTAGCGCATATAGAACAGTTGGTCAATGAAAACACTAAAATTATTTGGATTTGTTCACCCAATAATCCCACAGGTAATTCTTTAGATAGGATTGATATTGAAACGATCTTAAATCATTTCAATGGAATAGTAGTGGTGGACGAAGCCTATATTAATTTTTCTAAACAAAAATCTTTTGCGCAGTCTTTAATTGATTATCCAAATTTAGTGGTACTTCAAACATTAAGTAAAGCATGGGGACTTGCTGGTATAAGATTAGGTATGGCCTTTGCAAGCAAAGACATTATTGGTTATATGAATAAAGTAAAGCCACCTTACAATATTAGTATTGTTACACAGGAATTGGCTTTAACGGCATTAGAGGAAGTTGGTCAGGTAAATGATATGATCATGCATTTAGTTGACATGCGTAATGCCTTAGCAGTAGTGATAGAAAGCATGCCTTATGTAGAAAAGGTATACCCTTCAGATACTAATTTTTTATTGGTCAAAATACCCAATGCAAGAAGCTTGTATGAGTTCTTATTAACCAAGGGTATTGTGGTAAGAGATAGGTCTAGTCTAGAAAATTGTGCCGATAGTTTAAGAATTACAGTAGGCAATGAGCAAGAAAACACAGAATTGGTAGATGCGATGGCTCAGTGGATAGAAATAACATTCCCCAATGCCTCCGTTTAAGTTAATTTTATTAAATTACACACTCAACTTATTTTAAATAAAATAGTACCTATTATGAAAAAAATGACTCAATTTTTAAGTGTTGCTTTTTTAGCTTTTTCGCTGCCTGTTTTGGCGCAAGAAAATGCAGGTTTAAAATTACCTGAAGGATTTAAAGCTAATTTATATGCCAATAATATTGGAGGTGCAAGACATATAGCCATAACAAAGTCGGGCGTTGTTTTTGCAAAATTAAATAACCCAAATAAAGAAGGTAATTCAATTGTAAGATTAGAAGATGCCAATAACGATGGCGTAGCCGATAAAATTAATGGTTGGGCTAAATATGGTGGTACTGGAATTTTTGTAAAAGGAAATAGTTTATATGCTAGTTCTAATGAAGCCATTTTTAAATATGAATTAAATAGCAAAGATGAAGTGGTTAATCCGCTGGCCCCTGTAACCATTGTTAGTGGGTTAATTGATAGAAGACAACATAATTCAAAGTCAATCACATTTGATATGGCTAATAATATTTATGTTAACATAGGTGCTTATTCTAATGCTTGTCAAGAAAAAGATAGAATGCCAGGTTCACAAGGAATGATGCCTTGCCCAATTTTAGATTCTGCTGGAGGCATTTGGAAATTTGATGGTAGTAAAGAAAATCAAACATATAAAGATGGTAAGCGTTATGGCACTGGTCTTCGAAATGTAATTGGATTAGATTGGAACACAAGTTCTAATCAGTTATATGTTGCACAACATGGCCGTGATCAATTAAATAGTTTTTATCCGAATTTATATACCGATGCACAAAATGCAGAACTACCTGCTGAAACTTTTTATGAAATCAAAGAGGGTGATAACGCAGGCTGGCCCTATGTTTATTATGATCCTAGTCAACATAAAAAAATAGTTTCTCCTGAATATGGTGGAGATAGCAAGAAAGAAGGATCTAGTGAGTTTAAAGATCCTGCTGTTGCATTTCCTGCGCATATGGCACCCATGGCTGTATTATTTTACACAGGCAATCAATTTCCTGCAAAATATAAAAACGGAGCATTCATTAGTTTTCATGGTTCATGGAATAGAGCCCCACTTCCTCAAGAAGGATTTTTTGTAGCCTTTGTGCCTTTCAAAGATGGCAAGGCTACTGGTGAATGGGAAATTTTTGCCAACGGATTTGCAGGTACAGAAAACGGAGCTAAAATAGCAAATCCAAGTAAGGCTAAGGCAAGACCCTGTGGTTTAGCGCAAGGTCCCGATGGTTCTATTTATGTAAGTGATGACACCAAGGGTGCCATTTTTAAAATTACTTATTCTAAATAAATATTTTTAAAAGAAGTTTGAAAAAATAAATGCTAATTAAGTATGGTGAATCCTTTAATGAATAGAAAAATAAATCGAGGCATAAATAGAGTAGCTAAATTTATATTATTGTTTTGCTTTTTAGTTCTGGCCCAATGGGGAAATGCGCAGAACAAAATCAATGGTAAGAAAATTTATGAAACCAGGTGTTTAGTTTGTCATCAATCAGATGGTGGTGGGGTGCCGAATATGAACCCTCCTTTAGATGGCGCTACTAATGTGAATGGAAAAGACATTGCAAGACTAGTGAAGATAATTAGAAACGGTTATGATGAAAGAGTAGCCTTAGATGGTATGTATTATAATAATGCCATGGCTGCGAATCCAGATTTAAAAGAAGATGCCATTGCAGATGTATTAACCTATATCAGAACAAGCTGGTCCAATAAAGCAGGGGTGGTAACGACTAGTCAAGTAAAAGCAGCCCTGCTTAAAAATAAAGCAGCCAAGAAGTAAAAATATATGAGACCCATTTTGTTTATAGATAGAGACGGTGTTGTGTTGGAAGAACCCAATTCGGATTATCAAATTGATAGTATTGAAAAAACACGTTTTGTAAAAGGTGCTATTACTAATTTACATAAGATAGCGGCAGAACTGGGCTATTATAAAGTAATGGTCACGAACCAAGACGGTTTAGGCACTGCATCTTATCCTAAAGAAAATTTTGAGCCTTTTCAAGCATTAATGTTAGATACTTTAGCTAAAGAAGGCTTTGTATTTGATGAAATACATATCGATTCCAGTTTTGAAAAAGACAATTTGCCTACACGTAAGCCAGGAACGGCACTTGTAAAACATTTAATGGGAAATGAATCATTCAATATCTTAAATTCATTTGTGATTGGAGATAGATGGTCTGATATAACCCTTGCTAAAAACTTAGGTTGCAAAGCCATTTATTTAAAATCAGGTAATCATGTGCTTAGTGCAGAACAAGAATTAGCATTAAGAGATACGATTGCTTTTGAAACATCTAGTTGGGATGAAATATATTCTTTTTTGAAACTAGGTCTTCGACAAGTAGAACATGAAAGAAATACGAAAGAGACTAAAATTAAAGTATCCTTAAACTTAGACGGAACAGGTAAGGCCAATATTCATACAGGCCTAGGATTTTTTGATCATATGTTAGAACAAATTGCAAGACATGGCGCCATTGATTTGAATATTCATTGCGATGGCGATTTACATATTGATGAACACCATACCATTGAAGATATTGGATTAGCATTAGGCGAAGCCTTTGCAAAAGGTTTAACGGATAAAAGAGGGATGGAGCGTTATGGTTTTGCACTTCCCATGGATGAAGCCGAAGCTAAAGTATTAATAGATTTTGGAGGAAGAAATTGGATTGTATGGGACGCCAAATTTAGCCGTGAAAAAGTAGGTGAAATGCCCACAGAAATGTTCTTCCACTTCTTTAAATCCTTCAGCGACGCTGCTAAATGCAATTTGAATATTAGCTGCCAAGGGGAGAATGAGCACCATAAAATTGAAGCTATCTTTAAAGCCTTCGCTAAAGCCATTAAAATGGCTGTTCACCGCGACCCTCATAGCAACCAACTACCCAGTACCAAGGGGGTTTTATAGGTTTTTTTTGGTGGGAAATGCACATTGCCTTAGATTTGCAACAGAATGAAACAAACAAACAACATATGGTGGTGGCATACAAAATCCGATAGGGTATTGTAGTGGCATAACTATATTGTCAAATTATACATGAACCCTAACAGCAATGTTGGGGTTTGTTTTTTTAACGAATGACCGCAGGAAAATGCAAAAAATGATAATTGAGACCACTGTCACCAAAATGTTAGCAGACACCTTTACACCAGTAGGTATTTATCTTCGTTTGAGAGATAGATACAGGGATACTATTTTATTAGAAAGCACCGATTCTCATGCTGCTGAAAATAGTTATTCTTTTATTGGAGTGAATGCTATTGGAGGTATTGAAATTTCTTCCTTAAATGAGATTGAATATAAATATCCTAACCAAGAACCAGAGAAAGAAATAATTAAAAATGTACACGATGCGCCAGATCGCATTTGGTCCTATATGCAACAATATGAAATGAAAGGAGCCGTAAATGAAGCTGCATTTGCACAAGGATTATATGGGTATACCGCATATGATGCCATTCCTTTTTTTGATACCATACAATTTAAAGAAGGGGCGCCCATTATTCCTTTAATGCGTTATCGTTTATATCAATATGTAATTGCGTTTAATCATTTTAAAGACGAAATATTTATTTGTGAAAATAAAATAGCAGGTATTGCATCCGATTACAATGCATTAGTGTCTTATATTAAAAGTAAAGACCTTCCTCAGTATCCTTTTTTTATCAAAGGAGAAGAAAGCTCTAATTTAACGGATGAGCAGTACCGCGAAGCAGTGAAAAAAGGTATTCAACATTGTATGCGTGGCGATGTATTTCAAATTGTATTAAGTCGAAGGTTCCAACAAAGCTTTCAAGGCGATGAGTTTAATGTTTACCGCACATTAAGAAATATTAACCCCTCTCCTTATTTATTTTTCTTTGATTACGGCGATTATAAATTAATGGGCTCTTCTCCTGAAGCGCAAATTATTATTAAAAATGGCAAGGCCATTGTGCATCCCATTGCAGGCACTTTTAAAAGAACAGGCGATGAAGCCAAGGATGCTGAAATGACCCAGCAATTATTAGACGATCCTAAAGAAAATGCGGAGCATGTAATGCTAGTGGACTTAGCAAGAAACGATTTAAGCCGCGTTTGTACAGAAGTAAAAGTGAAACAATACCGACAGGTACATTATTATAGTCATGTAATTCATTTAGTAAGTGAGGTAGAAGGTTTGGTGGCAAAAGATGCCAACCCTTTGCAATTAGTTTCTAAAACTTTTCCTGCCGGCACTTTAAGTGGTGCGCCTAAGTTTAAAGCTATGGAGTTAATTGATGCCATTGAACCTACGAAGCGCTCTTATTATGGAGGTTGTATTGGTTTTGTAGGCTTTGACGGTTCTTGTAACCAAGCTATTATGATACGTACTTTTTTAAGTAAGCAAAACACACTTACTTATCAGGCAGGTGCAGGTGTGGTGGCTGCCAGTTTGCCAGAAAATGAATTACAGGAAGTGAATAATAAATTGAACGCCTTAAAAACGGCTATTTTATTAGCAGAAAAAATTCATGCTTAATTTTTGAATATAGAAATAGAATTATTGAACATAGAAATAAGTGAAAATGAAAATATTGGTTTTTGATAATTACGATTCCTTTACCTACAACCTAGTACAGTTGATAAGGGAGATAGCGCCCATGGCTTCTTTGGAAGTGCATAGAAATAATGAAATTGCATTAGAGGATATAAAGGCTTTTGATAAAATATTATTATCACCTGGTCCAGGCCTGCCTTCTGAGTCTGGCCTATTACTACCTCTTATCAAAGAATACGCGGCTAGCAAATCTATTTTTGGTGTATGCTTAGGACAGCAAGCCATTGGAGAGAATTTTGGAGGACAACTTACCAACCTAAGTAAAGTGTATCATGGTGTGGCAACACCTGTGCATATTACAACCGCATCAAATCTGTTTGAAGGCATGCCTACTACATTTAATGTAGGACGTTATCATAGCTGGGTGGTGGATGAAAAAAACTTTCCAGCCGAATTAACAATTACTTCTAAAGACGACCAAGGGTTTATTATGTCTTTAGAGCATAAAAATTATGATATCAAAGGGGTGCAATACCATCCAGAAAGTGTGTTAACACCTTTGGGTGCCACTATCATTTCTAATTGGTTAAAAAAATAAGAATGAAAAAATTATTACAATATTTATTTGAGCATAAGACCTTAACTAGAGAGCAGGCCAGAGATGTACTAGTGGAAATTTCTGAAGGCAGGTACAACGATCATGAAATTACTTCCTTTGTGACGGTTTATTTAATGCGTAGCATTACTATTGAGGAGTTGATGGGTTTTAGAGATGCCTTACTTTCTTTAGCAGTGAAAGTAAATTTAGGGGTGGACGATGCCTTAGATATAGTGGGCACAGGTGGCGATGGCAAGGATACATTTAATATATCCACTTTAGCATGTTTTATAGTAGCCGGTGCAGGGCAGACAGTAGTGAAGCATGGTAACTATGGGGCTTCTAGTGTAAGTGGTGCTTCGAATGTAATGGAGCAATTGGGCTATACTTTTAAAAATGAAGAAGCAGTTTTAGCTAAAGAAGTAAAAGAAGCAGGTATTTGTTTTTTACATGCGCCTTTATTTCACCCAGCATTAAAAACAGTGGGGCCCATTCGAAGAAATATAGGGGTGCGTACCTTTTTTAATATGCTAGGTCCTATTGTAAATCCTGCTCAACCAAAGTATCAGTTAATTGGTGTGTATAATTTAGAGATGGCTAGAATATATAATTATGTACTACAATCTATTGGTAAAGATTTTACCCTGATACATAGTTTAGATGGCTATGATGAAATTGCTTTAACCACCGATACAAAGGTTATCACTAATAAGGGTGAATATATAATGACACCTTATCAGTTGGGCAAGAAAAAAGTTTTTAGCCAAGAATTGCATGGGGGCAAGACGGTGGAAGAGGCAGCTGCTATATTTAAAAATATTATTCAAGGGAAGGGTACTTGGTCTCAAAATGCAGTGGTATTGTCTAATGCAGCCATGGCATTATTTGTAACAGGCAAGTATGATACCTATGAATTAGCTTTTCAAGCTGCTGTTACAAGTTTAGAATCGGGGGCTGCCAATAAATGTTTAGAAAAATTAATTAGTTTACAATGAGTAGTAAAATAACAGGCACGAATATATTAGCTACCATCGTTGCTCATAAGTTGAAGGAAGTAGCTGCGCGTAAAAATGAAATTAACATTACGCAACTAGAAGCTATGCCCTTATTTACAAAGCAAGCCCTTTCTTTAAAAGCGAATTTACAAAAACAGCATACTACGGGCATTATTGCTGAATTTAAAAGAATGTCTCCCTCTAAAGGAATTATTAATGATAAGGCTTCTGTAAAAGAGGTGACAGCTGCTTATCATAAATTTGGGGCTGCGGGTATTTCTGTATTAACCGATACCGAATTTTTTGGAGGTAGCTTAACCGATTTATCTATTGCTATTCAAAATGAAATACCGGTGCTTAGAAAAGAATTTATCATTGATGAGTTTCAAATTATAGAAGCAAAGGCATATGGCGCTTCGGTGATATTATTAATTGCTTCTTGTTTAACACCCGCTACTACTCAATTATTAGCGGCCAAGGCAAAAGTATTAGGTTTGGAGGTTTTATTAGAACTACATGACGAAACAGAATTAGAGCATATCTGTGATGAAGTAGATTTAGTAGGTATTAACAATAGAAGTTTAAAATCTTTTGAAGTGAATATTGAACATTCTTTGGAACTTAAAAATAAACTACCTAAAGAGAAATTAAGTATTGCTGAAAGTGGTATATATAGTGTAGAGACTTATCAGTTATTAAAAAAAGAAGGCTTTGATGGTTTTTTAATGGGGGAGTATTTTATGAAAGAGGAAAATCCGGCATTGGCATTTGAATTATTTACAAAAGCAATAAAAACAAACTAAGATGCAATTTAAAGTTTGTGGTATAACAAATATTAATCAAGCGGAGGCTATCAGTAGTCAGGGAGCGCAGTTTATTGGATTTATTTTTTATCCAAGTTCAAAAAGATATGCGCTATCTAGTTTGAGTTTGGAAGATATTGCAGCCTTTAAACCTACCAATACTAAAAAAGTAGGCGTATTTGTCAATGAGACTACTGAAAAGCTAATTGATATAGCAACCAAGGCAGGACTTGATATGATTCAGTTGCATGGAGATGAAGATGCTTCCTACTGCGCTACCATTCAAGCTGCCTTTCCGGTGATTAAAGTATTTAGGGTTTCAAAAACTATTCCCGATTTTGCTTTATTTGAAAATGTGGCTAGTTATTATTTATTTGATACCGATAGCGCCTTGTATGGAGGAACGGGTCAGCATTTTAATTGGGAAATCATTAAAAAAACGCGTTTCAATAAACCTTTTTTCTTAAGTGGAGGCATTGGTATTAATGATGTACATGGTATACAAGTATTGAAAGCAGCCAATGCTGGCAAGGATTTAATGGCGGTTGATTTGAATAGTAAATTTGAAACAAGCCCTGGAAATAAAAATATTGAATTAATTAAAACTTTTATAAATGAATTTATTTAATGTAGACGAGAATTATCAAAACCCCACTATGGAAGGTTACTATGGTGACTTTGGTGGAGCCTATATTCCTGAAATGTTATATGGGAATGTAGAAACTTTGAAAACACAGTACTTGCAAATTATGCAAGACCCTATTTTCCAAGCAGAGTTTCAATATCTTTTAAAAGATTATGTAGGAAGACCTACTCCACTTTTTTTAGCAGAGCGCTTAAGTAAAGAAATAGGCGCCACTATTTATTTAAAAAGAGAAGACCTCTGTCATACAGGTGCACATAAAATTAATAATACCGTAGGCCAAATAATATTAGCACAAAGATTAGGTAAGAAAAAAATTATTGCTGAAACAGGTGCGGGTCAACATGGTGTGGCAACGGCTACTGTATGTGCCTTGAAAGGAATGGAATGTGTCATATATATGGGAGAAAAAGATATTGAAAGACAGGCGCCCAATGTGGCTCGTATGAAAATGTTAGGAGCTACTGTAATACCTGCAAAAAGTGGAAGTAAAACTTTAAAGGACGCCACCAATGAAGCTATTAGGGCTTGGATTAATGAACCCAATGAAACACATTATATTATAGGTAGTGTGGTTGGTCCGCATCCTTATCCCGATATGGTGGCACGCTTTCAAAGTGTAATTAGTGAAGAAATAAGAAAACAATTAAAAGAAAAAACAGGCAACGAACTTCCTACCCATGTGGTGGCCTGTGTGGGAGGTGGAAGTAATGCTGCAGGTGCTTTTTATCATTTTTTAAATGAGCCTTCGGTTAATTTAGTGGCGGTAGAAGCGGCTGGTCACGGAGTAAATTCAGGTTTAAGTGCTGCTACCACTCAATTAGGAACGCCAGGTATTTTACATGGATCTAAAAGTATAGTCATGCAAACGAGTGATGGTCAGGTAGTCGAGCCACATAGCATCTCTGCTGGTTTGGATTACCCGGGTATTGGTCCCTTGCATGCTTTTTTATATGAAAGTAAAAGAGGTATATTTTTAAGTGCTACCGATGAAGAAGCATTGGAGTCTGCCTTTCACCTTTCAAAAATTGAAGGCATTATTCCTGCACTAGAAACGGCACATGCTTTTTCAGTCTTACCTAAAATGAATTTGAAAGCATCTGATGTAGTAGTAGTTTGTTTGAGTGGAAGAGGCGATAAAGATTTAGCCACTTATATGGAACATTTATAGAGTATAAAATAAAAATATGTCGAAATTAGAGTTAGTATTTAAAGAAAAATCGAAACGTGTTTTAAATGTGTATTGCACTGCAGGCTACCCTTCATTAGATAGTACCATGAAAGTAATGGGGAGTTTGCAAAAAAACGGTGCAGACATTATTGAATTAGGCATGCCCTATAGCGATCCCTTAGCCGATGGAGAAGTGATACAAGTAAGTAGTATTAAAGCCTTAGCAAATGGAATGAATATTGCTGTTTTATTTGATCAAATTAAGGATATGCGAAAAAGCATTTCTATTCCAGTAATATTAATGGGCTATATGAACCCTATTTTGCAATATGGTTTTGAAAATTTTTGTAAAAAAGCAAAAGAAGTAGGCGTGGACGGACTTATTTTACCCGATTTGCCTTTGTTTGAATTTGAACAGTCTTATGGAAAAATAATTACAGAAAATAATTTAGATTTTATTTTCTTAGTCACTCCAGAAACGCCCGTAGATAGAATTAAAAAATTAGATAGTTTAAGTAATGGATTTTTATATGCAGTAAGTTCTTCTGCCACCACAGGTAAGGACAAGGATTTTAATGTAGTTGCCCAGTATTTACAAAAATTACAAGCGATGCAGTTGAAGAACCCCATTCTTGTTGGTTTTGGCATTAAGGACAAGGCTACCTTTGATGCAGCTACTCTGCATACCCAAGGAGCCATCATAGGCTCTGCCTATATTCAGCAGTTAACTAAAGGGGGCGATATTGAAACTACTACTAGTCAATTTTTAAATAGTGTTTTAGGCGCTTAATCATAAAAATGAAAACAGTTATCATTAAATACAATGCAGGTAATATTCAATCGGTGCTTTATGCGCTTGAGAGAATAGGGGTATCTGCCCTGGTCACCGATGCTCTAGAGGAAATTCAAACAGCGGATAAAGTAATTTTTCCAGGTGTAGGCGAAGCGAGTTCGGCTATGCAATATTTAAAAGAAAGAAATTTAGATACGCTTATTAAAAATTTAAAGCAACCGGTTTTAGGTATTTGCTTAGGTATGCAATTAATGTGTACCCATTCTACCGAAAATAATACTAACTGTTTAGGTATTTTCGAGGAGCAAGTGAAACATTTTGAAACACCAGACCCTACTATTAAAATACCACAGATAGGTTGGAATACTATTAGAGCATTGAAGACTCCCTTATTTAAAGGCATTGCAGAAAATAGTTTCACCTATTTTGTACATGGCTACTATGCAGCCAAAGGCCAGCATACTATTGCCACCACAAATTATATTCAAGAGTATAGCAGTGGCTTACAAAAAGATAATTTTTATGGAGTACAGTTTCATCCAGAAAAATCGGCCCTAGTGGGGGAGCAAATCATTCAAAACTTTTTATCCCTATAAAAATAAATAATTAAATGCAAATTATACCCGCTATAGATATTATTGAAGGCAAATGTGTAAGACTTACTGAGGGCGATTATGCTCAAAAGAAAATATACAATGAAAACCCATTAGAAGTGGCAAAGGCTTTTGAAGGTATTGGCTTAATGCGTTTACATTTGGTAGACTTAGACGGCGCCAAGGCTGGAGAGGTTGTGAATTGGAAGGTTTTAGAAAAAATTGCTAATAATACACAACTCAAAATAGATTTTGGAGGCGGTATTAAAACGGAAGCCATTTTAAAAACAGTATTGGATACAGGAGCCACCTATGCTACCATTGGAAGTTTGGCAGTGAAAAATGAATTATTATTTCAGGAGTGGATTGCACGCTTCGGGGCCAATACTTTTATGTTAGGCGCCGATGTTTTTGAAGAAAAAATTGCTATTGGCGGCTGGATGGAAAAAACAGAGATATCGGTATTTGATTTTATGAAATCTTATATAGATAAAGGGGTGAAACAAATTTTTTGTACCGATATTAAAAAAGATGGTAAACTACAAGGCCCTTCTATTGAGCTTTATCAAAAAATTATTGAAAAGTTCCCTGCTTTACATTTAATTGCCAGCGGTGGAGTAAGTTCTTTAGATGATTTAATTGAGCTAGAAGAAATTGGATGTGCTGCCGCTATAGTAGGTAAGGCCATTTATGAAAATAAAATTACCATTTCGGAATTAGCCAGTTTTAATTAAATCATTCATTCATTTCATTTTCAACGAATACCTCATGTTAACCAAACGCATTATACCTTGTTTAGATATCAAAGACGGCCGCACGGTGAAGGGTGTGAACTTTGAACAACTCAGAGATGCGGGCGACCCTCTGGAGCTAGCTGCTTTTTATGCAAGCGAGGGTGCTGACGAATTAGTGTTTCTTGACATAACTGCTACTGTAGAAAAAAGAAAAACTTTAACTGAGCTAGTGAATAAAATTGCACATAAAATAAATATTCCTTTTACGGTAGGTGGTGGTATTCAAACAGAAGAGGATGTGAGCATTCTATTACAAAATGGAGCAGATAAAATTTCTATTAATACAGCGGCTTTTCAAAACCCCGATATAATCAACCGCTTTGCTAAAAATTTTGGAAGCCAGTGCGTGGTGCTTGCCATTGATACAAAACTAGAAGCCGATGGCAATTGGTATGTGTATTTAAAAGGAGGCAGAGAAAAAACCAATACACTAACTATGGATTGGGCAAGACAAGCAGTGGATTTAGGTGTAGGAGAAATTTTATTAACTTCTATGAATCACGATGGTACTAAACAAGGTTTTGCCTTGGATATTACGGCTGCTTTATCTTCATGTTTACCTGTGCCTATTATTGCATCGGGTGGTGGAGGCAATGAGGCTCATTTTTATGATGTATTTACTAAAGGCAAGGCCGATGCTGCATTGGCTGCCAGCATATTTCATTACAAAGAAGTTACTATTCCCCATTTAAAAAAATATTTAAACGAAAAAGGGATTGCGGTAAGAATTTAATAAACTATTGAAGAATTCAATAGTAAGTTTTAAATAAAAATTATAAAAGATTAATAATAAGAATGAAGAATAAATAAAATAATAATAACGAATAAATAAGATAATAATAACAAATAAGAAAATAATAAATAACTAATTATACTAATAACTATGAATATCAATTTTACAAAATACGCAGATGGTCTAGTACCAGCTATTGTGCAAGATGCAGCAACAAAAACAGTTTTAATGTTGGGCTTTATGAATCAGGCAGCAGTAGATGCGACCCTTGCTTCTGGTAAAGTCACCTTTTATAGCCGTTCTAAAAATAGATTATGGACAAAGGGAGAAGAGAGTGGTAATTTCTTGAATTATATAAGCATGAAGGAAGACTGTGATCAGGATACTTTATTAATACAAGCAATTCCTGAAGGCCCTGTTTGTCATATGGGAACTGATACTTGCTGGGGAGAGGACAATAATACTAGTATCGCTTTTTTAAATAAATTGGAACAAATAATTGCGGAAAGAAAAAATGCAGATCCATCTAGCTCCTATGTTGCTAGCTTATTTGCTAAGGGTATTAATAAAATAGCGCAGAAAGTAGGGGAAGAGGCTGTGGAATTAGTCATTGAGGCCAAGGACAATAATGAGCAGTTATTCTTAGATGAGTCGGCCGATTTATTGTTTCACTACTTAATTCTTTTACAGTCAAAAGGTTATCAATTAGATGATGTGGTGAAAGTTTTAGCCCAAAGGCATAAGCCCTAAATTTTAATGCTTATCTTTGATATCTTAACTGAATAAATTAATCTTTCAATACATTAATATAAATACAATGATCAAGAAATTAGTAGTGCTTTCTATGCTTGCATTTTGCAGCATGAATTTAATGGCCCAGTCTTTAGAAATTAAAGGAAGCCTGAAAAATGTTCCAGACCAAACTGTAGTTACCTTATTAGATGGCATGGCCAATAAAGAAGTAGCTACAGCAACTGTAGTGGGAGGTAAGTTTGAATTAAAAACAACGTTAGCAGCCACAGGTGTTTATGTTGTCTCCTTTAAGGGTACTAAAGAAATGTTCCCTTTATTTGTTGGAAATGATAAGCTTACTATGGACGGTGATATAAATGCATCTAAGGAAATAGTATACCAAGGTTCTCCAAGCCAAGATTTATACCAATCGTATATGAAGAAATTGGATCCTTTGATGTCTGCTTATTTTGGTAGCTTAGGAGCAGTACAAGCAGAAAAAAATGCTACTAAAAAAGATTCTATTGGTAAGCAATCGGAATTACAATCAAAAGCTATTATTGATGAGTATGTTAATTTAAGTAAAGTAAATAATCAGTCTCCTGTTAGCACTTTTTTCTTGTTTCAGATGGCAAATATATTCCCAGCTGTAAAGGAAACCTTAACTGACTATTATGCTGCTTTAGAAGGGGATGCTAAAAAAGGGACTTTCGCAGACGTGATAGAGAAAACTTTACAAACTTCGGGCGTAGGTAAAATGGGTACCGTACTTCCAGAATTCACACAAAATGATGTGAATGGTAAACCTATAAAGTTATCTTCTTTAAGAGGCAAATATGTATTAGTTGATTTTTGGGCTAGCTGGTGTGGCCCTTGTCGTGCAGAAAATCCGAATGTAGTTAAAACGTATAACGCGTTTAAGAATAAAAATTTCACTGTACTAGGTGTGTCTTTAGATCAAGATAAACCAAGATGGTTAGAAGCTATTAAAAAAGATGGCCTTGCATGGGCGCATGTAAGTGATTTAAAATACTGGAATAATGAAGTAGCAGTTCAATTTGGTATTCAAAGTATTCCTGCAAGTTTTTTAATTGATCCTAATGGCGTCATTATTGGCAAAGACTTAAGAGGGGATGATTTAGTGAAAGCGCTTAAAGCAGTTATAAAATAAAATTTAAGATTTAGTTCTAATAAAAAAGCCTCCTTATGAATGGGAGGCTTTTTTGTATGGTATATTTTTCAAGCTTTGGAATACTATTTTATGTATTTCTTAGCCAACCAACTTTCGGAAATAGGTTGCAGCCAGTCTTTTTCCATAGCCGCTTTATTAGCTACTAAATTATTAAAGTATAAAGTATCTTTTGTTAATATGCCATTTTCTAGGGCATAGCCCACTTGAGCAAGAGGAATTGTTTGTACTTTTTCTTTTACCCAAAATGCCAATAGTTCACGATTGAACATTTGTACACTGTTCATTAGTTCTATTTGCTTTATCACATGCACCGAACTATCGGTACTGCAACCACCCACGCCGGTTTGCGACTCGTCCGCCATTATCACAATGAACTGACCATATAATATAGTGGCAAAGCCTTTAACAGGCGCGCCATGGCTTTTCCAATTATCCGTAAATACTTCTAGTATTTCTTCCGCTTGAAATAGTTCTGGCAAAGTAAAAGTTCTATTACTTTGATAAATCCAAGTTTTTGATAATGGATTAAAATTTTCGGGTAGTATGGTCTTTAATTCAACAGTCATTTTTTTATTTATTTAAAATCAATTGAATCCTATTGTATTGCTTTTGCAATCATTTCGGCAATGTCTAATACTTCTGTATTCACTTCTTCGTTTCTATTTTTAATACCATCCGTTAACATAGTATTGCAAAAAGGACAGGCGCTTGCTACAAAATCGGATTTGGTTTCAATAGCTTCATCTGCTCTTTCCATATTCACCCTTTTGTCTCCTTTTTCTTCTTCTTTAAACATTTGTGCACCACCCGCGCCACAACAAAGACCCTTGGACTTACATCTTTTCATTTCTCTTAGTTCCATATCCAAACTCTCTAATACTTTTCTAGGAGCTTCATAAATTTCATTGGCCCTGCCTAAATAACAACTATCGTGGTAAGTGATTGACTTTCCTTTCCATTCATTGCTATCGGTTATTTTAATCTTGCCTTGTTCAATGAGTTCTTGTAAAAATTGGGTATGATGAATGACTTCATAATGACCGCCTAGCACAGGGTACTCATTTTTTAAGATATTAAAGCAGTGCGGACAAGTAGTCACAATTTTTTTAATAGAATAGCCATTCAAAATTTGTATGTTTTGATAAGCCATCATTTGAAACATAAATTCATTGCCGGCCCTTCTTGCAGGATCTCCTGTACAAGCTTCTTCCTTGCCAAGTATAGCATAATTAACACCTGCTTTATCTAATATAGTAGCGAAGGCCTTGGTAATTTTCTGCGCTCTTTGATCAAAGCTACCTGCACAACCTACCCAAAATAAAACTTCGGGGGTTTGTCCGCTTGCGATCATCTCAGCCATTGTATTTACTTTCATAGCTACTTATTTATGCTTGTTTTGTCCAGGCATCTCTATCGTCTGGTGCAAATTTCCAAGGTGCAAAATTATTTTCAATATTACTAAACATGCTATTCCATTCCTGTGGCGCATTGCTTTCTTCCATCACTAGTGACCTTCGTAGTTCCATAATAATATCTAAAGGAGATATGCTTATAGGACATTCTTCTACACAGGCATTGCAAGTTGTACAAGCCCTTAATTCTTCCACTGTTATATAATCGTGTAATAAAGATTTATTGTCAGGCACAAAGCTTTTATGTTGGTCTATATTTTTACCTACTGCTTCTAATCTGTCTCTGGTAGCCATCATAATTTTACGAGGGCTTAATAATTTCCCCGTTATATTGGCAGGGCAGGCTGCTGTGCAACGACCACACTCGGTGCAACTATACGCATCCATTAAATTTTTTGAACTTAGGTCCATTACATCCTTGGCGCCAAAGCTTGCAGGAGCAGCGGCCCCGGTGGGCGCTAGTTCAGGTTGCATGGCATACAATACTTCGTTTTGTACTTCAGGCATATTATGCATCATGCCCTTGGGTGTTAGAGGCGCATAATAAGTATTGGGGAAGGCTAAAATAATATGTAAGTGTTTTGAATAAGGTAGGTAGTTCATAAAAATATAAATACCTATAATATGTAACCACCAAGCCGTATGTTCAATAATAAAAAGCGTATCAGCGTTTATGCCACTGAATAAAGGTTGAAGGCTAGAGGAAATTATAAAATGAGTTTCAGTATCGGCTGCATTCATAGTTAGAAATAAACCCATTAAAATAATTTCAGCAATTAAAATATAATTAGCGTCGGAACGGGGCCAACCTACTAAGTCATTACTCATAAACCTTTTTAGTTTCAGCATATTTCTTCTCACTAAAAAGATAATACATGCTACAAACACCAAGGCTGCCAATATCTCAAAACTATTAATAATGAAATTGTATAAAGAAGCTAGTTCAAATTTTTCAAAATAGCTTTCAAAAATACGGTGAGTGCCCAATATACCATCTGCCATAATTTCAAGCAGCTCAATATTGATAATGATAAAACCAACATATAGAATTAAATGTAAAATAGCTACGATAGGTTTTTTAAACATTTTCTTTTGTCCTAGGGCTAATAAAAAAACATTTTTCCAGCGCCTTGCTTTTTGATCATTCACAAAACCTGCTTTACCTATTAAAATATTTCTTCTAATAAGAAGTAAATTCTTACTAAAAAGATAGAGTGCCGTAGCAGTAAGAATAATAAATAGGATTTGAGCTATAATAGCCATAAGGGTATTTGAGTTATCAAAATTAGTGCAAATTTAACCCATTTTTGAAAGCCAAAAATCTAAAATGCCTACTTAATTGGATAACTTGCAATTATTGCTTAAAATTGCTTTTTAATTAGTGAATTATGAGTCTGACAATAGCCCAAAAAGTTGAACAATGGTTAGCTGGTAATTATGACCAGGCTACTAAGGATGCTATTACCTTGATGCAGTCTCAGTCCCGCGATGAATTGGCCGATAGTTTTTATAGAAATCTAGAATTTGGAACGGGTGGCTTAAGAGGTATTATGGGAGTAGGTACCAATAGAATTAATAAGTACACCATTGGTATGGCTACCCAAGGTTTTGCGAATTATTTAAACAAGACATATCCTAACGATAAAATTTCGGTGGTAGTGGGTCATGATTCTAGAAATAATGCAAGGTTTTTTGCCGAAACCACGGCAGAAGTATTTGCTGCCAATGGTATTAAAGTATATTTATTTGAAGCCTTACGTCCTACACCTGAATTAAGCTTTGCTATTAGAAGCCTAGGGGCTAAAGCAGGCGTAGTTTGCACCGCTTCTCATAATCCCAAAGAATACAATGGGTACAAGGCTTATTGGAATGATGGCGGACAGTTAGTGCCTCCGCATGATAAAAATGTAATTACAGAAGTGGAAGCCATAGAGTCTATTGATGACGTAAAATGGGAGGGCGGCGCTGCCAATATTGAACTCATTGGAACTTCTATGGATGATGCTTATACAAAAATGCTTCAAACATTAAGTGTGTATCCAGAAGTCATTGCTAAGCAACACGATTTAAAAATTGTCTACACACCTATCCATGGCACAGGTATAACCTTAGTGCCAAAAGTGTTAGCTGCTTATGGATTTACCAATGTGCATGTAGTAGAAGAGCAGTCCATACCTGATGGTAATTTTCCTACCGTGCATTATCCTAATCCAGAGGAGACGGAGACCATGAGTATTGGTTTACAAAAAGCCAAAGCATTAGATGCAGATATTATTTTAGGTACCGACCCTGATGCAGATAGAGTAGGCGTGGGTGTTAAAAACCATAAGGGTGACTGGGTACTAATGAATGGAAATCAAACAGCCGTGTTAGCTTTTGCGTATATGATGGAAGCGCGCAAAGCCAAAGGCATTGCCAAGCCCAATGATATGGTCATTACCACTATTGTGACTACCGCTATGATTAATGAAGTGGCTAAGCAAAACAAGGTGAACTGCTACAATGTATTAACGGGTTTTAAATGGGTGGCAGAATTAGTAAAAGAAAAAGAAGGCAAGGAAAATTATATTATTGGAGGAGAGGAAAGTTTTGGATTAATGATTGGAGATCAAATTAGAGACAAGGACGCCGTAAGTGCAGTAGCTATTTTATGTGAAATGGCTGCTTATGAAAAAGCAAAAGGCAGCAACTTGTTTAATAAACTCATTGAGCTTTATATACAATACGGTTTTTATTATGAAAACTTAATTAGCATTACCAAAAAAGGAATGAACGGTCAGGCAGAGATTGCCAAAATGATGGAAGACTACAGACAGTCTCCACCGACTATGATTGACGGAGAAGCAGTGACCACCTTATTGGATTATGAGTTACAGGTAGGTAAAAATTTAGCAACAGGAGAAACCTGGAAAATTAATTTACCTAAGAGTAATGTCTTGCAATTTATAACCGCTAATGGTAGTAAAATTTCGGCAAGACCTAGTGGTACAGAACCTAAAATAAAATTTTATTTTAGTGTGAATACAAAATTAAAAGACAAGGCTAGTTTTGATACTACTTATCAAATGCTACAAGATAAAATAAAGGCCATCATTTCTTCAATGCAATTAAATTAATTGATAGCATGAGAAAATGGGAAGATTTAGTAGACACATACTTGCATAAAGGACTTCGTAATAAATTAGTAGAAATTTTAAAGGAGAAAGGTATCACTGATGAGCAGGTACTTAAAGCCATTCATTCTATACCTAGACATTATTTTTTAGACTCGGCCTTTGATAAAATTGCCTACGAAGACCGCGCCTTCCCTATAGCCGCCGACCAGACCATTTCCCAACCTTATACGGTGGCTTATCAAACACAGTTACTGCAAATTAAGAAAGGGGAGAAAGTGCTTGAAATAGGCACGGGGAGCATGTATCAAACTACGGTGCTTGCCGCTATGGGTGCGCAGGTATTTACCATTGAAAGACAGAAGCAATTGTTTGATCAAACGCCCACTTATTTATTTAAAGAGCAGTATGCTAACATACAATTTTTCTTTGGAGATGGATTTGAAGGCCTGCCCTTATTAGCGCCCTTTGATAAGATATTAATTACTGCAGCTGCTCCCAAAATTCCAGAAAAATTATGGGCTCAATTAAAAGTGAGTGGTAAAATGATTATTCCTTTAGACGAATCGGATGGGGCGCAAAGAATGCTCAGGCTTACTAAAAAAAGAGATGGCTCTGTAAAGCAAGAAAAATTTGATGCTTTTTCTTTTGTACCCATGCTAGAAGGAAAAACCCAGAAATAAACTTTTATTGAGGAGGCATATTATCCATACCGCCACCATCTTCTGATTTACTGCTCTTACGTTTTAATAAATTCACATCAAATTTTCCGAATCGATAAGAGAAATTCAATCTAAAGAACTGTTGGTCCCTTGTTCTTGTAACATTTTGTGTAAAGTATAAACTTTCTGAGTAGGTCTGAATAACTCTAGTTTTAAATACGTCACTAACACTGAAAGTCAATGATGCAGTTTTACCACCCTTCAAGGTCCAGTCTTTTCTAATGGCTAAGTCAAATTCATAATTCGGCAAATTGTATCCTTGCGCTGTTGACTGTGGTCCACCAAAACCGCCACCACCACCAAATCCTCCACCGCCTCTACCGCCACCGCCACCACCAGAATTACCACCTGGAGGTAGAATTGTCTTGGCTTGGTATTGTCCACTAAATTGTAAAGACAAGCCTTGAACAAGCTTAAAATTATTATTCATTTTACTAAACCAGCTCGTTAAGTTGTTGTTCACATCTTGACCAATAATGGTTGAATTAATTTCTGATTTGAATAAGTTAAAACTTAAATTCAAATCCCACCATTTAGTAATGGCTGTTTTATTGCTAATTTCTAAACCAAATACTTTGGAGGTATTGGCGTTGATATAGGAGCTATAGAAAGCACTATCGTTATTAATAGGGTTGATATCCTTATAAATATAGTTGGTGATTAAGTCTGTGCTGTATTTATAATATGCCGTTACGAGTAAATTCGATCCCTTTTTATATACACTGTTATAGGCTGCCTCAAAAGAATGCGTGAATTGAGGTTTCAATTTTGGATTACCTACAGAGATATTTAATGGATCGCTATAATCTGCGAATGGTTGCAATTGGAATGAATTGGGTGCATTGATACGCTTTGAGTAATTAAGCTGTACATCATTTTTATCGCTTAATTTATAACTAATAAAGGCACTAGGGAATAATGAGATAGGTAATTTAATTTTTGATTCTAAAGAATCCTGCCCTTGCTTGTTTAATACGTTCACCGTGTACTCTCTATTTTCTACCCTGAATCCAAGTTGGTAACTAAGGTTGTCTTTCTTTCCACCTAAGTTGGTGTAGGCAGCTAAAACTTGCTCATTGTATTTTAGTTGATTACTAATACTATTTACTAATATTTCATTTCTAAATTGGTCTCTTGCATTGAATTCGCTACGATTATTCACTCTAATACCCGCTTCAAATTTGACATCATTTTTTAATAATCTTTCATAATCAATATTAGAAGTATAATTTTTATTGTATCCAGATCCAATGGTTCTTTGATTGATTATAGTAGAATTGATTAAAGAGTTGTTGTCGTTCGTACTTTCATTATAATTAAAATCTGCACTCAAATCGTGACCTGCTTCAGCAAATAAATGTTTGAAGCTCGCTTGAGCTCCTTTATTTAAAAATGAAAAGATAGAATTATTATTAAGCGCTATATTATTATCTCTGTTGACGCCATTGAAAATGGAGTCGATTGTTTGAGTAGAGGCGTTTTCGAAATCTCCTTTCACTATATTTCCAAATAATGAAAAGGTATTTCTATTGTCAATTAAATAATCAAATCCTGCTCTGTAAAAAGAAAAGGCACTTAAACCAATATTGTCTGTATAAGTACTAATACTATTTGGTATCGGCGTTAAAAGTATATCTCTATAGTTGTCAATAGTACTTATAGATTTATTATTTCTAAGGTTACCGCTTGCTGAAAAGTTAATTTTATTGGATCTTAAATTTAAGTCGCCACCTCCAGTTATTCTGCCACGCATATCTATACCCGTTCTAAGGCCTCCATTATAACCGTTCTTCTTATTCTTTTTCAACACAATATTCAAAATTCCAGCATTACCACCTGACGCATCATATTTAGCGGAAGGATTGGTAATGATTTCAACTCTGTCAATGATATCAGAAGGAATCTGATCCAATGTTAATGTAGTAGGACGATTGTCAATTAATAAGGTAGGTGTTGCATTTCTTAATGTTACATTACCATCAATGTCTACATTTAAATTAGGAATGTTTTTCATCACTTCTACCGCAGTTTGACCTGTGCTAGCTAAGTTTTTGTCTACATTGAAAATTTTTCTATCGATGCCCATTTCAAATTGTGGCTTTGCAGAGCTTGTTACAGTGACACTTTGTAATTGAGTAGCGTCTTGTTCTAATTTAATATTGCCTAAATCTTTATCCACTAAGGCCATCATTGCTTGCATACTTTGTCCGCCTCCCATTTTAATGCCAAAGCTTAATTCTTTTACTAATTTTTTATAACCTATACTTGAAATGTTTAGTTTGAAATTGCCCATCACAGGTAAGTTTATAAAACTAAAATCGCCATTAGCAGCTGTTAACATAGTCCCTAAAATGGCTTCTGTTGTTTTTTTGGTAATAGGGTCAAATTTGCTTCCTTTAATTTGTAGGGTAACGCCTTCGATTCCTTTTTTGTTTTCATCCACTATTTTACCATAAAAATGCCCCTGATTCATAGTAGCTCCTCCTGCTCTGGCGCCTGCAGCGGCTGCTGGGATTTGTGCCTTGGCACTCATTTGAATTAATACCAAAGAAATAAGGATATATATATTTTTCATACTACTTGGATGCGTTTTTGTTCCCTGGGTTTATTTAAGTTGCAAATATCTAACATAATCTCTAAGGAAGGCAGCTAGAATGTATAAACGGCAATTTAAAGTACAGTTAAAATAAATTGTATCATGAACCCCCAAATTAAACCTAAGAAAAAAGCGATAATTCTTATTTTTTGAGTGGCTTTTAGCAAGTATGTTTCAAGTTTTTTAGACCATTTAGTCTCAATGTTCAACAAAAAGGCATTTGCTGTTGATTGCGTAAATTCGGATAGAAGGGCAGGAAAAATTTGCGCTAGCTCTTCCAAGAAGACTTCTTTTAGTTGGGCAATTGTTTTATCGCCAATAAACATAGAAATAATAGGCATTTTTTGAACCAGCCTTTCTTTAAAAAACGCATCTAATTTGGTATCTATAAAAGGGAGTATTTTTTGAAAGCTATCACCCTGTTTTAATTCAGGTAATAATTGACTAATTGAAATTTGACCTGCCTTTTTTGAAAAAATACTTTGCCATTGCCTGCCGGCCAAGCGAAAGCTTTGATGGGGAAAGAAAATGATTTTAATAAATCCCCAGCTAATAAGCCAGCCAAAGCCAGCCACTAATAAAGGCAATAAAAGCAGTTGCATAGAAAACCGGTTTACATAAAAAAACCTATCCTTCGCCCGAATGCTCGGAAAGGATAGGTTTTGGGGAGAACGATGGGTCTCGAACCCACGACCTACAGATCCACAAACTGTCGCTCTAACCTACTGAGCTACGCCCTCCATTTAGGGTCGCAAAAATACGTTAAATAAGGAACCAAAGAAAGAAGTTTTCCATGTTTTTATAAATTTGTCACAAAAATGATGGCTTTATTTCATTTATAGTCCTATGATAGGCATTTTATACTATTTTTGAAATACTTCATGCGCAATATTATGACATACGTAAAACAAAATAAGTGGAAATTCTTTGCCACTTTAGTATTAGTAGGAGGGTTGTTTTTCGCTTTTAACACCTTCAATACTGCTAATTCAGAAACTTCAGAAATTAGACATAGGAAACTATTATCTACTATAGGTCGTTTATTAGAAAGTGAGCATTATAGCCCAAGGGTAATAGATGATAAATTTTCAAAAGAAGTTTTTGATGCTTATTTAAAAACCTTAGATCCTGAAAAAAATATTCTACTTCAATCAGATGTCGATTCTTTAAAAGTTTTCGCTACCACTATTGACGATGAAATTCATGGAGCAGCCATTCAATTTGAACCTGCTGCAACTGCTATTTATGAAAGAAGAGCTAAAGAAATTAAAGCCATTTTTGAATCTATCATTGATAAGCCATTCGACTTTACCACAGATGATTCTTTAATGGTGGATACCGATAAAATGAATTATGCTGCTAATAAAGCAGAAAGAGTGAAAAGATGGAATGATGCAATTAAGTATAAAGTATTGGATAGGTATGTTAGTTTATTAGAAGATAGAGAAAAGCATGCAAAGGCGAAAGCAGAAAAAGCAGTAGCCGATTCTAGTAAAATAAAAGATACAGTCAAAGATAATTTCATAGTGAAAACAGATATGGAGTTAGAAGCAGATGCCCGAGCGACAATAAAGAAAAATTATATTAAAAGATTTAGTCTTCTAGAAAAAACTTTTGATAAAGAAAAAAGATTTGAATCGTTTTTAAATTCCATTACTAGTTTAATGGATCCGCATACCGATTATTTTGCACCCATTGAAAAAAGATCTTTCACTGAGCAAATGAGTGGCACTTTTTATGGTATTGGTGCTCAGTTAACGCAGGATGATAATGGGGTAAAGATTGCAAGTGTTCAGCCAGGCGGCGCTGCTTGGAAGTCGGGGCTCATAGTAGTCAATGACGTCATTGTAAAAATTGCACAAGGCGCCGAAGAGCCGGTAGATGTGACTGGATATGAAACCACAGAAGCGGTAAAATTAATAAGAGGAGACCTAGGTTCTGAAGTAAGGTTAACAGTAAGAAAGCCAGATGGTACGACTAAAGTAGTGGTATTGATAAGAGAGAAAATTGTTTTAGATGAAGGTTTTGCAAGAAGTGCTGTTATTCAAAATGGGAATGAAAAAATTGGCTATATATTACTACCCGATTTTTATGCTGACTTTGAAAGAGAAGAGGGCGCAAGATGTTCAAAAGATATTGCGAAGGAGGTAGAAAAATTAAAAGCAGAAAAAGTAAAAGGTATTATTATTGATGTTAGATATAATGGAGGTGGTTCTTTATACGAAGTAGTTCAAATGGCAGGTTTGTTTATTGATAAAGGACCTATTGTTCAAATTAGAAGTAAAGAAGGAAGGTCTCAAATATTATCTGATGAAACACCAGGTATTTTATACGATGGCCCACTCGTGGTGATGGTGAATGAATTTAGCGCCTCTGCAAGTGAAATTTTTGCAGGTGCTATACAAGATTATAAAAGAGGTTTAATTGTAGGAAGTACTTCTAGTTATGGAAAGGGTACTGTGCAAAGAAATGTGGCTTTCGGAAAACCATTAGATGCGATGGGTATTCAAACTGAATATGGGGCGGTGAAATTAACCTTCCAAAAGTTTTATAGAGTGACTGGCAGTTCAACACAAAGAAAAGGAGTAGTGCCAGATGTCGTATTCCCTGATGACTATGAGTTTTTGAAATACCGTGAAAAAGACAATCCATCTGCCTTACCATGGGATGAAATGGAGCGTGCTAAGTTCTCTCCTTGGACAAGTTCAAATGAAATTGCTACTATTGCTGCTAAAGCAAATAATAAAATCAAAAACGATACAGCCACTATTCGTTTTAAGAAAAACTTACAATGGGTATCTGCCCAAGTAGACAAGTCGGTTGCTTTAGAGATTAATAAATACAGACAGTATAAAAAAGAAATTCAAAATGTTATTCAGCAAAATGAAAACATATTGAAATTAAAGACACCTATGACGGTAAGTGCTTTGAAAGCAGATTATGATAAGTTTTATAATAACCCAGATAAAACAAAGCAAGATAGATACCAGGCTTGGTTGAAAATGGTCGCTAAAGATATTCAAGTAAATGAGTCTAGTAAATTATTAACAGCGTTTGCTAAACCTAATTTAATAGCAAAAAAAGGATAGAGGAGTATGAAAGTAGAAGCTTCAGCCAATGTAAAAACATGGCATGTAATATATACAAAGTCTAAGTGGGAGAAAAAGGTAGACGGCTTATTAACTAAAAATGGCTTTGAAAGCTGGTGCCCTGTTCAAAAAAGAGAAAGGCAGTGGTCTGATCGTAAAAAAATTATTGAAGAGCCTTTGTTTAGATCTTATGTTTTTATCAAAGCCAGCAAAGAAGACCACGCAAAAATTTTATCTACTATAGGAGTGGTTAATTTTTTATACTTTCTTAGAAAACCTGCCATTATAAGAGATAATGAAATTGAGGCTATTCGTAAATACTTAGGACAATCGGATGCCACCATTCAGATAGTTGATATGGCGAATATACCTCCACAGACTAAAGTAGAAATTAACCAAGGATTATTTATGGGACAGAAGGGAGAGGTAGTGAAGACGAGTAAAAAATCCGTCTATGTGAAATTGGAGAGTATAAATATGATGATGATTGTAGAGTTTAAAGCTTCTGAAGTTTCGCTGCAATAATTTCTCTACAATAATTTCCAATCAATAATTTGGTTGCTCCACTCGGCTCGATGCGGTGTTTCTACTTTTATATAGTTATCGGTAAAGCCTTCTAACATTAACATGCCCTCGTTTTCTTTATTTACTTTAGGCGACTCAAATAATACTTTTCGGGTAGCGCCTCTTTGGCTTTCGGTAAAGTATTGTAGTTTTTGATAAGATAAATTCCTAAGTATTTTATTTCTTTCATGACGCTCCTGCATAGGTACAATGGGCTTAATGGTCAAGGCCTTTGTAGCTGCTCTTTCTGAATAAGTAAATACATGTAAATAAGCAATGTCTAATGCATGTATAAATTCAAGGCTTTCTTTAAAATAGTCTTCTGTTTCACCGGGTGACCCCACAATCACATCTACACCAATACAAGCATGGGGCATAATTTTTTTAATCAGGTCCACTCTTTCTTGGTATAAATCGCGGGTATATCTTCTTTGCATTAATTTCAAAACAGCATCCGACCCACTTTGTAATGGAATATGAAAATGAGGCATGATGCGTTTACTCTTTGCAACAAATTCTATTATTTCATTGGTGAGTAAATTCGGCTCAATAGAGGAGATGCGGTATCTAGGCATATTTGTTTCTTGCTCTAAGGCTTTCAGTAAGTCAAAGAAATTTTCTGTATGTTTTTTTCCACCTTCTTCACTTTTACCAAAGTCTCCTAAATTAATGCCTGTTAATACAATTTCTTTTACACCCTTGCTAGCAAGTGTTTGTGCATCTGCTACTACATTTTCAATACGGTCACTTCTACTTTTACCTCGTGCCATAGGTATGGTGCAAAAAGTACAACTGTAATCACAGCCATCTTGTACTTTTAAAAAAGTACGGGTTCTATCATTGACTGAATAAGAACTTTTAAAATCGGTAACGGTATCAATATCGCAACTACAAATTTTAGTGGCATCGCCCTTTGTTAAATTGGCTAAATGAGGAACAAGGTTAAATTTTTCTGAAGCCCCTAATACTAAATCCACGCCGGGAATTTCAGCAATTTCTTTAGGCTTTAATTGTGCATAGCAACCGGTTATGACTACAAAACTTTCTGGAGCCAGTCTTTGAATTCTTCTCACTAACTGACGACATTCCTTATCTGCATTTTCTGTAACAGAACAGGTATTGATCACATATATATCGGCCTTCTCTGTAAATGCTTTTTTTTCGAAGCCTTCCTTCTCTAATTGTCTAGAAAGGGTGGAAGTCTCTGAAAAATTCAGTTTACAGCCTAAAGTATGAAAAGCGACCGATCGATTTGTATCCATGAGGGCTCAAAGATAAAAAACCTAGGGGGAATGGGGAAATCTTAAAATATACTTAAAGCCCCTATTATGGGTCTATTAATTTCCCATTTTGGCTAGTTTCAATTAAGTTTGCAACTAATAAAACACTAAAAATGGACTTTAAGAAAATTAATAATTGGACGGGTTGGATCGTCACTTTAATTGCATGTACAGTTTATGTTATGACCATTGAAGCAACAGGTAGTTTTTGGGACGCAGGTGAGTTTATTAGCAGTGCCTATAAATTACAAATTCCACATCCTCCAGGAGCGCCCATGTTTGTATTATTAGGCCGTGTATTTATTATCTTTTTTGGAGACAATCCTTTAACAGCAGCAAAGGCAGTTAATACCATGAGTGCGCTGGCAAGTGGCTTTACCGTTCTATTTTTATTTTGGACTATTACGCATTTTGCCAAAAGAATGGTGGAGACAGGCAAAGAGGTAGCCTTAACTACTCAACAAATTATTTTAATTATGGGCGCTGGTATAATAGGTGCCTTGGGATATACTTTTAGTGATACCGCTTGGTATAGTGCAGTAGAGGGAGAAGTTTATGCACTTAGTTCATTTTTCACCGCCTTGGTTTTTTGGGCTATTTTAAAATGGGAACATAAGTCCGATCAACCTGGTGCCGACAAATGGATCATCTTTATTTTCTATATCATGGGTGTATCTATTGGGGTGCATTTATTGAACTTATTAACTATTCCTGCCATTGTAATGGTGTATTATTTCAGACAATACAAGCCAAGCTTAATGGGTGGCTTAGTCGCTTTTGTAATTGGCGTTATTATTACAGGTTTTGTACAAGTATTTTTAATTCAATATACCATTAAGTGGGCGGGTGCCTTTGACGTTAATTTTGTGAACTCAATGGGACTACCTTTCTTTTCTGGTTTTATATTCTTCTTCGTTTTAGTAGCTGTTATTTTAGCCCTAGGTATTCGATATGCCAATAAAAAAGGGTTTTACTTTTTAAAATTAGGTATCTGGTGTACTACCTTTTTCTTATTAGGCTATACCAGTTATTTAACCACCATGGTGCGTTCTAACGCAGATCCTTCTGTGGATATGTATAATGTAGACAATCCTGTTACTTTAATGGGTTACTTAGGAAGAGAGCAATACGGCGACTGGCCTGTTTTATTCGGACCAGACTATGTCGATAAAGTGGAGAATGTAGAAAATGGAGATCAATATGTGAAAGCAAAAACTACTTATGAGATTGCTGGTAAAAACTTTAAAAGAGATTGGTCTTCTGCGCCATCGGCTCACTTGTTTCCAAGAATGTGGGACTCTGACAATGACAGAGGTCAGATGGATAGCTTTAAAGCCTTTGCAGGAGTGGAAGACGGAACGCCTCCTACATTAAGAGATAATATCAAGTACTTCACGAATTACCAATTTGGTTTTATGTACCTGCGTTATTTTCTATGGAATTTTGCAGGTAAGCAAAACGATTTACAAGGTTTTGGAAATGTAAGAGATGGTAATTTCAGTACAGGTATTTCTTTTATTGATAATTTCATTTTTGGCGACCAATCTAAATTACCCGATAGTATCAAGAATAATAATAAAGCGCATAATTCTTTATTTATGCTGCCTTTTCTTTTAGGTATTCTTGGTTTTATTTTTCAATACCAAAAAAATAAAAAAGATTTTATAGTCACTGGACTACTTTTCTTTTTCACAGGTATTGCCATTGTTATTTATTTGAACCAACAAAGTTTACAACCACGTGAGCGTGATTATGCTTATGTAGGGTCCTTCTATGCCTTTGCTATTTGGATTGGATTGGGTGTTTTACAAATTGCTATTTGGTTAGAGAAATTTTTAAATAAAAAAATAGCTGCTATAGCGGCTACCATTATTTCGTTTTTAGCGGTACCGGCATTAATGGCGCAACAAGAATGGGATGACCATGATAGAAGTCAAAAAACATTACCACGCGATTTAGCACGTAATTATTTAGAAAGCTGTCCTCCGAATGCTATTTTATTTTCTTTCGGTGACAACGACACTTACCCTTTATGGTATGCACAAGAGGTAGAAGGCATTAGACCTGATGTGCGTGTTGTGGTGAATAGTTTATTAGGCTCTGATTGGTATATGAAAGAGCTTAGGTATAAAGTAAATAAGAGTGATAAATTTGATCTCATTTTTACCGAAGAACAAGTATCTGGCAGTAAGTTAAATGTAGCTTATTACAATGCTGTACCTGGTTTTGGGGAGGCTACCTACCATGACTTAGATTCTGTTTTTAGAAATGTAATTGCAGATCCTTTAGGTAAATACCAGGCTTCTACACAAGAAGGGCCTGTGAATATTTTTCCTACCCATAAATTTAAAGTACCTGTAAATAAGGCTAACGCATTGGCATCAGGAATTGCAAAACCTACAGATATATTAGTAGATGAATTATTGATTGACTTTAATCCTAATAGACAATACTTGCTTAAAAATGAAATGGCTATTTATGCCATCATCGCTACTTCGCAATTTAAAAGACCTATTTGCTTTACTTCTACGCAAGAATTAAAAGAAATGGGATTAGATAAATATGTTCGTCAAACAGGTATGTCTTATCAATTGGTGCCTGCAATTGGTCAAAGCATTGATACAGACATTTCTTATAAAAACATTATGACTAAGTTCACTTTTGGGAATGCTAAAAATCCGAATGTGTATTTTGATGAAGAAAATCGCAGACATTTAAATTCTATTCGTTTAACTATTGCACAAATAGCCCAAGCTTTAGTAAGCGAAGGCAAATTAGACAGTGCTAGACAAATTATTAGAAAATTAGACAGTGAAACCAATGAGAAGAGTTTCCCTTATGGTATGACTTCTAACAGAGGTAACCAACATAATTATTTCTCTTATATTTTATTACAGTCATGTTATGCAGCTGGTGAAATGAATATTGCCAAGAAAATAGCTAGTTCTGTGTTGAAGGACTTAAATCAATCAATTGCTTATTATAAATCATTGGGTGACCCAATGTCTGAAGACCAGTATATGCAAAATCTTGAGAATGCTTATCAAAACAAGCCTAATGGCTTAAGCAATAAGCAAATAGTATTTGTGCAAGACGCCTTAACTACTTATCAACTTATTGCAGCTATTGAAAAAATGAATCAAGACTTTGCAGTAAAAAAATAGTACATAACATATCTAGAATACAAAAAAAGGTCCTCCGATAAATTGGAGGACCTTTTTTTATTGAATAAGTTTAAACGAATGAATTTATAAAATAGTTAATAGGGTAGCTACTACTTTATCAATCTCTGCTTTTGTATTGTGTTTAGAGAAAGAGAAACGAACGGTAACATCAATGCTTCCTTTGTGAAGCGCATGCATTACATGAGAACCGGTCTGTGCTCCACTAGAGCAGGCGCTGCCACCGCTAGCGCAAATATGTTGAATATCTAGGTTAAATAAAATCATTTCTGTTTTTTCCGACTTAGGAAAATTAACACTAAGGGTAGTGTAAAGACTTTTTCCAAAAGGATCGCCATTAAAACTTACCCCAGGAACTTTACTAACCAGTTCGTCGTGCATGTATTTTTTTAGACCAGCAATAGTTACACTGTCTTTTTCGAAATTTTCAGTAGCCATTTCTAAAGCTTTCGCTAAACCAACAATGCCATATAAATTTTCAGTACCCGCGCGCATATTTCTTTCCTGTGCCCCGCCGTGTAATAAAGGGTTAATCTTTATATTTTCACTAATGTATAATATGCCTACGCCTTTTGGTCCGTGAAATTTATGTCCAGCGCCTGTGATAAAATCTACGGGGGTATTGGCTAAGTCAAAAGGGAAATGCCCCACGGTTTGAACGGTATCGCTATGGAAATAAGCATTGTACTTTTTACAAATACCACCTACTTCCATAAGGTCAATCATATTGCCAATTTCATTATTAGCATGCATAATACTCACAATAGTTTTTTCATTATTTGTTGCAAGAATTTGTTCAAGATGAGCAGTATCTATATGGCCATTGGGAAGAATATTCACCAAACTAAGTTTTGCATTATATTTTTTAGCCAAATGGCTTACTGTATGAAGGGTAGCATGGTGTTCGATAGAAGAGCTCACAATATGCTTACATGCTAGATTTTCCATCGCTGCATGTAAAACAGTATTGCTACTTTCAGTACCCCCACTTGTAAAAAATATTTCAGCAGGACGGGCGCCTAAAATTTTAGCCACCTGCTTTCTTGCTTGTTCAATGGCCATTCTTGTTTCACGCCCATAACTATATATAGCAGAAGGGTTGCCAAATTTCTCGGTCATATAAGGCATCATGGCTTCTAAGACCAAGGGATCTAGTGAAGTAGTAGCTGCATTATCAAAATAAATTCTTTCCATTGTCTATATATAACTAGTCTATAATGAAGATTCTAAACTTTTTCTAAGTTAGTTAATTGTTCCTATAATTGAAATAATCTCGTCTGCTAATTTATCGGCAGCGGCCTGTGAGGGTGCTTCTGTATAAATACGAATAATAGGTTCTGTATTACTAGACCTTAGATGTACCCATTCATTTTCAAAATCAATTTTAAAGCCATCTTCTTTATTAATAGGGAAGGCTGCAAATTTTGTAGCGAGTACCTCAAATATTTTACTCAGTGAAATAGAGGCGTCAAGATCCATTTTTTTCTTACTCATAAAATAAGCAGGGTAGCTGGCTCTCAAAGCAGAAGCGCTCATTTTACTTTTTGCTAAATGCGTCAAAAATAAAGCAATACCAATTAAGGCGTCTCTTCCGTAATGTAAATCAGGTACAATGATACCACCATTCCCTTCACCTCCTATAACGGCTTTTTCATTTTTCATTTTATTCACCACATTCACTTCACCTACAGCGCTTGCGAAATAAGAGCAGCCATATTTTTCAGTAACATCTCTTAAAGCACGGGTAGAAGATAAATTACTAACAGTGGCCCCTTTTTTATTTTGTAAAATATAATCAGCTACAGCTACCAGTGTATATTCTTCTCCAAATAATTCTCCATTTTCACTTACAAAACATAGGCGGTCTACATCAGGGTCTACGGCAATACCTAAACTTGCTTTTTTAGAAAGTACTGTATCGCAAAGTTCAGTAAGGTTTTCTTTTAAAGGTTCTGGGTTATGCGCAAAATTGCCATGCATATCGCCATTTAAAACGGTAATATCATTTACACCGATGGCTTTTAGTAAGGCAGGCACTGTAAAAGCACCTGAACTATTAATGGCATCCACTACCACTGAAAAATTAGCTGCTTTTATAGCATTCACATCTACTAGTGGGTAATTAAGAATGGCTTGAATATGTTTTTCAAGACTATTATTATTAGAAATTATTTTTCCTAAATGGTCTATTTCTGCGTAATTAAAATCTTCGTTAGCGGCTAAGGTTAAAATAGTTTTTCCTTCCTCCCCACTTACAAACTCTCCTTTTTCATTTAATAATTTTAAAGCATTCCACTGTTTAGGGTTATGGCTGGCCGTTAAAATAATACCTCCATCTGCTTTTTCAAAAACTACGGCCATTTCAACGGTGGGCGTGGTGCTTAATCCCAAATGAATTACATCTATACCTAAGGCCAAAAGGCTCTGTTCTACCAATACTTCTACCATTTCCCCGCTCATTCTTCCGTCTCTACCCACCACTACTTTTTTCTTGCCAGGTGCTTTATGGAGAAGCCAGCTGCCATAGGCAGAGGCAAACTTAACAATGTCGATAGGAGTAAGGTTATCATTGGGTTTACCTCCAATGGTGCCCCTAAATCCTGAAATACTCTTAATAAGTGACATAGCTGCTCTTTTTTACTTTATAAATTGGTTCGGCAAATTTACTTTAAATTTTTACACTTCCTTGTATCTTTATGCCATGATACTAGACATTTGGCCATCTTTGGAGAAGGCAGACCAAGCCTTATTTGAGCTTATCAATGGTCAATGGACAATTCCATTTTTTGATGTATTTATGCCATGGATGCGGACTTCTGAGCATTGGTTCCTCTTTTACTTGGCGCTAGTAGGCTATACATTCTACCGCTGGGGCTGGAAGGCTTGGAAATGGCTACTGACTGTAGCTATTACTATTTCCCTGACAGACCAAGTGAGTAGCTTTATATTCAAGCCTTTTATTCATCGTTTAAGACCATGCGCCGACCCCGCTATGCTAACTCAAGTAAAATTATTAATAGGTGCATGTCCAACTAGTTTCAGTTTTACCTCTTCGCATGCGGCTAATCATTTTAGTTTGGCCATGTTTGTATTTATGAGTTTGCAACCACTTTTTAAAAAGTATACCTATTTGTTTTTTGTATGGGCAGGCATTATTTCTTATGCACAAATTTATGTGGGGGTGCATTATCCTTTAGATATATTGGCAGGAACCTTGGTAGGACTAATTATGGGCTATACAGGTGCAAGTGTTTATTCGAAATGGATGTCTAGAAATTAAATTGGGTCGTATTCTTAGGGTAGATGAGTTCGTAACTTTTTCGAACACCTTTTGCATTCACATGAAAAATATTTATTTGCTGGTCATTCACTCCAAATAAAACCTCGCATAAAACATTGAGTTGACTTAGCTGTTTTATATTTTTTATTTCAAAATAAGTCCAGGTACTTTCTTTTTGAATTTCAAATCCAAGATATTCTAAATTAGATTTATTCCCATTTACAGATAAGTTTAATCGCTTTGTCAAATAGGCTTTAAGCAGGGCATCTCCTTTAATTTTTTGACTGGGCTGTGATAAATCGATGGTCGTTTTGGTATCGACAGCAATCATTTTTTCTAGATCATTGGTGAAACAGCGTACACTAATTTCAATGGTAGCCTCTTTTTCATTATGATTGATATCAATCACGGATACGAAAAAAGGGTGCATTAAAGTAAGCATTGCGGTAAAAAGGGTATTCCATCCAACTAAAAGCATATAATTTTATTTGTATCTTACAAAGGTCTTGATTAATTTAACATTTTAAAAATTTTCATTGAATGAATGACTTTTTTATTTTTGCCCACCTTGGATTTAGGCATATTATGGATATCAATGGGTCTGATCATATGTTGTTTATACTTGCCCTAGTGATTCGTTATATGGCAGCAGATTGGAAAAAGATATTGATTTTAGTTAGTTCTTTTACCATTGGCCATTCTATTACCTTGGCTTTGAGTACTTTAGAATGGATTTATTTTCCCATGTATTTGATTGAACTTCTCATACCCATCACCATTCTATTCACTGCCCTTTCTAATCTTTTGGTAAAGGATTTTAGTTACGCTGCTAAGTATCATATTATATATTATTTAGCTTTATTTTTTGGCCTCATTCATGGATTGGGCTTCAGTAATTATCTCAAAAGCTTACTAGGTAAAGAGGAAAGCATTGTACTGCCTCTTTTTTCATTTAATCTAGGCTTGGAATTGGGTCAGCTATTGATTGTGGGCTGTATATTAGTTTTTGCTTTTCTACTCGTAAATCGCTTTGAGATAGACCGAAAATCGTATATTCGAATTGGATCTTTTATCACCATTGGACTTTCTCTAATCATGATAATAGATCGTATCAAACCTTTTTTAAATAAATAGATTTTATGCAAATCAAAAAATTAGCTTCTTTGAGTTTTGTTTTCTTTACAAGTTTAACTTGTTTATTGGCACAAGACATTCACAACAACCCAAGTTCTAATCATGGCAATAAGTTTGAACAGTTGGGCACTATCTTAGCCACACCTAATGAGTATCGAACAGCAAGTGGCGCCCCAGGCACAAAATATTGGCAACAAAGAGCAGATTATGATATCAAAGCCACATTGGATGAAAAAAAATTAATGCTATCTGGTACTGAAACAGTTACCTATTACAATAACTCACCCGATGTACTTACTTATTTATGGTTACAGTTAGATGAAAATGAACATAGCACAGTGAACAACGCAGGCTTCCCTCTTGAAAATCGCTTAGGACGTGGGATAACCACTGCCACTATTGATAAATTAATAGAACAAAAAACCGATAATGGATTGGGTCATATCATTACATCTTTAACAGATGCGTTGGGTGCGAAGTTAAAATATACTATCAATGGTACGATGATGCGTATTGAAACGCCTACTCCCTTAAAGCCGGGTCAAAAAATTATTTTTAAATTAAGTTGGAACTATAAAATTACTGATAGAATGACCGTTGCCGGTAGAGGTGGTTATGAATATTTCCCTGAGGACGGCAACTATTTATTTACGATGGCACAATGGTATCCTCGTTTATGTGTGTACTCCGATTTTCAAGGATGGCAAAATCATCAATTTACGGGCCGCGGAGAATTTGCTTTAGTTTTTGGTAATTATAAAGTGGCTATCACTGTTCCAGGCGACCACGTGGTGATGGCAACAGGTCAAGCACAAAATTATCCTGCGGTATTATCTGCAGCACAATTAGCTAGATGGAATAAAGCCCAAACTTCTTCAGAACCCATAGAGATAGTTACTTTGGAAGAAGCAAAAAATGCAGAAAAAAATAAAATCACTACACAAAAGACCTGGGTTTTTAATGCAGAAAATGTGCGTGATTTTGCTTTTGGGTCTAGCCGTAAATTCATTTGGGATGCGATGGCTGCCAATGTAGAAGGTAAGAAAGTAATGTGCATGAGTGGATATGCAAAAGAAGCCTATGGTTTATACCGTAAGTTTTCAACGAAAGCAGTAGCCCATACTATTAAATCATACTCAAAGTTCAGTATTCCTTATCCATACCCTGTAGCACAAAGTATTGAAGCTTCTAATGGAATGGAGTATCCTATGATATGTTTTAACTATGGTCGTACCGAAAAAGATGGTACTTATACAGAATCTGCTAAAAATGGAATGTTAGGAGTTATTATTCATGAAGTGGGCCATAACTTCTACCCAATGATTATTAATAGTGATGAACGTCAATGGTCATGGATGGACGAAGGCTTGAATTCATTTGTACAATATTTATCAGAAGAATTATACGATAATAAATTTCCATCAAGAGGAGGTCCGGCCTGGACTATTGCAGATTACATGCGATTGCCTAAGGATCAATTGGAACCCATCATGACTAATAGTGAAAATATTATTCAGTTTGGACCGAATGCATACACTAAACCTGCAACAGCTTTAAATATTTTAAGAGAAACGGTAATGGGCCGTGAACTTTTTGATTACGCCTTTAAAGAATATGCTCGTCGTTGGGCATTTAAACATCCAACACCTGCCGATTTATTTAGAACCATGGAAGATGCAAGTGCTATAGATTTAGATTGGTATTGGAGAGGATGGTTTTATGGTATTGATCCGGTTGATATTGCGATAGATACTGTAAGACATGCTGTGTATGATCCAAGTTCTACCGCTGCGCCAACAATGGGTGGTCGTGGAGGTAGAAATATGATAGGTGCTAGTGGGCCTAGAGCTATAGATAAGCCTATGCTTCCTGGTTTTGATGATATATCAAAAGTTAGAAATAGAGCCGATAAGTCCATTGTATTTTTAACAGATGCCGATACAAGTTTGCGTGATTTTTATTGGAGATATGCTAGAGGTTTGGAGCCTTATGATTCTGTCACTAAACAACCTGCAATGAGTTACGGGTCGATGGAACCATTGACAGATGCTGAAAAAGCAAAATATGCCGATGTAAATTTATATGAAATTACTTTTTTAAATAAAGGTGGTTTAGTAATGCCTATTATTGTTGAATTTACATTTGAAGACGGCACCAAAGAATTACAAAAATTAGCTGCTCAAATTTGGAGACACAATGAAAATAAAGTGGTGAGTACTTTTTTAACCAATAAAAAAGCAGTCTCTATTAAACTAGATCCTATGCGTGAAACAGCAGATATTAATGAGAACAACAATAGCTGGCCTAAAGTGGCGGCACCTTCCAATTTTTCATTATTCAAAATGAAAGGTATGGGACGTGGACAATCGATGGGATTATCACCTATGCAAAATGCACAAAACAAACAATAAGAAACTAGCTACTATATTTTAATTGTAGATATAAAAAAGGCGCTCCAGAAATGGTAGCGCCTTTTTTTTATTGATTGGCCGAGGCCTTATAATATTTCCATTTTTCAATCACTGCTTGCATATCGGAAGGCAGCGGACTGTCAAAACTAATTTGCTTTTCAGTGGTAGGGTGAATAAAGCCTAAGGTTTGTGCATGTAAAGCACATCTTGGACAGGCGTCAAAGCAATTATCTACAAACTGCTTATACTTGGTATAAATGGTACCCTTTAAAATTCTATCGCCACCATATTCAAAATCGTTGAATAATGTATGACCAATATGTTTCATGTGCACTCTAATCTGATGTGTTCTTCCTGTTTCCAAAATACAAGACACTAGGGTTACATAATTATAACGCTCTATCACTTTATAGTGTGTAATGGCATGCTTCCCAATTTCTTCATCGGGGTAAGCGTCAAACATTTTTCTATTCGACTTATGACGGGCAATATTCGCCACAATAGTTCCTTCTTCTTGTTCCATATCGCCCCAAACAACGGCCACATATTTTCTTTCAACCGTATGGTTAAAAAATTGTTTGGCTAAATGACTTGCTGCTTCAGGAGTTTTAGCAAGTACAATTAAACCGGTCGTGTTTTTATCTATACGATGCACCAGTCCAAAGCGAGGTAAAACTTCTTCGTTTAAATCTGGGTTTTGGGAAAGTAAATGATGCGCCACTCCATTAAGTAATGTGCCCGTATAATTTCCAATGCCCGGATGCACCACCATATTGGAAGGCTTGTTAATCACCATTATGGCCTCGTCCTCATAGACAATATCTAAGTGCATGGCCTCAGGCTTGAGGTCGGTGTATTCTTGATTGATTATACTTAAGTAAACTACTTCGTCACCGGGTCTTGTTTTGTAATTGCTCTTCACTACTTTGCCATTCACGGTTAAAAAGCCGCCGTCAATGCCGTTTTGTAATTTGTTTCTAGTAATACCTTCAATTCTTGCTTGTACCCATTTATCAATACGCATAGGGGCTTGGCCTTTATCTACAGTAAAGGAAACTTTTTCATAAAGGGACTCGCTATTTTCTTCCGCTATGGGCTCTAATTCTTCTGACATGATGCAAAAGTAGGATATTGCTGCTTAGTTTGTAACTTTGCTTTATGCGTCAAAAAGTTTTTTTCGAGGATATGGGCATTCGTTCCTATCAGCCCAGTTGGGATTACCAGGAGGAATTGCTACTAAAAAATACGCAAATCAAATGGGCGGCTAGGCAAAACGAGCAGGATCTAAAAACGACCAACACAGAACATAGATTATTAATGGTAGAGCATAATCCTGTATTTACTTTAGGCAAAAGCGGTAAAAGAGAGCATGTTTTGGTGTCGGAGGAGCAATTAAAGAATTTAGGCATTGAGTTTTTTCATATTAATAGAGGGGGAGATGTGACTTACCATGGCTTACAACAAATTGTTGGCTATCCCATTTTGGATTTAGATAAATTTAAAACCGACCTAGGTTGGTATTTAAGATGTCTTGAACAAGTTATTATTGATCTGCTAGCTGAATATGGATTGAAGGGAGAGAGAAGTGATGGAGAGACAGGCGTTTGGTTAGAACCGAATGACCCCTTTATGGCTAGAAAAATTTGTGCCATGGGCATTAAATGTAGTAGATGGATAACCATGCATGGTTTTGCCTTAAATGTAAATACCGATTTATCTCATTTTGAATTTATAGTGCCTTGTGGTATACAAGGTAAAACAGTTACTTCTTTAGAAAAAGAATTAGGACATAAAGTAGACTACGAAGCCGTAAAAGAAAAAATAAAAAAACATTTTCAATTAATATTCGATTGCGAACTAGTTTAGTTTTAGAATATTAGTATAATGGAAGTGAGTTATTTCGCAAGAATAAAGCTGATTTTATTAAGCGAACTAGTTTAATAAAGCAAGGTCCCTAAGGGCAAGGATCTATTACCTTGCAAGCCTCCACTATGTATTACTAATATTTTACTTCCTGCTTTGAAATATTTTTCTTTCAATAAGCTATCTACTGCCATTAAAAGTTTTCCTGTATACACTATATCGGTAGGTATTTTTTCCAAAGTCCAAAGCTGGTTCATGAAATCAAAAAGTGCTGGATTTGTTTTGGCATAACCGCCTTGGTGAAAATTATGAAGTAAACTAAAAGAGGCTGCTTTATTTATTAGCAATGATTTTATTTCATCTTCAATAGTATTTTCATTTTTTAAAACAGGAATACCAATAATTTCTTGATGCGCTTCAGCTGCATTGATTAATCCTGCAAGCATCGTACCTGTGCCCACTGCCGCAATAATGGTAGTATAGTGTTTGCAATGTTCATTTAAAATGGTAGCAGCCCCTTTCGCGCCAATGCTACCATAACCGCCTTCGTCAATGAAGTATGTAGAATTATTATCAACACTACTGTGCTGATTCGTTTTTAATAAATTATTTTTTATTTCCTGAAAATTTGTTCTTCCCATAAACTCTAATTGCATTCCATAGGCTTGCGCTTCTTGTAAACTTGGGGTAACTGTATCTTCTTTAATTGCTCTCACATAGCCAATACTTTTTACATTATTTTCTTTTGCTACATAAGCCAAGGCAACTAAATGATTAGAATAGGGCCCTCCAAAACTGGCAATAGTGCTGCAAGATTGACTAATAGCCTCTTCTATATAATACCTTAGCTTAAACCATTTATTGCCACTTACAATGGGGTGCAGTTTATCTAACCTCAGCATACTAGCTTCAACAGTTGAACTACTTAAGCTAGTAAGGGGGTCAATGGTTATAGGATCTAATGTAAGGGTAGCTTTCAATGTTTTTTTATTTAAGAGAAATTGGTTAATTTTACCTACTCATTTATATCGAGTATTCGACAGTAAACTATCCTAAAATTAGGACTAAATTAGATTCAAATTAATTGAAAATATATGGCAGCTACATTAGTGATTTTGGCAGCAGGGATGGCAAGTAGGTATGGTAGTATGAAACAAACCGAGGGTTTTGGTCCTGCTGGAGAGACCATTATGGAATATTCTATTTATGACGCCATTCGTGCAGGGTATAACAAAGTGGTTTTTATTATCCGTGCCGATTTTGCAGATGCTTTTAAAAATGCCATTGAGCCAAAATTAAAAGGTAAAATAGAAATCGAATATGTATTTCAATCTCTAGATAAATATACAGAGGGTTATGCGGTAGCTGCAGATAGAGTAAAGCCTTGGGGCACTGCGCACGCTTTATTATGTTGTAAAGAACTGGTGAAAGAAGCCTTCGCAGTTATTAATGCCGATGATTATTATGGCAAAGAAGCCTTTGAGCAATCCTATACTTTTTTAAATAAAGAGTGTAATGAGAAAACCAATTGCATATTGGGTTATGAGTTGTCTAATACATTAAGTGAGAATGGAACGGTGAGTAGAGGTGTATGTTCTATAGACGCAGAAGGCTATTTAAAGCAAATTAATGAACGCACTACTATTTATCGAAGAGCAGATGGTCAAATAGTATTTGAAGAAAATGGAGTAGAAACTTCTTTGCAAGAAGATACAAGAGTAAGTATGAATTTTATGTGCTTTGGGCCTGGTTTCATTGACTTATGTGAAAAGGAGTTTGACTTATTTTTAAAAGCCAAGGGCCAAGAATTAAAATCTGAATTTTATATTCCTTATGTAGCGGGCAGGTTCCATGAATTAGGTCTAGGGAAAGTAAAGGTTATTCCTACCAATGCAAAATGGTTTGGTGTTACTTATAAAGAAGATGCGCCGGGTGTGAAACAAAGTATTAATGCACTCGTAGATAATAAAGTATACCCTTCTAATTTGTGGTAGTGGTATTTTAGTTATAAGATCTAATACTGTAGATGTAATTTTTTAAATTACTCAATTGACTTTTTCTATTATTTAAATTGGCTGTATTATTTTTAGACAATTTAATTTTGCCTGCCTTTTTATTTTCTTTTTCGTTGACCGTCTCAATTAAATCAAATATTTTAGTAGACTTAATGGCAAAAGCAACTCCTTCAGCTTGTTTTTGTCTGGTATTGATAATGCCTATAATTTCTCCTTTATCATTAAATAAAGGGGCTCCAGAAGAACCCGGATTCGCACTTATTTGAATTTGGTAAGCATTGCTATCTCCATTATAACCCGTTTGTGCACTAAGGTAGCCTTTGCCATATACAATATCATTATCGTTTCTAGGGTAGCCTAAGGTAAAAATTTCTTCACCAAGGTCTGTCCTTTTTTTGCGAATAACAAAGGGGATATTTTTCGGCGCTTTAAAATCTTCATCATCTATTTTAAGTAAGGCTAGGTCTGAACTGTAGTCGCTGTAAATAATATCAGCATGTAATTCTTGGCCCTCACTATTAATAACAATGGCTCCATTTCCCTTTAGCACATGTGTATTGGTAATAATAAAACCTTTAGTATCAATTAAAAATCCTGAACCACCACTTATAAATTTTGCATTTCCAGGTACTTTAGATTTTACCTCATTAATTAAATGCCCTTGTACTTGTTGTTTTTTCTTGATCACTTCAATATCGTTACTCAATTGTAATAATTGATTACCATTCAAGCTAGGAGACAAAGACATCACTAGTATAGTGGTTGTTAATGCAATGAAACCTCCCACAGAAGCTGCAATAGCAGTGACTCTCTTGTATTTATTCCAAAGTTGTATCACTTTCGTTTTTGTGCTAATGCTATCATCGGTCATCCATTCGCCAGCAGCTAATAATTTATTAAATGTATGGCTAGTTAATTTTGCAAAGCTGCGTCTATGTGCATAAGACTGCATATGGTCCAAGAATAATTTATGCTCCACCACCATCTGATCAATATCAGGTGTGTTTTTTCTAAGGGTCTCAAATTGAGTCCTTTCTTGACTAGACATATCGTCTGTCAAATATCTTTCAATCGTTTCTAATAATTCTTTATCTTCCATTTTGCTTTTTCTCTTTTCGCTTCAATAATTAATACCGCTCTTCTCTATTTTTATTCTCCTATATTATATTGCGCAAAAAATAATTTTTTTAAACGCATCAAACATTTGTATTTCTGATTCTTTGCATTATCGGCATTGGTGTATCCAAAATCGGCAGCCAATTCCTGCATCCCTTTTTTATTCAAATAATAACCTTCTAATAAACTTTTACAGGGTTCCCCTAAACTATTTAAGGCCCGATGCATTATTTCAAAAGAAGCTTCTTTCTTATCAAACTCCCTCATGTCTTGTTCTACTGAAATGGTTTCTTCCTGACTACTTAATGGGCCGCTGTACTTTCCTAATTGATGCAGGCGCTTTAACCACAAATGCTTGCAAATAGAGAAAAGATAGGTTTTGATTTGACAGGTAAGTACAAATGAATTGGATTGAACCTTTTCATATAATGTAATCATTGCTTCCTGAAAAACATCCCTTGCGTCATCAAAAGAGCCATTGTTGTTTAGAACAAAGTGCTGAATAGAACTAAAATGACTTTTATAGAGGGTTTCCACCGCCTTGGAGTCATTACCAGCTAGTCCTTTTAAAAGGGCTTGTTCGTTCAGTTCAGCTTTCAAGAGATTAATACTTAATTTGATCAAAAGTAACCCAAAATAGGGTCTTTTTTAATTTTTTCAAGGGGAAGGGGGTTACCTTTTCTTAGTAGGGGTATTAATAGTATTAATTAATTAATAAAATCAAACTCAAATGAAAAAAGTAATCGCAATTTTCGCTATCGCTGCATTAGCTGCATGTGGTGGTGCTGCAACTGAAGCTACAACTGATACTGCTGTTGCAACTGTTGATACAGCTGCTGCTGCAACTGTTGATACTGCTGCTGCTGCAATGGATACTGCTGCTGCAAAATAAATAATTAGCTTCCTGCTAGAAGGTTTTACCTTTTTAGTTAGTCAAGCAATATTTCTGAGCCCTTGGTTTCGACCAGGGGCTTTTTTTGCTTGAACTGATAACCTTTAAAAACGAATATCTGTTAGTTTTTAGACCTAAAAATGCAAACATTTTTGACTTATAGCCTACAATAGCCTATCTTTGTTCTCCGATGAAAGCAAATATTAACAATTGGTTTTACTGTTTCTTTTATTTCTACTTTAAGCAAAGTAGCCGGGTTGTATTTGTAAAAGCGTAAAGAAATTAACTAAATATACAGTCCCGGCCCACCAGCCGGGATTTTTGTTTAAAAGCGGATAAGCATATAGTGGGGACAAAGAAAAATAAGTAAAAAGAATAGGTAGCAATTAGAATGAATAAAAAAGTAGCAATACAAGGGTACGAAGGAAGTTTCCACCAAGTGGCAGCCAGGCATTTTTTTGGCAAAAATGTAGAGGTTATCCCTTGCGACACATTTAGGCAAGTAGTTCAATTAGGAGCCGACGCTAAACTATCTGACGGTGCAGTGATGGCCATTGAAAATTCTATTGCAGGCAGCATTTTACCTAATTATAATCTATTACAAAAAAGTAAGTTGCAAGTTATTGGTGAAGTGTATTTATCTATCAGCCAAAATCTATTAACCTACCCTGGGGTGAAATTAGAAGACATTAAAGAAGTGCATAGTCATCCCATGGCTATCTTACAATGCTTAGATTATTTAGAAAAGTATAATTGGAAATTAGTGGAGTCAGAAGATACAGCGCTAAGTGCTAAAGTTGTACATCAAAATAAAAGTAAGCATACAGCAGCCATTGCCAGTAAGCTAGCGGCGCAAATGTTTGATTTAAATATCATCAAGCCAGATATTCACACTTTAAAAAATAATATTACTCGTTTTTTAATAGTGGGCCCAGCAAGTATTAAAACTTCGGTGGAGAATGCGAATAAAGCATCTATTTATTTTCAAACCGATCACTCAAGAGGTATACTTGCTAATGTATTAGCCAAAATTGCACAAGGAAATGTGAATTTGAGTAAGCTGCAAAGTATGCCTATCCCAGGCAGTACTTTTAAATACGGTTTTTATGCCGATTTAGAATTTGATAATAAAAAACAAATTGAAAAGGTATTAGAAGTATTGAAAGGCTTAACCAATAGTATTAGAATATTCGGTATGTATCAAAAAGGTAAAGTTGTAAAAGGATAAAAATGAATTGGACTGTATCAAATAGATTAGAGGGTATTGGAGAATATTATTTTTCTACCAAACTGCGCGAAATTGATGAACTCAATAAAGCCGGTAAGGGGATCCTTAATTTAGGAATTGGAAGCCCCGATTTACCTCCGCATCCTGATGTGGTTAAAACTTTACACGAAGAAGCGATTAAAGAAAATGTCCATGGTTATCAATCTTATAAAGGGTCACCTATTTTAAGAGAAGCGGTAGCGAATTGGTATAAAAAATATTTCAAAGTAGCGGACTTAAACCCTGCTACTGAGATACTTCCTTTATTAGGAAGTAAAGAAGGGATCATGCATATATGTATGACCTATATAAATGAAGGAGATCAGGTATTAATTCCAAATCCTGGTTATCCTACATATACAAGTGCAGTTAAATTAGCGGGTGGGACCCCGTTATACTATGAGTTGACTGCCGAAAACAGTTGGGCGCCTGACTTTGAAAATTTAGAAAAATCAGATTTATCAAAAGTCAAGTTAATGTGGGTGAACTATCCGCATATGCCAACAGGCCAAAGGCCTACGAAAGAACTATTTGAAAAAATAGTCGCCTTTGGAATTAAGCATCAAATATTGATTTGTCATGATAATCCTTATGCCTTCATTTTAAATGATAAGCCTGAAAGCTTATTGTCTATTGATAGGGCCAAAGAGGTAGTGATAGAATTAAACTCTCTAAGTAAAAGTCAGAATATGGCAGGATGGAGGGTAGGCATGTTAATTGCTGCCGAAGACAGAATCAATGAAATACTTAGGTTTAAATCCAACATGGACAGTGGTATGTTTTTACCCGTGCAATTAGCAGCTGCTAAAGCATTAAGTCTTGATCAAAGTTGGTATGACTCCGTGAATAAAATATATACAGCACGACGCGAAAAAGTATTCGAGTTATTAGATGTTTTAAAATGTGTCTACACTAAACAACAAGTAGGCATGTTTGTATGGGCCAAAATTCCCGCAACTTACAAAGATGGATATGCATTAAGTGATAAAGTATTATACGATGCAAATGTTTTTATTACCCCAGGAGGCATTTTTGGCTCCGCTGGTAACGAATATATCAGAGTGAGTTTATGTGGTTCCATAGAAAAATTTAGTGAAGCTATTAAAAGAATTGAAGCATGCGTTTAACAGTCATTGGTATTGGTTTAATGGGAGGTTCACTGGCTTTGTCTTTGAAAAAGAAAGGCATGGTATCCAAGGTCATTGGAGTGGATCAAAACATTGAGCACCAAAACCTGGCCTTGCAATTAGGAATTGTAGATGAGATCATGTCTTTAGAAGAGGCAGTAGCAGCTTCTGATTTGATTGCCATTGCAACGCCTATTAACGTAGCAGAAAGTTTATTGCCCACTATTTTAAACTTAGTGAACAAGCAAGTTGTTTTTGATTTAGGTTCTACCAAAGAAAGTATTGTAAACATCGCCAAAGTGCATGTGAACAAAGGTCGTTTTGTTCCTACCCATCCAATGTGGGGAACAGAATTTAGTGGTCCTGCAGCAGCACAAGCCGATGCTTTTGTGGACAAGGCTACGATTATTTGTAACAAAGAGCAGGTGGATGCAGATGCACTAGCATTGGTAGAAAAAACATATCAAGCTTTAGGTATGCATATGCTATATATGGATGCCATTAAACATGACATGCATGTAGCCTATGTCAGTCATATCTCACATATCACTTCTTTTGCATTGGCTAATACCGTGTTAGAGAAGGAAAAAGAGTCTGATGCTATTTTTGAGTTAGCGAGTAGTGGTTTTGAAAGCACGGTTCGTTTGGCTAAGTCCAATGCGGAAATGTGGGTGCCCATTTTTATGCAAAACAAAGAAAATGTATTAGATGTTTTAAATGAGCATATTAGTCAGTTAAAAAAGTTCAAGGCAAGTTTGGAAAAAGAAAACCCAGACTATCTCTTGGAATTGATTCAAAATGCCAATAAAATAAAAAGAATTTTAAAATAATTAAAAAAGCAAAGCACTTTAAGTGACTGAGCAAAAAATAGTAAAAATGAAGAAGAAAGAAGAAGTAGAAATTAAAAATGATTTAATAGAAGCTGTAAAGTCGAAAAAAACATTTACAGAAATTGGTATTAATGATCAATTGGTAAAAGCAGTGACTGAATTAGGATACACACACGCTACAGAAATTCAAGAGCGTTCTATTCCAGTTTTAATAAGTGGAACCAAAGATTTTATTGGTTTAGCGCAAACAGGTACTGGAAAAACAGCCGCCTTTGGTTTGCCTTTATTACAATTAATTAAAACAGCAGAGAAATTCCCACAAGCCTTAGTAGTTTGTCCAACAAGAGAATTGTGTATGCAAATTGTAAGCGAAATGAATTTGTTTAAAAAGCATATTCCAGGTTTGCAAGTATTAGCCGTATACGGCGGAACTTCTATTGGTTTACAAATCAAGGATTTAAAAAGAGGCGTACAAGTAGTAGTAGCCACTCCAGGTAGGTTAATTGACTTAATTGAAAGAAAGGCCATTAATTTAGAGAAGATTGAATATGTTGTTTTAGATGAAGCCGATGAAATGTTAAATATGGGTTTCCAAGATGACATTGAATTTATCTTAAAGAATACACCTAATAGAGAAAGTATCTGGTTGTTTAGTGCTACTATGCCTGCTGAAATTAGAAAAGTAAGTAAGCGTTACATGAAAGAGCCTGTAGAAGTAACTATTGGTAAAGTAAATGCAACGAATAAGAGTATTGATCATCAGTACTATTTAACATCTGCGCAACATCGTTATGAGACTTTAAAAAGAATCATCGATTTTAACCCAGGTATTTATGGTATTATTTTTACAAGAACCAAGGCCGATGCACAAGAAGTAGCACAGCGTTTAACACGTGAAGGTTATGATATTGATGCTATCCATGGCGATTTAACACAACAACAACGTGATAGAGTCATGGGGCAATTCCGTGACAAGACTTTGCAATTATTAATTGCAACTGACGTTGCTGCAAGAGGTATTGATGTAAAAGGAATTACACACGTCATCAATTTTGAATTACCAGATGATGTAGAAGTTTACACACATAGAAGTGGTAGAACAGGTCGTGCAGGTAGTCAAGGTATTTGTATATCTATTGTACATGCACGTGAGTCTTACCGTTTGCGTCAGATTGAAAATATGAATAAGTGTACTTTCCATAAATTGGATATACCTAGCGGTAAAGATGTTTGTAGAAAACAATTTTTCCATGTAATGGATAAATTAATGTCTACCGATGTAAGCCATGGCGATTACGAAACCTATGTTCCAATGCTTGCAGAAAAATTTGCTGACATGACAAAGGAAGAGATTTTAAAGCGTGTGGCTGCATTAGAATTCAACCGTTTCTTAAGTTATTATGAGAATGCACAGGATTTAAATATTCGTACAGCAGACAAAGGTCGTCGTGAGCCTATGCAACAACAAGATCGTAACCGTGATAGAGGTCGTCAAGAATTTGGTGGCGCCGATCGTGGTCGCACTAGAAGCAATGATCGTGGTATGGAGCGCAGCTCATCAGATCGTGGAAGTCGTGGTGCTGAAAGAGGTGCTAGCGGTTATACGCGTTTGTTTGTGAACTTAGGTACCAAGGATGGTTTTTACAAGGCTAGTTTTTTACAATTTATTTTAGACATGAGCGATTTAAGAAAAGAAGCTTTAGGTAAAATAGATATGCGTGATATGAATAGCTGGGTAGAAATTGAATCAGGTGCTGCAAAACAAATGATTAATGCGGTAGATGGTAAAAACTATAAAGGCCGTCGTATTAGAATGAATGATGCAGATAGCGGTGGACCCAAAGGTTTTTCTAAAAGAGAAGGCTAATTAGTTCGCTAAAAAATAGGCATTCCAAAAAGTAAAATAAATATTCAAATATTAAAATTCGGAAAAATGGGAGACTTAACTGAACAACAACAAAAAGTAAGCATTTTATTAAAAAAATCACCCTTGATTATATCTGGCCCTTGTAGTGCAGAGACCGAAGAACAAGTCATGCAAACGGCTATTCGTTTAGCCGCTACTGGTAGAGTAGATATTATGCGTGCAGGTATATGGAAGCCAAGAACCAGACCCGGAAGTTTTGAGGGTATTGGTACAAAAGGTTTGCCATGGATGCAACAAGCTAAAAAAGAAACGGGCTTGCCTATTGCTGTTGAGGTAGCTACTGCCAAGCAAGTAGAAGATGCTTTGCATTTTGGTGTTGATGTTTTATGGATAGGGGCGCGTACCACTGTGAACCCTTTTAGTGTGCAAGAAATTGCAGACTCATTAAAAGGAGTGAAAGTGCCAGTATTAATTAAGAATCCCATTAATCCAGATTTAGAATTATGGATTGGAGGCATGGAGCGTATTGCTAAAGCAGGTATTGAAGAATTAGGATTAATCCACCGTGGATTTAGCTCTTATGGAAATACTGAATATAGAAATGCACCCATGTGGCATTTGGCTATTGAAATGAAACGTCGTTATCCAGGTATTCCTATGATTAATGACCCTTCACATATTTGTGGACGTCGTGATATCCTACAAGAAGTGGCTCAACAGGCCATTGACTTAGACTTTGATGGTTTAATTATTGAATCACATATCGATCCAGACAATGCATGGAGTGATGCGAAACAACAAATCACTCCTGAGGTATTGAAAACAATGTTGGAAGCCATTCGTTGGAGAAAAGAAGACGTGGCTTCTGCAGAATACCATGCAGCGCTAGAAAAATTACGTCAACAAATTAACCAATTAGATGATGAGTTGTTGCAAGTTTTATCAACGCGTATGAAAGTAGCTGAAAAAATTGGTGAGTATAAGAAAAACAATGACATCACTATTTTACAAACCAATCGTTGGAATGAAATTTTAGAGCGTGCTGTAGGTAAAGGAAGTAAAGTAGGCTTAAGTGAAGATTTTATTACTAAGTACATGGACGCCGTGCATATGGAAAGTATCAATCATCAAAATAAAATTATGAATAGCTAGTTTGTACTTATAATTTTGTACATACAATATATTACAATTATAAAGTCTGTACTTCTTATTCAAGCTAATAATCATTACTTTTTGTAAAGTATTTATAAATGAAAAACTGGAAAGTAAAATTTTCGTCTCAGATAGTATCTTTTTTCTTAGAAGGTAAGTTTGCTGCTATCGATAAAATAGTAGAAAAGTCAAATGCTTTTTACATTACAGATGAAAATGTATATGCCTTACATCAAAAAAAATTCAAAGGAAAGAAAACCATTATCATTCCTGCAGGCGAAGAACATAAGCAACAAGCGACTGTAGATTTTATCATTGAAGCCTTACTAAATTTAGGCGCCACAAGAGAGGCGGTATTAATTGGTGTGGGCGGCGGTGTGGTAACAGATATGGTAGGCTATGTAGCAGGAATTTATATGCGTGGCGTAGCTGTAGGTTTTGTGCCTACTACTATACTTGCCATGGTAGACGCTTCTATTGGTGGAAAAAATGGAATTGATATTGGATTGTATAAAAATATGGTGGGATTAATAAGACAACCCTCTTTTTTAGTGTACGATATTGATTTTTTAAAAACCTTACCCAAACATCAGTGGGAAAATGGCTTTGCTGAAATAATTAAGCATGCTGCTATTAAAGATGCAGCTATGATGAAGGCATTAGCAAGTCATGACTTGTCTTATTATCAGAAAAACAAAAAGGCCTTACAGCTTTTAATAGAAAAGAATGTTCAGATTAAAGTGAAAGTGGTTCAACAAGATGAATTCGAAAAAGGCGATCGCAAATTGCTCAATTTTGGACATACCCTTGGGCATGCTATCGAAAATCAACATGCTTTATTACATGGCCATGCCATTAGTATTGGTATGGTCTATGCTGCTAAAATTTCTCAAGTAATGGAAGGCTTTAATGATACGGGTTTATTAGTTGACACTTTGAAAAAATACGGATTACCCACTAGTATGCATTTTGATATAGACCAAGCCATGCAAATTATGCAGAAGGATAAGAAAAAGACAGGCGCTTCTATGCAATTTGTAGTGCTGAAAAAAATAGGCAAGGCGGTGTATCAAAGCGTTCCTATGAAATCATTAGAAAAATTAATAAAATTGTATTCTTAAGATGGTTGCGATAGTTCATCCAAGTAAACTAAGTGGTTCGCAAATAGCACCAGCCAGTAAGAGCTCTATGCAAAGGGCTTGTGCTGCAGCATTAATACATATTGGAAAAACTATTATTCATAATCCTGGCCATTCAAATGATGATCTTGCCGCCTTGGACGTAATTCAGAAATTAGGAGCTACTGTAATAATAGGAAAAACAGCTAGCGGAAAAATACATACAAGTCCTATTGAAGTGAATTCTAATGGAGTAAAGCCTATTGGTCCTTCAATGAACTGTGGGGAAAGTGGATTAGGTATTAGAATGTTTACACCTATTGCAGCATTAAGTAATGAATTAATAGGTATTGAAGGCAAAGGAAGCTTGGTGAAAAGACCCATGCATTTTTTTGACGAGATATTACCATTAGTGGGCGTAAAAGTACAGTCGCAGAAAGGTTTTTTACCTATACAAATTCAAGGACCTTTAGTGCCCGCTACTATTACTATTGACGGCTCTTTAAGTTCTCAATTTTTAACAGGTATGTTAATGGCCTATGCAGCTACTGAAAAGCAGGATATTGAAATAAAAGTAGTAGACTTAAAAAGCAAACCCTATATCGATTTAACATTAGCCGTTTTAAATGCATTTGGTTGGAAAGTAGAACATACAAACTATGAAAGCTTCCGTTTTTTAGCGCATGCGCCTTTACAACCTATTATTGAATATACAGTGGAAGGAGATTGGAGTGGCGCTGCTTTTTTATTAGTAGCAGGTGCTATTGCTGGCCCCATAAAAGTAAAAGGCTTGCAATTAAATTCTACACAGGCCGATAAAAAAATAATGGAAGCACTAATAAGTGCAAAGGCAAATATGATACAAGTAGAAGACGGTATTTTGATAGGCCCTGCATCATTTAATGAGCAGACTAATTTAAATGGTTTAATTGCTTTTGAATTTGATGCCACCGATTGCCCCGATTTATTTCCTCCATTAGTAGCACTTGCAAGTGTTTGTAATGGGGTTACTAAAATTAAAGGAGTAAGCAGGCTTGCACATAAAGAAAGTGATAGAGGACTTACCTTGCAAACTGAATTTGCAAAAATGGGCGTTCAAATAAAATTAGTAGGAGATGAGATGCTTATTCATGGTGGAAGTCTTATTCAATCGGCCACTGTTTTCTCTCAACACGATCATAGAATTGCTATGGCATGCGGTGTGGCTGCATTAGTAGCGAATGGTCCCATTGAAATAACTGAGGCAGAGGCTATTAATAAATCTTATACCAATTTCTTTACCCATTTGCAAGAACTGGGCGCAAAAGTGGATATACAATAAATTTCTTACCTTGTAATAACGAAATAAAGACATGAACAAATTCGGAACCTTATTTACAGTACAAATTTTTGGCGAGTCGCATGGCGCTTGTGTGGGCATTACTATAGATGGTTGTCCAGCGGGTTTGCCACTACAAACAGCTGATTTTGTGGAGGATATGGAGCGTCGCAAAGGTGGTAAACAAAAAGGAACTACACCTCGTCAGGAAGATGATATTCCTATTTTTAAAGCAGGTTTATTTAACGATACGACCACGGGAGCACCTATCATGATGCTTTTTGAGAACAATAATACGAGAAGTGGTGATTATGAAAAACAACGCGCTGTACCAAGACCCGGCCATGCCGATTTTACAGCCCATCATAAATTTGGCGGCTTTGAAGATTATAGAGGAGGAGGACATTTCAGCGGAAGGTTAACGGCTGCTTTGGTGGGTGCAGGTGTAGTGGCAAAAAAAGTATTAAATGCAGGTCAGCTAGCAGAAAAAATTAAAGTAGAAGCTACAATTATAAGTATTGGAGGAGAATCAGATGTAGAAAAAGGAATACAGAAAGCGATTGATCAAAAAGATAGCGTAGGTGGTATTGTTGAATGTGTGGTGAAAGGATTACCCATTGGACTAGGAGAGCATTTTTTCAATTCAGTGGAGTCTTTAATTAGCCATGCTGTTTTTGCAATACCTGCTATTCGTGGTATTGAATTTGGAACAGGCTTTGCAGCAGCATCTATGTTTGGTGTGGACCATAACGATGCCATTGAAGATGCTTCTGGAATAACTAAAACCAATCATGCAGGTGGTGTGGTAGGTGGTTATACCAATGGCAATGACCTTGTGTTTAGAATTGCAGTGAAACCTACTTCTTCTACGCCTAAAGAACAAGTTACCCTTAATTGGGAAACCAATGAACAAGAAACATTTTCAGTAAAAGGAAGACACGATTTATGCATAGCGCTGAGGGTGCCTGTAGTTTTGGAAGCAGTCACGGCCATTGTGCTTGCAGATTTAATGTTAATAGATCAAAAAATTCCAAGAATCATTAAAAAATAATTATTTATGGAAAGCGAATATATATACCATGTAACTACTTTGAAAGAGTGGGAAGCCGCTAGATTAAAAAACGAGTACACGCCTGTTAATTATGAGCAGGATGGTTTTATACACTGTTCTGTTGAAAAACAAATTCCAGGTGTATTAGATCGTTTTTATAAAGGTCAAACAGGATTGGTTAAACTCAAGATAGAAAAAGTAAAAGTGCAAAGGCCCGTATTATTTGAATTAGCAGAGGATTTGGATGAATTATTTCCACATATTTATGGGGCTTTAAACCTAGATAGTGTAGTGGAAGTAAGCACTATTAGCTAATTACTTATTTAAATACATATAAAGCCTAGTTTTAAATTAAGCCTAGTCTTAAAGTTTTTATAAAGAATACTCTATGAATATTAAATTAAGCTTCTTAATTATTTTAGTATTCCCTCTACTAATTAGTACAGAATGTTTTGCTCAAAAAATTTATCCTACTAGTTTAACCACTATTAACTATTTGGATAGTGCTAATGTGAATAAGTATCAAAAAAAAATCGATACACACCGAATTAAGATAGAATTAAATCATATTACGGGTATTGCTAGTTTTTATGGTGCCAGTTTTGACGGCACTTTAACCGCTACAGGCGAGATTTTCAGAAACAGTAAGTACACAGCCGCTTGTAATTTGTACAAGTTAAACACGCTCGTGCGTGTGACTAATATGAGAAATGGAAGGTCTGTGCTAGTTAGAATTAATGACCGTATGCATCCTAATATGTTGAAATTAGGAAGAGTAGTAGACCTTAGTACGGCTGCTGCCAAAAAATTACAATTAAGTTCTAAAGGAATTGTCAAAGTAACGCTTGATGCGGTGGGATATTCAAAAATCAACCCCAAAAAGCAGTAGACTATTCAAGGATAATCTTTAATTTACACTATCAAAAATTCTTCTTAAATGCACCTTCTTTATAAAACAAACTTTCTTCTTACAATAAATAAGTTTAGAAAAATACACTTTAGTATGAAAAAAATAATTCTAATGCTCTTAGTAGCTGTATCTAGTTTAACAGTTATTGGACAGGATACAGCAAGTATCAAACCGGCTTCTATTGCTTTTAAAGTTGGTTTATTTAATTTCAAAAAAACACCGTTAACAGAGAATGCCAGCCAAACCGCTATTCAAGGTGGCTTGCAGTATTTTAAAGGCATCACAACGCATCTTGATTTAATGATGAATTTAGACTTTGCTAATTTAAAATATCCTTTTTACAATTCTTCTAAGCTTGACATTGCTAAAAACAATGAAATGTATACTGCATTTGATGCAAGTTTAAATTATAAGTTACTGACGGATGAAAATAAATTAGTGCCTTATCTGAGTGCAGGTTTAGGGGTGGCTTCTATCAATAATGCGTATTATACTGCGTATCTGCCTGTAGGCTTAGGTTTGCAAATTAAAGCCAAGCAAGGTTCTTTTATAAATATACTTAGTACTTATAGGGCAGAAGCTTCTGCGCTTACTAAAATGCATTATAATCATTCTATAAGTTATTCCCTGCCTTTAAAATTAAGAGAGAAAAAACCGGTCATGTTACCTCCAGCCCCTGTGGTGGCGGATAATGATGGTGATGGAGTGGTGGGTAGTGAAGATGATTGTCCTAATGCATCTGGCTTGGTAAAATATCATGGATGTCCAGTGCCAGATTCGGATAATGATGGCATAAATGACGAGAATGACAAATGTCCTACGGCGGAGGGAGCAATAAAATATAAAGGATGTCCTATTCCTGATACAGATAAAGATGGTATAAATGATGAAGCCGACAAATGTCCTACTGCGAAAGGATTGTCAAGTTATGAAGGTTGCCCTATTCCCGATACAGATAAAGATGGAGTGAATGATGAGCAGGATAAATGCCCTAGCACTCCTGGTATTATGGGTAATAATGGTTGTGCCGATGTTCAACCACTCGTAAATGAAATCTCTTCCCAATTAAAGTTTGAGTCGGGTAAGGTGAATCTTAGTAAGAAAGGATATCAAGGCTTAGATTCCTTGGTTGTCTTAATGCAAAATAATACAAACATTACCCTAGTGATTACTGGCCATACCGATAATACGGGCACGCTGAAAATAAATGAAAAATTATCGCTACAAAGAGCCATGGTGGCATCAAATTATTTAGTCAAGAAGGGGGTAGATAAAAATAGAATGAGTCAAAAAGGATTTGCAGATACAAAGTCAATTGCTGATAATAAAACATTAAAAGGAAGAGCGCAAAATAGAAGGGTAGATATTGAAGTAATTTATTAGTGAATAAGTAACTAACTAACTAACTAACTAACTAATAATTTAATTAGCCAGTTCTTTAACTAGTAAATAACTACTTCTCTTTCTAGTAAGATTTCAAATTTTGCAAGTACCGATTGAATAATTTCCTCTGAGAAATTATATATTTCAATGCCTGGCCCATTATTGTAATGAACAATGACTAAAGATTGTTTTTCATAGCAACCTACATTGCCTTTTTGTATACCCTTCCAGCCACAGGCTTCAATTAACCAACCCGCAGCTATTTTATAGGTATCATCTGTGATAGGGTAGGCAATCATTTTAGGGAATTTTGCAATCAATACTTCAAAGAAGTCTTTGGTGATAGTAGGATTTTTAAAAAAACTTCCAGCGTTACCGAGTTTTTTAGGATCGGGTAATTTCTCTGATCTAATTTGAATAACTGCATTCGAAATTGCTTCTACACTAGGCTGCTTATTATTTTTTTGATGCAGTACTTCTTTAATGGCACCATACTCGGTTCTGAAAATAGGTTGTTTTTGTAAAACAAATTGCACGGAACTTATAATGTATCTGTCTTTTTCATTTTTAAATAGACTAGTTCTATATCCAAATGCACATTCGATATTGTTGAGTGTTATCAATGCGGAACTATGCGTATCATAAGCCGTCACACTAGCTATACTATCTTTGGCTTCCACTCCATAGGCGCCAATATTTTGAATAGGAGCAGCACCAACAGTGCCTGGAATTAAACTTAAATTTTCTACGCCACCCCAACCCTTTTGAACGCAGTAAATTACAAAATGGTGCCAGTTTTCACCCGCGCCAACTTCTAAGTAAACCTCGGAGGCAGTTTCTTTTAATTTTTTAATGCCCATTATTTCCATCTTCAATACTAAGCCTTCAAAAGTTTTCGTAAAAAGAATATTAGTGCCTGATCCTAGCATTAAATAAGGGGTATTTTTTTCTTTGGCCCATTGAATACTTTTCTCAATAGCCTCTATGGAATCAATTTTAGCAAAATAATTTGCTTTTTCATTGCTGCCAAAGCTATGTAAATTTTGAAGAGAACTATTTTGGGTAATTTCCATATTGTTTTAATTGGGGTCAATGTCTATGATAATACTAACAGATTTATACCTTGGGTGTACTTGTAGTAATCGTATATAATGTAAGAGCTGTTTTTTAGCGAGTTGTAATTGTTGCGGTTGTTTTGAAATTTTAATAGCTAGTTCCCAGATATATTTATTACGTACCCTGTTTACAATGGGTTGTGCTGGGCCTAATACTGTTTTTTGAATCTCAGGGGTAAGTGAATGAAGGAAGTGGTTGGCTGCTTCTTCGGCAATATTGTTTTCTTTATGTTTAAATAGCAAACTCATGAGCCTACTAAACGGAGGATAAGAGAACTGTTTTCTATTTTGAATTTCAAAATTATAAAAGCCAAAATAATCATGTTGTTGAACGAGTTGCACAATAGGGTGCTGCAATTGACTCACTTGTATAATCACTGTTCCATTATCATTTTTTCTGCCTGCTCTACCACTAACCTGTTCCATCATTTGAAAAGCACGCTCATTCACTCTATAATGATTAAAGTTGAGTAAGCTGTCTGCATCTACAATGCCCACTAAGTCTACATTTTCAAAATCAAGCCCTTTTACCACCATTTGAGTACCTACTAAAATATCAATTTGTCTTTGTTCAAATTTTTGAATGAGTTGGTCATGCTCGTTTTTCCCTTTTACATTGTCTAAATCCATTCTTGCAACAATCACCCCTGGTAAAGATTGGTTCAATTTTTCTTCAATCTGTTCTGTGCCAAAACTTTTTTGTTTGAAATTTTGTTTGCCACAAGCTTTACAGGTATTTACAATGGGGTAAGAAGCGCCACAATAATGACAAGAAAGTAAGTTCTTGGCTTTATGATAGGTAAGGGTTACATCACAATGTTCGCAATGTGGAATCCATCCGCAGGTTTCGCAAATTAAATAGGGGGCGTATCCTCTTCTATTTTGGAATAAAATAACCTGCTTTTTATTCGCAATAGTTTTTGAAATGGAAGCCAAGAGCTGTGGCGTTAGAATGGCAGTACCTTCAGGTTGTTTTTTTGTATCAATTAATTCAATTTTTGGAAGTGCGCCTGTACTAAACCTTTCATTTAAATAAGTGTAGCCAAACTTTTTTGAAATAGCATTATAATAGGTTTCTACCGAAGGGGTAGCTGAACCTAATACTACTTTTGCTTTTAATTGATTGGCATAATATATAGCGGTATCTCTTGCTTGGTATCTAGGGGCAGGTTCTTGTTGTTTATAAGAAGGGTCATGTTCTTCGTCAATAACAATAAGCGATAAATTTTTATAAGGAAGAAAAAGGGCCGAACGCGCGCCTAATACAATTTTAATTTCACCAGACTTTACCTTATTCCAAATTTCTACTCTTTCGTTGGGATTAAACTTTGAATGATATATAGCTATAGATCCACCAAAATATTGTTTCAGCCTTCTAATCATTTGCGCAGTGAGTGCAATTTCGGGTAACATATACAATGCCTGCTTGTTTTGCTGAATCACTTCATTGATGAGGGCTACATATATTTGTGTTTTTCCGCTGCCCGTGATGCCATGCAATAAGCCTACAGGATGTGTAAGAAGTTGCGATTTAACGGAGGTCAAGGCTTCTTTTTGTTTTTCGGATAAACTATGCAGTGCGGTATTACCTGTATTTGGATCGGTGGCCAACCTGTCTATTTTTCTTTTCTCAGCCACTAATATGCCTTTGTCAATTAAGGCTTTTAATTGTGCATGAGTAGCATTGGCCTTTTCTAAAATAGATTTTTGTTGAACACTGCCTTCTGTTTTTTCAAAATGTAAAAAAGCTAATAATAAATCCAATTGTTTAGGTGCTCTTGTCCATTCATTCAATAATTTTTCTAAAGCGGCCTCATTTTTGTATTGAGCCTGCAAGCTTAAAAATATTTCTACTTTACTAGTATACTTATCTTTCATATTTTCCTGCACATAACAAATTCCTTTTTGAATGAGTTTATTAATAACAGGATAAACCGATTTTTTATCTAGTAGTTTTTGAATTTCTATTAAGGTTAAGGTTTTTTTAATTTCTAATGCTTCCGAAATTATATATTCAGCGTCGCTTAAATTCTTAATGTCTTCTTCTTGCTGTTCATTTAAAATAAAAACGCTTTCGCTAGATATTTTTAAATGACTTGGAATGGCGGCTTGCATGACTTCTCCTTCGGTGCACATATAATATTCGGCCATCCACTCCCAAAGGGCTAATTGATGCTCATATACAATGGGGGCATCATCTAAAACGGAAAGAATAGGCTTAGGGGTAAAGGCTTCAGGCGCTTTGTTACTTATATTTTTTACAATACCCGCATATCTTTTATTGGCGCCCAGCATCACTTCCACACGCATGCCAATGGCTACTTCATCCTGCATAGATGCCGGAATCATCCAAGTATAATTTTTGGGAAGCGCTAAGGGTATGATTATTTCTGCGTACATGATATAGGGTTGCAAAAATACACTATGAATTTGGATACTTTCTATATCTTCTCATGCCTTCATCCATTTTTTTGAAAACAAGGTCTTTCAAGTCGTCCATTTGATCCAGGGTATAGCCGCTTACTTCCACCGTTTCCAAATACACCACTCTATGCTTTCCCGGGGTAAGTGTAAGGGCGCTACTAAAATGCATACGATCAACAGAATCCACTAATAGTACTGGTTGAATAGGAATATTCATTTCAATGGCTAATTTAAAAGCGCCATTGAAAAAAGATTTTAAGGGATATTCATCCGTCATGCTGAAAGTGCCTTCTGGAAATATAAAAATAGAGATATGTTTTTCTAAAGCCATTTTTAAATTGCGTAAACTTTGGGCTCTTTTTTCTGGGTCGCTTCTGTCTACCATGACTACCGCATTTCGATATATTAAACCAAACAAAGGGATTTTAGAGGATTCAAATTTAGCTAAGGGGCGAATGGGTTGATGCTTTAATTGAACAATGGAGGGAATATCCATATAAGAATTATGGTTACCTACAAAAATATGCGCTCTATTAAAATCATGCGGCGCTTCAAAAATTTCGGAGTGTCGAACGCCCATAAATAGGTACAAAATCTTACCCCAATAACGGCAAATGAAATAAACATGCTCGCTTATTCTTTCTTTACCGAAGGGAAGGATTAAAAACATAGCCGTCACCGATAGGATAGTGAGTATCGAAAACAATACAATGGCATAAAGGCAGTATATAAGCTGAACAGCTCTTTTAAGGATTTTCATCTGTCTGCTAATATAATAAAAAAGCCCCGAAAACCTAAAGAAACTAGGCCTTTAGGGGGTTTCTACCATACTTTTCATCATGTTGTGTTGCATCTAATCCTAATTCTTCATCTTCTTCAGTCACACGAAGTGGCATGATAATACTTATAAATTTGAATATCAAAAACGAAACTGTAAAGCTATAGGCAACCACAATCAACATTGCTTTTAATTGAGTCAAGAAAAAAGCAGGGTTGCCATAAAATAAACCATCATTGCCAGCAGCATTTATGCCTTTTGATGCAAAAATACCAGTCATTAACATTCCCACTATTCCGCCAATACCATGACAAGGGAATACATCTAAAGTGTCGTCTACTCTTGATAATTTAAATGCATGGCTAGCGGCATTAGAAATTATAGCAGCCGCCAAACCAATAAATATACTTTGTGGAATACCTACAAAACCAGCCGCTGGCGTAATGGCTACTAAGCCCACCACAGCACCAATACAGAATCCAAGTACAGAAGGTTTTCTTCCTTTCATTACATCAAAAAACATCCAAGCTAAACCAGCCGCCGCTGCAGCAGTATTGGTAGTAGCAAATGCATTTATGGCTAAACTATTGGCACCTAATGCAGAGCCTGCATTAAATCCAAACCAACCAAACCAAAGTAAGCCCGTACCAATTAATACATAGGGAATATTGGCTGGAGGAATTTCATGTTGTTCTAGTTTAGAGCGACGAGATTTTAATACAATGGCACCTGCTAGGGCAGCACAGCCCGCACTAATATGTACGACTGTTCCACCAGCAAAATCGAGGGCGCCCATTTTCAATAAAAATCCTTGAGGATGCCAAGACCAATGCGCTAATGGTGCATATACTAATATAATAAATAGAACAATAAATAAAATATAAGAAGTGAACTTGATACGCTCTGCTACCGCACCTACTATAAGTCCTGGTGTGATAATGGCAAACATTAATTGAAATAGTGCAAATAACAATAAAGGAATAGTCATAGCCGTACCACCTTGTAAACTAGGCGCTCCATTCACTACATCATAGAAAAATAAATGCGTCATTGGATTGCCTATAATACCATTCACGCTTTCGCCAAAGCTTAAGCTGTACCCAAAACTTATCCAAATAACTGAAACTACCCCTGCCGATACCATGCTTTTAATCATGGTAGAGATAATGTTCTTACGGTGTACCATTCCTCCATAGAAAAAGGCAAGACCTGGGGTCATGATAAATACAAGTGCTGTTGCGACTAAAATCCAAGCTATATCTGCTCCGCTATAAGTAGAAGCGTCTCCCTGAAAGCTAGGAAGCTGTGGTTCAAATAAGGCAAATACTGCTACTACTAGTAAAACAATAAAAGGAGCGAATTTTTGTACAGCTTGATTTTTCATGCATTAGGGTTTTAGTATTATAAAATAATATATATGTTATTTATGAGGTAAAAGTACATAAAATATATATTTTACAAACACTAATACATATATATAATTATTTATAATGTAATGTGAAAAAGCATAAATTTTGTGCAAAGCCTTACTGGCATTCACTTCTAATTAATTCTCTTAACTTGATTAAAAGGGAGATGTGGAAAAAAACTGAATATCTTCAGTAATATCTTCAGTTATGCTTGCTGAAAAAACAAACTGCTATCCTTGGATTCTAATAAGGAGGAGCCGGTTAAGAAGATATCTACTTTACGGGCACACTCGCGTCCTTCACTTATTGCCCAAACAACTAATGATTGTCCTCGACGCATATCACCAGCGGTAAATACCTTGGCTATATTGGTTTGATACTGTTGTTCTGTTGCTTTTACATTTCCTCTTTCGTCTAATTGAACGCCTAATTCATCAATGATGCCGCTTGGGTCTGCATGTAAAAAGCCCATGGCAAGTAATGCAAGTTCACATGGAATTTCTCTTTCACTTCCTAATTTCTCAATAAATTTTGAAGGACTTCCGTCTGCACTTGAACTCCACTCTAGATCTACAATTTGTAATGCTTTTAAATTTCCTTTATCATCACCAATAAAAGCTTTAGTAGCTACTCCCCAAATTCTTTCTGCCCCTTCTTCATGCGAAGTAGTTGTTTTTAATAACATAGGGTAGGTAGGCCAAGGCATATAATCTGCTCTTGCGTCAGGAGGCTTAGGTAATAATTCAAATTGAGTCACCGATTTTGCATTATGTCTATTAGAAGTTCCTACACAATCACTTCCTGTATCACCACCACCAATAACAATTACATTTTTTGAACTTGCCATTAAATCTTCTTCCTCAATTTCAATAGTGCTCACTCTTTTATTTTGCTGCTTTAAAAAATCCATGGCATAATGCACGCCTTTTAAATTTCTTCCTGGAATGGTTAAATCTCTTGGAATGGTCGAACCTCCTGCTAATACAACTGCGTGATAGTCGCGCATAATATCATTCACTCTTATATTCACACCCACATTGGCATTGCAAATAAAACGAACGCCTTCTTCTTCTAATAAACTAATACGTCTTTCTACTATATTTTTTTCCAATTTAAAATCGGGAATGCCAAAGCGTAATAAACCCCCTGGTTTTGGATCACGCTCATACACTGTTACTTCATGACCTGCATAGTTTAATTGTGCAGCAGTAGCAAGTCCTGCAGGGCCAGAACCAATAACAGCCACTTTTTTACCAGAACGAATATTAGGTTTACGCGCTGTTACAAAACCTTTTTCAAAAGCTATTTCAATAATATGTTTTTCAATTTCTTCAATGGTTACTGCTGGCTGATTAATACCTAATACGCAGGCAGTCTCGCAAGGGGCCGGGCAAATTCTTCCAGTGAACTCGGGAAAATTATTGGTAGATATTAAAATCTCATAAGCATCTTTCCATTCTTTACGGTAGACTGCATCATTGAATTCAGGAATAATATTACCTAAAGGACATCCATTGTGACAGAAGGGTACGCCGCAATTCATACAACGCGCCGACTGTTCATTTAACTTTTGCTCAGGTAGTAAGTTAATAAACTCGTTGTAATTCTTTTTGCGCTCCGTTACTGCAATTTTAGTAGGGAGTTCTCTCGTAAATTCTTTAAATCCTGTTGGCTTACCCATATTCTTTATTTACTAGCTACTAATTTTGATTTTTGTTTTTGCAATGCCTTTTTGTAATCAGAAGGGAACACTTTTACAAACTGTTTTAATTGATTGTCAAAGTCGGCTAAAATAAATTTAGCTACGGCACTTCCTGTTTTATCAAAATGGGATTGAATTAATTTTTTAAGCAAAACTTCATCTTCTTTGTCAGGGGCTTCTAATTCTACCATTTCTTTATTGCACAAAACCTCAAAATTATTTTCTACATCATAAACAAATGCAATACCACCGCTCATGCCCGCTGCAAAGTTTCTTCCTGTCTTGCCTAATATAACAGCTATACCTCCAGTCATGTATTCACAACCATGATCTCCTATTCCTTCTACCACCACGGTGGCGCCAGAATTACGCACAGCAAATCTTTCACCTGCCTTTCCTCTTATATAAGCAACACCACTAGTGGCGCCGTATAAGGCCACATTACCAATTATGATATTTTCTTCTGGAATAAAACTTGCTTTTTTATCGGGGTATACAATTAACTGCGCACCACTTAATCCTTTTCCAAAATAATCATTGGCATCCCCTTCTAATTCTAAGGTCACACCCTTGGTATTGAAGGCACCAAAACTTTGTCCTGCCGTTCCTTTAAAATTAAAATGAATGGTATCTTCTGGTAAACCTTCAGCTTTGTATACTTTTGTTATTTCATTGGATAGAATAGTGCCTGTGGTGCGATCGGTATTTTTAATAGGAAAACTTGCTTTTACTTTTTCTTTCTTTTCAATAGCAGGTTTTGCAGCTGTTAATAATTGCCAATCCAACACTTCAGACATTAAATGATCCTGTGCTTCTGTTTGGTATAAACCTACACCGACTTCAGCAGGCTCTTTATATAATACATCGCTTAAATCTAAATTCTTATACTTCCAATGATTTATATTTTCACGCATCGTTAAGGCGTCTACTTGACCTACCATTTCATTAACAGTACGGTAGCCTAATTCAGCCATAATTTCGCGCAGCTCTTGGGTAATAAATTCAAAGAAGCGCACCACATGATCGGGGTCGCCTTTAAAACGTTTACGTAATTCAGGGTCTTGCGTTGCCACACCCACTGGGCAAGTATTCATATGACATTTACGCATCATAATACATCCTTCTACTATTAAAGCAGCAGTAGCAACGCCCCATTCTTCTGCACCTAATAAAGTTGCAATGGCAATATCGCGTCCTGTTTTCATTTGGCCATCGGCTTGCACTACTACACGACTACGCAATTTATTTTTTACCAAGGTTTGATGTGTTTCGGCTAATCCTAATTCCCAAGGTAAACCTGCGTGCTTAATAGAACTTAATGGGGAAGCACCTGTACCTCCATCAAATCCTGCAATTAAAACTACATCTGCTTTTGCTTTAGTCACACCTGCGGCAATGGTACCTACACCTGCTTTAGAAACTAATTTTACATTAATTCTTGCAGCGCGGTTGGCGTTTTTTAAATCAAATATGAGTTGAGATAAATCTTCGATAGAATAAATATCATGATGTGGTGGAGGAGAAATTAATCCCACACCTGGTGTTGCATGTCTCGTTTTACCAATCCAGTCATCTACTTTATCACCAGGGAGTTGTCCGCCTTCACCTGGTTTTGCACCCTGTGCCATTTTTATTTGTAATTCATCTGCTTCCGATAAATAATAACTTGTGACACCAAATCTTGCACTAGCTACTTGTTTAATGGAGCTTCGCATAGAATCCCCATTCGGTAATTTTTGATAACGAATTTCATCTTCACCACCTTCACCTGTATTCGATTTTCCGCCCAAACGGTTCATGGCAATAGCAAGGGTAGTATGCGCTTCCCAAGAAATAGATCCAAAAGACATAGCCCCTGTTGCAAAACGTTTGTAGATAGCAGAAGCTGGTTCTACTTCGTCAATTGAAATAGAGGGGCGTGTGGGTTTGAAATCAAATAAGCCTCTTAGGGTGCAAGCTTTCTGCGTTTGATCATTGACTAGCTTTGAATATTTTTTAAAGCTAGGGTAATCATTCATTTTAGTAGAGTGCTGTAATAAATGAATAGTTTGTGGATTGAATAAATGAAATTCACCACGACGCTTCCATTGATAAACCCCGCCTTCAGTAAGCCTGTCCACTGGAGAAGATTTTTTAGCAAAGGCTAATTCATGCTTGGCTAAAATTTCTTTTGCTATTTCATCTAAGCCCATTCCATCTATACGAGAAGTAGCGCCTGTAAAATGACGATTCACTACTTCTTTATTAATACCAATAATTTCAAATATTTGTGCCCCTTGATAAGATTGTAAAGTAGAGATACCCATTTTAGAGAATACTTTATACAATCCTTCATTCACCGCTTTAATATAATTCTTCTTTAATTTTTCTGAGTCGTAATCCGATTTAATTTTATCGTGCAATTTCATATCACGAATAGTAGAGAGTGCCATATAAGGGTTAATAGCCGTGGCTCCAAAGCCAATCAAACAAGCATAATGATGTACTTCCCAAACATCACCTGCTTCTACAATTATACCTACTTTACCTCTTAATCCTTTTCTAATTAAGTGATGATGTACACTCGCGCAAGCGAGTAGTGTTGGAATGGCAGCGTGTTCAGAATCGATAGAGCGGTCTGTTAAAACAATAACTTCAAATCCATCTTCTACGGCGTCTACTGCATAACGGCATAAACGATCTAATCCTTTTTTCAAAGAACCTTCTTTGCCATCTGCTCTAAAATAACATTGTAATGTTTTAGCTTGGAACACTCCTGTATCAATACTTCTAATTTTCTCTAATTCGTGGTTGTTTAAGATTGGATGTTTTAATGCAACACAGTGACTAGCCATGGGGTCCTCTGTTAATAAATTTCCTTGGCTTCCCACAAAAGTGGCAAGTGACATGACCATTCTTTCACGAATAGGGTCAATGGGCGGATTGGTTACTTGTGCAAATAATTGCTTGAAGTAACTAGTAATATGTTGAGGTTGGTCGCTGAGTACTGCTAAAGGGGTATCGGTACCCATTGAACCAATAGGTTCTTTGCCATCGGTGGCCATGGGTGTAATAATATTCTCTAAATCTTCTTTCGTATAACCAAATGCTTTTTGGTATTTAAAAATTTGATCGTGTTCTAAATGGGTGAATTGAATTCTTGGTTCAGGTAATTCTTCTAAACGAATTTTATATTTATTCAACCAATCTGCGTAAGGTTGTTGCGCGCAAATATTTTGTTTTAAATCGGTATCGCTAATAATTTTACCTGCTTCCATATCTACTACAAACATTTTACCAGGCTGTAAACGACCTTTTTCAATAATAGTAGAAGGGTCAATAGGTAAAACTCCTGTTTCTGATGCCATGATTACGCGGTCGTCATTGGTGACGCAGTAGCGTGAAGGTCTTAAACCATTTCTATCTAAAGTGGCACCAATTATTTTGCCATTAGTAAAGGAGATAGAAGCAGGACCATCCCAAGGTTCCATAAAGGCTGCATGAAATTCGTAGAAAGCTTTTTTCACAGGATCCATTAATTCATTACCATCCCAAGCTTCTGGAATAAGCATCATCATGACATGGGGTAAAGAGCGGCCTGATAAAGTTAGAAGCTCAATCATATTGTCTAAACAAGCAGAGTCTGATTGACCAGCAGTGACCACTGGTAAAATCATTTCTAATTCTTCCTTTGAAAAATAAGGAGAGAAAAAGCTAGACTCATTGGATCTTAACCAATTTAAGTTTCCTTGTAAGGTGTTAATTTCTCCGTTATGTGCGATGTATCTGAAGGGTTGTGCTAATTTCCAAGAAGGAAAAGTATTGGTTGCAAAACGTGAGTGCACTAATCCAAAAGCAGAGACTACACGCTTGTCGCTTAAATCGGGAAAGTATTCTCTTACTTGATGACTTGTTAATTGGCCCTTATATACAATGACTCTTTGTGATAAAGAGGCCATATAAAAACCAATGGCTTCTTTTTTGATAGAATTATTAATAGTATGAGAAGCGTAATTTTTTAAAACAAAAAGTTTTCTTTCAAAATCTTCTGGATCGCTGATATGATCGGGCTTTTTTAAAAACACTTGTTCCATGGTAGGCTCTACCGATAAAGCAGAAGGTCCAATGTTAACTCTATTAACGGGTACTTTTCTATAACCAATAATTTCAATGCCTAATTTTTCTGCAGCCCTTGCAAAAATTTCTTTACACTCAGTAACTATTGATTTATCTGAAGGGAAAAATATAAATCCAACGCCATATTCATTTAAGTCGGGTAGGTGAATGCCTTGTTGTAATAATTCATCAAAGAAAAATTCATGTGGAATTTGAATCATGATTCCTGCACCATCTCCTGTATTAATTTCACAACCGCAGGCACCACGGTGTTCCATGTTTTCTAAAATAGTTAGACCATCAATTACATGCTGATGTGATTTTACACCTTTGATATTAGCAACAAATCCAATACCACAAGCGTCGTGTTCATAAGCAGGATCGTACAATCCTAATTGTTCTTTTTTCGTCATTTACAACCAGTTATTTATAGGGAAGCCCTGTTAGGTTAGCGGTTCGTTGAAAATTACGAAAAAACAAGGATTTTTTATGGCAGAATCATAATAAATTTATCAACCATTTAATACTGTTTAAAGAATTAAACTAATTTATTGAAATTTATAAAATAACGAACGTTAGCAATTATTTTATAAATGAATTAAGAAGTGAAATCAAAAACCAAATCAATTGATAAAATCGAATATAGATTAAATATGATCGACTCTTAATGGAGCTGCATCTGCTGGGGATTCTATCTTGGTTCCCTTGGGGAAAATACCAAACAATGAACTACCCGAACCACTCATGCTTGCATAGATAGCGCCTTGACTGTATAAATTATTCTTGAATGCTTCTAATGAGGGATGTGCTTTGAAAACAGGGGCTTCAAAATCATTGATTAATTCAGATTTCCAAGTATTCATGGGTTGCTTAATAATAGTAGCAATAGATTTTTCTTTTACACAAGGGCTTAATTGTTGAAATGCCCAAGACGTAGCAATATGAATACCTGGGTGAACGAGTGCAATGGTATAACTGCTTAAGTCAATTGAAGTGGGCTCTAGTATTTCTCCTCTTCCAGTGGCATGACAGGCTTCATTGAAAATAAAAAAAGGACAATCACTTCCAAGTCGAGCAGCGTACTCAATTAATTGTTTTTGAGTTAAGTTCAATTCAAATAACTGATTCAATAATATAAGTACAGTCGTTCCATCACCAGAGCCGCCTCCTAAACCCGCACCCATGGGAATATTTTTATGTAAATGTATTTTTACATCACCCATTTCAGGAAAATCGGCTTTCAATAAATGGTAGGCTTTAACGCATAAATTATTTGAAACGTCACCTGGAATAGAAATACCTGTATGAGAAAATGCAAATAATTTTGCTGGAACGACTTCTACAATATCCTGCAAGCCCACTGGATAAAAAACAGTTTCTAATGCATGAAAACCATCTGCTCTTTTTGCTAAGATAGATAAGCCTAAATTAATTTTGCAAGGAGAAAATTGAATCATTAGCTATGATTTCTTTTGCGCAGTTTTCTTATTGATTTCATCACGAATATCAATAGCGCGGATATAGTCTTCTTGTTCTAAAACTTCTTGTAATAATTTATTTAATTCAACTAAGGACATGCTTGTTAAATCATTGGCCACTGGTTCAGCAGTAATAGTAGCGGGTGGGCTATTTTTCTCTGCATTTTCATTTTCCAGCCCTGCTTGTTCTAGTATATTAGAGTATACATAAATAGGGCAACCGAAACGAACGGCTAGGGCGAGTGCATCACTGGTTCTGCTATCAATTTCAATAGTATCATTGGCAGTAAAGCAAACTAATTTAGAATAAAAAATACCTTCTTGTAAATCACATATATATACTTCCTGCAATTGAATATCAAAAGCAGTCATAAAATTTTTCATTAAGTCGTGCGTGAGTGGGCGAGAAGGGTGCATATTCTCAAGTGCCACAGCAATGGCCTGGGCTTCAAAGCCTCCAATGACAATGGGTAATCGGCGCAGCCCGTTCACCTCTCCTAAAATAACTGCATAGGAGTTAGATTGGGTGATGCTATGTGATAAAGCCACTATTTCAAGTTCAATTTTCTGCATAGGTTTACTTTGCTCCCCCAAAGTTAAATAATTATGCTATGCGGTTGACTTCATTTTTAAAATAGCTGAAGTGAGGGCTGGTACCACTTCAAAGGCGTCTCCAACAACTCCATAATCGGCCGCTTTAAAGAAAGGGGCTTCTGGGTCTTTATTAATAACTACAATGGTCTTACTTCTATTTACGCCTGCCAAATGTTGAATAGCGCCTGAAATACCAATGGCTATATATAAGTTAGGGGCAATTTGAATACCCGTTTGACCCACATGTTCGTGGTGGGGTCTCCAATCTGTATCAGATACAGGGCGGCTACAAGCAGTAGCAGCTCCCAGAGATTTAGCTAGGTCTAATAAAATACCCCAATTTTCTGGGCCTTTTAAACCACGGCCACCACTTACCACTAAACTAGCTTCTGTTAATGGAATTTCTCCTTCCACTTTTTCTAGTTTAGTTATTTTAATTGAAGCGGCAGGTATTGGAATATTTAATTCTTCTACAGTGGCGCTAGTGTCATAAGCCACTACTCCAAAACTATTTTGATTAATAGCAATGACTTTAATAGGCGTTTCAATTTGAATAGAGGCAAAGGCTTTACCAGAAAAAACTGTTTTAGTAACTACAAAACCATTTTCAGTATTAGGTAAACTGGAGGCGCCGGTTACTAGTCCCGCTTCCAATTTTACAGAAACTGCAGGCGCAATGGCCTTACCATTTATATTATTTGCAAAAACAACTACAGTGGCGTTCACATTTTTAGCAGCATTGGCAATTAAAGTAGAATGTAATTTTACATCTAAACTATTCAAAGTTTCATTTTTAAGATGATACACTTTTTGCGCACCACTTTTTCCAAGCTCTGCTAAATTATCTTGCACCGTGCCTAAAACCAAGGCAGCAATATCACAGCCTAATTGTTTTGCAAGGGCTGCGCCATAAGACATGGCTTCTAAGGAAGACTTTTTAATTTGTTGATCGGCTTGATCTATATATACTAGTACCATAAAATATTTTTTAATGCTTTAAATAACTTTTGCTTCTTCTTTTAAGAGTCGAACTAATTCATCCATATTCGCAGGGTCTACTAATTTCACGCCCGACTTTGCTACTGGAATATCAAATTTTTTGATACTTGTAGTGGCGCTAGCTTCAATAGGCTCCAGCACTTTCAATGGTTTACTGCGGGCTGCCATAATACCTCTCATATTTGGAATTCTTTGTTCGGCCATTCCTTTTTGACAACTTATCACAACAGGTAAATTTACTTCGCAGGTTTCTTCTCCGCCTTCAATTTCTCTTCTCACAGTTGCTGTATTTCCATTTAAATCCAATTGGTTGGCTAGGGAAACAAAAGGCAAATCTAAAATTGCCGATAACATCGATCCAATGGAAGCGCTATTGTAATCAATGGTTTCTTTACCGGTAAAAATAATATCATAACTACCTTCTTTCGCAATAGTAGCAATTTGTTTGGCTACATAAAAAGAATCGTTGCTATTACTATTTATTCTAATGGCTTCATCTCCGCCTAATGCCAATGCTTTTCTGATAATAGGTTCTGCATCTGCAGTGCCCACTGTTACTAAATGAATAATAGCGCTTGGGTCTTTCTCTTTTAATTCAATGGCTTTTACTAAGGCATACCATTCGTCAAAAGGGTTGATAATCCACTGCACTCCATTTTCATCGAACTTTGTATTACCTTCGGTGAAGGCAATTTTAGCAGTCGTGTCGGGTGTTTTACTAATACAAACTAAGATTTTCATGATCGCTAATTTTGATAAATTGTTAGTTGTTTATGCAACTAATGCAAATATAAGCCAAGATGCAACGAATCGAAAGAATTATTGAGTTTTTAAATCAACAGCCTAAGGATAACTTTTTAAGACATGCCTTGGCCATGGAATATATTAAATTAGGGGAGGACTCCAAGGCCCATGATTTACTGCTAGCCGTACTTACAGATTCCCCCGATTATATTGGATCCTACTATCATTTTGCTAAATGCCTAGAGCGAATGGGCCAGCAAGAAAAGGCGATTGAGTGGTATGAAAAAGGAATGGCGGCGGCTAAATTAGCCAAGGACAATCATGCGTATAATGAGTTGCAGGGCGCCTATGAAGACTTAATATATTAAAATATTATATTATAATTGTCTACTATAATAATTATCCTTTTCGATAATTGCTTTTACTACAATAATGCCTTCTTAGCATCATTCTATTATAATCCTATAATAATCTTTGGGAAATCTTATCATCAATGAGTTGAAAAAAGTCTTCGGGCTTAAATGTTCTCCAAGCTGGTATTTCCATTAGTTCAATGTAGCGGTTTAATTTTCTCAATAAAAAATCGTGTTGGGAAACTTGGTGAAAATTAATTAAAACGGCCCAGCCATTCTCGTCTGCTACTTCATCGTATAATTCTTCATAATAATCTTTGTCGCCACTATGAAAATTAAAAACGCTTTCGGCAATCATAATAAATTTATAAATACCTTCTTCCATTAATTTATCTAAGACTTCTCTTTTTAATTCCATAATATCGTTCTCAATGGCATCGTTCCACTCGCCAATCATTTCAATGATGGCAAATTTTGCATCATAGTCTGCAAAAAGAATTTTCAGGTATAAAGTTTTGCTGCCGAACTCATCCCACTGTGGATGTATATAATAATTATACACGGCTTGAGAAAATTCAAACTCACTGTAAGTACGCCCAAAAAAAATAGATCTTGGATCTTCTTCTGCCATGTATAAATGGCGCCAATGATAATGAGGTTCTATATCATGCATATACTTAGCCAGCTAAAATTAAAAAGCTATTTATTTTTTTGATGATAGGTGATAAGCCCTTGCATCGGAGATTTAATAATACTACCTAATTCAATTTCGTAGCTTAAGGCTAGTTGCTTAATAATATCCTTAAAGCCAAAGGCCACACTGCCTACAAAATGAATAGGGTATAACCAGGCTTCATTCATTTTATTAATATGGGCGTAGAAAAAATCGTTCAAGCCGTCTTCAATAATATTTTCAATCATGTAATGTCCTCTGTTCTCTACTAAGAATTCGGTGAACTTGGCAAGGTATCTGTTAGGGGTCGCTTCTTTGTATACATTGTTTAATATCTCATCCTTAGAAGTAGCAAATTTCTTTTCAAACCTGGACATCAAATCTTCGTCATAGGTTTTATACAAATAATATTGAATTACTTTTTTTCCTAAATAAGCGCCACTGCCTTCATCTCCTAATACATAACCAAGGCCAGGACTATTTTTCGTAATTTTTTTACCATTATAAAAACCTGTATTGGAACCAGTGCCTAAAATGCAGGCAACCCCTTTTTTATTTTGACAAGTAGCCCTTGCAGCAGCTACTAAATCGGTTTGTATATCAAATGAAGCTTTAGTAAAAACAGCTTTCAATGCTTTTTTTAATTGTGTAACATTTTGAGGATTGCTTAAGCCCGTACCATAAAAATAAACTGCATTAACGCTGTCTAATTTAATTTTATTTTTAAAAGTTTTTTCTACTAGTGCTTGAATTTGAGCAGTGCTTAGAAAATAGGGGCTAATGCCCACAGTAGCAAAGGTTGTTTTCTTATTCGAACTCACCATCGTCCACTGGCATTTGGTAGCGCCGCTATCTGCAATAATATAATTCTTAGCCATAGGTAATAATCTTGTGTGTGAAAATAGCCTTTTTAGTGTAATTTTAGCCCGAATAAAACTAGCATGCAAGAAAATAATAAATCAAATTGGTCCACCCCGCTTTTTTATGCCTTTTTGGTAATAATGGGTGTGGTAATAGGGGTGTTTTTTAAAGGAAGTTTACCCTTAAATATTTTTAGTTCAACAACGAAAGATCCTATGCAAGAAATCTTGCAGTTAATTCAATCTAAGTATGTCGACAAATTAGATACGGATAGTGCTAGTAATCGTTTGGCTAATTATTATTTAGCGCAGTTAGACCCGCACTCTGTGTATATACCTCCTTCAGATTTAGTTGAAGTGAATGAACAATTGCAACCCAATTTTAAAGGTATTGGTATTGAATTTATGCAGTTCAGAGATAGCATCTTTGTTTCTTATGTTATAAAAGAGGGGCCTGCTGCTAAAGCTGGAATGCAAATTGGAGATATTTTGTTAAAAGCAGATGATAGCATTCAATTATCGGGCAAAAAATGGGAATCAGATGATATTAGAAAAAAAATCAAAGGTCCTTCTAATACCAAGGTTAAATTATTAATAGCTAGAGAGGGAAAACAAATTTCCATAACCATTCCAAGAGACAATGTACCTGTTTCTTCAGTAGATGCATTTTATTTAATCAACCCCACAATGGGCTATATTAGAATTGACAAATTTGCAGATAGAACCTATGAGTCCTTCATGCAGGCCTTAGATACTTTGGTGCAAAAAGGCATTAAATCTTTGGTGATTGATTTAAGAGGTAATGGAGGTGGACTACTTTCAGAAGCAGTGGCCATTGCGGATGAATTATTGAGTGGTAATAAATTAATTGTATATACAGAAGGAGCCAATTCTCCTAGGGTAGATTATTTTAGTAAAAGAGAAGGCCTTTTTGAAGAAGGCCCCTTAACAATTTTAATGGATGAAACTTCTGCATCGGCCAGCGAAGTATTGGCAGGTGCTTTACAAGATTGGGACCGTGCCACTATTGTGGGTCAGCGTTCTTATGGAAAAGGTCTTGTGCAACAACAATATAATTTATCCAATGGTGGGGCGCTTCGTTTAACCACTGCAAAATATTTTACGCCACTAGGCAGAAATATTCAACGCCCTTATGAAAAAGGAAAGCAGGCTTATGAAGATGATTTTATATCAAGAATGCATGAGGATGCGATGGGTATGCAAGATTCAAGTTATAAAGGAGAAAAGTACAAGACCCCTAAAGGGCATATAGTATATGGTGGGGGAGGAATTTATCCGGATAAATGGGTAAGTGAAAAAAATGTATTCATAGATACAAGCTTTACTATATTATGGAAACAAAGTTTATTGAATGATTTTGTGTTTCAGTGGTACTTGAAAAATAAAGCTGCTATGAATGCTACAGCAACTCCATCTGATTTTTTAAAGCAATATCAAAATTATGATTATTGGACTGCGCTGAACGGTTTTGCCAATAACGAAGAAAAGCAAAGCTTAAAAGCCATTGAAAAAAACAAGGCCCTTATTCAAAGACAAATATTAGCCTTGGTAGCCCGTATTAAGTGGTATAAGCAAGGTTATTATGAAGTGCAGAATAGCTTGGATCCGCTATTTGCTACCATGCTTCCTTAATAGTATTATTTTTTTTAATTTGTGTAATTTCTGTTCTAGAAATTAGGGATACAGCCTTTTTATATTCGCTTATTCACATTATAATTATAAATATGTATTTATAATTATAAAATAATATCAAAAAATATATAATTTAGCATATTATACAATATATATAATTAAATATAATATATTAAATAAACCCCCCTAAAATCATGACATCAAAGATCCTCTTACCCGTTTTTCTACTTCTTAGCCATATTTCTAAGGCTCAAACAGATACTAGTGCCAAGGCAGCGGAGGCAAGCAGTAGTTATACTATTTATTTTGATGGGTATTTTAAGAGTGATTTTTCAAAACAGTCTACCAACAATAAAACAAGCTTCACTAATTCTAATCAATCATTACAATTAGGTATGGCTTCTATTAAGCTAGATCATAACAAAGGAAATTTTGCAGGTACGCTCGATTTAGGTTTAGGTAAAAGAGCTCAAGAATTTTCTTATAATGATAATGGAGTAGCGCAAGCTATTAAACAAGCCTATATAAGTTATGCTCCAATGAATGGACTAAAAATTACAGTTGGTAAATGGGCGACACATATTGGCTATGAATTATTAGATGCATATTCAAATAGAAACTATAGTATGAGTTATGCATTTTCTTATGGCCCCTTTTTTCATACAGGTATTAGAGCAGATATTGCTTTAGGTGGTAAATCGGCCATGATGATAGGATTTGTGCAACCTACCGACTTTGTGAGTTCATCTTCACCCGATAAAATGCTTATTGCTCAGTTCAGTACTAGCTCCAAGGACGATCAATTAAAAGCTTTTTTGAATTATCAAGGGGGGAAAGACAAGTCACAAGTTGATTTAGTATTGAATGGAGTACTTAGTAGCCAACTGGGTATTAATTATGATGGCACTATTGCTAATATTAGTGGAAGCAATTGGACAAGCAATGCAGTATATGTAAACTATGACCCTTCTTCTAAATTTGGTTTCACTTTAAGATCAGAATATTTTAATGATACTAAAAACGCTGTGGGCGTGGGTACTTCTATTTTTCAAAATACCTTATCTGCGAATATTCATTTCTCTAAGCTAACTCTTATTCCAGAAATAAGATTTGATAACGCGAAAGACAAAATTTTCTTTAATAGCAACAATAATTTAAATCAGTATGCAAGCAATTTCTTAATAGCTGCTGTGTATAAATTTTAATAGTTCAGGTTTATTGGTTTTAAGCAAGCAATCGTTAATCGGGCCCCATTTCTATGGGGCCCTCTTTTTTGATATCCAGTTCAGTGCTTATTTAAATAAAAGCGGGGGTTATTAATGTGAAAAGCATTAAATTCATTAATGAAATAAGCGTTTCGTCCATACTTAAATTAAAAATTATGAAAATAAAGTCTTTGTTTTTTCTAAGCCTAGTTAGTTTGTTTTGTATAACAATTAACTTGGAGGCACAAACAGGTAAAACTGGTGCAGTGAGAGTAGTGGTGGCAGGAATAACGCATGGCCATGTATCTTGGATTTTAAATAAAGCCAAAACCGATGTCATTGAAATTGTAGGTATTTACGAACCCAATAAAGCCATAGCTGAAAAAAATGCACTAAAATTTAATTTAAGTAAAGATTTATTTTATAGCAACTTAGAAACAGCCCTTGATAAAACAAAACCAGAAGCGGTTGTCGCATTCGGTTCTATTCATGAACATTTAATGGTAGCCCAAGCAGCTGCGCCAAGAGGCATACATATTATGGTGGAAAAACCACTTGCTTCTAATTTAAAAGAAGCCTTGGCTATGGAAGCAATAGCGAAAAAGAATAATGTAATGCTACTTACCAATTACGAGACTTCATGGTATCCTTCTACTTTTGAAACCTTCAGACTTATCAAAGAAGAAAGCTATGTGGGACAAATAAGAAAAGTTGTTTTTCATCATGGACATCAAGGCCCTAAAGAAATTGGGGTGAGTCCAGAGTTTTTTAATTGGTTAACTGATCCTATTGAAAATGGGGGAGGTTCTATTGTAGACTTCGGATGTTATGGTGCTAATTTAATGACTTATTTAATGCAGGGGGAAATGCCTATTTCAGTTACAGCAGTGATGAATCAGTTCAAGCCATCTATTTATCCTAAGGTTGACGACAACGCTACTATAATAGTGAACTATGCTAAAACACAGGCCATCATTCAGCCTTCATGGGCATGGACTTTTGCAAGAAAGGATATGGAAGTCTATGGCGACTCTGCTTATATTATTGCAGTGAATGCGCAAAAAATGAGATTGAGAAATAAAGAAGCCGCGCCTGAAACAGAAAAAACAGTTACTGAAAAAGATATACATGTATTCACCGACCCCTTCTCTTATTTACATGCGGTACTTAGAGGGAAGGAGAAAATAGAACCTTATGGTTTATATTCTACAGAGAATAATGTGATGGTGAATCGCATATTAGAAGCCGCTATACAATCGGCAAAAACCGGTAAGACTATTTATATGAAATAAAACCAGCGTAGTTCATAATAAATTACCAACTCGCAAAATAAACTACAAAAAAAAGGTCCCGAATATTCGAGACCTTTTTTTATTTTAATCTTTCCAGCGCCATTCGCCTGCAATTTCTAATGGCTCTTTTAAATTATTTTTAATTAAGAATGCTTTTGTTTCAGCATCTGTAAAATGTTTTGATTTTATTTCTGCTGCATCTGCAACACCATATAATAACATCGATCCAAAACGCACTGTGTTTTTCATGCCTTGTTCTTCCACTAAACTAAATACATCACAATCGGCATGGTAACAAGGTCCTGCATTTTTTGGAAGCCCGCCGCCAGCGCCGCCGCCAGTAGGAACGCCTTGTAACATAAAGGGTTGGTGATCGCTATGCAGTCCCGCACCTGCTCTAAATAAATTAGTGAAGGAATTGTCAATGGATTTTGCAATAGCGCCAATGCCTGTAAATAATTCTTTGCTATCTTCTGCACTAGTGGAATAACCTTTGATATCATTACTCATATCATAATTTAGCATGTATCTAATTTGATCAATGGTTTTATTTTTAATCGCATCATCTACATAGGCTCTTGATCCTAATAAACCTTCTTCTTCTCCCATAAACATTACAAAGTCAATAGTACGTGCAGGAGCTAGGTTTAATTTTTTAAATGTTCTAGCCATATCTAAAACAGAAAAAGAACCAATGCCATTGTCAATAGCGCCAGTTGCTAAATCCCAACTATCTAAGTGGCCGCCAATGACAATTTTTTCATTCGGCAATGTTTTGCCTTTTAAAGTAGCTACTACATTGCGCGCTTTAATCATTCCAGAAAAGTTGGTCATTTTAATATGACTATATAATTTACCTGTTGCTAATTGTTCTTTTAAAAGTAGGCCATCTTCTTTACCTACACAAACAGCTGGAATAGGAATGAGTTTTCCGGTAACAGAAGCAGTACCTGTAAGAAGCACTCCATTAGGAGGTGTATTAATAACTATAATTCCCTTTGCACCATATTTAGTAGCAATAGCTGTTTTTTCCGAACGGTGTAAACCTGGAGTGCCTGCTTTTGAACCAGGCAAAACACCTAAGTACACTAAAGCAATTTTATCCTTTACTTTATTGGGGTTGGCTGCATAATCTTCTTCTACACCATTGCCCATGTCTACTACTTCAAGGGCAAGATCTACTTTCACGGGAGAATGCGCTAAAGAAACCGATTTAATGGTTTTCAAATTATTCATATCACCCCCAATAGTTACCTCTAATGTTCCACGGCTCCAGCTTTCTACTTCAAAAGGTTGAAAACGTAAATTAGTAAAGCCATAAGACTTTAATAAGTCAAAAGCAAATTGCTCAGCTTTCTTACCATTCTCAGAACCAGTCAGACGGTGGCCAATAGTTTCTGAGGAAATTTTAAGTGAGTTATAAGCATTTGAATTTTCTTGCACTTCTTTATTAATGCTTGCAAAAATGCTATTCCAAGCGGGTTTGGTCTGCGCCATTAGAGATAGGCTAGAAGCCGATACAAGAAAGGCAAAAAATAGGCTAATTTTTTTCATATTTTTTATAGGATGAATGGTTTGAAAATTTGATTAGAATGCTAATTTATTCAAATTAGACCATATTCTAGTAATCTTTTTAACAACGGCAAAGCTAAATATTGTAATTTTAGGTAGACAAAATTGTCAATCCTTAGACGCTATTTCAGCGCCTAATTAAATTTAATTGTATGTTATTTATTTTAATTGGAGTTGCACTATTTTTTGCAGCGGGCGCTCTTGAAAATTTTAATTTACCTGCTTATCTTGGTAAGGGTAGTATTCGTACCATTGGTATAGTAGTTATTGCTATTGGTGTATTAACTTCTTGTATTAAGCAAATTGATGCTGGAGAAATTGGAGTACAGTCCTTATTTGGAAAAGTACAAGATGAAGTTATTACCAGCGGTTTAAACTTTGTGAATCCTTTGATGTCTGTTAATACCATAGATGTAAGAACGCAAAATTATACCATGAGCGGAGTGCATACTGAAGGTGAAATGGCGGGAGATGATGCCATTCGCGTTTTAACAGCCGATGGTTTAGAAGTAGTCATTGACTTAACTGTATTATATAGAGTGCAATCTTCTGAAGCACCCAAAATTGTAAGAGAGATAGGCTATGATTTTAAAAATGTAATTGTTCGCCCTATTACTAGAACTAAAATTAGAGACAATGCGGTTTATTATACAGCCGTTGATTTATATTCTTTAAAAAGAGATGAGTTTCAAAGCAGAATTTTTAAAACCATTGAAGAAAATTTAAAAATTCGTGGTTTGGTACTTGAGCAATTATTAGTGCGTAATATTGTTTTACCTGCTACGGTGAAAGCGTCTATTGAAGATAAAATTAAGGCCGAGCAAGATGCACAAAAAATGCAGTTCGTCTTGCAAAAAGAAAAACAAGAGGCAGAGCGTAAAAGAGTGGAGGCCCAAGGTATTGCCGATTATCAAAAAATTATTAGTTCAGGCTTAGGCGATAAGCAATTACAGTATGAGCAAATACAAATAATGAAGGGCTTAATTACTTCACCCAATGCTAAAGTAATTATTATGGGTGGTGGAAAAACGCCTGTCATTTTAGATGCGAAGAATAATTAAACATAGTTTCTTAGAAGAGTTAACTCTATTAAATATTTATACATGAAGAATAAAATTATTTTTTTATCGCTTTTCTTAATGGGAGCGGTAGTGAATTCATTTTCTCAGCAAATCATTAAAAAAGATGCCGAGATAGACGCAATGGTGAAAGAAATAAGTGTAGATAGCTTAGCGCAGAATTTAAATAAGCTTGTTTCTTTTGGTACAAGAGCAACACTGAGTAATCAAAGTAGTTCAACTAAAGGTATTGGTGCTGCAAGAGCTTGGATATTAAGTAGGTTTAATGAGTATGCAAAGTCAAGTAATGGAAGGTTGTCTGCTTTTATAGACACCATAACCTATAACGCCGATAAAAGAAGGGTGAATAGACCTATTATTTTAGGCAATGTAGTGGCTACTTTAAAAGGCACCGACCCTAATGATAAAAGAATATTTATTATTAGTGGACATTTAGATAGCAGACGTTCCAATGATATGGACAGCGTGGGCGATTCACCAGGTGCGAATGACGATGGAAGCGGAACAGTGGCTGTAATGGAATGCGCAAGAGTAATGAGTAAACATAGTTTTCCTGCTACCATTATTTTTGTAACAGTGAGTGGGGAAGAGCAAGGTTTATTGGGTGCTTATTTTATGGCTAATAAAGCCAAAAAAGAAAATTGGAAAATTGAAGCAGTATTGAATAATGATATAATGGGCTCTAATAATAGTAATGAGACTAATATTGTTGACAATACCCGAATTCGTATTTTTAGTGAAGGCTTATCGGTAACTGATACTGGAAGAGTAGCTATGCAAATTCGTAATCTTGGGTTAGAAAATGATGGTAGGTCAAGACAATTGGCTCGCTATGTGAAAGAAGTAGGAGAGCGTTATGTAGAGAACTTAGAAGTAATGATGATTTATCGTAATGACCGTTTTTTAAGAGGAGGTGATCATACTGCTTTTGTAGAAAATGGTTTTGCTGCAGTAAGAATTACAGAGATGAATGAAAACTATACGCGTCAACATCAAGATATAAGAGTAGAGAATGGAATAAATTATGGAGATGTGATAGAGCATATCGATTTTGAATACCTCAGAAAGAATACCAGCATGAATTTAGCCAACCTGGCCAATTTAGCCAAGGCGCCTGCTGTTCCGGATGAAGTTAAAATAGATGTTAAAAAATTAACCAATTCAACTTACTTACATTGGAAGGCGCCTAAAACCGGATCGGTAAAAGGGTACTATATATTATTAAGAGAAACTACTAGCCCGGTATGGCAAAAGAAAGTATACACAGAAAGTTTAGAGATGAGACTTCCTTATAGCAAGGATAATTATTTCTTTGCAGTACAAGCTGTGAATGAAACGGGCAACGAAAGTTTACCTGTGATACCGGCAGTAGGAAGGTAACAGTAAGTTCTAAACTATACTTAGCGCATTAAGCTCTGTTGTTATCGGCTTTCCAATTTTTGATCAATTCTTTGATTTGTTTATTGGTAAGGTTTTCTGCAATAGCTTTTGCTGTTAAGGCTACGAATTCATCATCGCTCGCAAAACGTAAAGCTATAATTTGGCCCATGCGTAATTCTTTTGGAAATACTTTTCCAGTGGCTAAATGATATCTGAAATTTTCTTCAGCACGAATAGCTCTGTCCTGTGCTTTTAAAGCAAAGCCACGTGCATACCATGCTAATAAAAATACAATAACAGAAAGTAGACATAAGCAAGCACCTAAATACTTGTTTTCCGCTGAGCTTTGAATAAAATAGTTCACAGAGGCTATTAGAAAAATTAGAATAGCAGGTAGTGTTAGATAGTGGAATCCTGGAACCATTTTAGCATGGTTTTTGAAATTTTGCTCTTCCATAGTTGGTTGTTTTGCTAAAAATAGACAATGTTTGAAACA
>ENA-UOYL01000010-UOYL01000010.1-marine-metagenome-genome-assembly--contig:-NODE-10-length-117892-cov-5.143683_pt1 | contig 117892 bp, 103 predicted proteins | sample MGYA00238173_ERZ767189 | MGnify/ENA primary metagenome ERZ767189 (study PRJEB28943, sample SAMN06267163) | marine metagenome | isolation source: Columbia River Estuary | place: USA:Columbia River... | reverse complement strand
CTTCATTAACGATATCATCTTGACAATGATGATTTGCTTTCAAAAAAAGCCGAAACATCGAGCTTTTGGGTAAGCACCCCTCGCAACCGCGCCATGCTTCAAATTAAAGCTAGTGACATGTCAGCCCAAAAAGATAATAGGGCGGGCCCCCACTTTAGTGAGCTTTGAAGTCCTGATGTTTGCAGTGGCGGAAATAAGTTTTACCAGTGTCGACTTTACGTTTTCACGCCATCGGCCAGCGGTTCCGAGCATCATATGATGTTCCGAAGGAACTTGCCGAGAGATTTTTTTCAGATGACAACACAAGAGTTGTTAGTGCTCACAAGCACAGGTATTTGAGAATACGATGACCATAAAAAAAGACACCAGATTCTCTTTCATGTCCGTATTTTCACCAAACATAAGTCGGTGGCAACTCAACTCTGTTGTGTTTTGAAGCAAACACCATTAAAAGAAGCCACGAATATTTGCCCCAAAATGACCACTTCGATGCCTGTGCCATATGTGCCACGTCTTGACTGTTCTACTGAAGCTGAACCGTGAGTGAAATTCCAGGCATATGGTTCAAACGTCACGTTTATATGGTTCGTAAATATTATCTATGTTTAGTGCTGTTTAAAGAATGTGAGCTCGAGTGAGAATGTGGAAAGTTTGCAGGGTCCTGACAAATTCTCTTATCTTTTCCTCCATTCTTTTTCACCATCTGTAGTTAGAAAATCAGTCCAACGAGAAAGCATATTACCCCATAAATGTTTTACAATCATCGCAATACTATTACACTCACTGTTTATCTGATTAAAAAGTTGCTCGTCAGTTAGTTGTGAAAAGGTCTTTTCACCCAATAGTTTATAATATTGAAACTCCTTCTTGGCACTCTCTAAAAATGGAAGATTACTCATCTAAAAGTTTGTTTTAGTAATTCAATTTAAATAAAATTTTGGAAAGATGCAACACACCTAACTCACTGACGGACAATAAAAAAGGCGACATTTCTGTCGCCTTGTGCACTTTAGCTCCCCCTGTTGGACTTGAACCAACGACCCTCTGATTAACAGTCAGATGCTCTAACCAACTGAGCTAAGGAGGAGTGTCTGTTCGACGTACCGCTTCTGGAGCGAGGCTCCAATTGCGGGGAGCAAAAATAAGGATTTTCGGCAAGTTGAAAACACAAAAAGGGTCACTTTGATTCCTCTTTTCGAATTCCTAAAAACAGCCCTTCTGGCTTGACTTCTATAGGGTATATCCGCATGTCATACCCTTGACCGGTGCAGTTTCGGCCATTGGACAAGCAGAACTTATAATGATGAAGTGGGCAAACAACATTCCCCTTACTGTCAATGTATCCATCTTTTAGGGGGGCGCCGGCATGAGGACAAAGGGCTTGAAATGCCATCCATTTCTCTTGCCACTTTGTAATACATATTTTCTTGTTGGCTATGTTGACTTCCACCATCTCAATTCCATTAATTAAAATGGATTCGGGATCGGAGCTAATAAAGTGCCATTCAAATTCCCTCGGTATAAGATTCATGAGAATGGTAGCCGGTTTTGTAGGGGTAGCGTTTAATATATAATGTGCGAACCTGTTGAAGTAAGTTGGAGCGCAGTCCGTCAATCTCTCTTTTTTGAGTTGCAGAAACAAATACGCATGTTGCACCTGTTTCGTTTTCCCATCTTTTTTTAAGATCTTTTAAAATGGTTTGTTTGACATCTATTTCCAGCCACTGATCAAAGGTGCGTTCTTCATACAAATCCATTTTATTGAAAACAGTAATGACCGGTTTATCTGCGCAACCTAATTCAGCAAGAGTGGTATTGACCACTTTCATTTGATCTTCATAATTAGGATGTGAGATATCAACAACATGTAAAAGAATATCACTTTCTTTTACTTCGTCTAGTGTGCTCTTAAAACTTTCTACCAGATGATGGGGGAGTTTGCGAATGAATCCAACGGTGTCACTTAACAAAAAAGGAGTAGTCTCAAACACTACTTTGCTGGTAGTTGTATCGAGCGTGGCGAATAATTTATTTTCTGCAAATACATCACGTTTACTGAGGATATTCATTATCGTAGACTTGCCTACATTGGTGTAGCCGACTAATGCTACACGAATAAATTCTCCTCGTTCTTTTCGTTGTGTATACGCTTGTTTGTCTATTTCTGCCAAGCGTTTACGTAGCAATGAAATCTTATCACGAACAATTCGTCGGTCTGTTTCAATTTCTGTTTCACCGGGACCACGTGTACCGATACCACCACCTAATCGCTCAAGGTGTTTCCACATGCCTCGCAAACGGGGTAATATATATTGGTATTGTGCCAACTCTACCTGCGCTTTGGCTTGTGCAGTTTTGGCGCGTCTCGCAAAAATGTCTAAGATTAAATCACTTCGGTCAATCGTTTTTACATTGATGACCTTTTCAATATTGTTGATTTGTGCGCCACTCAGTTCATCGTCAAAAATGACAACGCGGATATTTTTCCCAGCTACAAATTGTGCAATCTCTTCGAGCTTTCCTTTCCCTACAAATGTTTTACTATCGGGGTGTTGTAGTTTCTGTGTAAAAGTTTTGACGGTAACTGCCCCTGCCGTACTTGCTAAAAATGCAAGTTCATCCAAGTATTCATTTACTTGTGTTTCAGTCTGATCTTTTTGAATAACTCCGACTAAAACAGCTCTCTCTTCTTGTTCAATCTTATTCCGCTTATCAATCATATCCGCAACATCAAAGTCCACTCAACATCAGACCAACTGTAAATGGTCTGGCGGTCGGACCTGTTCCATCTTTCAATGTAGGATTAAGCTGATAGCTAGAGAACACGGAGAATTTTCCATAACCCACTCGGAATGTACCTACAAAGCGTGTTTTATTAATAAATTTTGTACTATTCTCTTTCATTGTGTAATCATTAATCAGATTACCGTTTCTGTTTTGCAGTGTTACGTTTCTGGTATGTGCATTAAATAAAGCACCTATGCGAACGCCTAAACCAAACTTTAAACCTTTGCCATTTTCGGGATCAGCTGTGTAGCGTAATTCAAGTGGTAACTCTGCGTAGCTGGTAGCTAGCTTTGTCTTTTTAAAATGATTTGTATCGCGCACATTAGTGAATGGCATAACTGATCCTAGCTCTTTAATACCCACATTTACTTTTGAAAACTGTAGGTGATCCGTGCCTACACCAACACCTACTCCAATACTCATATTTGGGCTGCCTTTAAAAGGGTAGTCAAACATGAAATACACGTTGAAACTTTTTGAAAACTTGCCCATTGCAATGGTATCTGGTACTCCGGTCCAGGTGGTATATCCCAATTGAATAACCAAATGATCGCTGGGGCGGTTAGAAAGGTCTACTTTCTTTTTTGAAGTTGATTTTTCTTGCGCCTGAATTCCGAACTGAACGAAAAGAAAGCTAAAAGCGAGAAGTAAGAAATGCCTCATTAATTTAATTATTTGGTAATCAATGTTTTGTACAAAAGTGGACCCTGTTGGGATCGAACCAACGACCCTCTGATTATGAGTCAGATGCTCTAACCGTCTGAGCTAAGGGTCCGAGGGAGCAAAAGTAATTAAAAAGATGACACAACTGGGTGTGTAAAAATAGGTGGCGGACGTAATTTAGCATATGCATTTAATAAGTGAAATTTCATTTAAATGAAACAATCATTACCCAGACAACTAATTTGTGTAGCGCTTTGTGTATTAGTACTGAGCGCCTGCTCGGTTACAAAAAAATCTGCTATGTCATTTTCTTCTAATTCCGTTATTGCACACCGCGGTGCTTTTAAGAAAAATAATTTTCCTGAAAACTCTATTGCTTCTTTACGCGAGGCAATTCGATTAGGCTGTACAGGTTCTGAGTTTGATGTGCGTATGACTGCGGATTCTGTTTTAGTGATTTGCCACGATCCAGTTCATGGCGGGTTAACTATTGAAAGCAACACGTATGAGTCCTTAAAAAAATTACCATTAAAAAATGGGGAAGAATTGCCAACGCTAAAGCAGTATTTATTAGCAGGCAACAAGAATAACGCTACAACTCGATTGGTCCTTGAAATAAAACCTTCCCCTGCAGGTAAAGAGCGGGGGCAGCTGATTGCAGAAAAAGTAGTAGAGATGGTTCGCCTGTGTGGAGTGGAACGGATCACAGAATATATCAGCTTTGATTTTGCTATGTTGAAAAAAGTGCAGTCTTTGCACCCGTCAGCACTCACGCATTATTTAAATGGCGAAAAAGCACCGGATGAAATAAAAAGAGAAGGAATCAGCGGGATCGATTATAATTTTTCAGTGTATCAAAAAAATCCTGAATGGATCAAGCAGGCAAAAGCGCTTGGACTTATTTTAAATGTATGGACGGTTAATGATCCAGATCAATTGGATTGGTGTATCAATCAATCCTTTGATTTTATCACAACTAATGAGCCAGAATATTTGCTGGAGCGACTAAAGAGGTAAGAAATATTTATACGCTGGTACTATTTCCGTCTATGGTCATTAGGTGGTCAAACAAGTTCATCTCAGAGGGTATTCCAATTTTTTTGCGTAATCGATATCTGCTTATTTCTACACCCCTAACTGAAATATTCATTAATTGGGCAATTTCTTTACTACTTAAATTCATTCTTAAGTAAATGCACACCTTAGTTTCATTTGCAGAGAGATTCGTGTATTTTTTCTTTAGGGAGACTACAAAGTCGCTGTGTACTTTATCAAAATGCTTTGCAAAGGCATCCCATTCTTGATCTACCTTATCGTCATCAGAAACAGATTTTATTACCTTTTTAATTTCCTGTATCGCTACTTTGTTATCAATATTTTTTAAGGAATGCGAAAGCTCGTCTTTGATTTTTGAAAGTAATTCTCCCTTTTTAACTAGGTGCATAGTGGAAGATGCCAGTTCCGAGTTTTTAAAATTTATTTCTGCTTCTAGTTTTTCATTCTGTAAAGAAACAATTTCATTCTGTGCCTTATTTCGTTCTAATTCGTGGATATAAAGAAGACGCTTTTTTTCTTCTTCAATTCTCTCTTTTTGTTTTAAAAACTTTCTTTTCTGAATCTGGTACATTAAGATGAATAAACCAGCAATGAATAAAATATACAATGCGTATGCCCAGCTGGTTCGATACCACGGCGGCAATACATTAAATGAGTAGAACGTGATTGCCGACTCATTTCCTAGATTATTTCTTGCCTTTACTTCAAAAGTATATTTCCCCTCAGGTAGATTCGTATATTCTTTCTCCGTTTTGTCTGTCCAAACGGACCAACTATTTTCAAAACCTTTAAGACGATAAGAATACTCAAGTCGTGACTGTTGTCCAAAAAGAATTGATGAGTAATTGATCCGAATTGCTTTCCAATTACTTCCAAAGGAGGGTTTGTAAGAATAAGAGTCCGGTTTTCCAATTTTGCCAAACCCCCCATAAATTAAACTATCATTTTTGTTGGTGACAGTTAACCTTCTGATTTCTACTTTTAAGGGCCTGATGTTTTCTTTATACTTCAAATAGTTAACATGAAAAATTCCCTTTTCCCCACTAATAAAAATATTTTGTTCATCAAGTGGTAATATAAATTCAAATCCACTAAGAATTTTATTAGCTAGCTCTGGTAAGTAGGTAATTGTATTGTCTGGTGCATTTATTACTCCGACAGTTTTATCTTGAACAAACCAATAGTTGCCATTGCTATCTTCATTAATATATCGTGTTCCTTTTCTCCCAATCGTTTTTTCAAATTGGGGATGCGGAATAAACATGTCTGTGTTCCGTGCGTACTTATAGATTCCATTTTCAGTTGCTAAAACTATTTCTTGGTTTAAAAGGTACACCTGGTTGTTTAGAAGAGCAGGTACTCCATTTTCATTTGCATATCTTTTGATATTATAAATACTATCGGTAAGTGATATTCGAAAAATGCCATGATAGGGGTGAGAAACCCATAGATTGCCAAATGAGTCAGCTACCAAATAGCGTGAAGATTCTTCGAATGAAGGAACACTTGAAAAAGGTATCAGTTGTGTATTAATTTTTTCAAAAATGGATATACCTTGATAATTCCCAATGGCAACTAGAGGCTTGTTTGTTTGGTTAGAAAGGGGAACAAAATTCCAGTTTCCAGGTTTTTTATTAAAAGGTATTGCACTATTTCCTTGCAACATAAATCCACCCTCGTGATGTCCAATTAACAACCTACTGTCTAATACAGAAAGGTTCCATACCTGGCCATCTGTGTTTGTGATTTTTTTGAAATTTCCAATTGAATAACTTTTGTCAGGTAAATTTTGCAAAGAACTAGTATAAAGGCCACTCGATGTGCCAATATAAAGTTGATCTTTCAAAATGGCGATACCATACCCAGATGCATCTTCTTGACTCGGGGAAATTTGTTTGATTGCGCTATTGAATGCAATAAAATCTATGCCATTATCCAGGCCGAGCCAAAGATTTTGATCGTTATCACAAAATATACTCAGTACATTATTATTTTGAAGTCCTTCTTTTTTTGAAAACCGTTGAATAGTATTTCCTGACTTATCGATTATATAAACCCCATTATTATTTGTGGCTAATGCAATCCTGCCATTTGTGATACGGGTGGCTGCGTAAATTCTGTCGCTAATAAACGAGGGTTGATTCCTGTTTCGAAGTGGAATTATTTCTTCACCATTTAGTTGGTATAAGCCATTTTTTAAACACGTTAAAATAGCGCTGTCCTTACCTGTTTCAATAATGGCTGTTATTGGATCGTTTTTAGGGAGAATTGTTGATGGCGGAATCTGAACCCATTTGCCCTGCTGGAATGTACTTAGGCCTGTTTCATAGTCTTGCGCATAAATTTTTCCATTTGCAACACCCATGAACCCCCATTCACTCTGGGGGGTAAAACTTTGGATTTTATCTTCTTTTAATTGAAAAATACTGTTACTGCAACGGAAGAAAACACTTTTATCTAAGGCTATTATATCCCATACATCGCTAAACCCCCTTTTATTACTTGGTACTTTAGATAAAAGGGAGGTGTATTTAAGTCTACCAGACTTGTCAGCTTTGAAATAGCCAAGCTCACCTTGACCTCCTGCATATATAATACTATCGCCAACAACCTCTAAGGACCTCACAATTGTTTTATTGGGAAGAGGGTGTAATTGCCAGCTATTACCGTCAAAGCTTAGTACCCCTTCGTTGTTTGCAACATATAAAATCCCCTTTTTGTCCTGTTTGAAGTCCCAGTTTTGAAGACCTGCTTTATAGCTTACTTTCTTGAAGTTGATAATATCTGGAAGTCCGATTGTGTTTTGGCTGGAGCCACACATACTACAAATTGTAAATATGATTAAAAGGAGCTTTCTCATGCTTTGAAAATTAATCTTTTATTCAATAGGTCCGGTGATGTAGTAATGAGAAAATTTAAATATATTGTAAATCAATTAATTACAAATTTTGATGTAGTAATGATGGGGTGATTTATTTTAAAGACCATTAACATTTCATTTATTTCGTTTGTCTACATCTAGGAAAAAAACCTAATGCTTGTTGTATGAATCCAAAACTCCTTAAATGGGCTTTTGCGGTAATGTTGCTGGTCTACACTTTACCCTCTTTTGCCCAAAAGACCCCTGTTTCAGGTCGTGTTCTAAACAAACAATCCGGTGAAGTACTTGCGGGTGCCACTATCACAGTAAAAGGTACAAATGTATCTGCTGTGTCTAACTCCAAAGGTCAATTTACCATTGAAGCGCAACCAGGTTCAGTTCTGGTCATTTCTTACGCTGGAATGACCCAGCAAGAACTGGCTTTGGCTGGTCAGGCTTCTGATTTGGTAATAAAACTGGATGAGTCTGCCGAAACCACCTTATCAAATGTGGTAGTGGTAGGTTATGGTACGCAACGTATCACTAAAGTATCTGGTGCCATTTCTACTGTTAAGGGGGCCGATATAGAAAAATTGAGGCCTGTTCGTACAGAGGAGGCACTTCAGGGAAGGGCTTCTGGGGTAAACGTCATCCAGCCGGGTACACCTGGTGCAAAGCCAACTGTATTAGTAAGAGGTATTCCCTCTTTTTCTGGTACAGATCCTGTAGTCATTATTGATGGAGTTCCTCAGACATTAACTGATTTAAATTCTATTGCGCCAACCGATATTGAATCAATCAACGTTTTAAAGGATGCGGCTACTTCAGCCATTTATGGAGTACGTGGCGGTAACGGTGTAATTGTAGTTACTACACGCTCTGGTAGAAAGGCATCTAAAACAGATATTAGTGTAAACGCCAGTTATGGGCTGCAAGAAGTGATCAATACGGTGGGAGTACTTAACGCCACTGAGTATGCAGCTATGATAAATGAGGGTAGCACAGTATCTGGCGGTCCAGTTGTTTTCCCTAATCTTTCTACAATAGGAGTGGGAACCAATTGGCAAAATGAAGTGTTCACGCGTGCCCCTATGCAATCGCACACAATTTCTGCAAGAGGGGGAGCTGACAAAATGGGATATTTCCTTTCTGTGGGATATATGAATCAGGGAGGAATTGTAGGTGGAATTGACAAGTCAAAATTCAGTAGAGGAAACTTTACTGCGAATTTGAATTTTGATCTTACCTCTAAGTTGAAATTTATCCTCAATACAACTGGTGTTATTTTGGATGGACGTGGTATCCAAGAAAATTCTTTCAACAGTGTCTTAGGTAGTGCTTTGAATTTTGATCCAACAGTTTCTGTTGCAAATACAGTTGCGGGGACTCCTGGGAAATACGGATTCAGCAACTTACTATTATCGGAAGTATTTAATCCGCTTACCAAATTGGAGAACACCTATAATAAGAACACTGGCTCTAAGTTGTACGGAAAATTTGAGTTGCAATACTCATTGATGAAAAACTTACAGGTGACTTCCCGCTTTGGTTATACTAAATATGATGGGAACGCCAAGAGTTTCACTCCTCTTGCATTCTATGGGCCTAATAATATTGACAACTCCATGAACGCTGATGGCTCTGCAGTGGCAGGTCGTCACAATAGTGTTTCGCATGAAAAGGTGAGCAATTTCAATTACACCTGGGAATCTTTTGCGAATTACAATTTTGAGGTAGGTGGAAAAAGCAGATTTGAAACGGTAGCAGGATTTGCTATGGCTAAAGTTTCAGGAAATGCAGCTGGAGCTACTCGCCAGGATGTTCCTTTTAACTCTTGGGAGTTTGCCGATTTCACTGCAGCAACTGGAAATAATACAGCTGCCAATACTAATGCTTTAAGTGGTTATTATTATCAATACTTCCGTCGTAATGTTTCTGGATTCGGACGTATCAATTATGATTACGACAATCGTTATTTGTTGTCAGGTACAATAAGAAGAGATGGATCTTATGCGTTTGGTACACAAAATAAATATGCCAATTTCATTTCTGGTTCTGCAGGCTGGGTGGTAAGTAATGAGCAATTCTTTAATTCTAAACTCATTAACTACTTAAAGCTTCGTGCTAGTTATGGTACAACAGGAAATGAAAATGTAGATCCTCAGTTTGTGGGTATTGTAAACGGAGGTCCAAGCTATGGTCCAACTGCCAATAGTAACGGATACAACTTCAACAATGTATTCTATGCGGGTAGTACTGTAGGATCTGCTGCTAATGATGCATTACGTTGGGAGAAGCAATTACAAATGAATGCTGGATTGGACATTAGTTTATTTAAGAATGCGTTGAATATTTCTGCCGATTACTTCCAAAAAGAAGTAGATGGTTTATTATTCACTCCTTCTGCTTCTCTTTATTTAGGTACTGTACCTATCCCTACTTCAAACATAGGTTCTACACGTAGCACAGGTATTGATGTTACTGTAACCTACAACCAGACTATTGCTAAAAAGGTGAAATTGAATAATGCTTTCACTTTCACTACTGCAAAAAATGAAGTGACCGCTACTAATAGCGATGGTACGGCCAAAATCATGGGTGGTTATTATTTCAATGGCCAGTCACAAAGCGTAACTGTATTTGAAAAAGGATATACTCCTGGATATTTTTATGGCTACAAAACAAATGGTCTATTTCAGAATGCGGCGGAGATTGCAGCTTCTGCTACACAGGCAGGTGCAGTACCCGGTGATATCCGATTTGTAGACTTGAATAAGGATGGTATTATCAACGCACAGGATATGACTAAGATTGGTGATCCCTTCCCTAATTTCACTTTGGGTTGGAATTTTTCAATGGAGTGGGGTGGGTTTGACTTTACTGCCTTCACGTATGCTTCAATAGGTAATGATGTTTATCGTGCCTACGAGCGTAATGCAAACTACACTAACAAGGATAGAAGCGTTTTAGCAAGATGGACAGGTGAGGGAACTACAAATGATGCGCGTTATCCTCGTTATACATTTGTTGATGCTAACAGTAATATCCGAGTGTCTGATCGTTTTGTAGAGGATGGATCATTTATAAAAATCAAGAATCTCCAATTAGGCTATACGTTCAAGAGCCGTATGCAGAAATCTTGGTTCTCTTCTTTCCGCATTTATGCGCAAGCTCGTAATGCCTTTGTGTTTACAAAGTATACTGGATTTGATCCTGAAATTGCTGGAGGCATTCTGGATACAGGTGTAGACAGAGGTTCTTATCCTCAACCTCGTACTTATACTGTTGGTATTGATATCAAATTATAATCAACCTAATGATTGCAATTATGAAAACAACTTCTTTTAAACTGCTTGGCCTAAGTGCGCTAGTGCTGTTTATGTTCTCTTCCTGTAAAAAATGGGTGGATTATAATCCACGGGAAGATTTTCGTATCACTGAATTAGATTATCTCCGCTCGGAATCAGATTATCGTACCATGGCGGTTAGTGTGTATACACCCTTGCAATGGTTGAATCAGGCAGTGCCAGTTGGCGATATCGCTTCTGACAATGCGGTGAGTGGCGGTGAAAATGCGTCTGATGTGTTATCACTACAACAGATTGATGACATGACTCATACGCCGGTTAATAGCACCTTAACAGAATTATGGCAAGCTGCTTATGAGGGAATTAACCGCGCCAATTATTTACACCAGTATAAAGACAAGAATTTAGCTGGTGAAACAGTGTCATTTGCTGGTAAAGATGCTTTGTATGGTGAAATTTATTTCTTACGCGCTTATTATTATTTCAGCCTCGTTAAGTTTTTCGGAGATGTTCCATTATTTACTGAAAAGAGATTGGGATTAGGCGAGTCAGCTTCACTAACGCGTAGCCCCAAAGCGGATGTTTACGCACAAATTGAAAGAGACTTGACTGCAGCCATTACTGCTCTTCCTGCTATCCAGGTTCAAAAAGGGCGTATTACAAAGTATGCAGCGCAGGCATTGTTAGGAAAAGTATTGTTATATCAGCGTAAATATGAAGCAGCTGCCACTGTATTGGAAAGTGTTATCACTGCCAATGCGTTTAGTCTGGTAACTGACTTTGGATCTATGTTCTTGGAGTCTGGAGAAAATGGACCTGAGTCTATTTTTGAAATTCAATACACCAACACTTCTCCTTACTATAACTGGGGTGGCGTAACACGTGGACAAGGTAATTACGCGATACAGCAATGTGGTATAAGAGGATTAAATGGTTCTGCAAATATGCCTTACGCTGCGGGTTGGAGTACCAATTTGCCTACACAAAATTTGGCGAATGCTTATAGTGCTGGCGATCAACGTAAAGCAGTTACTGTACTAGATATTGAAGCTTACAAAACTGCAAACCCGTCTTTTGGTATTACCTATCAAGTTGCTCCTTACAAGAACACTGGATTGTATAATCAAAAGTATCTTCCTCGCAAAGGACAAACTTCTGGGCAGGTTGAATTGAATTATCTGAACAACCAACGAATTATTCGTTACGCTGATGTATTATTAATGGCTGCCGAAGCGTATAACCGTTCTGCTACTGCCAATGATACAAAAGCGCAGGCTTATTTAAATTTAGTAAGACAGCGTGCTTTCAGAGATAATTTGCACAATATCACTTCTACTGGGAATACATTATATCAAGCTATTTTGGATGAGCGCCGTTTGGAATTAGCTATGGAGGGAGAACGCTTCTTTGACCTAGTAAGAACTGGGCAGGGGGGGAAAATCACTGGATTTACTGCTCCTAAGCATGAAGTATTCCCGATTCCTCAGCAAGAGGTTCTTATTTCCAACTTAACTCAAAACTATGGCTACTAATTGCCAATAAAAAAGTTAATTATGAAAAAGATCAATTTTTTGTTTACTGGTTTAATGGCGGTGCTATTATTAGCTGGTTGTACAAAGATGGAATACACGGACACTTCTTTTGTGGATCGTGGTGAAGCACCTTCTGCACTTTCTGCTATGTTCGACATTACCCAGGATAATACAGGTCTAGTGACAATTACTCCTAATGGCGTAGGCGCAGTCAACTATGATGTGTATTTTGGTCACGGTGGAACAACGCCCACAAAAGTTGCGGCTGGTAAAAACACAACGCATGTTTATCCAGAGGGAGTTTATCCTGTGAAGTTGATTGGATATTCTGTAAGTGGTAAAAAAACTGAGGTTACCCAACAATTGACTGTAACATTCCGCGCTCCGGAAAATTTAGATGTGACGGTTACAGTAGATCCTGCAAATAATTACAAAGTAAACGTTAGTGCTACTGCATTGTATGAAACTAACTTCAAAGTTTATTTTGGAGAAAGTCCAACTGAAACGCCGGTAACTTTCTTAGAAGGTCAAACAGTAAGCTATGTATATCGTGCTACTGGCACCTATCAAGTGAAAGTAATTGCATATAGCGGTGGAGCGGCTACCACGCAGCGAATTGTACCTGTTACAATTGTTGATCCTATTTTATTGCCTTTGACTTTTGAGTCTACAACCATTAATTATAACTGGTTCAATTTTGATGGCGGTGCGGTTACTGTTATTGCTAATCCTCAGTCTAATGGTATCAACACCACTGCAAAGGTTGCTAAGATGGTAAAAAATGCAGGACAGCCTTGGGGTGGAAGCTTCTTAACGCTTTCCAGCAATATTGATTTTTCTGCCAATAAAGTTTTTCGCATGAAAGTGTATTCACCTCGTGTGGGTGCAAAAGTGTTATTGAAAGTAGAGAACTCTGCGAACGGTAGTCAAAATTTTGAAAAAGAGGTATTGACTACGCGTGCAAATGCGTGGGAAGATCTTGCATTTGATTATAGAGGTATTAATACCGGTAATAATTACAACCGTATTGTTTTGATTTTCGATAATGGAACACCTGGTGATGGTTCAGCTAATTTTACCTGGTTATTTGATGATATCCGATTAGTGGCTACAATGCCATTGGATTTACCATTGGATTTTGAGTCTTCCCCTTCTACATATCCTTGGTTTAATTTTGACGGTGGTACTGCATCAGTTGTTGCGAATCCTGTATCCGGCGGAATCAATACTAGTGCTTCTGTTGGTAAAATGGTTAAAAATGCAGGTCAGGTTTGGGGCGGTAGCTTTTTGACTTTGAGTTCTCCGATGAATTTTGCCACCAACAAAGTTTTCCGCATGAAAGTGTATTCACCTCGTGTGGGTGCAAAAGTGCTATTGAAAGTAGAGAACTCTGCTAATGCTAGTCAGAATTATGAAAAAGAGGTTACAACAAGTATTGCAAATGCTTGGGAGGATTTAGTATTTGACTATTCTGGAATAAATACCGCTAACTCTTATGACCGTATCGTATTGATTTTTGAATTAGGTGCTATGGGAGATGGATCAGCTAATTACACTTTCTATTTTGATGATATCAGATTGACCAACACATTCCCTGTGCAACTTCCGTTGAATTTTGAATACCCCATCACTTATGGATGGTTTGATTTTGATGGAGGTAATGTAACAGTTGTCAATAACCCGCAATCTGCCGGTATCAATACAAGTGCAAAAGTTGCAAAGATGGTTAAGAACGCAGGACAGGTTTGGGGAGGTAGTTTCCTAACGCTGGGCGGCCCTATTAACTTTGCAGTTTCTCGTTCATTACGTATGAAAGTTTATTCTCCTCGGGCGGGTGCTAAAGTTTTATTGAAAGTGGAGAACTCAGGAAATTCTAGTGTGAATTTTGAAAGAGAAGTTGTTATCCCTAATGGCAACGCATGGCAAGAGCTGAGTTTTGACTTTTCAGCAATCAACACGGCTAATACCTATGATCGCGTGGTGATTATTTTTGATCTCGGTGCTATGGGAGATGGTTCTGCCAACTACACTTATTATTTTGACGACATCCGTCTTAACTAAAAATATAAAATAGCTTGCCATGTATAATATGAACAAAATAATCGTAGCTGTTTTTTCACTCATAGTGTTACTGACAGCCTGTAAAAAGGAGGAGTATACATTCGGAGATTTGGTTAACCCCTCTGGTTTAACACTCACCACTTCCGTAATTGGAGTGGATGCTGCTAATCCGAATGGTAATGGTTCCGGTCAAGTAACTATTACTGCTTCTTCAACGGGAGCACTAACCTATCAAATTGATTTTGGTGACGGAGTCAAGCAAGTTGTTCCTTACGGGACATTGACGTACAAATACAATACGCCTGGAGTAAACAACTTTACGATTACCGTAAATGCCGTTGGGACAGGTGGATCCTTGTCAACAATCAGCAAGAGAATCACTGTATTTGTCGCTTTCCAGATTCCTGCCAATATTGTTTCAGCACTGACGGGAACAGGTTCAAAAGTTTGGGTGACAGAAAAAGATGCTCCTGGTCATTTTGGAGTAGGTCCTAACAATGAGTTTTCTCCCATCTGGTATGCTGCTGTTCCCAATACACGTGAAGCTTGCGCCTATGACGATGAAATTACTTTCTCTAAAGATGCTGCAGGCAGAATCTTTATGAATGTAGACAACAAGGGTGCTTCATTCTCTATCGGTGCTTCAACTGGGTTCTACGGATTTAGCGGTGGTGATGGATGTTATCCCATGTCAACAGGTGGTAACAAGCAGTTGGTATTTATGGGTGCTACTTCTGGTTCCACTGCGGCTGTTTCCACTCAAATTCAATTTAGAGTGCCTGGTAATGGCATCATTAATTTTGGAACTGGCGGTGTGATGTATGAAATACTTTCTATTACACCTACTGCGATGCATCTTCGTAATATTGGTTCTGATAATAACTCTTGGTATCAAAAGTTGAAACCAAAGCCATAATCGTGTTAAATAGAATTTTGATTGCAGGAGCCGCCTTTTTATTGATGGCGGCTTCTTGCAATAAAGGAAATACCCCAACTCCGGGAGGAGCCCCCATAAACCTTGCACTAACCGTAACCGTTGCTACGGACAATAGTGGTAATGTTACTTTTCGTGCTACGGCAACTAATGCAGTGTCATTTGATTTTGATCTGGGGAATGGAGTGTTTCGAACATCACTGGATGGGAATTTGTCCTACCGCTATGCTGCAAGCGGATCTTATGATATTAATGTGATTGCAAAAAGTGCAGGTGGACAAACTGCTTCCACTCGTAAAACGATTTCTGTTACTGTTACGCGTTCATTGATTTGGGCTGATGAGTTTGATTCTCCAGGTGCACCTGATCCTGCTAAATGGGGATATGATATTGGAGCAGGTGGCTGGGGTAATGCAGAGTTGCAGTATTATACAAATCGCTTAGATAATGCGGACGTATCGAATGGCACACTAAAAATCACCGCAAAACGGGAAGCTTTTTCAGGAAGTGCTTTTACATCGGCCCGATTACTTACACGCAATAAATTTTCATTTAAATACGGAAGAGTAGATGCTAGAGCAAAACTGCCAGTTGGTGCAGGTACATGGCCAGCTATCTGGATGCTTGGCGCTAATTTTGGAACTGTTGGTTGGCCTGCTTGCGGGGAGATAGATATTATGGAACATCGTGGCAATGACCCTAATCGAATTCACGGCACTGTTCATTACACAGGAAATTCTGGGGGTGGTGGAATAGGGGGAACAACATTGAGCTCAAATGTATCTTCTACTTTTCGTGTGTATAGTATTGAATGGAACGACCAAGCTATTAAGTTCATGATTGACGACGTGGTATATTTCACTTTCCCCAACACAAGTTCGTTGCCCTTTAATCAACCTTTCTTTTTGATTCTAAATGTGGCAATGGGTGGAAATTTTGGTGGAACAATAGATCCTGCATTTAGTAGTTCAACAATGGAAATTGACTACGTACGATTGTTTAATTAATTGAATGTTTTTATGATTCTTGTTATGAGTAAGCTTACACTATTTTTATTTTTTTTATTGAACTGTTGTGGAATAAACGCGCAGTCAAATTTTAAGAAACTAGTATGGGCAGATGAGTTTTCTTACAAAGGTCTTCCTGATTCAACACGCTGGGGATATGACAGAGGCCGGGGATGTCCTCAAAATTGTGGATGGGGTAATCAAGAGGCGCAGTTTTATACATGGGATAGAAAAGAGAATGCACGTGTTGAGAATGGCTTTTTAATTATCGAGGCACGTAAAGAGAATTGGCAAGATGCATTATATACGTCTACGCGACTAGTTAGTAAAAATAAAGGGGACTGGAAGTACGGGCGTATTGAAGTAAGAGCTCAATTGCCCAAAGGCACTGGGATATGGCCGGCTATCTGGATGCTCCCTACTGATAATGTGTATGGAGGTTGGCCAAAGAGTGGAGAAATTGATATCATGGAAAACGTGGGATATTATCCTGATTCAGTTTTTGGAACAGTTCATACGGAAGCTTACAACGGGATGCGAGGTACACAAAAGGTAAAAGGTATATCCGTACCCGATTTGTCTACTGCATTTCATGTTTATGCCATTGAATGGAATGAGAAATCTATTTCATTTTATGTGGATCAACGACGAATTAATTATTTTGAAAATGATCATAAAGGATTTGCAACCTGGCCGTACGATCAACGGTTTCATCTTGTATTAAATGTTGCGGTAGGAGGAACTTGGGGAGGGAAATATGGAATTGATGAAGCTATTTTTCCGCAACGAATGTTGATTGATTATGTTCGGGTTTATCAATAAAAATGAAAAAATGCGTTTTTGTAGTTTATTCCTCTATTTAATACTGGCTACTAATTTTTTTGCAAGTGCACAATCTGTCAGGATTCAGCGAAAAGTTGATTCCCTGCTGCGACTCATGACACTCGAAGAAAAAATTGGGCAGTTAAATCAACTTAGCAGTGATTTCGTGGCAACAGGTCCAATTACAAAAGAGGGGGATAAACAAGATCGTGTCCGTCAAGGTAAAATTGGGTCTTATTTAAATGTAACGGGTGCAGTGCGTACACGCTCATTGCAAGAGATTGCCATGCAATCAAGATTACGTATCCCACTTTTATTTGCGCAAGATGTAATCCATGGTTACCGTACAATTTTTCCTGTTCCACTAGCCGAGGCAGCCAGTTGGGATTTGCCTGCTATTGAAAAGGCAGCACGTATTGCTGCTATTGAGGCTTCAGCTTCGGGAATACACTGGACTTTTGCTCCCATGGTAGATATTGCACGCGATCCAAGATGGGGTCGTGTAATGGAGGGAGCCGGTGAAGATTCTTATTTGGGCAGTCGCATTGCAGTGGCACGCGTAAAAGGTTTTCAAGGAAATGGGCTTGGAAATATTGATGCAGTAATGGCTTGTGCAAAACACTTTGCCGCATATGGTGCTGCGGAAGGTGGTAGAGATTATAATACGACCGACATGAGTTTGCGAAAACTACACGAAGTGTATTTGCCTCCTTTCAAAGCAGCTGCCGAGGCAGGTGTTGCTTCATTCATGAATTCTTTCAACGATCTAAATGGAATTCCTGCTACTGCACACACTTATTTACAAAGAAAACTATTGAAAGGTGATTGGCAGTTCAAAGGAATGGTAGTTAGTGATTGGGGCAGTATCGGTGAAATGATCAATCATGGGTATGCAGCTGATTTAAAAGACGCCTCTCTAAAAGCAATTCAAGCGGGTAGTGACATGGATATGGAAAGCAGAGCGTATACGTCACAGCTGGTTGGATTAGTGAATGAGAAAAAGTTAGATAGTAAGTTTATCGATGAAGCGGTGAAAAGAGTTTTAACAAAAAAATTTGAACTCGGTTTATTTGATGATCCCTATAAATTCTCTAATGAAAAGCGGGAACAGGAGGTTTGGAATAATCCGGCACATCTTCAGGTTGCACGCGATATTGCTAAAAAGAGTATTGTTCTTTTAAAGAATGAGCCGCTGTCTAACACATCAAAAAGTTTATTGCCTTTGTCTAAAAGCAGTATTAAAAAAATTGCTTTAGTGGGTCCTTTAGTACAGGCAATTGCCGATAATAATGGTTTTTGGAGTTACAGTTGGCCAGACGATTCTACACGTGTTGTTTCATTATGGAAAGGCATGATCAATAAATTAGGAACTGCTTCGTCACTTATATATGCAAAAGGTTGTGAAATAACAGGACAAGATACTTCGGGATTCAAGGCGGCAAGACAGGCTGCCCTAGAGTCAGAATTGACTATTGTAAGTATTGGTGAATCAGCAATCATGTCTGGTGAAGCCAAAAGTAGAAGTAGTTTAGTTCTGCCAGGTATGCAAGAGCAACTTATAAAAGAGTTAGTCGCCACTGGCAAACCAGTTGTTGTGTTGATCAGCGCAGGTAGACCGCTTGTATTTAATTGGATTGCAGATCATGTTCCTGCTATTGTATATACGTGGTGGTTAGGCACCGAAGCAGGTAATGCTATTTCAGATGTTTTATTCGGCGATTATAATCCCTCCGGTAAATTACCTATGACATTTCCACGTCATGAGGGACAAATTCCTATCTACTATAACTATTATAGCACCGGTCGTCCATTCAAGAACGATTCTGATTTTACCTATGTTACTGCGTACACAGATCTGCCCAATAGTCCACGATACCCTTTTGGACATGGACTAAGCTATACCTCATTTGAGTATGGAGCCATTCAATTGAGTGATACATTGCTAAAAACGGGTAAAAAGATTCAGGCAAAAATTCGTGTTAGTAATACCGGCGCGTACCAGGGTGAGGAGGTAGTACAATTATATATTCAGGATGTGACCGCTTCTTTAGTTAGACCGGTTCGGGAATTAAAGGGATTTGAAAAAATCAATCTTAACCCAGGCGAATCCCACGAAGTAGTGTTCACTATTTCTGAAAACGAACTTTCTTTTTACAACGAACAAGGAAAGCCTACTACAGAAACTGGCCTCTTTCATGTATTCATTGGAGGGAGCTCTCAGGCTAGTCAAAAAGCGTCGTTTACTTTTCTTTAACCTCTTCAAATTCCAGGTAATCTTCTTTGCTCGGATTGGGGCTGGGTTTAGTCCAACTCTGGGTTGCCGAATCTGTGGGGAACGGGTCGATAGGGTTTTGCTGCGCCCTAAACTGGGTTTCCATCTGCTGCTTCATTTGTTTAAACCCCTTTCTTAGCTGTCGACCAGCCAGAAAAAGCGGCACTACTACCCTGAAAATGAACTGAAAAGAAAAATACAACAGGAAAAAGTAAAGAATGTATTTCATGAGGGGCAAAGATAAGTCAAGCTGAATCTGCCATTGTTTTTTGGTCACTAGGTTCTGAAGTTGTAAATTTGCATCCTGAAGGTGATTGAAGGGAACGAAGTCGTTCCCTTCTTCTTTTTAGCTATATGGACAATAGTGCTTTAATAAGGGCAATGGAAGAGCGGGTAGTCAGCCTGATTGGGGCTGAAAAAGATCTTTTTTTGGTGGAGATACGTATTAAACCAACTAATAATGTGAAAATCTATATCGATGGAGATCAAGGAGTTAGTGTAGAAAAGTTGGTTTCTTACAATCGAAAACTCTATCGCCAGTTAGAAGAGGAGGGAGTTTTCCCAGATGGGGATTTTTCCTTGGAATTATCTTCTCCGGGTCTGGATGAGCCCCTAAAAATGCACCGACAATATGTTAAAAATATTGGTAGACCGGTGGAAGTTATTTTGAACGATGGAATCAAGCAGGAGGGGATTTTGAAGACAGTGTCCGAAGAGGCAATAGAGGTGGAGAGTACAACAGGAAAGGGCAAAAAGGCGGTTACGGCTCAGTTGACGATCCCATTTATTCAAATAAAATCAACAAAAATTCAAATCAAATTCTAAAACAGAAACGGTTCAAAAATTTGCAGTATGGCTAGTATTAATCTTATCGATGCTTTCCAGGATTTTAAAGACGCGGAAAATATTGATCGTCCAACGATGATGAAAGTGGTAGAGGATGTTTTCAAAACATTGTTGCGTAAGAAATTTGGAAGTGATGAAAATTTTGATGTTATTGTAAACGCTGAAAAGGGAGACCTGGAAATTATTCGTCGTCGAATGATTGTGGAAGATGGTGAGGTGGAAGATCCGTTGGCACAGGTTGCCTACTCAGAGGCTGTTAAAATCGAACCTGACTTTGAAGTGGGTGAGGATCTTTATCAGGAAATTGACCTCCTCGACTTTGGTCGTCGTGCAATTTTAGCTGCAAAGCAAACCTTAGCAAGTCGCATCAGTGACTTGAAGAAAAATGCACTGGCTAAAAAATATGGCGATCGTGTTGGCGATATTGTTAGTGCAGAGGTTTACCAGGTATGGAAAAAAGAAATTTTATTGCTGGATGAAGAGGGCAATGAATTGATTCTACCTAAGAGTGAGCAAATTCCACAAGACTATTTCAAAAAAGGAGAATCTATTCGTGCGGTAATCAGACGCGTGGATATGAAAAATAATAGTCCGGTTATTATTCTTTCACGTACTGCTCCAGAATTTTTAGCGAAGTTGCTAGAGATTGAAGTACCAGAGATTTTTGATGGTCTTATTGTGATCAAAAAGATTGTAAGAGATCCAGGAGAGAGAGCGAAAGTAGCAGTAGAGTCTTATGATGATCGTATTGATCCGGTAGGCGCCTGCGTGGGAATGAAAGGAAGTCGTATTCATGGAATTGTCCGCGAGTTGAAAAATGAGAATATTGATGTGATTAACTTCACTACCAATATTCAATTGTTGATCCAACGTTCTTTGACTCCTGCTCGTATTACAAGCATGGAATTGGATACGGAGAATAAACATGCAAATGTTTACTTGGCGCCTGATCAGGTATCACTCGCCATTGGTCGTAGGGGTGTCAATATTAAGTTAGCAACTGAGTTGACTGGATACGAGCTAGATGTTTATAGAGACAACGAAGGTGAAGAAGTAGAATTTGATATTGATCTAGAAGAATTCACCGATGAGATTGATGAGTGGGTAATCGACGAACTCAAGCGGGTGGGATGTGATACGGCTCGTAGTGTCTTGAATCTTTCTGCTGATGAATTGGAGCGTAGAACGGATTTAGAGAAGGAAACAATTGACGAAGTACGTCGGGTGCTCAAAACAGAATTTGAAAACGAATAAAGGGTATTAAAACAACTGAATGGCAGAGTTAAAACTTCCTAGATTACTGGCGGCGGCCAAAGAGTTCAACATTGGTCAGGATACGCTTATCGACTTTTTAGTAGGTAAGGGCTTTCCTAAAGATGACTTGAAGCCTACGTCCAAGTTGACGGAGGATATGTATCGTTCCTTGCAGCAGGAATTCCAAAGTGATAAGGCCGCTAAAATGAAAAGTGATCAATTGGAACTTCCCAAAAACGCACCGGGTGAGGTGCGTAAGAAAAAGGAAGAAGAAGAGATTTCTTTTAAATCTGCAAAGCCTTCTCGAAAAAAAGAAGAGCCGGCTCCTGTTAAAGAAGAGAAGGAAGAAAAAGTAGAAGCGATCATTAAAGCAGAGGCGCCCGTAGTAGAAGGACCGAAAGTGGTTAAAAAAATTGACCTGGATGCCATTGATTCTTCTGTTCGCCCAAAGAAAGGTGCAAAAGCGAAAAAGGAAGAAAAGACAGAAGAAGTTACAAAGCCCGCCGATAAGAAAAAGAAAACCGAAGTAAAAGCAGAGGTGGCTCCTTCTGTTAAAGAGGAACCTGCCAAACCCACAGACGAAGCTCCTCCGGTAATCGAAAATATTGAGGTTGAAAAACTTTCAGGTCCAAAGATTTTGGGTAAAATTGATTTACCTGTTAACAATGATACAAGACCTGTTCGGGAAGAGAAGAGACCTCGCAAACGTATTCCTCTTACTAAAAATGAGAATGTACAGCGTCAGGTATTCATAAATAAAGATCAAGATAATCGTGGTGGCGGCGGTGGATTTAATCGTGGTCGAGGTGGGCAGCAACAACGTCCTCCTCAACAACGAGGTGGAGTACGTCGTGTAGAGAAGCTGATTGATGAAAAAGAGATTCAACGTAAAATTCAAGAAACGCAAGCTAAACTTACCGGCGGTTCTGGTAAGGGAAAGAGTGTAAAAGCTAAGCTCCGTCGTGAGAAGAAACAGGAAATGGCCGAGGCCATGGGCGAAGAAGCGATGGATAATAAATTACAATTAACTGAGTTTATCAGCGTAAGTGAATTAGCGAGTTTGATGGATGTCAGCTTTGCTGACGTAATCAGCAAGTGTATGAGTTTGGGCATCATGGTGTCTATTAACCAGCGATTGGATGCAGAAGTGATTGAATTGGTGGCTAGTGAATTTGGTTATGTGGTAGAGTTCATTGATATGGAGAAACAAATGGAGATGGAAGAAGATGTGGAAGAAGAAGATGAGGCTTCAGAATTAAAACATCGTTCTCCTATTGTAACAATCATGGGACACGTTGACCATGGTAAAACTTCACTCTTGGACTATATCCGTAGTGCCAACGTGGTAGCAGGCGAAGCCGGGGGCATTACACAGCACATTGGTGCGTATCGAGTAGAACTTACCGATGGAAAGGATATCACCTTCTTGGATACACCTGGTCACGAAGCCTTTACGGCGATGCGTGCAAGGGGTGCCAAGGTTACCGATATTGCCGTAATCGTTGTGGCAGCGGATGATGCAATCATGCCTCAAACACGCGAAGCAATCAGCCACGCGCAAGCTGCAGGTGTTCCAATGATTTTTGCGGTGAACAAAATAGACAAGGATGGTGCAAACCCGCAAAAAGTATACGAGCAGCTTTCTCAAATGAATATTTTGGTTGAGGAGTGGGGGGGCAAGTTCCAAAGCCAAGAGCTCTCTGCGAAAAAAGGCTTGAATATTGATAAGTTATTGGAAAAAATATTGCTCGAAGCTGAGATGCTTGATTTGAAAGCAAATCCTGATCGTACAGCAACTGGTACTATAATTGAAGCATCGCTTGATAAAGGTCGTGGGTATGTTGCCACACTTTTAGTGGAAAATGGAACCTTACATCCTGGAGATCTGGTAGTGAGTGGTCAGTATTACGGAAGAGTAAAGGCCATGTTCAATGAGCGTAATAAAAAAGAAAAAGATGCTGGTCCTTCTGCACCTGCAGTGATTTTAGGATTGAATGGAGCACCACAAGCGGGTGAAAAATTCAAGGTGTATGAAGATGAAGCCGAAGCAAAAGAGATTGCAAATCGTCGTGCTCAAATTTTACGTGAGCAGGGTATCAGAACTAAAAAGCATATCACACTCGATGAGATTGGTCGTCGTTTAGCACTCGGAAGCTTCAAAGAGCTGAATGTGATTATCAAAGGTGACGTGGATGGATCTGTAGAAGCGTTAAGTGACTCTTTACAAAAACTATCTACTGAAGAAATTATCGTTAAAGTCATTCATAAAGGAGTTGGACAGATTAATGAAAGTGATATCGTATTGGCAGAAGCATCGGATGCTATTGTTATTGCGTTCAATGTGCGTCCTTCCTTACAGGCTTCTAAAATGGCAGATAATGCCGGTATCGAAATCAAGATGTACTCGATCATCTACAATGCAATTGAAGAGATCAAGAGTGCAATGGAGGGAATGTTGGAGCCTAAAACACAGGAAAAAATTGTTGCTAACGTTGAAATCCGTGAGGTGTTCAAGTTTGATAAAGCAACTGTGGCTGGATGTTTTGTTCGCGATGGTAAGATCAAACGTGACTCTAAGATTCGTCTGATTCGCGATGGTATTGTGATTTATCCTACGGCAGAAGGTGTGGTAGCAGAACTAGGATCCTTGAAGCGTTTTAAAGATGATGCGAAAGAGGTGTTGTCTGGAATGGAGTGCGGATTGACTGTTAAGAATTTCATTGATATCAAAGTGGGAGATGTGGTTGAGGCGTATGAGCTAGAGGAAGTGAAGCGCACACTCTAACTTTTTGTTAAACTCTTGTCGACAAATTAGTATGGCCGAAAAGGCCGCTTACTTTTGAGAACTATGTATAGTGTAAAAAGAAACCTCTCTCTATTTGCTGTTCTATTGTGCAGCAGTGTTCTGTTGGCACAGCCCAAAAAAGTAGTGGCTGATAAAATTGCTGCTGTAGTGGGTGATCGTATCATCTTGCAATCAGATGTCAAGAATTCAGTTGCAGATATGGTAAGACGCGGAGAATCTCTTCCTCCCAATGCAGAGTGCATAATTATGGAGCAGGCTGTTGTATCTAAAGTGATGATGTTGCAGGCTGAAAAAGATTCACTGCCTGTTACTGATGAGGACGTGGAGGCCGATTTGGATAATCGTATTCGCTCTTACATCAGTCAGTTTGGTACACAGGAGGCAGTGGAAGAAATAGCGGGTAAAACAATTTACCAGATCAAAGATGATGCGCGCGAGTCTGTAAAAGAGCAAAAGCTTGCCGCTGCCATGCAACGCAAAATTATAGAGAACGTTCGTATCACACCCGTTGAGGTGAAAGCCTGGTTTGATAAAATCCCTAAAGACAGTCTCCCTTTTTATGAATCAGAGTTAGAGATCGGGCAAGTTGTGCTGTATCCTAAGGCTTCTCGAGATCTGGAGCAATACATTGTGGGTGAAATGAACAACTATCGTCGACAGATTGAATTAAAGCTGACCACATTTGAACAATTAGCAAAAAGGGTATCTGAAGATCCTGGTAGTAAGGATCGAGGGGGGCAGTACCAACTGAATCGTACGGAAAAAACATGGGATCCAGTATTCCTTTCCACCGCTTTTCGATTGAAGGAAGGTGAAATTTCTTCTCCGGTTAAATCTAAGTTTGGATTTCATATTATTCAAACGGTTCAACGTAACGGGGATGATGCAATTGTGCGTCACATTCTGCGTATACCCCCGGTTACTGCCGAAGAAATTGATCAGGCAAAAAGAAGATTAGATACTATTCGTTCTAAGGTAATTGCAGGTAACATTACGTTTAATGAGGCGGCTACCAAATACAGTGACGAGGAATCTGCAAAATATACCGGGCCCTATTTAACGAATCGCGATGGATCTACTTTTGTAACAATCGATCAGTTGGATAAAGAAATGGTAGGGGTATTATCAAAACTTTCACCTGGTGATTTTTCAATGCCAGTAGCTTTTGAAAACGAACAGGGCAAAAAAGGGGTTCGCGTTATTCATTTAAAGTCACGTTCTGCTCCGCACCGAATGAATTTGCAGGACGACTATAGTAAGATTGCTCAATTTGCCTTGGAAGAAAAGAAATCGAAAGTAATGGAGAAGTGGATCCAGAATAAACTGACCACTTACTATGTTAATATTGACTCTGCTACAGCTGAGGAATGTCCGCAACTGAAAAAATATTCAGTTGCAAATTGATCTTTTATGAGCGACGCAATCAAACATGAATGCGGATTAGCTTTTATCCGCCTGCGTAAGCCTTTTTCTTATTATCAGCAACATTATGGCACGTCCCTATGGGGCATCAATAAGCTTTATTTATTGATGGAGAAGCAGCACAATCGTGGACAGGATGGTGCTGGTGTTGTGGCTGTTAAATTGAACACGGAGCCGGGTTATCCTTTTATGAATCGTATGCGCAGTAATGCTCCGCAGGCGATTGCTGATATTTTTAACCGGATTGGAGAGCAGATCAATGAATTTGAGAAATATAATCCTGGCGTTCGCAATCACCCTGGCTTATTAAAGGGCAATATTGATTTTATGGGGGAGGTGTTATTAGGACACCTTCGTTATGGTACACAAGGAAAGAATAAATTAGAGTATTGTCATCCGTTTATCAATCGACATATAATGCCAGCCCGCAACTTAGCACTGGCAGGTAATTTTAATATTGTCAATGCAGAGGAGTTATACACGCATATAGGAAGGGAGCCCGAAGATGAAGTGCGATTCAGTGATTTAGCTGCGCTATTGGAATTGCTTTATAAATTTTTGAATGAGGCAGATGAAAAAGCTCCTCAACAACTTGCAATCAAAGATGTATTGCGTCGGGCGATTCCTTTGTTGGACGGTGGGTTTAATGTAGGAGGCATCACGGGCAATGGAATTGGATTTGTATTCCGTGACCCCCATGGAATTCGTCCTTCTTATTATTATATCAACGACGAAGTAGTAGTAGCCGCATCCGAGCGTGCTGCTATCCGCACCGCCTTTAATGTGCAGGAAAATCATGTAAAGGAATTGATGCCTGGCGAAGGGTTAATTGTTTACGAAGATGGAACAGTAGAGGTAGCGCAATTAGTAGCGCCAAAAGAACGCAAGGCTTGCAGCTTTGAACGAATTTATTTCTCTAGGGGTAGCGATGAAAAAATTTACCGCGAACGAAATCAATTAGGCTTTCGACTGAGTGAACCTGTATTAGAGGCGATTGATTATGATTTGAAAAATACCATTTTCTCATTTATCCCTAACACCGCCGAAACTGCTTTTTATGGTTTACTCAAAGGAATGGAGCAGTATCTGAATAAAATTAAAATTGAACGGATTCTTAGTTGGGGTAAAGATTTTAGTGCGGGGCAGTTGAGCGAAATGATCAACCGAACCATTCGTATTGAAAAGATTGCGATTAAGGATGTAAAGATGCGCACCTTCATTACCGAAGATGTAAGTCGTAATGAAATGGTTCAACACGTGTATGATATTACCTACGGAACGGTTCGCGCTGGGGAGGATACACTAGTGGTAATTGACGATTCCATTGTTCGAGGCACAACTTTAAAAGAAAGTATCATTCGGATGCTGGGAAGATTGAAGCCTAAAAAAATTATCGTTGTTTCTTCCTCTCCCCAAATACGATTCCCGGATTGTTATGGAATAGATATGAGTAAGATGGGTGATTTTATTGCATTTAATGCCGCTGTTTCTTTGTTAAATGAACAAGGCCGCGCTGATTATTTGCTAGAGCTTCTGCAGCGTTGTAAAGAATTGGAAGCAGCTGGCCAATTACAGGGGGAGAATGTGGTTCGACATTTATACAAGCAATTTACCACAGAAGAAATCACTAACCAGATTGCCCGACTCATTACGCCAACGGATCTTTCCATTCCCGTACAAGTGATTTTTCAAACGATAGAGGATCTCCATGCATCTTGTCCTAATAATTTGGGTGATTGGTATTTTACCGGCAACTACCCAACGCCTGGTGGGAACCGCGTGGTGAATAAAGCCTTCATGAATTATATGGAGGGCAAAAATGTTCGGGGGTACTAGATAAATATTGTTATCCCTTTTTTTTACTTACTAAGAAAACGCCTGTAAAAATTAATAAGGCGGCTAATCCTTTTTCCAGACTAAAATTCTCATGTAAAAAAAGGGCAGCAATAATTGCTGCAAATACAGGTTGCGTATAAATATAACTACCCGTTATGCCGGCACCTAAATGTTTTAGTCCATAGGTGTTAAACGAGTAGGTAAAGAATGTACCGAATAGAACCAGTGACCCCAGCGCCACTAATTGAGAGGGGGTTGCTTGAGGCCAATCAATTTCTTGCACATCGCTCCAGCTGAAAGGCAGTATCATAAAAAACCCAAAGGTGAATACCCATCGAATCACATGGAGTGGAGGGTAAGATGACATTAATGGCTTTGCTAAAATAAAGTAGATCGCATAGGAGATGGCATTGATCACAATCAACACATCTCCTGAAATTGAAGAAATTCCACTGGTGTCTTTTGAAAAAATGAGTAAGCCCGCACCTCCAATTCCCATTAATAACCCCAGCCCCTTTAGCACAGTGAATTTTTCATTAAGCCAGAGTAGCGCAAATAAGGTGATCAGCATGGGAGTGCTGAGCATCAATAAAGCGGCATGAATCGTAGAAGTAATCGTAAGGCCTTTTATAAATAGCATTTGATTGATGGCTACACCTGTGAGTGCACAACCTGCAAAGCGGGGAATATCTTTTTTTTCAATTCGTGCCGAGCGACCCGAAAATGCCCAGAGTAACCAAAATAAAACCAAGGTTATGCCAACTCTGAAAAAGTTGACTCCAAAAGGACCCACCAGCGACGGAGAAATATATTTTACTAAACTAAGATTAGTTGCAAAAAATAAGTTGGTAAGCAATACAGCTATATGTGCTTTTTTTGTTGCGTTCACGGGTTCGTTATAAGTTTAATCCGTTTCTGATTAGTTGATCAAGATCGGAAGAAGGTGGATGATAAGGAACGTATGCAAAGGTAGCTGCTTTGCGGAGTGCCTTTACTAATGAAAAGTTTTCTTGGCTAACGCTATAGGCAAATCCTTTTTGCATACAATAGGTTGCTAAATATTCTTGTTCGGCCTGGCCAGGTGTGGGAATGACGATTAGTTTTTTTCCAAGTGTTAATAATTCCATCAATGAGGTATAACCGCTTCTGCAAATAATAATTTCTGCATTCTCGATTTCTCGAAGTAGATCTGCGGCATCTAAATAATCATATATAGCTGATTCTCGGGCGCCGTATACTAATTCTAAGTTTGGAGCTGTACTTGATAAAGAAGCATTGCTTTGTTGTGGCTTACCGCATAGGAGGGTAAACGCTCCGGGGTATTGCTTCAATTCATTTTTAAATTTCTCTTCGAGTAAACTGCGTTGGGGTTCGGGTCCAGATAACATTAATAAAAGACGAGATGGGATTGTATTATTTTTTACGGATTGCTTTTTTGCAAATCGGTTGAGTAGACCAAGATAGCGAAGGGGGGGCTTAGGCAATCTTTTGGGGTTAGATAATTCTCCAGCTATTGCGTAGGGCCCTTGATAATCAGGAATCCATATTTCGTCAAATTGATTGATATAACGGAAAGCAAATCGGTTGATACATCCGTCTATCCAGCTGCCTAACCCTGATTTGATTTCTAATTGGTGCGTTACTAAGACGCATCGGGCGGTGGGGTGATAAAGCCCGTATCTATTATCACTAATGATAACCTGGAGCTGATAATCGCTGATCTGTTGTTGAAGCCATTTTTTTTCTTCACGAAGTTGTTTAAGTAATTGCGGAATTTGTAGCAATAAACGCCAAACAAAGAGTGCTCCCGTTCGGCTATACTTGATTTCAGCAGATGGGGGAGTTAAAAAAGTTAACGTAGGAAATGCTTGTTTTAGAAGGGTCGCTGCAGCACCATTGGCAGCTATAATAACTTCACAGGAGTTTTTTTGCAAACTTTCTATAAGGGGAATGCAGCGGGTGGCATGGCCAAGCCCCCAGTTGAGTGGGGCCACTAGAACTCGAGTAGGGTGCGTCTTCAAAAATTATTTTTGGGGTTCAACAACAAAATGCGTTGTAAAATAGTTTTTATTCATGATTTTTAGACTATGAAGCGATTTTACCCGGTTATCTTTGCAGTGTTATTGGTGGGCATACTGGTATCCTGTAATCGAAATTATTATTCCAGTAAGTCATCACGCAATTGTGGTTGCCCCGGACAAAATGTGAGATAAATATTCAGTCAATGCCTCGACCTACTAAATCCTTAACACTTATTTGCACCGCTGGAGTTTCCCAAAGGGAAAGCGATCAGCTTCGGAAAAAAGTATCGCAGCTTTTGGCTACTCCATATATGCAAGAACAATTTTTAATGGCTACCGAATTAGTTGACCGCAATTATATCACAACTAAGCGCAGGCGTATCTTAAGTGAACTGCGTCAGTCAACGCCTCGCTCTTTTCGATTTTTTATCAATAAAAATTAGTGCAGTTTTTGAATGGCTTTTTCCAATTTTTGTAAAAAGACTGGGATTTCTTCCATTTTGCATGTTCCCGCACTCAACCGATACCAAGGCGAATTGGCAGGAGCACCAAATGCATAAAAGGGGACAAGCGCTAAACTTGCTTCATCCAATAAATAGCTGGTAACGGCTGCTTGAGTTTCGAGTACTGAACCGTTGTCTCTTTTTTTACCCTGCAAATCGATTTTTACCGTTAGGTAGATAGCGGCTTCTGGTGTGATACAATCGATTGGCATACCAGCCGCTTTTAGTTGCATAAATCCCTGGTATATGGTTTTTAATCGTGTCTCTAGTCCGGTTTTAAAATGCTGTAGATAATTGTCTATCGCAATTCGATTGGACAGAAAACCAGCCAATGCTTTTTGTTCTGCCATCGGGGCCCAGGCACCCATATGCGTAAGGATCAATTTCATTTTTTGAATCAATGCAGCAGGAGCCATTGACCATCCTACTCGTACACCGGTAGCTGCAAAAACTTTACTGATTGCATCAATAAAAATGGTGTATTCTTTCATAGCAGGGCGCAAGGAAACCGGGTCGTGATGTTGAATGGATCCATAGGTTAAATGCCAGTACATTTGATCGTACATTACATATAACTTTTTTTCATTGGGCCCTCTGCGATTATTTTCTTCTAAAACCAGATCACAAATTGCTTCCAGTTCTTCTTTTCGAAACGTTGTACCTGTTGGATTTTGAGGGGAACACAAAGAAAGCAGGCTTGCCTTTTTTATATGCGGACGAATAGAATTGGCCGTTGGCATAAAATGAGTCTGCTCTGTTGTTTCTATTACAATATGTTCTCCTTTTACAAAGTGGGTGTAATGATTATTATTCCAGGAGGGTACTGCATAAATAACCTTATCTCCTTTATCGCATACAGTTCTGAAAATTGTGTAAATCAAAGGGCGACCACCCGCCGCTACAACAATCTCATTGATAGAGTAGTTTAGTTTTTGTCTTTCTTGAATAAATGCTGAAAGGGTTTCGCGCAAATCTAGGTTTCCTTCTGCAGCGGGATAATTGGTATAATGATTTTGATAGGCATCGATAATACCTTGTTCTAATTCTGGTGGTATTGGGAAAATGGCAGGATCAAAATCACCAACGGTAAAGTTGTAAATATGCGCACCCTGTCTGATTTTTTCTTTGATCTCCGCACCTAGTCTAACAATTTCTGAGCCGATCAGTGTTTCGGCTAATTGAGATAAAGGCATGCCTATATAATTTGCTGCGAAACTAAATTATTTCTTTTGTGAAGACTTTTCAAAATCCAGAATTACTCCATTTATGCAATAACGTAACCCCGTTGGCGGAGGTCCATCTTCAAATACATGTCCCAGGTGTGCTTTGCAGCGTCCACATTGCACCTCGGTCCGGTCCATCCCGTGACCCCGGTCTCTCAAATAAAGTAGGCTCCCTTTTTTGATGGGGTCAAAAAAACTGGGCCAGCCACAGCCGCTTTCAAACTTGGTGTCACTTTTAAAAAGGGGGTTCCCGCAAGCCTTGCAATAATAGGTGCCAACCTCCGTAGACTGCTCTATGGGGCTGGACCATGGTCGCTCAGTCCCTTTTTCTCGGGCGATATAATAGAGGTCGGTTGGTAAGATTTTTTTCCATTCTTCCTCGCTCAAGTTTACCCGGCTGGAGTCAGTTCGGGAGTAAACGGGGTTCTTTTTTTCAGGCTTTTCCATAGTGGGGCCAATTTTTGCGGGTGAATTTTTTTGTTGTGCACTGCAACTGGTTAGCAATAAGCAATAACTAATCAGGAGTCCACAAGCGAAACGAATTTTCATAATATTATAACAAGATATCGACGTGAATGTTGTTTGATACATACACTTGTTAGCATGAAGTTAATGTGTACGAGCTTACCTTTGTAGTCCCTGCAAAACCACTGTTTATGTTTAATCTTATCTTATTTGGTCCTCCGGGCAGCGGAAAGGGTACGCAGTCCGATAAGCTGGTCGAAAAATACGGGTTGAAGCATCTTTCAACTGGTAATTTGCTACGCCAAGAGATTGCCGATAAAACCACTTTGGGCCTTTCTGCAAAAAGCTATATTGACGCTGGAAAACTTGTACCTGACGAAGTGGTGATTGGCATGGTAGATTCTTTCTTTGAGCAAAATAAACAAGCCAAAGGATTTTTATTTGACGGTTTTCCGCGCACGGAAGCGCAGGCTGTTGCATTGGATCAGCTTTTAGCTAGCAAGCATACTTCTATCAGTGCTGTGATTGCGCTGGAAGTAACAGAAGAAGAATTAGTAAAGCGATTATTGAACAGAGGCAAAACGTCTGGACGAACCGATGATTCTGATGAAACAGTAATCAGAAAACGATTTGCTGTTTATTTAGCAGAGACAAGTCCTGTTGCAGCACATTATCAAAAAGCAGGTAAGTTTCAAGCAATTCCAGGGGAAGGAACCGTAGATGAGATTTTTCAATCACTTTGTTCCAAAATTGATCCGGCTATTTAATTGGTCTTACGACTTACTGGCTCTGTTTAGAATTTCTCGTTCTTCTACAGTGAGCGAGCCTAGTCCTTTTGCACTGATTTTATCTAATATTTCGTCTACTCGATTTGGAGTTAGATGGGGTGTTTTTTTGAAGGGACGTCTGGTTGCTTTATAGAATAGTTGTTCGCGCAAAGGAATACGCGTTTGTTTTGTGCCAGCGGGATTGAATAAATTATTGACCCAATCCACCACATTATTCATCCACTCACTGGTGTCGATTCCTTTTCTGATCAGCGACATAAAAATAAAACCTGTTAAACCCCCTGCTAATAAGGGCAAATAACTAATTGGTTGATACAAGGGCTTTGTTGCGATGGACATCAACACGTATAAACCGGTCAAAATCCAGAGGGGAATGCCTCCCATTAGGTTGGGCATTAACCGGTAATTGGGAGTGAGAAGGGTGGTGGCAATAGCAATGGCCATCACTGCTGCAGAGGAGCCCATGTAACCCGCAGTGGCCAGCGAGGAGGGAAAAAAATGAGCCATTAATATAAAAGTGAGTCCTCCTGCCCAGGCCCCGTATAAATAGAGCGGAACAATTTTTCTATTCCCACTCAGGTCCTGAAAAATAAATCCAAATGCCCAAAGCCAAAGCATATTTCCAATGATCATCCAAATGCCCAGATTAGCAAATGGAAAAGTAAGAAGGGTCCAGGGCCTAGTCAATAAAGCGGCAGGGCTTGCAGGCAATAAGAACCATTTTAAAATCGACTCCCGATAGGTCGATTCTAATACTGAAAGGTCCTGGTAAAAGAAATAAAAATAGGCCTTGCACAGGGATAGCGTAATAAATAGGATCAGGTTGATTGCAATCAATTTTGTGAGTGCATTGTTGCTGTCTCCCAAACTTATTCTTCGATTCATGTCGTTTGATTCGTTATACATACCAAATCAATACAACGATTGGCGGTTCATTTTGTTCCAGTACAATACAATTAAAAATCCAGTGAGGGCACCACCCAAGTGGGCAAAGTGGGCGATATTATCGCCGCTTACCGATGTGACTCCTCCAAATAAGTCAATGGCTGCTAGTCCAAGCATGGCCCATTTTGCTTTTACAGGAACTGGAATAAACATGATATACAACTCGGTATTAGGAAATAGATAAGCGAAAGCAACCATTACGCCCATTACCGCACCACTGGCACCCAGAGCAGGTGAAACGGATCCAATATTTTCTTGTACAGCTCTCATATTGTTTGCTTCGAAAGCTTGCAATAACTCTTCGCATCGTACATATTGAATTCCTAAATGAAGTGCAGCTGCTCCCAGTCCGCAAGCCAGATAAAAAAATAAAAATCGCTGTCCACCCCATACATTCTCTAATATTTTTCCAAACATCCAAAGTGTAAACATGTTAAAGAAAATATGAAAAATGCTTGAGGGAGAATGTGCGAATAGGTGTGTTGCAAGCTGGTAAGGCTTGAAATGTTGACTCGATTCCAGTGCACCTGATTCAACTAAATAATTGATTAGTTTATCGGGCATTACAGGCCATAACAAAAGCCACTCCGTAACAGGAAAACGATTGGCCAGCGTCAATTGCGCTACATACACCAATACATTGATGATAATTAGATTCTTAACTATGGGAGGAAAATTATCAGGCCTCGTGAATCGGAAGTCACTCATGCCACAAAATTACACCAATGAAACGGAATACGCCTGTATTAACGACGTTTAAGTTGTACGATATTTTCTATGTGATGGGTATGCGGAAACATGTCCACGGGTTGAACTTTTTTTACTTGATAAAGACTATCCAACGCCTGCAGGTCACGGGCTTGTGTTGAAGGATTACAGCTTACATATACAATGGTAGGCGCAGCAATTTCAAGTAGCTTTTCTACTAATTTGGGGTGCATGCCTGCGCGCGGAGGGTCTGTTATAATTACATCGGGTCTGCCATGATGGGCAAAAAAATCATCGGTGCAGATATCGATTACATCTCCGGCAAAAAATTGAGTTTTTTCAATTCCATTTAGTGCTGCATTTTCCTTTGCATCTTCAATGGCCGCAGGTATTTGCTCTACTCCAATAATTTTTTTGGCTTTTGGGCTTAAAAAAATACCAATACTGCCCGTTCCACAGTATAAATCATAAAGTGTTTCTGTGCCACTTAGTTCGGCAAAGGAGTTAGTGAGTTGGTATAATTTTTCTGCTTGTTCCGTATTCGTTTGAAAAAATGATCGAGGTCCGATTTTAAATCGAAAGTTTCGATTAGCTTCTTCGTTTCGAAGTTCTTCTAGTACAAAGCCTTTACCATGATAAACAACAGGTGTTAAGTCGTGAATGCTGTCATTCCACTTTAAATTAACCGTAAACAGAAGTGTTGTTATAGCTGGAAAGTTGGCCTGTAATTCTTTTAAAAGCGGAAGTGTTTTGGAAGGATTATCTTCTCCAACAATCAAATTGACCATGATCTCTCCGGTTTTGCAGAGTCTGATTTGAAGATTACGTAAATAGCCTTCATGTGTTCGATAGTCATAAAAAGATAGATCATGTTCTTTGGCGTACCCTTTAACAAACAACCGAATTGCATTGGTAGGCTCCGCTTGCAAATGACAGGTTTGAATATCAACCACTTTATCAAAAAATCCTCTAGCGTGAAATCCGGCTACATTTTGTTGTGCAGATATAGTAGGATCGTTGAGTTCCGTGGGTAATAAAAATCTTTTATTGCTAAATGTGTATTCAATTTTATTTCGGTAGTAATACTGTGTAACACATCCCACAATGTTATCGATAGGAGGCAGCTCTACCTTGCCGATTCTTTTCAAGGTTTGTTCTACTTGCTGTTGTTTATATTTTAGTTGCCACTCATACGGGAGCATCTGCCATTGACAACCTCCGCATGTGCCCATATGAATACAGCGAATTTCGGTGCGGTTGGGCGAGTATGTGTGAAAATGTACGGGGGTTCCTTCGGCCCAATCTTTTTTACTTTTAAGTAGACGTACGTCAACTTTATCACCGGGTACCACTCCGTCTATAAAAATCACCTTTCCATCTACTCGGGAGAGACATTTTCCTTCTGCAGCATAATCTTCAATAAGCAGGTTGGTTAGGATTCTGTTTTTATTTTTACCACGCACCCGACAAAGATAACCTTCGAAAGGGTACCTAGTTTTTAATAACTTTACTTCTAGTATGCGTATGAAAAACAGGATTCTATTTTTTTGTTTGCTCCTCTCGCTGGGAGGCCATGCCCAAGAGGGGTACGAGATCAAGGTAACTTTTACTCCTTATCGTGATCAATACATCTATCTGGGTCATTATTTTGGAAAGACCTATCCAATTATTGACTCCGTAAAACTGGATGCAAAAAGCGCGGGAGTGTTTAAGGGTAACAAACCGCTGCAGGGTGGAATCTATTTGATTGGCTATCCCAACCGATCCGGTTTTTTTGAGGTATTGGTCGATAAACAGCAACGCTTTTCTGTGGTTGCAGATTCTGCTACTGTTCCAGCTGTGGTTCGTTTTCAAAATTCTCCAGACAACGAATTGTTTGCTACCTATCAACGCACCATGGGAGAAAAAGGCGGGCAGATTAATGCGGTGAAGGAGCAATTAAAAAATACTACTTCTGCTGTGGATTCTGCGCGAATTAATAAAGAGTTAACAAGATTGGATCTCGATCTTCGAGAGTATCGTGAAAAAATAATTGCAGAAAATCCAAACACTATTCTAACTGTGTTACTAAATGGAATGAAAGAACCGGTACTACCTGCTGCCTTACAAAAGCCAAATACGCGTGAAGATTCTGTTGCTGCTTTTCGATATTACAAGGAGCACTATTGGGACGGAGTAGAATTTTGGGACGGGCGTTTAGCTTATACTACTTTTTTTGAGGACAAGGTGGATCGGTATTTTAATCAGTTAGTATCACCTCATCCGGATTCTGTTAATAAAGAAATGGATTACATGCTCAGCTTTGCCAAGGCGAATGCAGAAATGGAACGCTTTTTATTACTTCGTTTTGTGAATCGGTATTATTCACAGCGATACATGTGGGAGGACGCCGTATTTGTGCATTTATACGAAAAGTATTTTGCTACAAATCCTCCCTCTTGGTTGAGTGAGCAGGGTAAAAAGACAATTACGGACAGAGCCTATAGTTTAATGGCTAACATTTTTGGATCTCCTGCCTCAGAAATCCAGTTACCTGATACAGCTGGTAAAACACTTTCACTGTATGGCGTAAAAAAAGAGTATACCCTAGTGGTGTTTTGGGATCCACTTTGCGGGCATTGTAAAGAAACATTACCTAAGATAGATTCTGTTTATACTACTCGTTGGAAGGCACAAGGCTTAGGAATTTATGCATTGGCTAAGGAGAATGATGGCACTAAGAATGATTGGCTAAAGTTTATTCGAGAAAAAAATATTGGCTACTGGAATCATGTGTACTATTCTAAGGAGGCTGAAAAGGAAAGAGTATCTAATAATGTTCCCGGATATTCTCAGTTGTATGATGTACAATCTTTCCCTACTCTTTATCTTTTAGATAAAGACAAGCGAATTGTAGCCAAGAAACTTTCCTTTGAACAGATAGATGAAATTTTACAATTGAAGTTGAAGGAAAAGACAAAATAATCAAATGTCCTTCACTACATCAGCTACCAATTGAGGACGGCCTAAGGTATAATAGTGTAACACAGGTACACCCGCTGCTTTTAGCTCTTTTGATTGTGCCAGTAACCACTCACGTCCTACTTTTTCTACATCCAAATCTGTTTTGCAACGGAGTACTTCATTAGATAGCTCTGTGGGTAGATCGATATGGAATGTTTTGGGAAGAATAGTTAATTGCTTTTTAGTATAGATCGGTTTTAATCCGGGTATAATGGGGACGTTAATTCCTATGTCCCGACAGTCTTTTACAAATGCATGAAACTTTGCATTATCAAAAAACATTTGCGTGATGATATAATCTGCTCCGGCATCTACTTTCTTTTTTAAATGTTGGAGATCTGTATCGCGATTGGGTGATTCAAAATGTTTTTCGGGATAACCGGCCACGCCAATACAAAACTTGGTTTTTTGTGTATCACGAAGTTCTTCTTCCAGATAAATCCCATCATTAAGCGATACTACCTGGTGTAATAAATCCACTGCATATTTATGCCCCCCGGGTTCAGGTTCAAATGCACTTTCATTTTTAGCCGCGTCTCCACGTAATACCAAAACATTATCGATGCCTAAGTAATTCAGATTGATGAGTGCATCTTCCGTATCATTCACACTAAAACCACCGCATATCAAATGGGGAACTGTATCCACATTGTAGCGGTTCATAATCGCTGCACATATACTTTCTGTTCCAGGTCTTTTACGAACAACTACTTTTTCAAAACTGCCGTCTGCTCTTTTTTTAAATACATGCTCACTACGATGGTAAGTAACATTGATAAAAGAGGGGTTGAAAGCCATTAATGGATCCAGGTGTCTGTATAATGCATCAATACCCTTTCCTTTTAGGGGGGGTAGTACTTCAAATGATACAAGGGTGCCTTTGGCCTGGTTAATGTGGTCGATTACTTTCATAGGTATCTAATGTGCAAACTTACATACTTTTGTTCTATGCAGTTGGAGATCCGCACCGAAAACCTAGTCAAACGTTATGGTTCACGAACAGTTGTTAACCAGGTCTCTTTTGAGGTTAAACAAGGTGAGGTTGTTGGTTTATTAGGGCCTAATGGTGCCGGTAAAACAACTTCCTTTTATCAGGTAGTAGGACTAATTAAGCCTGACTCGGGCGCTGTTTATTTAAATGATCAGGATATCACGGCATTACCCATGTACAAAAGAGCTCAAATGGGGATAGGCTATTTGCCACAAGAGGCTTCTGTATTTAGAAAACTGAGCGTAGAGGATAATATATCAACTGTACTAGAGATGACTACTCTTACTAAGCAAGAACAACGCCATAAACTAGAATCACTTCTGGAGGAATTTAGATTGGGGCATGTTCGAAAAAGTAATGGAGACGTATTGAGTGGAGGTGAAAGAAGAAGAACTGAGATTGCTCGTGCATTGGCGGTGGATCCTAAGTTTATATTATTAGACGAACCCTTTGCCGGTATCGATCCTATTGCTGTTGAAGATATTCAGGCGATTGTAGCCAAACTCAAGTATAAGAATATTGGTATTTTGATTACCGATCATAATGTGACTGAGACGTTATCTATTTGCGACCGGGCTTATTTGTTAATAGAGGGAGGCATCTTTAAACATGGAAGTGCCGAGGAGTTAGCTGCTGATGAGCAAGTAAGAAAATTATACCTGGGTCGCAATTTTGAATTGAAACGCAAGGATTGGATTTATGAAGAAGCCATGCAAAATCAATCTTCTACTCATTGATTTATTTTAAATTGACGCATGGATTACAAACAGCTTCCAAAAATTGAATTGCATCTCCATTTGGATTGTAGTTTAAGTTATGAGGTTGTTCAAACAATCGACCCCTCTGTAACACGTGAGCAATTTGAGTCAGAATTTATCGCTCCGATTAGTTCTACCGATTTATTGGAATATATCAAACGTTCTGCAAGGGGGTACCTACTTATGCAGACTGCCGAACAGTTGCGATTAGTTACACTGGATCTACTTCGACAAATGGATGAGGATGGGGTGGTGTATGTTGAAATTCGTTTCGCCCCCTTGCTTCATACGCTAAAGGGACTAACACCTGTTGAGGTGACCAACTATGTGCAACAAGCTCTGCAAGAAGGTTCAAAATTGTATAAAGTAATTCCCCGTCTCATTCTTTGCACCTTGCGTCATTATAGCGAAGAAGAGAGTATGATGACGGTGCAGTTAGTTGAGCAGTTTAAGCAGGATGGATGGGTGGTTGGATTTGATATTGCAGGCGATGAAGCAGGCTATCCTGTTACCGCTCATCAAAAAGCATTTGAGTATGCGCACCAAAAGGGGATTCCATGTACAGCCCATGCTGGGGAAGCTTGTGGCCCATCTAGTGTATGGGATGTTTTAAATCATTTTCATCCTAGTCGAATCGGACATGGAGTACGTAGCACGGAAGATTCACAGCTACTTACACATCTTCGCGAAAAAAATATTCACCTGGAAGTATGTCCCAGTAGTAATCTTAGAACAAATGTTTATTCATCCTATGCTGCACATGTAATTGATAAGTTGTATAAAGAAGGTATTTCAGTTAGTGTGAATACCGACGCGAGAACAGTAACGCCTGTAACGCTGAGTGGTGAATACGCCTCTATTGCTGAAACTTTTGGGTGGACGCTGGCGGATTTTTTAGCCTGTAATTTACAGGCTGTGGATCACTGCTTTGCCCCCGCTGCAATCAAAGAGCAGCTTCGTAAGCAACTACTGAACTCGTATAGCTGATTTTTTTTGGTTAATTTTCCTTACCGATGAACCTTTTGTCTCCGGCAATATCCTCATTGGCCCGGTTAAGATCGTGGCGTATACAGGCATGGCGAGATAATCCTATGAATGCCCAGCGTGAGGTATTACAAAATTTGGTTGCATCTGCACAGTACACTGAGTTTGGTCGGCGCTATAATTTTTCCAGTCTGTTCAATGTAAAGTCTTTTAAAGAGGCAGTACCTATCCACGACTATGATGACCTAAAGCCCTATATCGAACGCATCATGGAGGGAGAGCAGAATATTCTCTGGAATACACCTATCAACTGGTTTGCCAAAAGCAGTGGTACTACCAGTGATCGCAGTAAGTTTATTCCAGTAAGTGAAGAATGTTTGCAAGAGGGGCATTACCGCGCTTCTAAAGATGTGCTGACACTTTATTATTGCAATCGTCCTGATTCAGTATTACTCACGGGTAAGGGGTTGATTATTGGAGGGAGTCATACTTTAAATCCACTCAACCCAGATGCTCAAGTAGGTGATCTTAGCGCAGTGCTATTGCAGAATACTCCTTTTTGGGGGCATTGGCTGCGGACGCCCGAATTGAATATTGCCTTAATGGAGGAGTGGGAGTCCAAAATTGAAAAGCTTGCACAAAGTACGATTCAGGAAAATGTTACTTCTATTTCTGGAGTTCCTACATGGACACTGGTATTATTCAAAAGAATTTTAGAATTAACCGGAAAGCAGTCTATTGCAGAGGTATGGCCATCGCTTGAACTTTATTTGCATGGAGGAGTCGCCTTTGCACCTTATCGTCAGCAGTTCTCCAAATTGCTGGGAAAGGAAGTCACTTTTATGAACATGTACAATGCGAGTGAGGGATTTTTTGCAGCACAAGACGATCCAACTCAAGAGGGCATGCTTTTATTCACCGATCATGGCATTTTTATGGAGTTTATGCCATTGAGTGAAGTGGGTGTAACTAATCCTCGTACGATTGGTTTACAGGATGTAGAAGTAGGTCAACAATATGCATTGGTCATTAGTACTAATTCAGGGCTATGGCGTTATTTAATTGGGGATACTGTTGAGTTTGTTTCGCTAAATCCTTTTAGAATTAATGTATCGGGGCGACTAAAACACTTCATCAATGCGTTTGGCGAGGAATTAATTGTAGATAATACGGATAAGGCCATTGCAATGGCCTGTCAAGAAACGGGTGCTAGTGTTACTGATTATACTGCCGCTCCGGTCTACTTTAGTGAATCTTCAAATGGTGCACATGAATGGTTGATTGAATTTGAACAGGAACCTACTTCTTTACAGCAGTTCTCTTCCATTTTAGATCGGTCTCTGCAAAGCATCAATAGTGACTATGAGGCAAAACGACATCGCAGTATAGCGTTACGCGAGCCCCTCATTCATAAAGCAGTGCGAGGAACATTTGCAACCTGGTTACGGAATAAAGGAAAATTAGGGGGCCAACATAAAGTGCCTCGGTTGAGTAATGACAGACAGCTTTTAGAGGAGATCTTACAGCTGAATAATACTACTTTTGTGACGGTTTAAATAAAATAGTATGAAATTATTAGAAAATAAAGTTGCTATTGTTACTGGTGCTGCACGCGGAATTGGAGAAGGGATTGCATTGTTATTTGCTGAGCATGGTGCACATGTTGCGTTTACGTATGTAAGTGAGAGTAGTGCTGAAAAAGCAGCTCAATTAGAAAGCCGTTTGCGGGGGTTGGGTGTAAAGGCAAAGGCTTGGAAGAGTAATGCAGGCGATGCAGTGCAGTGCGAACTATTTGTTGCAGATGTGTTGAAAGAATTTGGCACGATTGATATATGTGTCAATAATGCGGGTATTTCCAAAGACAATCTGCTCATGCGCATGACAACCGAACAATGGAACGAAGTGATACAGGTTAATCTGAATAGTGTTTTCTATATGACCAAGCAGGTGATTCGACCTATGATGAAGGCGCGTAGCGGATCCATCATTAATATGAGTTCTGTGATTGGAGAAATGGGGAATGCTGGGCAAAGTAGCTATGCGGCGAGTAAAGCAGGTGTAATCGGATTTACGAAATCAATTGCTAAGGAATTAGGAAGTAGAAATATTCGTTGTAACGCTATCGCGCCAGGTTTTGTTGAAACTGACATGACACAGTATTTGCAGCAAGGAGAAGCTGCCGAAAAATATAAAGCAGGTATTCCACTAGGTCGATTTGCGGGTGCAAAGGATATTGCAAATGCTACTTTGTTTTTAGCCAGTGATCTTTCTGCTTACGTAACCGGGCAGACCTTGAGTGTTTGTGGCGGACTTAATATCTAATCCTGAATTTTAGTTCCTTTTCTTTTCAGGTAATCGTGCCATAGTATCATAGAGGCAATAGTTCGGTACGGCCTCCAAGGCTCAGCGATAGCTAACATTTTTTCCTTGCTGGTTTCTGGCTTTAACTTTTTTACCTGTTTCAAGCTATTGACAAGTGCCAGGTCTCCAAGTGGAAATAAATCCGTTCTACGAAGAGCGTGCATCAAATAAACATCTACGGTCCAGTTGCCAATCCCTTTTAATTGTATCAATCTTGCTCTTACTTCTTCATCAGGAAGGCTCTCCATTTTTTTAAGTTGAATAGTGCGCGACTGAACGGCTTCTGCCAGCCCCTTTGCATACACAATTTTTTGTCGGGTAAAATAGCAGGCGCGTAATTCTTCATCTGTGAGCGAAAGAATTTTTCCAGGTGTTACGGTTCCGATTTTATTTTTTAATCGGTTGAATGCTGCGTAAGCAGCGGCCAGTGATACCTGCTGCTCTAAAATAGTCAGCACAAGTGTTTGAAAACTATTGGGACGAATCCATGGTGTAGGATAGCCATGTTTTTGAATGATCTGCTTTAAGTCTTTATCTCGTTTTGCGAGAATGTCACAAAAGGAATTAAAGTTTTCGGGGTTGAATTGTAAAAAACTCATTTACTCTTAAATGCGGCGATCGCTTTTCTACTTTCTTCACTCAGAATCAGTCTTCCACTGATTGCAGCACGTTCTAGGAGTAGTGTCTCCCAATAAGCCGTGTCTTTCCAAAAAATTGTTTTGAGTTCCTGTAACGCAGCTTCACTGCTTGCAAGTAATCTTGAAACAATTCGGTTAATACCCTCGTCTAGTCCTTGTGCATCTTCGTATAATTCTGCAAATAACCCTTTTTGGTGTGCCCATTCTGCCGAACGCCATGCGGTTGCATCTAGTGCCAATTGAGAAAAGGCGGAGAGTCCTATTTTTCTTTCCACGGCAGGGCCAACTACAAATGGTCCTATGCCCACTGCCAGTTCACTTAATTTAACGGCAGCATCTTCGGTAGCTAGTGCATAATCAACAGCCGCTGCTAAACCAACACCGCCCCCTACACATTTACCATGAATGCGTCCAATAATTATTTTTCCGCAGGTACGCATCGCATTAATTACCTGTGCAAACCCACTAAAAAAATGAAGTCCCTCAGTTTCAGTTTTAATTTGTGTAAGCTCATCAAAGGAGGCTCCTGCACAAAATGCTTTTTCACCACTACTACGTAATAAAATCAATTTACAGTTTTTGTCTTTTCCGGCCTCTGTGATTGCCTGTGCCAATTGCTGTAAAATGGCCGCTGGAAGTGAATTGCTTTGGGGGTGAAAAAATGAAATGGTACAAAGACCTTCGTTAGTAGTTGATTTTACAAAAGCAGTTTCCATTGCAATTATTTTGATTGTTCTTTTTTCGCAACCATGGTCAGGATTGTGGCCACTCCGGTTATTTCGTTAGTCTCATCTAAAATTTCTACCAGCCATTTGACAATCCCTTTTTCAATCTCATCTCCTCTTTTATAATCTTCTGGCTTTTCTACTACTCGTTTATCTTGTAATAGCTTTTCTTTACAAGTAAAGCGAATTTGGATACTGCTTCCCGGGTACACAGGTTTTGTGAAACGAAGCTCATCAATTCCATAGTTGAGCAGTACCGGATTTTTTTTATAGCTGTCAACAAATAACCCCGCTGCCAAACTCATAATCAAATAGCCATGTGCCACTTGTTTTTCAAACATCGTATTTGAAAAATCTGTTTCGCGCAGGTGGGCATAAAAATGATCACCGCTTAAATCGGCAAAACGATCAATGTCTTCGGCTGTAATTAAGCGCGGTTCAGTTAATAGTTGGTCTCCAATCTCTACTTCTTCAAAGTATTTTTTAAACGGATGTTTTCCTGGTTCTTTTCCTTTTGCGTAGGGTTGGTATACGTTGGTGATTGCGGTGATCATACTGGGAGAACCTTGTAAGGCAGTTCGTTGCAAATAATGTTTTACACCACGAATGCCACCCATTTCTTCGCCGCCTCCTGCTCTGCCTGGGCCCCCATGCACAAGTAGAGGAAGTGGAGAACCATGACCTGTACTTTCTTTGGCACAATCTCTGTTGAGAACTAAAATTCTTCCATGGTGAGAGGCCGTACCTAGTACATATTTTTTCGCCTCTTGTTCGTTATTGGTTACAATAGTAGTCACTAAGCTTCCTTTTCCTAGTTTACTTAGTGCTATGGCTTCTTCCATTCCATTATAAGGCATCAAGGTGCTCACGGGGCCAAAGGCTTCTATTTCGTGCGGCTCGTTGCTATGAAATGGTTTTTCATTGAGTAATAGTAGGGGAGAGAGAAAAGCTCCCTTGATCGAATCGGCATCTACTACTTCTACACTGTCTAGCGAACCATAGATGAGTTGAGAACTCGCTAATAATTTTTTAACCTGTGTTAGTACCTCTTCTCGTTGCGACATCCCGGCCAAACTGCCCATGCGAACTTTTTCATTAAGCGGAGACCCAATGATTGTCTGTGCCAATGCTTTTTGTAAAGACTCAGCTACCACAGATAAATGGGATTGGGGTACAAATATGCGTCGCACACCGGTACAGCGTTGTCCGGATTTTAATGTCATTTCTTTTCGCACTTCTTTGATAAATAAATCCCATTCAGGATCATTTGGCTGTACAGATTCTCCTAGCACAATACAATTAAGGCTGTCTGCTTCCATCGTAAAGGGAACATTATTTGCTAATAGAGCAGGGGTTCTTTTCAAGAGTGCTCCGGTGTGTGCACTTCCTGTAAAGGTTATGCTATCTTGACTATTGACCCACTCGAGTAAATCTCCAGCACTTCCGCATAATAATTGCAACGATCCTTCTGGAAAAATTTTGCTGGTAATAATTTCTTTGAAAACGGCTTCAGTTAAATACGAAGTAATTGTTGCCGGTTTAACAATAGCGGGAACGCCCGCTAATAAATTGACCGCAATTTTTTCCAGCATACCCCAAACTGGAAAATTAAAAGCGTTGATATGAATGGCTACTCCTTCTTTAGGAACAAGCAAGTGAGTACCCATGAATGTATTTTGTTTACTCAGGTTGTGGGATTCGCCGTCAATACAAAACGTTTCATTGGGAAATTTTCTTCTCAGTGATGCATTGGCAAACAAGTTGCCGATTCCTCCTTCAATATCCACCCAGCTATCTGCTTTTGTTGCACCAGTTTTATAGCTGAGTGCATAAAAGGCTGGCAAGTGTTTTTGTAAGTGAAGGGCTAATGCTTTTAGACGAAGTCCTCTTTCGTGAAACGTTAATGAACGTAGTGCTGGGTTTCCCACCTTTCGGCCATATTCAACCACTGACTTGAAGTCGATTCCTTCTGTGCTGGCTTGTGCGATGGGTTCTCCGGTTACAGCATCAGACAATAACTGACCATTACCTGTTCCGGCCATCCATTGTCCCTGGATATAATTGTTGAGTTGTTTCATAGGGGAAGCTTACAAAGGCGAAGTTACCTATTTATCATTCATGCTTTTTTCTCGACGTGAATGGAATTACCTTTGCTGAAATTTACAAGTATGTTACGGATATCCTTTTTTTGTTTCATGAGTTTGTCTGTTTTACTGGCTTGCCAGTCCACTTCTGATAATTCTAGTGAACACCCGGCTCATGCTACCATGAAGGCGCCAAAAACCCCCGCAGACAGTTTATATGGGCAGGTGATGGAGATGCACGATCTGGTAATGCCAAAAATAGGAAAGGTGAGAGGCGCTCAAAAAAGAGCGCAGGCTTTGCTGGACTCAATCGGATTAATGCCAGCTCGTTCTGTTTCTACACTTACTGCGTATAAGAAAGAGTTAGAAACACTGGTGAGTGAGTTGAATTATGCTGATTTTGCAATGGATCAGTGGATGATGGAGTTTAATCTTGATTCCGGAAAAAATAATGTTGAGGTCAGACTGGCTTATTTACGTTCTGAGTTTGATAAAGTATCGAAGGTTAAAGATGCGATATTAAATAGTTTAGCTAAAGCCGACACGCTGTTAAAAAAATAGCCCCGTCTGTTTTTCTTATATTGCAGTAATGGCAAGCCGGCTTCGACTTTTTACCAAGCGTTTTTTTATCTATGCTAACTGGCTGGTCGTTCTTCTTTTTCTCCTCTCTTGCCTGATTCCTCTCTTACATCCTCAACAGTGGTGGTGGGTTTCTATGATGGGATTGAGTTTCCCTATCCTGCTTCTTTTAGTGATTTGTTTCTTTTTTGGCTGGTTGCTACTTTTAAAATTCAATCTCATTTTTATTTCATTGGTTGCGCTGGGGCTTGGCTATAAAAGTATAGCCGTCTTTATTGGATTTAATGCGCCACTCACCTTTGCTGCCGATTCTGGCGGACGTTCTATTCGGGTTGTGAGCTGGAATGTGGCCCGATTTATTGAGTTAGCACGCAATAATAACCAAGGCAGTACGACACGAAAAAAGATGCTTTCACTTCTTAAAGAACAAAGGGCAGATATCTTATGTCTGCAAGAATTTTATACTTCGGAGAATCCTGCATTCTATGATAATATTCGTGCTATTCAGCAGGCGTTAGGGTTTCGTTATTATTATTTTCCATACGATAAGGATGGGGATCGCAATTATTATAGCTCCATTATATTTTCAAAGTTTCCTATTGTAGACAGCTCTTTTTTACGGTATCCTCGCCCTTCGCAGCCGGAAGCTTTGGTACAAGCTGATATTAAGGTGGGGTCCGATACCATTCGATTTTTTACAACCCATTTACAGTCACAGCGATTTGATAAGGTTGACTACTGGCGGATGGAAAAAATCAAAAGCAGAGAAGATAGTCTGGTCTATCATTCCATACCCCTCGTAGCTAAATTAAAGAGAGGGATAGTTATACGAAGCATGCAGGCGGATATCATTGACCAGGTAAGAAATAATTCTCCATATCCCGTCGTGATAACGGGTGATCTTAATGACGTTCCTAACTCGTATACCTACTTTAAAGTACGCGGATCATTGAAAGATGCATTTTTGGAAAAAGGCTACGGAATTGGGCGAACCTTTCGCAGTTTGTCCCCCACCTTGCGAATTGATTACATTTTTACCGATCCCCGCTTTTCTGTAGCGCAGTTCAAGCGTGAAAAGAAAAACTACTCTGATCATTACATGATTGTTGCTGATATCAGACGGAGTCGTCCGTAATGATATTTTAATCATCTTTGCAGCATGCAGTCCCTTCATATCTACAATTCGTTAACCCGGCAAAAAGAAGAATTTGTTTCCTTGGTCAAAGGGCATGTGGGCATGTATGTGTGTGGACCTACCGTAAGTGGAGAGAGCCATTTGGGCCATGCACGCCCTTACATCACTTTTGATGTGGTGTACCGCTACTTGCAACATTTGGGATATAAGGTTCGTTATGTGCGAAATATTACTGATGCAGGGCATTTTGAAGAAGAGGGTAGAGTAGCAACTGATAAAATTGCTGAAAAGGCTCAATTGGAAAAATTAGAACCCATGGAGCTGGTGCAGAAATACACGAATCTTTTTCATTGGGCTATGCACCAATTCAATACGTTGCCTCCATCTATAGAACCCACTGCAACCGGACATATTGTTGAGCAAATTGGTATGATTGAAGAAATCATAAAGGCCGGGTATGCATATGAGAAGAATGGTTCTGTTTATTTCGATGTAAAAAAATATGCTTTAGCCTACGAATATGGAAAGTTGAGCGGTCGGGTAATTGATGAATTATTAACTACTACGCGTGAGTTGGAAGGACAGGACGAAAAAAGAGATCGTGCTGATTTTGCGCTTTGGAAAGCAGCTGCACCGGAACATATCATGCGCTGGAAAAGCCCTTGGGGCGTGGGTTATCCGGGTTGGCATATTGAATGCTCTGCGATGGCTACAAAATATCTGGGTCCACAATTTGACATTCACGGCGGAGGAATGGATTTATTATTCCCTCACCATGAGAGTGAAATTGCACAGAGCACAATTTGCAATCATCAATCACCGGTTCGATATTGGGTTCACAATAACATGATTACGATCAATGGTCGTAAAATGGGCAAGAGCTACAATAATGTCATTAAATTGACTGAGCTTTTTAGCGGCACTCACCCTTTGTTAGCCAAGGCTTATCATCCGATGACGATTCGGTTTTTTATTTTGCAAACGCATTATAGCAGTACCCTCGATTTTAGTAATGAGGCATTGCTAGCCGCAGAAAAGGGATTGAAAAGATTATGGGATGCAGTGGAAGGGTTTCAACAATTGAATATACAAGAGTGGGGACATCCCACTAAGAGTGAAGACGTTGTTTTGGAAAAGAAAGTAAACCATCTGTTGGATGAACTCCCACTTTTTATGAATGATGATTTTAGCTCAGCAAAAGTGTTAGCTAATCTATTTGAATTAGTACCGGTATTAAACTCAATAAAGGATGGCGTTATAGCTAAGTCAGCACTGGGTGTTAAGATACTTACAAGGATGCAAAATGAGTTGAAGCTTTGGATGGAGGACATATTAGGTTTACAACCTCTTCATGCTGCTGATCAGGAAAAATTGCAAGGAGTAATGGAGTTATTGATTGATATGCGAAAAGAAGCAAAGGGTCGTCGTGACTTTATGACCTCTGATAAAATCCGCGATCGATTATTATCCTTAGGGATTCAACTCAAGGATGAAAAAGGGGGTGGAATGAGTTGGAAAATTGATTAATACTTTCCAATTATCTAGATTCAAGAAAACTGAATCGATTCCATTTTAGCTAGCCACTGCTCAGAAATTCTTGCCCCTAATCCGGGTTGATTGGGTAGGTGAATTTGACCATTTTCCCCATAAGAAATGCCTCCCTCTACCGGATCTTCTTTAAACATGAGGGCAGTATCAAAATCAAAATGTACAATGTTTGGACTGCAACAAGCAAAATGCGCAAATGCAGACATGGCAAGCCGCGATTCAATCATCGCACCTACCTGCATTTTAATTTTAGCACGATCAGCAAGAGCTACAATTTTCTTTGCTTTTAATAACCCGCCTGCCTTTCCAATTTTGATATTGAAATAATCGCACGCATTAATGGCGATTAGTCTGGCTGCATCATAAGGATCACCACAACTTTCATCGGCCATAATAGGAATAGGGCTCTCTTTTTTTATGCGTGGTAATTCAGTGTAAAGTTGACGGGAAATTGGTTCTTCGCAATGTTGAATATCAAATGCCGACAAGGCTTGAAGTGTGGTGATGGCTTCTTCAACACTCCAGCCTTGGTTTGCGTCTATTCGAATTGGAATTGCAGGACCTACTGCAGTACGAATGGCACGAATCCGCTCAATATCTTTTGAACCTTGCTGTCCCAGCTTTACTTTGATAGCCGGGAATCCTTGTGCAAGAATCCTTTTTGCATCGGCTGCCATTTTTGAGGGTTCACCAATGCTAACCGTATAATCAGTAACAATTTCTTTGTCAGCCTCACCTCCTAAAAATTTCCATAGAGGTACACTGGCTTCCTGCGCTGCAATATCATGTAAAGCAATATCAAATGCACTTTTAATGCTATTATTAAGATAAATGATGCTATCCATTAATTGAATAGCATCATTTATCTCTACTGGATTTTTGCCTATTAAAACACGAGCAAAATATTGTCCCACTGCATAACAGGTATCTTGACTTTCGCCGTTGATAGGCATATACGGACTGCATTCCCCAAAGCCAGTTATTCCTGCATCGGTTTCAATTTTGACCAATACATTTAAAGCATCCGTATCAACACCCAGCGAAGTGATAAAGGGTTCCTTTAATGGGATAGCTAGCTTATAAAGACTGATCCGTGTTATTCTCATTTGGCCAATGTCAATTCATTGATCAGATGAGGGGCGCCGCCTAATTTATCAATGCACCAGAGTACATAACGGATATCTACACAGATGGTACGATTAAGATCTTTGTCAAATGCAAGTTTATGACTAAGAGCTTCATAGTTTCCATCAAAAGCTAATCCGATCAATTCGCCTTTATTGTTTAATACGGGTGAACCTGAGTTACCACCGGTAATATCGTTGGTAGTGATAAATCCGATTACCAGGTCTTTTCGAGTGGGATCCATATACTGACCAAAGTCTTTGTTTCGAATCATCTCCACTTGTTTGGTAGGAAGATCAAACTCATAATCGCCCGCTTTATATTTTTCTAGCAGACCGCGAGAGGTAGTTACATAATCATACTTTACGGCATCACGTGGCTGATAACTTTTTACGTTTCCGTAACTCACTCGCATGGTGAAAGTAGCATCAGGATACATTTTTTTTGCTTTCACTGTATCCATATCAATCACTCCTTTCAAATAGAGTCTTCCATATTCTGCATTGCGGGAGGCAAATTGCTGCGAAAACAGACCATATTTAGAATTATAGTTATTGATGAACGAGCTGGCATGTACAAATGCAGGATCTGTTTGCAGGATAAATCCATCTGGTTTTGCAAGAAAGGCCTCCCAGCGTGCGTTATCGAACACAATTGTTTTTGAAAATACATCAGCTGCGTAGCGGCGGTAGGTCTCTTCATTATCCAGACTGCCGTATTGATTTTTCAAGGTTGGGAAGAAAGTGGTAGGGTGTTGTTGCTTGTCAATTTCCTGATAAAACATTCTGGTTGTGGTAGCCAATATTTTTTCGTCAGAAATCTTATTCTCGCTCTCTAAGAATGCTTTACGCGCTTGATTGACTGCGTCTACTGTTTTTCTAACATCTGCTGCTGGGGTACCAGGCTTTGTTAACACCGCTTCTAATTGTAATAACGACCCCGCAAATGCAATGAGTGGAGAGCCTAACACTCCTTCACGCATGTACATCTGATGTTTAGCATAGGGTCTCCAGGCATCGTAAGCTTTGCTCCAATCGGAAAATAAGTTTTCATATTCTGGTTTCCCCTTTGCCCATTGTGTGAACCCTGCCTCAAATTTTTTCTTTTGACCGTACACATCATATTTGAGTAGTTGCTTGGTTTCACCATCAAAAAACTTCCAATAGTTCGCAATGCTTGCATAAGAAGAAGCCAGTTGTAATTTTACTGCTGGATCTTTTTTCATTTCCTCAAACATAAATTTAAGGCGTGCATCGCGTAGGCTAACTAAGGTTGGATTGCTGATATCTGTTGCCAGGCGAATGCCGTAGGAGCTTTCATAGCGATTAGTACTACCTGGATAGCCCCAGATCATAGCAAAGTCACCATCTTTTAAGGGCTTTAGAGAAACAGGCAAATACCATTTTGGTTTTAATGGGATGTTTGCTTCATTGTGTTTTGCAGGCTTTCCGTTAGCATCTGTGTACACGCGAAAAACAGAGAAGTCGCCAGTGTGACGGGGCCATTCCCAATTATCTGTATCGCCACCAAATTTACCGACGCTTTCAGGAGGTGTCCCTACTAATCTGATATCAGAATAGCGTTGGTATACAAAAGCTAAAAATTGGTTTCCTTTAAACAGAGAGCTTACTCTTGTTTCAATGCTTTCCTCGGCATTGCTCAATCTTTTATTGATGGCTGCTAATACTGCAGCTTGTTTTTGTATACGCTCACTGCCCGTGAGTCCTTTTAATGAATCCATTACTTCTTTCGTAACGTCATCGATGCGTACTAAAAACTGAACCGAAAGAGTAGTGTTGATTTCTTCTGCCAGGGTTTTTGCATAAAACCCGTCACGTAAATAGTTTTTCTCTACACTGCTCGCGGTAGCGATTGCATCATAACCACAGTGGTGGTTTGTAAATATCAATCCTTTTGAACTGACAATTTCTCCTGTACAACCACCCCCAAAAATGATGATAGCATCTTTTAACGAGGGCTTATTGATTTGATACAGTTGTTCTTTGGTGAGCTTCAAGCCTTTTTTCACCATTTCATCATATACTTGTTTTCCGAGTAAAAGGGGTAACCACATTCCCTCATCTGCAAGTGTTCGACCTACAAATAGGCAAATGAAAATAAAGGACATTAATAACTTTTTCATGACGTCAAAATTTAGGTAACAAACCTACGAAAAACGAGTTGCTTCAACTCTTCAATTTTATTCCCTAATTTGGAATTCCAATCTTGCTTATGAGACCTTACCTGTTTTTGATTTTAGGCGGCATCGCACTTGTTTTTGCAACTTGTCGAAAAAAAGATACCACCCCTACGCCTCCCACACCCGGGATGCCTGGGTGCACCAGTTTACTGGCCCCTGCGAATGGTGGTTTTGTAACAACTACTTCTGTTACACTTTCTTGGAATGCAGTAAGCACGGCTAGTAGCTATGATGTTTATTTGGGCACTACTCCTTCACCAACAGCACTGGTGGGTAATGCGGTGTCTGGTACCACACATACTGTTAGTATTCCGGCTACGCCCAATGCCACGTATTATTGGTATGTGGTTCCTCGTAATACCTCGGGACCCGCATCAGGGTGTGCAGCAGGCGCTCGTTCATTTACGTACATTGTTATTAGTCTGCCTGTTTCGTTGGGATATCATGTAGTAGGATATTTTCCTTCTTATCGGAGCTTGACCGAAGTTCCTGATATTAAATTCAGAATGACCAATGTGGTGGTGTATGCGTTCTATCAAGTTAATTCAACGGGTTCTTTGGTTGCGCCAGGCTCAGCTACTGCCCCTTTGGCTGCAGTGGCAACCAAGGCAAGATCTAATAATGCAAAAATTCTTTTAGGCATTAATGATGGTAGCGGAGATGGAAAAACGAATTTTAAAAATATGGCTGCTAGTCCGCAGGGGCGTACCAATTTTATTCGTGATATCATGAATGTGGTTCGTGTCAATCAATTAGATGGTGTAGATATGGATTGGGAATTCCCTACTACGTCAGATGGAACTGATGTTACATTCACATCACTCATGAAAGAATTAGCAGATTCCTTACATCGTGATGGTCGTTATTATTTGTCTAGCGCAATTACGGCAGGTAAGTACGCAGGGGGAATTCGTGATGCGATTCGTAATGAGTTGTTTCCTGTTGTTGACTTTTTTAACATCATGGCCTATGATGATTTTAGCACAACGGCTCCTTATCGTCATCATAGTGATTATGCACTAGCTAGTTTATGTTTAAATTATTGGATTAATACAAGAGGGATGCCCGCAGTAAAAGCAGTATTAGGAATTCCAGCATATGGCAGACCTGCTGGTATTACGCAGTCTAATACGGTATTGTCTTATAGAAATATTTTATCGCAAGGTGGAAATTCTCAATTGGATTCTGCCATAGTAAGTGCAGGTACTTTTACAAATTATACGATCTATTACAATGGACAGTATACTGTAAAGCGAAAGGCTAAATTGTCAAAGGATATTGCTGCTGGTGTTATGTTTTGGGAAAAGTGGCAGGACGCTACCGATGGACAATCACTCCTTAAAGCTGCCTGTGATACGGTTGGTCGGAGTTATTGAGGGGATGGGCTCATTTAAAATCGACCACAATTTATCTTTTAGCGCCACTAGTCCTTGATTCGTTAGGGAAGAGATAAATAGATGAGGGATCTGTTCCGGTAATTCCTTAGCAATAGCTGCTTGCAATTCTTCGTCCAGCATATCACTTTTACTGATAGCAATGATAAATTGCTTATGTAATAACTCCGGATTGTATTTTTCTAATTCGCTAACCAAAATTTCATATTCTTTTCGGTGATCTTTACAGTCTGCAGGAATCAAAAATAATAAGACCGCATTGCGTTCAATATGTCGTAAGAATCGATGGCCCAGTCCTTTTCCTTCCGCAGCACCTTCTATGATGCCTGGTAAATCGGCCATACAAAAACTTTTTCCGTCTCTGTATTCGACCATCCCGAGATTAGGGGTAATTGTGGTAAAAGCGTAATCTGCAATCTTTGGCTTGGCCGCTGTGATTACAGATAGTAAAGTGGATTTGCCTGCATTAGGAAAACCTACCAAACCCACATCAGCTAGTACTTTTAATTCTAAAATTTTCCACCCTTCTAAACCTGGTAGTCCGGGTTGTGCATGTTCAGGTGCCTGGTTAGTGGGCGTTGCAAAATGAGAATTACCTAATCCTCCTTTTCCTCCGGGCATCCAGATTATTTCCTGTCCATCTTCTAAGATCTCTACTTCTTTTTTTCCTGTCTCTTCGTCACGGACTATGGTACCTAGAGGTACTTCAATGGTAATATCTTTTCCGTCTCTGCCATGGCAATTATTGGCACCCCCTTTTTCTCCATCTTCGGCCAGTACATTTTTGTAATAGCGAAGGTGTAATAATGTCCAAAGATTACTATTACCTTTTAAAATAATGTGTGCGCCACGTCCCCCATCCCCACCATCAGGCCCACCCAATGCTGTGAATTTATTGCGCATGAAGTGTTTATTGCCAGCACCACCGTGTCCGCTGCGGCAAAAGATTCTGATCTGGTCAACAAAGTTGCTTTTTTCCAATTTGGAGATTTGTAAGTGACAAAGATAGTTGTATCCCTGTTACTTCTTTTTCCCAATTGAAAGTAAAATGGCAGGAAGTAAAATCAAATTTGTAAGTGTTGCCGTAATTAAAGTGAGAGACGTGAGCCATCCTAATGCCATCGTTCCGCCAAAATCACTGAAACAAAAAATGATAAAACCTGCAATTAAAACCAGTGATGTGTAGATAATACTGATTCCGGTGCTATAAATTGTTTGAATTACAGTGGCTTTGATGTCTTGATTTTGATTCGGTAATTCTTGTTTATAATTTACCAAAAATCGTATCGTCACATCAATGGCAATTCCTAAGGCCACACTAAAAACTAACACCGTTGAAGGCTTAAGCGGTACTCCCGCCCAACCCATTACACCTGCTGTAATGATCAATGGAATAATATTTGGAATTAGTGAACTGATTAAAATACGGGCAGAACGAAAAAGGTATAACATGCAAAGACTAATCAGTAAAAAGGCCCAGAAAATACTTTCTTTGAGTCCATTGATAATAAATCGACTTCCTTCCAAAAATGTTACACTGGTTCCTGTTAATTCAATTTCATGTGTTCGCTTTTCTGAAGTATTGAACAATGAGTCCGCTTTTTGTTGAATACTGTCTAGTAACAGCGGTAGACGATAACTTCCAATATCTGCCATATTTACACTGATGCGAGCTTGCTGTTTGTTTTTATCCATAAATGAGCCCACCAACTTTGAAAGTGAATTCTTTTTGGCGGTAGTGTCTTTAAAGCTTAGGTATTGCGCAAGTGCAGGTAAATCATAGCTATTGGGGAGTGTATAGCTGGAGGGATCACCATCAAAGAATGCTTGTCGGGCAAATTTTAATCCTTCTACTAAACTGAGTGGTCGTGCAATCCCAGGAATGGTTGCTAAGTAATGCGAGAGGGAGTCAATTGCCTCAAGATTTTTCAAATTACGTGTGACACCTTGTTTCTTTTTGGTATCCACAACAATTTCCAGTGGCATCACTCCTTTAAAGTGTTTTTCAAAAAATTTCAAATCAGTGTACACCGTATTAGACTTGGGTAAGTCATCTACAATAAAAGCTTCACTTCTCAATTTAAAAAGTCCTGCGATGGAAATGACCATTACGATCGTGGTGATCCCATAGATTAGTGGGCGATGGTTGAGGGACCATTTTTCTAATCGAGCCAACCAACGATTTAGTTGTGGATTATCTAAGTATTTGGTGTGACGCGTTTTTGGTGGAGGCAGATAACTGAGTACCGCTGGAATAAAAATCAGTGAGATAAAAAACAGGGCCATAATATTGATCCCGGCAACTAACCCAAATTCTTTTAAGATCTGACTACTCGTTAGTGCAAATACTGCAAATCCAATGGCTGCAGCCACATTACAAAACAGGGTTACAATCCCCATTTTGTCGACCATCATAATCAGGGCTTTTCTTTTATCGCCATATTGATTCCAGGCCACATGAAATTTATTCAGGAAATAGATACAGTTGGGAATTCCAATCACCACTACTAACGGGGGAATCAATGCGGTTAATAAGCTGATCTTAAATCCAAAAAGTTGCAGGGTGCCTACACTCCAAATTACTCCTATGCCAACCACTGCAATAGAAAGCAGCATTGCACTAATGGAACGAAAGAATAGTAAAAGAATTAAAGCAGAAAGTATCACCGAAGCAATGAGAAAGAATCTCATTTCGTCTTGAAGCATAATGGCCACCTTACTGCGGATATAGGGCAAACCACTTTTATGGAGTTGCAGTCCTGTTTTATTTTCGAACGCTGCAGTGATTGCATCAATTTCTTCAATGACATCTTCTCTCTTTTTAGAATTCAGTAGGTCTTTGTTGATGCGAAGGCCCATCAGGTAGGCATTCGTTTCAGGATTGTATAGGAGTTCTTGATAAAAGGGTAGACTTGCAAAAATTAATTTACTGCTATCCAATTTTTCTGGCGTCAACTGCGTAGTATCAAAAATGGGTTTTACCTGTAATTTTTCAGTGACAGAATCTTTGACGAGATTGACGGCAGCAGGAATCGATAAAATGTCTTCAACGCCATTCACTTTTTTGAGTTCATCTTGGAGGGTAACATATTGCTTAAACGTAGCTAGTTCAAAAAAGCGATCTGTTTGTACGCCAATCACTAGTAGATTTCCATCTTCTCCAAATTTTTCCCGAAAGGCCTGGTAAGCCTTATATTTTGGATTATCTAATGGAATAGCTCGGGTGAATTCATAACTTAATTCTACTTTGCTGGCCAGATAGCCCATGCCTGCGGTAATCAGCAGTAAACTTATTAAAAGGGGGAGTCTGAATTGTAAAACAAAACGGCCAAGCCATTGCCACATAAAAAGAATATTTATTGCTTGCAAAGAAAAGCAAAAATGTCGGGGCTGTTTTTATAATATTGTTGTAATAAGTAAATGGCTAGTAAATTATTCAAAACACGGGGGATTGTGCTTCGATCTGTTAAATATGGAGAAACCTCTCTGGTTGTAACACTCTATACCGAATTGTTTGGCATTCAATCTTACTTGGTTAATGGGGTGCGTAAAGCGGCTGGTCGAAGTGGCGGTAAGGCTAATCTATTTCAACCGGCTGCCTTGCTTGATTTGGTGGTTTATCATCAAGAAGGCCGTTCGCTCAACCGGATCAAGGAATTTCATTGGGGGCATTTATACCAACATATTTTTTCGGATGTGACTAAAAATGCTGTCGCTTTATTTATGGTCGAACTACTTTCACACTGTTTAAAACAACCTGAAGAAAATACTGCCCTTTTTCAATTTACAGAAGACTGTTTAGTACAGCTCGACGAGGCACCCCCTGCTATAACGGCGAATTTATCTTTGTTTTTTGCGTTGCATTTAACTCATTTTTTTGGAGTGTCTCCTCGGCTAACTTCCCTAGAGGGGGGTATAATTTATTTTGACTTAATCGAATCAGTTTTTTCAATTGCTCCTCCTTTACATGAGCAATTCATTGAAGGGAAAAGAGCACAAGCTTGTGCCGATATCTTGCGAGCAAGACAGCCTGCAGAGCTGCAGGAGGTTCGGTTGAATCAAGAAATACGGAGACAACTTTTACAAACAATAGAGCGCTATTACCAATTACATATACAGGATTTTCGTCCACTCAAAACACTGCCCATATTGGCTGAGGTACTCAGTTAGTTTACGCAATACGTGTAGAATTACCATTCTCAAGATCCACGAGTGTCAAACCCGGTTTTTTCCCTTTCTCAAAACTACCTAGCGTGTTTTCCCATTGCAGAGCCCGTGCGCCAGATAGGGTGGCCCAATGTAAAATTGTTGCTAGTTCCAAGTGTGGAAAATGTTTTTGAATTACGTCTATTTCTTTTGCAATACTTAATTGCCAGTTGCTGCTATAACTATCCGTGCCTAAAACGATTTGACAGTTATGTTTAAGCAAAAGATCGATAGGCGGCACTTTATTTTCGATATAAAGATTTGCATTGACACACAGACAAAATACTAGTTGTAACCCGTTTTCGGCTGCATATTGTTTGGCCCAAATAATATCATTTTCGCTGATGCAGGTATTATGAATTAAAAAAATGGTTTGACCTAAATTGAAATAGGGTAATACTGAACGTAAACTACTTTGTCCCGTTATAGGGAAAGGAGATTGATCGATTCCAACTATTTTAAAAAGACGTAAATAATCTCCGCCCCCGTTTAGATAGAGTTCATTTTCTGCAGGATGTTCTTGGTTGTGCATGGATATAATCTGCCCCGCTGTTTGTTCATTGATTAATTGAAAACTACGAGGGGAAATACTATAAGGTGAATGCGGCACTAGGGTGGTTCGGTTCGCAACTGGGTTTTGTGACAGAGCCGTTTCTAACTTCTTTTTTTGTGCTAAAAAGTGGGTCAAATTTTCGTTTGCCTTTTCATCTGTAAAACTCAATACCTCCACAAAATTTTGCCAGTGAATCTGGCTTTTCGATTTCACCACTGCTGTATCTGCGGTATTACCGATATCGCCTACTGCAACAATCCCATTCTCCCACATTTCTTTTTCCGCTGCCGCAATACGTTCTTGGATGATAGCCGGATCAAACCCTCTTTTAGTTACAACCGAGCATAAAAATTCAATCAGACCGGTATGCGGTGGAATCGCTTCTTTCAGATGACTCAATTCTAAGTGACAATGACAATTGATCAGACCCGGGGTTAGTGTACCCTCTAAGTGAATAATTTCTTCACCGGCTTCTTCTTCTGCAACCACTGATTCGATGGTTCCGTCTTCCTTAGTGAGGAGTACCTTGTTATATAGAAAAGAAGTGCCATCAAAAAGGCGAGTTGCTTTATACTTAAGAAAGGCCATGGTCCAAATTTATTCTTATTACTTTTGCGCACCTAATACCTATGCTAGACAGACTAGAAGCCATAAAAGCACGATTCGATCAATTGGGAGTGGCCTTGACCAATCCCGAGATTGTGGGGAACAATAAAAAGTTTGCTGAGACCAGCAAAGAATACAGAAGCCTGGAAAAAATTGTTGTGGCATATACCCAATACAAGCGTGTACTGGATGATCTGGCCTTCAATAAAGAGGCGCTCACGGGTTCAGATGAAGAATTGAGAGAATTGGCAAAGCTAGAAGCCCCTGGTCTGGATGCTAAAAAAGAAGAGCTGGAGGCCTCTATTCGTCAGCTATTGATTCCAAAAGATCCGCAGGATGAGAAGAATGCCATTTTAGAGATCAGAGCAGGAACGGGTGGGGATGAGGCCAGTTTATTTGCAGGTAATTTGCTCCGAATGTATATGCGTTATTGTGAACGAAGAGGCTGGAAAACGGTTTTATTAAGTGAAAACGAGGGAACCGTGGGTGGCTACAAAGAAGTGCAGCTGGAAGTTGTGGGCGACGATGTATATGGGGTCTTAAAATTTGAAAGTGGAGTACACCGCGTTCAGCGCGTTCCTGACACAGAAGCTAGTGGCCGGGTACATACTTCTGCCGCTACGGTGGCCGTAATGCCTGAGGCGGAGGAAGTTGACTTTGAGTTGAATCCTGCGGATGTTAAAATGGAAACAGCTCGAAGCGGAGGTGCCGGAGGTCAAAACGTAAATAAAGTAGAAACCAAGGTTATGTTGACCCATATTCCCACCGGTACGGTAGTGATTTGCCAAACTGAACGTTCTCAGTTAGGCAACCGGGAAAAGGCCATGCAAATGCTACGTACCAAGTTGTACGAGGAGCAGGTACGCAAGCAAGAAGATGAGATTGCCCGGCATCGTAAAAGTTTGGTTAGCACGGGAGACCGCAGTGCAAAAATCCGTACGTATAATTTTCCGCAAGGGAGAGTAACTGACCACCGAATTGGCCTTACTCTTTACAATCTGGACGCTGTTTTAAATGGCGAAATTCAGGAACTAGTAGATGCGTTACAATTTGCAGAAAATGCAGAAAAGCTAACGCGTCAACAATAAGTTTTGATTTTTTTAACATTGGCAGAGCAAGGGTCGCACTAACTTCACGTTATAGATATGAACGCGAATAAATAACGTTCATTTTCTCATAAGCAGTTAGTTTTGGTTGCGACCCCTGTTTCCACAGGGGTCTCTTTTTTACAGCGGGTCTGCAGATTGCTTACGTCGTATGAACGGAATAGAGGCTAATAGAGCAAGGCCACATCCAATTCCATCCGCAATCATATCCTTAACATCGTATGATCTTCCATTTTTTAAATACTCTTGTACAAATTCCATGGCAATTCCATAGAGGAACCAGGTTTGTGCGACAATAGTAAAGGATAAAAATTTACTGAGATATGAGATTTTTAGTTCAGCTACTGCCCAACACCACAGGGCAACCAGAATGAAAAAGAGAATGATATGGACAATTTTGTCGGCCTCAAATTCCTTTACGTATTCATCAACCCCAAATTTCTCTAACCAACGACGAAATTTCCCGCTATCACCGCTAGAGGGGATCACCAACAAATAGGTAGTGAATAGTAACCAACCTACACTGAGGGTAAAAGAAATTATAATTCTTCTCAAAGTTTAGTATTAGCCAACCAGCGACTCATAACCAGCCGCATCTAATAATGCGGCCACTTCTGCTGGGTCATTAACGGTCATTTTTATCATCCATCCTTCCCCATAAGGGTCTGAATTCACAAGTTCAGGAGCGCCACTCAATGTCGGGTTCAGTTCGTTGATTGTTCCGCTAACAGGTAAAAAAAGATCGGATACTGTTTTTACGGCTTCTACGGTCCCAAATACTGCACCTGCTTCCAGGGGTTTACCAATGGTGTCTACTTCTACAAATACGATATCACCTAACTCACGTTGCGCATAGTCTGTAATACCAATTGTTGCAGTTGTTCCGTCCAGACTAATCCATTCGTGTTCCTTAGTGTAGCGGAGATGGGCAGGGTAACTCATAGGATATTTTTGAGGGCACAAACCTACTAATAAAGCAGGATATCTGGTTAGTGTTTCTTACGCTTGACCAGCTTAGCATTAATGATTTTCACGTCTTGTAAAGGACGGTCCTTGTCAGGACCTTTACTGGTAGGAACGGCAGCAATTTTATCAACAACTTCCAGTCCTTTTACAATTTCACCAAAAACGGTGTAGTTCTGGTCCAAATGGGGTACGCCTCCCAACGTGGTATATACCTTTCGCTGGTCAGTTGGAATTTTTCGTTTAAGTCGGTATGTTTCTACAGAATCCAGGCCAGCCTCGGTAAACACTTTTCCCTGGGTCAAGTAAAATTGGCTAGCACTGCTTGCTTTTTGGGGATGATTATCCCTGGCAGCAGCAATCACACCCTTTTTATGAAAAATAGTAGGACGAAACTCAGCTGGAATCAAATAATCGGGACCCCCGTTTCCTAAGGGGACACCTGGAGCCGCGCCTCGGCTATCCGGATCGCCTGATTGAATCATAAAATTTTGAATCACTCGATGAAATAGGATGCCAGGATAATAGTTTGTTTTGACCAGCTTGATAAAATTATCGCGATGCAAAGGCGTAGAATCTGACAAGCGAATCCAGATGTTTCCCATTGAAGTTTCTAGCAACACATCTTTTTTACGATCACGCTTGGTGACAATGCTGTCTTTTTGACCCCAGGCGAATTGCGTAAAAATAAAAGCGAGGAATAAGAAGGTTATTTTTTTCATAGACTAAAATTCATTTTTTTCAAAATAAAGTAAAACGTAATCCTTGATAAAATTCTCTTGTTCAATCATCGACAGCGAAGGAAGTGGCTTGAGTTGTTTGAAATGAGGCCAGCCATCTTCGTCTACCTTTTCCAACTCATAGTAGCCGCTTTCGGACAATAGATTGCAAACGGCTACATGCATCAGATCTTGCTTTTGTTCCTTAGTAAATTTCTCTCGAATATCTCCAAATTCTTGCACCCCAATTAGGAATAACATTGTTTCCAAATCGGGTTTTTTACCAAAACGTTCCACCAGTTTTGCTTCCAGGTTCCACCAGCGTTGTTGTAGATCGTCTGTTGCTTGCATCTGGCAAAGATAAGCCAGTAAAAAGGGTACACACGCACCACTGCCTCTCATCAATTATCTTTGCGTAAATTCTTTTCATGCTCACTCTTCAGCAGATTCGTTTAAATCCGGAAGATGTCAAGGCAGGACTGCTCAAAAAACATTTTGCAGAACCTGCATTGGTAGATACTATTCTTGCAATCGATGATCAACGCAAAAAGTTACAGCTGGACTCAGATAATCTGTTGTCAAAAGTTAACAGCACCTCTAAAGAGATCGGACTGTTAATGGGCAATGGTCAAAAGGAAGAAGCAGAGGCAAAGAAAAAAGAAGTAGCCAATTTAAAAATTGCTTTGCAACCCTTATCGGAACAATTGACGCAAAAAGAACAGGAGCTTCAGCAGCTATTGGTTCGATTGCCAAACCTTCCCTCATCGGTAGTACCCGCCGGAAAAACGGCTACAGAAAATGAAGTAGTAAGAGAAGGCGGAAGTAAGCCTGTTTTAACCTCAGATGCAGTTCCGCATTGGGATCTGATCAAAAAATATCAATTAGTCGATTTTGAGACGGGCGCAAAAATTACCGGAAGTGGCTTTCCGCTATATAAAGGGAAAGGAGCTCGTTTGCAACGCGCCTTGATTCAGTATTTTTTAGATTTCAATACGGCAGCCGGCTACACAGAATATTTACCTCCCTTTATGGTGAATGAGGCTTCTGCCTATGGAACCGGACAGCTACCAGATAAGGAAGGGCAGATGTATCACATGCAATTAGATAATTTGTATTTAATTCCAACTTCTGAAGTTCCTGTCACTAATATTTATCGTGATGAAATTGTTCCCGCTGCATCACTTCCTGTTCGGATGACTGCCTATTCTCCTTGTTTCAGAAGAGAGGCTGGTAGTTTTGGTGCAGAAGTACGTGGCCTTAACCGCGTGCATCAATTTGATAAAGTTGAAATTGTTCAGATTGTTCATCCAGATCAGAGTTATGCAGTATTGGATGAAATGGTTGCACATGTAGAAAAACTATTGATTTCATTGGAGCTTCCTTATCGCATTCTTCGTTTATGCGGTGGAGATATGAGTTTTGCTTCTGCCCTTACTTACGATTTTGAAGTGTATAGTGCTGCTCAGCAGAAATGGCTTGAAGTGAGTTCGGTAAGCAATTTTGAGTCTTTTCAAGCCAACCGCTTAAAGCTTCGATTTAAAGACGATAAGGGTAAAACTCAATTAGCGCATACCTTGAATGGGAGTTCGTTAGCGTTGCCTAGAATTATGGCAGCGTTATTAGAAAACAATCAAACTTCTCAGGGAATCAACTTGCCAGCCAGCTTGCATTCTTACATGAATGCTACATCAATTCAGTGATTGTAGCCTGCGGTTCATAACGGCAAACCACAAGGGGGGCACTAGTGATAGCAACATCATGCCCGGATATCCTGTTGGCATCTGGGGTGCTTGTTCGTGATGACGTAAAACTTGATATTTACGACTGGCTAAATAATGATGATCGGAGTGACGACTTAATTCAAACAACATCAGACGACCCATTACATGTTCACTGTTCCAAGAATGTTCGGGCATGGCTCGCTCATACTTTCCATTTTCCAGCTGTTCACGTTGTAGGCCATAGTGTTCAATATAGTTGACAGTTTCCAGTAGCAAAATTCCGGTAAAAGCAGCTCCTAAAAATGCGAAGAAGGCCGTACTTCCAAAATAGAAGTAGATCAGTCCTACAAATCCTAGCTGGATCAGTTGAAACCAAATCATTTCATTTTGAAATGAAAAAGTCTTCCCTGTTTTTTTTCTGCTCTCTTCATTCGCAATATGCCAGGCACTCAGGTAGCTGAAGAAAATAGTGCGAAAATAAAATCGATACACTGATTCATCTTTACGTGCACTGCTTGGATCATTGCGCGTAGCCACATTTTTATGATGTCCTTTATTATGCTCAGTAAAAAAATGCATATAAAGCGAAGTCAGTAAAAGTAGTTTTGCAAATGTTTGCTCTGTTTTATTAACGCGGTGTCCTAGTTCATGTGCTACATTGATCCCAAAGCTTCCGCATAGCAGACCCATCACTAAAATTCTCCCAATATAATCCCATCTGCTCAAGCTTGGATCACTTATGGATTTCAAAAACAAGAATAGTAGTACGTACTGGACGATGACAACCCCATACAATAGCCAATCATAGATGGGGTCATTCTTAACTAATTCTTCTTCGGCAGTATCTAGATTAGTGGGGTCTGGTTTAATTAGAAGTTCTACTAAGGGCACACAAATCCAGGCCCAAATCATGTTGAGCCAAACCATCCATCCTGTACTGGTAAATGCAATCCACCCTCCTAAAAAAAATATCCAGGGCGATAAATACTTGAAAGCGCGGATGCGATGTGTCATTTTATTTTTTTTAATGCCCTGCATTTTGAGAAGGCTTCATTGCAATTCTATAGAGGATAATGCTCATCACTGCAAACAAGATAACGCCTAACCATTTATAGCCCTCGGTGCCCAGATATGCTGTGAGTCCATGTTCTGCATTCCATGCATCAAGTTTTGCACTCACGCTATCGATGGAGGAAAGAAGTGCAACTAACACCCCAGCTAGTGCACCACCGGCTACCAATCCGGTAGCGAAAAGATTTCCTTTTCCTAAATCTTCTTCTTCGGCAGCTACAACAATTTTCTTTTGTTTTTGTCTCCACTCCACAATGCCACGAATGGCACCGCCTATGAAAATGGGGAGCGTAGTAGAGAGGGGTAGATAAATTCCAATGGCAAAACTGAGTGCTTTGATGCCACACAGTTCCATCACGATCGCGATAAACATTCCTACTAACACAAATTGCCAATCCAGGTTAAATGAAAGAATTCCTTTGACCAGGGTTGCCATGAGTGTTCCTTGTGGAGCAGGATATTTATCAGTACCAATGGCATGTTGAATTCCTTGCGCTGCCATTTCAGCGGTAGGTTGATCCAATATTTTGATGGTTGCACCAATGGCAATCGATGAAACAATAGCACCAACAAATAAAGAGAGCTGTTGGTATTTTGGAGTAGCGCCAACAATATATCCAGTTTTTAGGTCTTGCGAGGTGGCTCCTGCGTTAGCTGCACCAATACAGATCATTCCTCCTACTACTAACGCCATTGGTTCGTAAAAATGTCCGGTCCAATTCACGGCAATAAAAATGAGACAGGTTCCCATCAGGGTTGCAATGGTCATTCCTGAAATGGGGTTGTTGGAAGAACCAATCAAACCTACAATGCGCGAAGAAACAGTAACAAAAAATGCACCAAAAATGATTACTAATAATCCCAATAATAATTTGCTTCCTACGTTAGCTCCCGGGATTAGTGTGCTTGGCATTAGCGCAATCACAGCAATCAATACCAAACTTCCAATCCCTACTACCTTAATTGATAAATCTTGCTCGGTGCGTAGCGTGGTTGTTTCTGCGTTCACTCCACTGGATTGTTTCAGCGAACCGATACTTCCTTTGAAAGAAGAAACAATCGTTGGAATTGTTTTGATCAGGGTAATAAATCCACCGGCGGCAACAGCACCTGCTCCAATTTGCCGAATGTAAGCTCTATAAATAGCCGTAGACCAATCTGCAAATTGTCCGGTAGCTGGATCCCATCCACCTGGTCCACCAGCAACAGTTACAGCTTGCAGGTAGCCTAACTTGACCAACTGAGCAGCAATAATCACTCCATTATCATTGAGTAAACTAGCAAGTAAAGGGGTGAACACAAACCAGCTTAGTACACCACCCGCTACCAACACGCCAGCAATCTTAGGCCCAATGATATACCCCACGCCTAAGTATTCGGGTGTAATTTCACCACTCACTTTTGCTGACGGAAAAAACTTTTGTGTTTGCTTGGTCATAAAAGAAGGAGTCTCTGCAATAACATGCACAATTTTTTGCAGCATTGCATAGACAAAAGCAACGCCTAATCCTAAAAACGCAGTTCGCGCAAAGTCTCCACCCTTTTCTCCTGCTTTTAATACAGAGGCGCAGGCTGTTCCTTCGGGATAAGGAAGAGTTTTATGTTCTTGAACAATTAAAGAGCGCCGTAGTGGAATCATCATTAAGGTGCCCAACATTCCACCTACGATGGCTAAAATCAAGATGGTGAAATAGTTGAAGTAGTTAGCGCTTCCCGCTTCACTTAGAAATAAAAATCCAGGTAATGTAAAAACAACCCCTGCTGCAATACTCTCTCCGGCAGATCCTGTTGTTTGAATAATATTATTTTCAAGTATCGTAGTCTTTAAAAATTTTCTTCCGAGGGTGATGGCCAGTACTGCAATGGGAATGGAAGCGGATACGGTTAACCCGGCTTTTAATGCGAGATAAACTGTAGAAGCACCAAAGATGATTCCAAAAGCAGCACCTGTTAAAATAGATTTCAGCGTGAATTCTGCCATTTTGGTTTCCGGAGAAACAAATGGTTTGAATGATTGCTCAGCCATCGGGTCAGATTTAAATTTTTTAAATAAAATTTCTTAGTCGTTCATCATTTTTTGAAGCAAGCGGGTAAGTAGCAACAGAAATAGAGAGGCTAATCCTGCCATTACCACAAAAAGCATAAAAAAGTCGTACATGTTATTCATTTCGTATCCCATAAACTGTGTGGTTTTGCCATCAGGGTAAAGCGCACTCAGCACACCCGCTAATTTATTAGCTGCTGCGTTGGCTAAAAACCATACTGCCATTAGTAGTGAAGCAAATTTTATGGGAGCCAATTTATTTACTAGAGATAAACCAATCGGTGATAAACAAAGCTCCCCCCAGGTATGAAGGGCATACATGCCGAACAACCAGATCATACTCACTTTGGTTCCTGCTGTTACATCTTTTACTCCAAATGCTATCCACAAGTAGCCGATAGCCAGTAACAAAAGCCCCAAGGACATTTTGGTGGGAGAAGAAGGTTCAAATTTTCCCAGTTTTAGCCAAAGCCAGGCAAATAAAGGAGCAAAACTAACTACGTATATTGAGTTCAGTGATGCAAAAAAGCTGGCCGGAACTGTAAAGAATCCCAAGTCACGTTGCGTTTGTTCCTCCGCAAAAAAGGTTAGGGATGCACCCGCTTGTTCAAAAGCACTCCAAAAGAAAACAACAAAGAACGATACGCTGAAAATAACCGCCACGCGTTGCTTCTCGATTTTACTTAATGTTTTATCAGAAAAGATAATAAAGGCGATAAGAAGGGGAGCGGCAATTAACACATACGTTAGATAGTCCACCACTTTCGCATCCATATATAATGCACCAATCATCAAACCAGATAATATAATAAGTCCGATTACCATGTTTATCGGGTTTAACCAGGACTTAGGTGCGCCTTCAGGAGTTAACCCTAATACTTTTTGAGTAGGGTCAACTACATACTTGCGATGATATAAATATTGTACAATCACACTGATCACCATTGCAATACCACCTGCCAAAAATGCCCACTTGAAATCCTGGGGATTTCCGGTATCGCCAACCAATCCGCAAATGATGGGTCCAATTGCACCACCAACATTGATCCCCATGTAAAATATGGTGTATGCGGAATCAATACGTCGGTCCCCTTTGGGGTATAGCTGGCCTACTAATGCCGAAATATTGGGTTTGAAAAATCCGTTACCGGTGATCATCAGTCCAAGGCCAGAAAAGAAAAGCATAGCTGATACATCCGGCGCGGTTTGATAGGTGGATGCGCAAAAAAACAAGAGAAATTCGCCCAACGCCATCAAAATTCCACCCACAATAATAGAACGCTGGTTCCCCCAATAGCGGTCCGCTATATATCCGCCCAACAAGGGGGTTAAGTAAACCAAACTGGTATAACTACCATATAGATTAGAGGCAAAGGCCTTGTCAAACAAAAGAGCCTTGGTCATGAAAAGCACCAAAATGGCTCGCATACCATAGTAATTGAATCGTTCCCACATTTCTGTAGCAAACAAGACCGCCAGCCCTTTGGGGTGTCCGGTAGGTGTAGATGGAGATGACATAGTTGGGTGGTTCAGTTTATAGGTACTCAAAATAAAGATTATTCCTTCAATAGCAATTCCCCCGGGGCTATTTACTTTCGCGGAGAAACCCCAGTGACTCAGATGAAAATCTTATTATTAGGTTCAGGTGGACGCGAGCATGCATTAGCCGTTAAATTGGGGCAAAGCCCGCTTTGTACTAAACTATACATCGCTCCTGGAAATGCTGGAACAATCGAATTAGGCGAGAACCTTCCTTTTTCGGTAACCGATTTTGAAGCGATTCGCAGTTTTTGTATCCAGGCTTCAATTGAAATGGTGGTAGTTGGGCCCGAAGAACCACTGGTGAAGGGACTGGTTGAATTTTTAAGACAGACCCCTGCACTCAGTCAATTGATGATCATTGGACCAGGAAGTGTAGGAGCTCAGTTGGAAGGGAGTAAGGCATTTGCAAAAGCGTTCATGGAGCGGAATGGCATTCCCACGGCAGAGTATCGTGAATTTACTAGTGCCAATTTCGAAGCGGGAATTAGTTACTTGTCTTCCCACTCACTTCCAATTGTATTGAAAGCAGATGGGTTGGCTGCCGGAAAAGGTGTTTTGATCTGCCAATCGCATGAAGAGGCCATACAAGGATTTACTGAAATAATCCAGGCATCCAAATTTGGAGATGCTGGAAAAAAAGTGGTTGTAGAAGAATTTTTACAAGGAATTGAGATTTCAGTTTTTGTACTAACCGATGGAAAAAGCTATGTGTTACTACCTGAGGCCAAAGATTATAAGCGAATTGGCGAAGGAGATACAGGATTGAATACTGGCGGTATGGGTGCGGTGAGCCCCGTTCCTTTTGTAGACGCTGTTTTATGGGATAAAATTACAACGCGGGTGGTGGAGCCCACGATACAGGGACTAGCTAAAGAGGGAATCGACTATTGTGGGTTTGTTTTTATTGGCTTTATGATAGTGAAGGGCGAGCCATTTGTTATAGAGTACAACTGCCGAATGGGTGATCCTGAAACAGAGGTGGTTATACCTCGTCTCCAAACAGACCTGGTCGCCTTGTTAAAAGCAGCCGCTACGGGTCAATTGTCGGCAATGAAGGTGAAGACTGACCCTCGTACTGCCTGCACAATTGTTGCTGTGAGTGGGGGGTATCCTGAACACTACAAAAAAGGGTTTACCATATCGGGTTTGGAGGCTGCAGCAGGTACGGATGTATCTATTTTTCATATGGGGACACAACTTCGTGATGGAGTAATAGTGACCAGCGGCGGTAGGGTGCTTTGTGTAACTGCATTTGGAAATTCTGTTGTGGAGGCGGCCAAGCATGCGAGGTCCATGCAAGAAAAAATTCAGTTTGAGGGCAAGTATTTCCGTGGTGATATCGGTTTTGAATTTAACTGAGAAAAAGTGTGGTTTGGGATTTACGAATCCTTTTGAGAAGTTCTCAATTTAACGCACCTTTGTTCCACTATAAAGTGATATTGAACATGGGAATCTTCAATTGGTTTACACAAGAAATCGCAATTGATCTGGGCACAGCTAATACATTGATCATTCATAATGATGAAGTAGTAGTGAATGAACCAAGCATCGTAGCACTGAATCGAAATAATCCAAAGGAAGTTTTAGCAGTTGGAAAAAAGGCACTCATGATGCATGAAAAAACGCATGAGAGTATTCGCACGGTGCGTCCACTTCGTGATGGAGTAATTGCAGATTTCAATGCTGCAGAGTTAATGATTCGTGAGTTGATAAAATTGGTCTATCCAAAGCGTCCTTTATTTCCTCCTAGTTGGAGAATGATGATTTGTATTCCTTCTTCCATCACCGAAGTAGAAAAGCGTGCGGTGCGTGACAGTGCAGAACAAGCCGGAGCAAAAGAAGTGTATTTGATTCACGAACCAATGGCTGCTGCATTAGGTATTGGCATTGATGTGGAAGAGCCAGTGGGTAATATGATCATTGATATTGGAGGGGGAACAACAGGGATCACCGTCATTGCTCTTGCAGGAATTGTTTGTGATCAATCTATTCGTGTGGCCGGAGATGAATTTACTGCCGATATTATGGAAGCGCTTCGTCGTTATCATTCATTGTTAATTGGTGAGCGTACTGCAGAACAAATCAAAATTCAGGTGGGTGCTGCAATGAAAGACATTGATAATCCGCCAGATGATTTTCCTGTGAACGGACGAGATTTGGTAACAGGTATTCCAAAACAAATCATGGTGAGTTATCAGGAAATTGCCGAGGCGCTTGATAAGAGTATTTTCAAAATTGAAGAAGCTATTTTAAAAGCGCTAGAGCAAACGCCACCTGAGTTAGCTGCTGATATTTATCGTCGTGGGCTCTACATAACTGGTGGGGGTGCGTTACTACGTGGATTAGATCGTAGACTGAGCGCCAAAATCAAACTTCCTGTACACATTGCAGATGATCCGTTAAAGAGTGTTGTGCGCGGAACAGGTATCGCATTAAAAAATTATGATCGCTTTCCATTCGTAATGCGTTAACGGATGAAATTAAAACGGAACTACGTTGCGTAATGTCATCCTATTTATTCGTCGCTATCTGACTTTTTTTACTTTTCTGTTATTGCAGATCCTATCACTTTGGTTTCTGTATAGCTATAATAAATTTCAGCAGGCTCAATTTTTGCAATGGGCTAACGAGTTGACGGGGCAGGTGAATACCAGATATAAGCGGGTTGAGAATTTCTTTGTGCTTGGCGAAGAGAATAAACGTTTGCATCGAGTGAATGATTCGCTTTTGAATTTATTGGCGCAACAGTATGTTCACCCTGACACGACGAAGCGGATGGTGGTGGACACTATAAGGCAAGATTCTACGCGTCAAACTCGTCGATATTATTTTAGACCTGCGTCGGTGATTTATAATTCAACCAGTGGTGAAAAAAATTATATTCAACTCGATCGGGGATCTTTAGCGGGTATCACAGAAAATATGTCTGTATTAAATGCTGATGGAAGTACGGTAGGAATTATTGTGAGTGTCAGTCCTCATTTTTCACAGGTGATGAGTTTATTGCATGTGCGTCAAAAAGTGAATGTGGCATTACAAAAGACAGGTGACTTTGGAACGTTGGAGTGGGATGGAGCCGATCCTAGTGAATTGCTACTAAAAGGGCTGCCTAAAAGTGTGCCTGTTAAAGTGGGCGATGTGGTTGTGTCTAGTAGATATTCGTTCAATTTTCCTCCAGGTTATCCGGTTGGAGTGGTGTCGGGGATTGTGAGTGACAATAGCACTAACTTCTATTTATTAAAAGTACGCCCCAGTGCTCGCTTTAATAATTTGCAACATGTATTTGTAGTGGAAAACTTACAATATACAGAGCAGTCTAAGCTAGATGAGGATACCAGAAAGCGTATTGAAGATCCAAAAAGAAATCCGCGATGAGAGAAGTGATCAGAAATATTGTGCGCTTCCTGCTATTCCTTTTTATAGAGATATACGTTTTGGATAGCATTCCTCATTTACATCGTTTTATTTCGCCGTCGCTCTATTTTATTTTTTTACTTTGGTTACCTTTTTCAATTCGCCCGCGTTTATTACTTTGGATTGCCTTCTTTACGGGACTCATCGTAGATTATTTTATGCAATCACCAGGCTTACATGCCTCGGCTTGCTTGGTGCTCGCGTTTATCAGGCCCTTTTTAATTGGCGTGTTGACCCCTCGTGATAGTACTGAGTTTAACTATCGAGAGCCTTCTGCTCAATCATTATTGTGGGCGCCCTATGTAATTTATATTACCGTGCTAACATTCTCTTATCACACTTGGTTGGTGTTTTTGGAGTGGCTTAGTTTTGGATCGTTTGGAGATTTTCTGATCAAGACTTTTGCATCCACTGCTATTTCATTATTATTGATTATTACAATCGAATTATTGTTTCCTCGGCAACTGCGATATCGCACAAATGTGGGGGGCTAGTTGAGCATCTTTTATGGCAGTATACAATCAGTCACGCAGTAGTATAATCCGCATCATCATCTTGTTGGCTTTTGTTATAATTGGACTACAACTGTTTTATGTGCAATTGATAGACCGCCGCTATAAGCAATTGGCTATGGATAATGCGGTGTATGCAAAAGTGATTTATCCGGAGCGGGGTATTATTTATGACCGTGAGGACCGGGCTATTTTGAATAACACAATCATTTTTGACTTAATGGTTACGCCTGCTGAGGCAAAAGGGATTGATACGATTGCGTTTTGTCGGTTACTAAATATGGACACTAGTGAGTATCGAAAACGAATTGTTGAGGTAATCATTAAAAATACCAGTGTTCGTCCTTCTATTTTCAAAGCAATGTTGACCAAAGAGTTACAAGCTCGCTTTGAAGAGAACAGTTGGCGTTTTCCTGGGTTTAATCTGGTAGAGCGTCCTTTGCGCACCTATCCTTATAACGCAGCTGCGCATATATTAGGTTATATCCGTGAGGCAGATAAAAGAGATATTGAGCGTTCTAATAATTTTTATAGACAGGGTGATTACATCGGAAAAACGGGTTTGGAATCTTATTATGAAACCGTATTGATGGGGCAGCGAGGGGTGCAGTATATGATCAAAGACAACAAAAACAGAATTGTTGGTCAATATGAAAATGGCGAGTATGATACGGCAGCCATAGCGGGACGAAGTTTACGTACACATATTGATATTGAATTACAGCAATTAGCAGAAGTGCTGATGAGTAATAAAGTAGGTGGCATTGTTGCCATTGATCCAAGGACTGGAGGAATTTTGACGATGGTTTCCGGGCCAAATTATAATCCAAATGATTTGTCAGGTTCGGAGGGTAGTAAAAATTTCAGTCGAATGCAGTTAGACGTTTCGGGTCCTATGTTGAACCGTGCAATTGCGGGACGCTACGAACCCGGATCAACTTACAAGCCGTTAGGTGCGTTGATTGCTTTAAACGAAAAAGTAATTTCTGCCTCTTGGGGCTACCCTTGTGGGGGGCGTTATACATTATGCGGCCACGGTAAGCCAGAGTGTACGCATGCAGGCGGCGGACATGCGGCTAATGTTCGCTTAGCTATTGCTAATTCTTGTAATGCCTACTTCGCGCATATTTATCGTTTAACCGTAGATAATTCAAAGTATAAAAATGTTTATGATGGTTATTTGCACTGGAAACAATACATGAATGCGTTTGGTCTTGGCGTGCGTTTAGGCGTTGATTTGCCTAATGAAAGTACCGGAGGTATTCCAGACACAGTAGTTTATAATCGGGAGAATGCAGGTCGTTGGACATCCTGTACAAACCTCACTCTTGGAATTGGGCAAGATAAAATGCAAAGCACCCCTTTACAAATGGCGAATGCAATGTGCATTATTGCTAACAAGGGCTATTATTACACTCCACATTTTGTAAAAGAGATAGAGGGGGAAACTAATCGCGATCAGGAAAAGTTGAGTCGCTTCAGTCAACGTCATGATGTGTTGACAAATATTCCCGATGCCGTATTTAATGAAGTTATTGAGGGAATGAGTGATGTGGTTAAAGTAGGAACAGCCCGTGGTGCACAAATTGAAGGAATCGAAGTATGTGCTAAAACAGGTACAGCCGAAAATTATACGATTTTAGATCGCCGTCGTGTAAAGCTTCCGGATAACTCTATGTTTGTTTGTTTTGCGCCTAAAGAGAATCCTCGCATTGCCATCGCTGTATTTGTCCAAAACGCTGGATATGGAGCCACCTGGGCAGCTCCAATTGCGCGAATGATGATGGAAAAATATTTGTTGGATACGTTAACAGCTAAAAGCAAGCTCGATTCAGCGCGAATAGCTGGTACTAATTTGATGCCTTCCTATTTTAAACGTTTACAATTTAAGGAAGACTCTATTCGTGCTTTTAAATGGTTTCAGGTAACTAAAGACAGTTCCTACATTGATCGCTATTCTCACATTAACGTTACAGACAACCCATTACCTCTTCCTCTTGGTAATAACGAAGGCAGTAGCTTACCTGTTTGGATACGTGTTTTATCTGCTGCTTTGCTACCGAAGCCAACTTTTGAAAATAAGAACAGCTATTCTGCATGAGAAATTCTTCAACCATATCTAAAGGAATTGACTGGAGTTTGGTTTGGATTTATCTGGCTTTAGTATTGATTGGGCTCTCAGCTATTTTTGCGGCTACTTATCAGGAGGGAGATCCTGTTTTACAGAGTTTTATTTCATTTAAAACGGATTACAGTAAACAGTTTTACTTCTGGGGTATTGCATTGATTGTAGGATTCTTTATTTTATTAACGGACAGTAAATTTTTTCCTGCCACTTCTAATTTTTGGTATGTAACCGGGATCCTTTTGCTTTTATTAGTTTTTCCTTTTCACTCTCGCATTAAAGGAACAGAATCAATAATACGGCTAGGCGCATTCAATTTTCAGCCCGCGGAGTTTTGTAAAATATTTGTTGCATTGGCACTCGCCAAGTATTTCTCAAGGCCTGAAACAAATTTTAATAGGCCGGGCAGTCAATTTACAGCTGCACTACTTGTATTGATTCCTGCAGGAATGGCGATTTTACAAAGAGAGACTGGACTGGCATTAGTTTACTTTTCTTTTTTTCTGATGATGTATCGTGAAGGACTGCCATCTATTATACCTACCATTGGATTTGCGTTGGTCATTCTTATTATTGCCAGTATTTTGATTCCACCGAATACACTGGCAATTGTCCTATCCGCGATCGCTGTCTTATTAATTTATGTACTTCGTCGCCAAATTAAACGTCGTAAACAGATTTTGACTAGTATTTTACTGGTCTGGGCTATCGCAGTAGGAATCCAACGATTTGCCGTACCGCTCATTTTCGAAAAAGTATTACAAAAACACCAGGTAGAAAGGATCTATAATCTCTTTGGAAAGGATAACCCCTATGATCCAATCTATGCGGCACTTCCGGAGGAGGATTCAAAAAAGAAGAAAGAAAGCGGAAGTAGTTATAATGTACGACAATCTAAAATTGCTATTGGCAGTGGTGGGTTTCTTGGTAAAGGAATTTTTAGTGCTACTCAAACACGATATGATTTTGTTCCAGAACAGCGTACTGATTTTATTTTTTGTACTGTAGGGGAGGGGTTTGGCTTTTTGGGAAGCATCCTCTTACTAGGTCTTTACCTAACGCTTTTATTAAAGATTATCAATATAGCGGAGCGCCAACGTAGCACGTTTAGTCGTGTATACGCATATGGCGTTTTATCTGTTTTCTTTTTTCATATTGTCGTTAATATCTCAATGACTATTGGGTTGGCCCCTGTTATTGGTATTCCACTTCCTTTTATTAGTTATGGGGGAACCGCACTTTTAACTTTTACTATTTTACTGGCTATTTTAGTTCGGCTTGATGCCGATCGTCAAATGGTGCTTCGGTGATTGTACCTTTGCGCTATGAAAATAATACCCCTTTCCGAAGGTTGGTTTACAGTTGATAATTCCAAGCAATTTGTTCCTTTTGATGCTAGTGCTGACAAGATCCAAGATCGTCCGGCAGGGAGTTTGTTAGTAGAGATACAACCATTTGTGGTGGTTACTACTAAGGATATTATTTTATTAGATGCCGGTCTGGGTTTTTCGATTAATGGAACCTTGCAACTTCATTCCAACTTACAGGCTGCGGGGGTAACACCTGATCAAATTACTAAAGTAATCCTCTCCCATTTACACAAGGATCATATAGGGGGCATTGTTTTGAATACGGAGCAAGGGTTCCAACCTGCATTTCCTAATGCTACTTATTATGTGCAGGCAGCTGAATTAGAACATGCGCTCTCCCAACCTGGTGCCTCGTATACGGCCCCACTTGTATCCTGGCTTTCTTCCTATCCCAAAACTAAAATTCTGGCTGGTTCAGAATTTATTGACACATACATTGAGTGTCAGTTGACCAGCGGCCATTCCCGCTATCACCAGGCTATTTGGATTCGAGAGAAAGAGTCTATCCTGTTTTATGGCGGCGACGAAGCGCCTCAGTTACAGCAAATGCGTCATCGCTTTGTAGCCAAGTATGATTTTGATGGTAAGCGTGCAATGGAGTTGCGACAGCAGTGGTGGAAAAAAGGCGAGCAAGAAAATTGGACTTTTCTTTTTTATCATGATGTAAAACACCCAACTTTCTCCTTTTCTTAGAACGATTAAAAGTCTCTCGGTGGTGGAGGCGGCCCCATTCTTCCTGAACCTTTTCTGTTTTTCATTCTTTCACTTTGTATATCACGAAGTGTTCGAATAAAATCTTCTTGCAAGTCATAGATATGTATCACTCGGCCTTCTCCTACAATGGGAGCAAATTCTTTTCGATATCTGATTTGTAGTTCAATGATTTGTTGACGACTCAGTAAACGGTCTTCTCGATTTTTTCGAAGGGTTTGTTGAAAATCTTTTTGATATTTTGCAAATACTGGGCCAAAGGCCTCTCTTTCTTTTTCGGTCATTCGCATTCTCTTCTGAATGAAAAGGTTCATTTTTTCAGGAATACGCTCACCAAGTGGGGGTTGAGTAAATGCTATTTGGCTAAGCCCCAAGTAAAAAAGAGAAATAGTAATTAAATATTTCATGGTGTATTAGTCGGGATTTCGTTTAAAAATGTACTTAACTCTTCTGTGGAGATGTCTTTTACCAACTGGGCTATTTCTTTGTTGTCAAACGCAGCTACCGATGGAGTAGTAGATTGGATAGATTCATGTGATTGAACAAACTCAGTCAGACTTTCTTCACTGAAATTGGTGACTTCTTTTTTTACCCATTTAGTGGCATCCGTTGCAATTTCATTTTTTTGGCGGGCTGTAAAAAAATAAAGACTTAAAAATAAGATTCCACAAATGGATGCCGCTGCGGCACTTATTAACCAACTACGCTTTTTGAGATTAAATACTAGAGCTGGTTTTTTTATTGAATCGCTATGAATATTTTTTAATATCGTTGCAGGCAGGCTTTCAAAATAATTGGCAGGTACCTGATACGGAGTATTAATGCCAGAAGGTAGACTGGGTGCAATCTCCATAAGTTCATTTTCTATTATTTCTTTTTCGTTCATGTTCATGTATTGGACAAATTAAAAAATGGGCAGTTTAATGATTCAATAAAAAGTCTTCAATCTTTTTTGCAGCATGATGGTAGCTGGCTTTTAAAGCTCCTTCGCTGGTTCCCAACATGTTACTCATTTGTTCGTAGGGCATCTCGTCATAGTAACGAAGAATAAAAACTAGTCGTTGTTTTTCTGGTAACCGTTGAATGGCTAACTGTAGCTTCCATTCTAGCTTTTGGGCATCAAAATGATCGTCTCCTTTAACTCGATCTGCCAGTCCTTCTTCTTGCTCTATTGAATGTGCTTTCGGCTTCCTTTTTTGTTGGTCTAAAAAACTCAGACATTCATTGGTTGCAATTCGGTACATCCAGGTATACAATTGACTATCTTCTCTGAATTTTTCTAGCCCGTTCCATACCCGTATAAAAATATTTTGAACTACATCATTGGCGTCTTCATGCGACACTACCATTTTTCGTACATGCCAATAAATACGTTGTTGGTATTTTTCTACCAATGCTGTAAAGGCAGCTTCTTTGTTGTCAAGCTGACGAAAGCGATAGAGAATTTCTTGATCAGAGTGCAGGGTCATGTACCGATTATACGGTTAGACCTTGAAGATACGATGGAGTTTAACCCTTGCGTTGAATAGCTCTTTCTGCTGCAGCCACAATATCGGGAACATCCAGGCCATATTTTTTTAAGAGTTGCGCTGGCGTTCCACTCTCTCCAAATGTATCTTTTGTTCCTACGTACTCAATAGGTACCGGACAATGTTTGGCAGCTACTTGTGCAATGGAGTCGCCCAGTCCTCCAATAATATTGTGTTCTTCGGCTGTAACCGCACAACGCGTTTTTTGGAGAGAAGCAATCACCGCCGCTTCATCAAGTGGTTTGATCGTATGAATATTGATCACTTCCACACTGATTCCTTTTTCTTCTAATTGAATGCCAGCTTGGATTGCATTCCAAACCATATGGCCGCAGGCAAAAATGCTGATATCTGTTCCTTGTGAAAAATGCTGGGCCTTCCCTATTTCAAAGGAAAGCGTGGATGTGAAAATGGGCCAGGATGGACGACCAAATCGTAAATAGACAGGTCCTTTATATAGTGCAATCGCTTCGGTTGCTGCTTTGGTTTGTGCATAATCACAAGGAACCACTACTGTCATACCTGGAAGCATTTTCATGAGTCCAATATCTTCCAGTATCTGGTGCGTGGCACCATCTTCTCCCAGTGTAAGTCCTGCATGTGAGGCACAGATTTTTACATTCTTTTCACTGTAAGCCACACTCTGACGAATTTGATCATATACTCTTCCTGTAGAAAAGTTTGCGAATGTGGTGGTGAAAGGAATTTTACCTCCAATAGTGAGTCCCGCTGCTACTCCAATCATATTGGCCTCTGCAATTCCGCATTGAATAAAGCGATCTGGAAATTCTTTCATGAACTGATTCAGTTTCAAAGAGCCTGCCAGATCTGCGGTGAGGGCAATGATGTTTGGATTTTTACGTGCTGCTTCTACGATGCCATCTCCGAAGCCGCTACGCGTATCTTTATTCCCGGTGGATTGGATTGCTTTTAACATGGTCACAAAAGTAGGAGTTCAAATTGGAGTTATCAATTGAAAACAGTCTGTCCGGCTTTTAATTCTTGTTCCCATTTCCAGGCTGTAGACATTATATCTTCCAGCGAATACTTAGCCTGCCAGCCTAGCACTTTTTGGGCCCGGTCATTGTTGGCATAAATGGCAATGATGTCGCCGGCCCTGCGGGGTCCAATAGCATAATTAAGGGGGACACCACTCGTTTTTTCAAAAGCGTGAATTGCTTCGAGTACCGTGTTTCCGTTACCAGTTCCTAGGTTGAAGATTTCGCAGGATTTTTCATTTTTTTCCTGCTCCAAGTACCTTAATGCCAGGGTATGGGCATGGGCCAGGTCACATACATGGATATAATCTCGGATGCAAGATCCATCACGGGTCGGATAATCATTTCCGTGAACCCATAATTTTTCCAGTTTTCCAATTGCCGTTTGGGTAATGGCAGGAACCAGGTTCTGTGGTTTCCCTAGTGGAAGTTCTCCCATTAAGGCGCTGGGGTGAGCACCAGCGGGATTAAAGTAGCGCAACAAAATATGCTCGGCTGCCGAGTTTTTTGCATAGTCTTCTATGATCTGTTCACTAATCTGCTTAGTGGAGCCATAAGGGGACTCTGCTTTTTTAATGGGGGTATCTTCTGTAACCGGAATGTTATCTGGATTGCCATATACTGTACAAGAAGAAGAAAAAACAAAATGTGAGACACCAAATTCGTCCACACATTTTAATAAGTTAATTAGTGAGATCAGATTATTTTCAAAATATAAAAGCGGTTGCTCAACGGATTCCCCCACTGCTTTATATGCTGCAAAATGAATGACACCGCTGATATCGGTATGCTCTTCAAATACTGCACAGGTATCTTCGTAATTGCATAGATCGATTTTGTAGTGTTTTACTTTTTTGCCAGTAATTTTTTCAACCGCAGTAAGCACTGTTTCATTTGATCGGGAATTATTATCGATACAAATCACTTCGTATCCATGCTCAAGCAGGTCAACAATAGTGTGCGAGCCAATATAGCCGCAGCCACCTGTTACAAGGATTTTTGCCATAGGATCAGTTACGGGGCAAAAATCTGCATTTCTTGTGTGGACTGCAAGAAAAGATTAAAAGAATCGCATAATCCAGTAAACAAATCCGGCCAACATGGCACTGATGGGGATAGTTAGGATCCAGGCCCAGATCAAATTGATCGTAACGCCCCAACGAACGGCAGAAAGTCGTTTAGTGGCGCCTACACCAATGATTGCTCCTGTGATTGTATGCGTGGTACTCACCGGAATTTTAAGGGCTTCTGTTAAAAAGAGCGTCAACGCACCGGCGGTTTCTGCCGCTACTCCTTCAAAGGGAGTTACTTTAGTGATACGCGTACCCATTGTTTTTACAATTTTCCATCCACCACTCATGGTACCTAATCCAATAGCAACGTAGCACGCAATAGGAACCCAGTTAGGCATTTCTTCAAAAGAACCAATTTGCCCTCCTGCAATCAGTGCTGCAGTAATGATACCCATTACTTTCTGTGCATCATTTCCCCCGTGTCCAATACTAAAGGCTGCAGAGGAAACAAGCTGTAGTTTTTTAAACCACAAATTGGATCGGTGTGCATTCAGCTTATTCAAATAAAGAGCAAAAAAGGCCATGGTTAATAGGATGAACGCGAGTAAGATCCATTTGAAGTTTTTAGAGTAAAAAATTACTTGCATGAAGTAACTTTCATAGTCTGTTTTTCCAGCCAATTTAGCAGGATCTGTTAGAAGATTCGTTTGTAAGAAATAAATTACGTAGGCAATCACTAGGACGGAGATAATTCTGGATTTCCAGCCTTTCCCAAACGAGCTTAGAAACCAGATTGACATGATAAATGCCATTAGCATTCCAATCATTGGCGCCAGTATAATAAAACTGGCTGTTTTGAGAATGACGGTTGTATTCACTGCATCAATACCTGCAGCTGCAATGCCAGCTCCGGCGAAGCCACCAATCAAAGTGTGAGAGGAGGAGGATGGAATACCAAACCACCAGGTCAATAAATTCCAAGCAATGGCAGCAATCAGCCCTGCGAAAATTACATTCATCATAGTGCCCCCGTTCACCGCATCTGCATTTACAGTTTTAGCAACTGTGTTAGCAACGCCATGATCTTTAAAAATAAAATAGGCTACCGAGTTAAAAATAGCCGCCCAAAGTACGGCCTGAAATGGGGTTAGTACTTTAGTTGAAACAACAGTGGCAATTGAGTTGGCCGCATCATGGAAACCATTGATGTAGTCAAATACAAGTGCTAATACTATAATCGAAATTAGAAAGGTAGTCATGTGCAGCTTAGGCGTATTTGAGTACAATCGATTCGATTACATTGCTGGCGTCCTCACATTTGTCGGTGGCCAGTTCCATTACTTGATAGATTTCACGAATCTTAATTACCTCTTTAGCATCTGTTTCCAACGCAAACAAACGCTCAATGCTCATGTCGAAAATATCGTCTGCCTGATTTTCAATGCTGTTAATTTTAATCATCGCTTCTGTGATGGCTTTAATATTTTTCATATCCCGAAGCTGTGTAACGGCAATCTTAACCTGCTGACATCCTTGTTCAATCAGTTCAGCAAATTTTTGCATCCCCATGTCATTGGTATTGACACGATAAAAATTCATCTTCTTAGCAGAGCCATAGATATAGTCGGCTATATCATCCAATGAAGTAGCCAGATAATGGATATCCTCTCGGTCAAACGGGGTAATAAAATTTCTGCCCAGCTCTGTAAACAGGCTATGAGTTAGGTCGTCGTTTTGGTGCTCTAGGTCTTCAATTACTGCAATTAGCTTTGCCCTTTTGTCAAAGTCGGGTTCTGCTACAACAGCTTTGAGCTGGCTACCCATCACAGTCAGATTTTCGGCCACTTTTTCGAATAATTCAAAGAATACCGCATTCTTTGGAATAAAAATTTTGAGGAATGAATTGAAGCCTGACATAGATTCTTTTTAATGTAAATAAACAGTCTGTGAAAGTACTGTTTTTTGGGCTGTCCAGGGGACCCCCGAAAGGCGTAACATTTTGGTAACATTGAGGTAATAATTGCTTAACACTGCGGTGACTTACCGTTAACATGCGCCGACCACCTTTGCGTCAAACAAAGGAATTATGCAGGCTCGGATCAACATACTTTTTGTTACTCTACTTTTGATAACTATTCAGGTTTCAGCCCAATTGGTGCCATTTGTAGGCAAGGTTATAAATGTTAAAAATGAGCCTTTAGTGGGCGCCTATGTAACTATTGAGGGCGGATCGGTGACCACTTTGTCTACCGATGTTGAGGGAAAATTTTACACTAAGTTGGAAGGTGGAAAAAAATACATCTTCAAGGTTACTAACACAGGATATGAGGCGAAGCAAATTGCTGACATAGTTGCGAATCCTAATCAAGAAAATATACTTGAGATTGTATTGCAGGAAAGTGCCAAATCAAATCTTCAGAGCATTACATTAACAAGTTCTTCTCGCCGTCAAGAGAACACCAGCGCGTTGTTAAGTTTTCAGCGTAATAATATTTCCTTGTCAAGTGGTTTAGCTGCTGATTTTATTCGTCGTACTCCTGACAAGAATACGGGTGAAGTATTAAAACGTGTGAGTGGAACCAGTATCCAGGATAATAAGTTTGTGGTTGTTCGCGGACTGAGTGATCGATATAATGCCGCATTACTTAACAACGCGCAGCTTCTTAGCTCTGAGCCTGATAAAAAAGCTTTTTCATTTGATCTGATTCCTTCGTTAATGGTAGACAATATTGTTATTAACAAAACAGCTACACCGGACCTAACTGGAGAATTTGCAGGAGGTCTTGTTCAAATTAATACAAAAGATATCCCTGCGCGTAACATACTGACAGTTGGGGTTAGTTGGGGATTCAACAATCAATCAACGGGAAAGGATTTTACTAGCAATACACGTAATAGCGCAGATTGGATAGGTTTTGATGATGGTACCCGCGCTATACCTGCCGGATTCCCCACTTCACCGCAGGCTTACCGTATTCTGGGTGGAAGTAATACTGGTATCGCACAACAAATCGAATTGAGTAAGTTGTTCAACAATGAGGTTAGCAAGGAAGTATCTACAACCGCAGCTCCTATTCAAACCTATAATCTTACTTGGGGGGTTAATAAAAAATTCAAAAAAGGCGGTGTATTCGGTTCAATCATTTCAGCCCAATATCGTAGCAGCATGTTAAAATTTGCTGTGGAAAGAAAACTACACCAGGATGATGGCGATTTACTGGTTCAGTTATTCGATGATCAAAACAAATATTCGATTAACACGGGGGTGATTGCCAATTTTACTTATGTAAAAGGAAAGCATAAGGTTTCTTTTAAGAATCTTTTCAATCAACTTTTTGAAGATAATTATTACACCCGTACCGGCGTAAGTTTTGATCGTATCCAAGATATCGATTTTCGTTCTTCCGTATTAAATCAACGTAGTTTATATACCAGTCAATTAGAGGGTAGTCATCAATTGACAAAGAGCGGAGTGAAATTAAATTGGAATGGAAATGTGGGATATAACTGGAAAACTCAACCTGATTTACGTACTTATGCATACTTCCGTCCAAAAGGAACCAGTGCACCCTTTGAATTTAATGACGATGATACGCGTAGATTTTTTAGTGATTTGAAGGATTACAGTTATGGGGCTAACGGATCTATTTTGATCCCTTTCAAAATGGGCAAATTCAAACAAAGCTTCAAGGCAGGCGGATCGACTTTAATTCGTATTCGCGATTTCAGAAGCCGAATTTTCCGTTATGAGCCTGCCAACATTACACAATTCAATAGCCAACTAGTTTACCTTCCCTATGATCAATTATTATCACCGAACAATATGTTCACGCGTGGCTTTAAGATTTTAGATTTTACAAACAATCAGGATAAATACTTCGGTGTGTCCGTTTTAAATGGAGCATTCGCCATGTTTGACAACAAGCTGGCCGAAGAATGGCGTTTAGTATGGGGCGTTCGTGCTGAAAACTTCCAGCAGTTCTTAACCACAAAAGATGTAACAGCTAAGCGTGTAGTTGTTAATACAGAAAAATGGGATATTCTTCCTTCTTTTAACCTGACTTTCTCTCCTTCACCAAAGCATAATATTCGTTTGGCAGGTAGCCAGACAGTGGCCCGTCCTGAGTTTCGTGAAATTGCTCCGTTCTCCTTCTTTGATTACGAGGTTAATTATGCGGTGGATGGAAATCCTGATTTGAAACGTAGTTCTATATTGAATGGTGATGTTCGGTATGAATTTTACCCAAAAGCAGGGGAGGGAATTACCTTGGGGGCTTTTTACAAATCATTTACCAACCCAATCGAATTACGGTTGAACCCTTCCAGTGTACTGGATAGAAGAAACTATAAGTTTTATAATGCACAGGATGCTACCACCATTGGTGCAGAGCTAGAGATCAGAAAGAACTTGGTTTCTCTTCAGGATGGAGATGCACAGTTAAGCACTTTTGTTAACCTGACTTACATCAGTTCTACAGTTACGCTTGCTTCTACTTCAGGAGGAGGCCAGGCTGTTTCCAGCAGCCGTCCTTTACAAGGGCAGTCCCCTTATTTGATGAATATGGGTCTGCAGTTTGATAATAGCAAAAAAGGGATCAGTAGTTCTTTATTATACAATCGCATTGGTCAGCGCCTGAGTCTGGTTGGTCTAAATGATCTTGGATTTCCTGATGTGTATGAGCGCCCCCGTGATCAGGTAGATTTTCAGTTATCTAAGAAAATTTTTGCTGGCAAGGGTGAATTAAGGCTTACTTGGTCAGATATATTGAATCCTTACTATTACTTCTATGAAAATGTGAACGAACAAACATCTTTCCAGGATGGAACTGATCGATTATTCTACGCTTTCAAGCCCGGCTCAACAATAACGTTTGGATTTACCTATGATTTTTCAATCTCAAAAAAATAAACTTAAAACTCAAAACCCTGTATATGAAGTCGATTCTCACTAAAGTGCTTGCTGCAGTATTACTGTTAAGCACATCTGCTTGTGTAAAAGTAACATTCGATGAAGGAAATGGAGGTACGGTTACACCGCCTGTTGATCCTACAAGTAATGTTATCACTGGTGTTATTTCCTCCAGCAAATTTTATGCAAAAGGAAAATGGATTTTAAAAGGTTATGTCTATGTAATTGATGGCGCCACTGTTACATTTGAGGCGGGTTGTGTTGTGCAAAGTGATTTAACTGAAAAGGGAGCCCTGATTATTGAGCGTGGTGCTAAAATTATTGCTTCTGGAACCAAGGATAATCCAATCGTCTTTACAAGTGGAAAGGCAATTAGCGCTCGCGCTCCTGGTGACTGGGGTGGTATCATTCTATTAGGTAAAGCACCCACCAACCGTCCTTTAGATCCTGCCCCGGTAATTGAAGGTGGAGTAGGCCGTCAATATGGTGGAACAATTCCTACCGACGAGAGCGGAATTCTTCGTTTTGTACGTATCGAATATGCTGGAATCGCTGCTGAACCCGGATCAGAGATCAATGGATTGACTTGCGGTGGTGTAGGTTCTGGTACTATTATAGAGAACGTAATGGTTTCTTACGCAAACGATGATGCGTTTGAGTTTTTTGGTGGTACTGTAAATGCTAAAAATCTAATTGCATTTGCTACTGCTGATGATGATTTTGACTTTGACTTTGGATATAGTGGTAAAATCCAGTATGCCATTTCTATGCGCAAGCCTGATTTTGTAGATGCAGGTGATGCTGGTAACGGAATTGAGTGTGATAATGATGCGAGTGGTACAAACGCTACTCCAATCACGCGCCCTCAATTGAGCAATTTTACTATGGTTGGTCCTAATGACGCAACAGGAACTGCAGCGAATCATAATTACTCCATGCGTTGGAGAAGAAGAACTCAGTTTGTAATTCGCAATTCCATTATGATTGGACATCCTGATGCAGGGTTTTCTATGGAGTCTGATGGAACATTGAACGATTACTATGTTAATGGGCTTTCTGAGTTTCGTAATAACTTATTACAGGCTACAACAAGCATCTATCGCAGTAGTAATAACAATATTTGTACGGCTGCTCAAATCCAGGCAAAAGCTGAAAGCGAAGGTTGTGTGACATTAGCAACTAGTGCAGCTGCGCAGCTTACCAGCCCTTTCTTTTCTATTACTCCTAATTTTTTACCTGCTACAGGTTCACCCGCTTTAACTGGGTCCAGTTTTACAGGCATGAACCCATTCTTTACGTCAACTACTTTCCGTGGCGCCATGGGTACTACTGATTGGACTACAGGATGGGCAGTGTGGGATCCTCAGAATAAATCTTATTAATACATCATTTAATTTTGGCGCTCTGTCTGAAAAGGCAGAGCGCTTTTTTATTCCTAAAACTTTCGATTTATGAGTGGCATTCGGATTTTATTTGGTTTTACGCTAGTGCTTCTTTTAACCTATTGTACTCCTCAGGGGACCCCCAATCTTTTACCCGAGTTAGCAACTTGTGATAGTGCGGTGATTATGTATTATAACACACCTGGCAATCCCCGATTTTTTAAAATGGTAAAGGTGTATGATCAGGCTAGCTTGTCTTCCTTTGCGGAGGCTGCTAATCAACCTGCACATATCGCTGAACGTGATTGTAATACGCAGGGCAAAATTTACTACTATGGGGATAATGGAGAGGTATTTGTATTGTACTTCACCTACGATGCTGCTTGTAAGTCTTTGACCTTCATTAAAACCGGCGAAAAGTATGAAGTTATTCTCCCAGTGGCTGAACATAACATGCTTGAAAAATTGAAGGAGAACGCCTATGAGCCTGGGAATCGCTAATGTTAAGTTTTAGACTTCTTCCAAAACTTAACATTGAATTTCTATGCTTGCTTATTCAACTAATTATTTTTGGGCTGGCTACTTCTTTATACAAGCCATCCCTGATTTATGAATACTATTACCGAAGCGATTCGACGTGCAACTTCCGTGCAAGAAGTTTCCAATGTATTGGAAGCATGTTGGCAGGAAAAAAAGAAGAGTGGTTCGGAAGAAGGACTCTTCTTTTTAAGTGAATTGCGTGTTGTTCTTAATCAAATTGATCCGATTGATGTTGCGGAGCCTGCTGAATGGACTAATATTCAGCATGCAAGGGTTTATCTTCACCGTATTACTGCAAAGCAATCCTCCTCGATAAAATAAGCTTCCTTTTGTTAGGAGTAGGCCAGATTTCCTGTATGTGCCCTAACGATTGTTCGATGGAGAGTCTATAATCCTTTTGGAGAGCTTTACCCTGATTGAGCCAATTTTCAATCATAGCAGATTCCATTGGTTGGTAAGGATCCAAGACCGTTATTCCCATATTTTTTAATGCTGCTGCATTGCAATATTGCTCATATTGACCCCAGATTGGCATGGCAAGTATTTTCTTGCCCAATTGCATGGCCTCTGCCGGCGTCTCAAAACCTGCTCCACAAATAATACCAGCACAACTAATCAGGCTTGTATTGAAGAATTCCTGATCGATGGGCTTAAAAGTGATATTTTTTTCACTGAAAGTATTTTTTACCGCTTTGCTAAAAACTTCAAATTTTTGGCGGGGTACTCCTCCAAGTAGGATTTGTAAGAATCTGTCATGTAATGCTGGTAGGTAGACGGTGATATGTCCATGATTAGTTGGTGTTGCATCCAGTATTTCTTTCTTGATAATTGCCCCGAATACCGCAGTATGATATTTTTCAAAATGCAGTCCAATGTGATGGCTAGCTTGGACATATTTTTTTAATAATAACTCACCATGCCAACTTTTGAATACGGGTCTTGGTGTTTCTGCATATTGAAAACTGGCCTGGTGTCCAAAATGTATCGAGGGGACATTTTTCAAACTACAAGCCAGCGAAGTCAAACAATCAAAGTCATTCAATACTAAATCGTATTTCTCAACTGGCAAGGCCATCACTTCTTTTAAAAGGCCTACCGGATTTCGCTGAAAAGCAATTTTTGAATAGTCCAACCCCCCGGCATTGTTGTAGAAGAGACTGATCCCTTTGCTTCTGAATTTCACAGGTAAATTAGCTTCAAGGTGACTATTGTTTCCACTTAAGAAGCAGTCTACCTTACCCCATTTTTGCAAATGAGGTAATAGGGTGATAGCTCTGCTGATATGGCCATTTCCAGTAGCCTGAACTGCATAAAATATTTTCATTATTGATGAGGATTAAAAGGGGAGTTGATGAATGTGAAGTCCAATCTCGTCCGTTACTACATTCAACTCAGGTAATTGCTTTTGCATATTAACCACAGGAGCCAGTTCATAATCCTCTTCTTTGTAATGATAGATTTCCCAGGATTGATTAGTGTATTCTAATGCGGTTAAATTTTCAATCCAATCCCCACTATTCAAGTAAGTTACCTGGCCTTTCTCTGTAGATACGATACGTTGTTGTGGCTGGTGAATATGCCCGCATATCACATAATCATATCCTTTGCTGATGGCCAACTCAGCCGCAGTTTGTTCAAAATCTGCAATCCAGCTTACTGCTTTTTTCACTCCATTTTTTACTTTCTTACTCAAGCTCATTTTAGGCTGCCCAAATTGAGTCAGAACCCAATTGATTAGCCGATTAAGCAGAATTAGCCAGTCGTATCCCCAGCCTCCCAATTTTGCAATGATTTTTGCACTTCCTTTTGTAGTTGCATCAAATACATCACCATGGAAAATCCAGGTACGTTTCCCGTTCATCTCTATTACTAACTTGTCTGATAACTGAAAATTTCCCAGGTGTAATTCACTGTAGCGGCGTAACATTTCATCGTGATTTCCGGTTACATATACAACCCGGGTTCCTTGGCTAAGCAGGTTTAAAATCTCTTTAATGACCTGCATATGGGCAGGAGGGAAATAGCTTTTGCTAAATTGCCAGCCATCAATAATATCCCCATTCAAAATCAGTAATTGGGGAGATATGCTTTTGAGGTAATGTACTAACTCTCTTGCATGACAACCATAAGTACCCAGGTGAATGTCACTAAGCACCACTACATCCGGATTTCTTTTGTGCATCAACTGTTGTTTATCGAAGTAAACCTCCTAACGTTAACAGGGTATTAAGCCGATGTTATGAAACCGTGAATCCTTTTTTTATTTTTTATTTACTGCATTATGTAAATTTGACCTCGAAGTGAAACTGGCTGCAATAGACATAGGAAGTAATGCGGTTCGACTCTTAATATCAGAGGTAGTGGAACAGGCGGAAGGGACTCCGGACTTTATAAAAACAGTATTGGTCAGGGTACCTCTTCGATTGGGGTTTGATGTTTTTGAAAGAGGCTCAATCTCAGGAAAAAAGGTAGAGCAACTTGTAAAAACCATGCAAGCCTATAAGTTGCTGCTTGATGTATATGGGGTTCGTCATTTGAAAGCTTGTGCAACGTCTGCTATGCGTGATGCTGCCAATACGCAAGAGGTATTACAGCGTATTAAAACTGAATCAGGAATTACAGTAAGGGTTATCAGTGGGGAGGAGGAAGCAACACTTATTTATGAAAATCACATTGCGGATTATATGGATCCTGCAGAATCCTATCTCTACATTGACGTGGGCGGAGGCAGCACCGAGTTGACTTTTTTTAGCGATGGAAAGCTGATATTTAAAAAATCTTTCAATATTGGCACTATTCGTTTATTAAAAGACCAGGTTTCTGCGGACAATTGGGAAGAAATGAAAACCTATATACGTCAGAAAATTAAAGGACATCACCATGTTACGGCTATCGGTTCTGGCGGAAATATCAATAAGATTTTTAATTTATCCAAGCGAAAAGAGGGCAAGCCCATCGATCTGGAACTTCTCAAGCAGTATCACAAGGACTTGAATGAACTAAGTATTCCGGAGCGGATGCAACGATTTCGTATGCGTGAGGATCGGGCCGATGTGGTTGTACCCGCACTTCAGATTTATATCAATGCCATGCGATGGGCGGATGCCGAGAATATGTTTGTACCCAAAATTGGACTTGCTGATGGCCTCATTCACACGCTCTATGAAGAGGCGATAGCAAAGAAAGCTGTAGCCAAATGATAATCAGCTTATTGCATTAATGTGAAACTATTATTAATTCGTTCTACTTTATCTATCCTTCTTTCTTGATCAGTTAGTTTTGTTAAATACCTTCTTTGCATGTTAATTCCCCGTGATATCAGCTGGCTGTCATTTAATGGCCGTGTTTTGCAAGAAGCGAATGATCCTACCGTACCGCTTCAACAACGTATTCGATTTTTGGGAATTTTTTCAAATAATCTAGATGAGTTTTTTAGAGTTCGCGTGGCTACCCTCAAAAGGATGTCGGACTATAGTGCAAGGCGTAAAAAACTTAATATTGACATTGATGTTAATGCTCAACAAATTCTGGATGAGATACAGATGATAGTATTGCGTCAGCAAAACGAATTTGAGCGAATATGGAAGAATATTTTACAGGAGCTTAAGCAACATCGCGTATTTCTGAAAAATGAAAGGCAGCTTACCAAGCTGCAGCAACAGTTTGTGCGTGAGTTTTTTGAAACACAGGTTCGTAATTACGTAATTCCGCTAATGATCGAAGCGTTACCGGAGCTGCCCTATATCCGGGATAAGAGCATTTACCTGGGTGTTGTCATGCGCAAAAAAAATACAGCCTATCAAGATCAATATGCGTTAATTGAGGTTCCTGTAAAATCAATTGGCCGATTTGTTCAGTTACCTTCTTCGGGTAGTGAAAAGCATATTATACTTCTTGAGGATATAATTCGCTTCAACCTTCCCCGTATTTTCCCCTATTTCGACTTTGATCTTTTTGAAGCCTGGCTATTCAAGGTCACTAAAGATGCGGAGTTGGATATGGACCATGACTTATCTATGAGTTTTGTAGAAAAAATGGCCAAGGGAATTAAGAATAGAAGAAAAGGTAAACCGGTTCGTTTTGTCTATGATAAGGAAATGGACAATGGACTTTTGCAATATCTGATTGGTCGGTTAGGGCTTACTAAAAAAAGTGCCATCATACCCGGAGGTCGCATTCATAACTTCCGACATTTCATGGATTTTCCAAAAGTACTGCCATCTACACAGGTTCGCAAACCAGCATTTACGCATCCATTATTACGGCAGAAACTTCGTGTAACAGATGTTGTATTACAAAAGGATGTCATGTTACATTTTCCCTATCACTCTTTTGACTCCTTGATTGATATGTTGCGTGAAGCGGCCATGGATGCTACGGTAGAGCGAATACAAATAACTGCATATCGACTTGCCTCCTCTTCACGTATTATTCACGCCTTGATTAATGCTGCGAGGAATGGTAAATCAGTTGAGGTAATGCTTGAGTTGAAGGCAAGATTTGATGAGGAAGCAAATCTCGAGTGGAAATCATTGTTGGAAGAGGAGGGGATTCGGGTTCTTTTAGGAGTCCCCAATATGAAGGTGCATGCTAAACTTTGTGTTATTACGCGAAGGGAGAAACAAAAACTGCAGTACTATGGTTTTGTGAGTACGGGAAATTTGAATGAATCTTCGGCCCGTGTTTATGCAGACCATTGTTTATTAACATCTTCACCTGCTATCATGCGGGATGCCTTGCGTGTTTTCGAATATCTAGAAAAGTGGCAACGCGGAATGTTGCCGCTTCGGAAATGTAAAACTTTATTGGTCTCGCCTGTATCTATGCGATCGGGTATTGCACGCATGATTGAGCAGGAAATTAAAGCTGCACGCGCCGGAAAAAAAGCAAAGATCATTATCAAGCTGAATTCACTTAGCGACCCCGCCTTGATTAAATTATTAAATAAGGCTGCTTCCAGTGGGGTGGAGCTTCATCTGATTGTCAGGGGAATTTATTGCGCGCAATTTCCACTTTCAAAAAAGAGATTACCTCCACACGCTATTAGTATTGTGGATGAGTATTTGGAGCATGCACGTGTATTGGTTTTTTATAATAAAGGCAAAGAGAGGGTATTTATTTCCTCTGCCGATTGGATGGTCAGAAATCTCGACTATCGGGTTGAAGCAGCCGTGGAGATAATCGACTCGACTATTCGTAAAGAAATGCTGAGTATTCTTGAAATTCAGCTTGCCGACAATGTGAAAGCAAGATTGTTGAATGATTCGCTGAATAATCAATATGCCTTAAGCAATACCAAAAAATCAGTTCGTTCGCAGGTCTTGATTGCAGATTTTTTACAACGAGCGTCTTCAAGGAGATTTAATAAACAACCTAGCTAATAGGTAGTGTAAAGCCGATAGTAGTTCCCACTTGCTCGGTACTCCTGGCGTGAATAGTTTCCCCGTGTGCTTCGATTATATGTTTACAAATGGCCAGCCCTAAGCCACTACCCGTGATATCTCGGGCGCGTCCTATTTCTGTACGATAGAATCGTTCGAAAATTCTGCTGATTTCTTTTTCGGCGATCCCAATTCCATCGTCTGTAATTTCAATTAGAATGTGTTTGCCATCTGTTTTGTACATGGACGCAGTAATGCTACCATTTTGCTTTCCATATTTACGTGCATTCTCTACAAGGTTTGATAAAACCTGTCTGATTTTTTCTTTGTCAGCGAATACTATTAGTGGAGTTTCACATTCTTTTTTTATCGAGCAATGAATTGAATTGCCTTCAGCGGTGGATTCTGACATTTCAAAAACTTCTCTTACCAAATCTTGGATGATAAATGATTGTTTTATGAGAGGAAGTTCCCCGCGCTCTAATTTTGAAATCTGTTCAAGATCTGAAAGAAGATTGGAAAGCCTCTCTATATTTCGTCCAGCATTTTCCAGATATTTTTTATTCACTTTCGGGTCTTCTAATGCACCATCCAACAAGGTTTCAATATATCCTTGAATCGAAAAAATGGGTGTCTTGAATTCGTGGGATAAATTTTGTAAAAACTCTTTTCTGAATTGCTCATTTTGTCGGAGCAATTCCATTTCCATTTCATTTTCAATAGCCCAGTCCTCGACATCTTTACTAACTTCTTCCAGTGTTTTAGGAGGGAGAATGTACTTATAGTAGGTCTCTTCCTTTTTGGTGGTTTTTGTTTTGTGAATAAACTTATAAATCAGTTTTATTTTTCGGTTGATAAATCGTTCTAAGAGGGAGTTGATTACAAAATAGCTGATTAGAAAAAGGGCAGTAAACGACAACAAGCCTAGGGCCCATTTACCAGAAGCCCAGATAACCAACAGACTTTCTGGTATGGAAAGAATCAGGGCTGCCGTCAATGCAATTTGACGGGGTGTAATATTGCTTTCTCGGTTTGACATAAATCTGTTGCAGTAAAGGTAGTAAGCGCAAGAACCAATTAAAGCACAAATTTATACCCTACGCCCTTTACTGTTTTTATGCAGTCGATTCCGAGTTTCTGTCTGATTTTGCGAATATGAACGTCGATAGTGCGGTCGCCAACGATTACTTCATTCCCCCATACTTGGGTAAGAATTTCGTTTCTATGAAACACACGTCCTGGTTTGTTGGCCAGTAAATGAAGCAACTCAAACTCTTTCTTGGCCAGGGTAATAGATTTGCCTTCTACAGTAACCAAAAATTGTTCGGTATTGATGGATAATGAACCGGCGGACAGTGTAGAACTTTCCGGTTTATTTTGTCTTCTAAATAACGCTTGTAGGCGACTTATTAAAACTTTTGGACTTACTGGTTTGCCAATATAATCGTCAGCTCCTGTTTCCAGTCCTTTTACTACTGAGCCATCGTCATTTAATGCAGTTAACATTACAATGAGTGTTTCACTAAACTGAATCTGTGATCGTAAGATCTTACACACTTCCACACCCGATTTTTTTGGCATCATTACATCCAACAGAATCAGGTCAGGTTTATTTTTTTTTGCTTTGTCCAGCGCCTCGTCTCCATCTTTGGCAAGGATCACTTCGTATCCCGCAGCACTGAGGTTGTATTGTAATAATTCGCGGATATCCGGCTCGTCATCTGCAATGAGTACTTTACGGGCCTTATTTTCCATCAATTGACATTTTAACAAAGTTATCTTTTATTTCATGCAACACTTAGTCTTGTATTTAACGGATAACTAGACTTAATGATAACTTAATATTAACGGCCGAACAGTAACTTCGCTTATTGATGGTCCGGCCCTTTTCTATATTGATTTTTTTATGTGTATCCTCCCTTTTTGGGATACAGGGATTTGCGCAAAATTTAACTGATACATTCCCAACCCCAGTTGGGTATAAGCCTGAGTTTAGACGAGAACGAAATCATGATCTCATTTTTTCAGAGCGCCGATTGATTGTGGAAGGAGATGGCGTTAAAGACATCCGGTTCACTCCCAGCGATAATGCAGTACTTAACGATGCACTAACTCGATCCTTGCTAGTTGATGTACCACGTCTTTGTTTTACTATTGAAACGGATTCCGAACTAGATCATCGGTTAAAGGTTAATTATTTGTCTGGTTTGGAAGGCGTGCTAAAGTATTTTAGAGAAAATTGGAAACGATCAGGTGCTGAAGGCGTAAAACCGCAGTATTTATCCATGCTCATTGCCAATTATGAAGCGTGTATGCAAGCTGATCGCAAGGGTGAGAGTATTGCGCCATTTGTAGTTGCACTCCCGTATGACGCAGGTACGGCTTTGATGGCGGCAGGGATTTTTGAAAAAAATAGTGGGTACCGAGTTTGCAGAGAGAATTTGTTACTGAAGTATTGTGCGCTTTTTCCTGAAAAAACATTTACTGTTTTACAACGCAACCCAGATGTTTCCTACGCCGATAGTCTAATCAAGGCTGTTGCGCGTTTATTTCCTCGACAATTATACGACTATGCCGCATCTGGGGATCGCCTGGGTAATCGTATTCGATCGATTGACGATGATCCTTTTGTAGCAATCGTTTCTAAAATGGCGCTGAGTAAAAGTGGGCAGCAATATTTCCCCTTTGTTGACAATATTTTACAGGGAAGAACTTCTATAGAGCAGATTGATGCGGTAAAAGAGGATACCCTGGGCTATTACCGGTTACTGGTGGCAACACAAATGGATTATGTGGCGCGTGCTATGCGAGGCGATACCGCAATGGAATATAGAATTTTGACTAGCCGCTTAGAAGATAAAGCACGGGCTCATTTCGTTACCGTTATCAATGCGCTCCACAACGAAAAAGATTTACAGGTACGCTTTAGAATTTTACAGCCTTTGACAGCTGCCGAACTATATTATTTAGCGGTATCTACTGATGGAACTATCTATACTTCCAGTTTTGTTCGAGGAGTTTATCCGCTCATGATGACTAAAATTGGTAATCGTGGCGACTCATTACTAAAGCTCATTCGATTTGATCGTTATCGGAAGTTTATCAAAATGGCAGCAGCCTTCAATACGCTGGATGAGTTTTTAGCGTCATTTCCTGCCTCAAAAAAACAAGGTCAGGAAGATCCAGCCAATACCTTGATGCGCGCTTTTGTAAAAAATCTTGACAAAACAGATGGATTAGAAGATGGAGCAGACGTAGCCGATTCGTATGCCAGCATTGCAGAGACGCTACAACCCCTTGCCATCCGGATGTTGCAAAATATCAAAGAGAATTACAATGAGGCAGCGCAACGAGGAAGTAGAAAGGGGATGGTTATTTATTCTATTTTAGAAAAACTTTTTCTTTCTGCTGATAGCACAAAAAAAATTGACTTGACTAAGGAGTTAGGCATCCCTCCAGTATATCAAGTGCCTTTCAAAGACCTGGCAGATGATAGTGGACGAGTAACGGTACAATTATTTATCTATGGAGATAAAGATGGGATTGCTGTATTTCCCGGACTGGTCAATATGTTTAACAACGCCAACTGGCGAATAGATCAATCTAGTAAATATTGGGTAAAAGTGAGTTCTAGTAAAGGTCGTCCAGTCAACTTGTATATGAATCGACCTTTGCCCGAAGAACTCAATGAAGATGCAAAAGCACAAGAGGAGCTTAATAACTATTTACAACAACAAAAAATTATCCCACGTGTCACCATTAATCGTGGTCATAGTTATAACGCGCCTTATACGATTGCACAAATGTCTCCTGCTTCCAAAATTGTTTTCATGGGCTCTTGTGGTGGATATAATATGATTCATGACATCTTGGAAAAAGCACCTGATGCCCATATCATCGGAACCAAACAAATTGCAGATGCGCCAGTTAATAATCCTTTTTTGCGGTTGTTAATGGAAAAGCTTCGTTCTGGAAATGATATTGAGTGGATTGGTTTTTGGCAAGAACTAGATCGCATGGTTACCGATAAAATTTTTGAAGACTATGTTCCTCCTCATAAAAACTTAGGCGCACTTTTCATCAAAGCATATACTAAAGCCATCGAAACTTCTTCAACTCCTTAATGTGGCAACTCCTTCTCGTACTTTTTTTGATTGGAACTTACTTCGAAGAGTATTAGCGTTTGCTGCCCCTTACAAAACACGTTTTTGGGCCTCTCTGGCATTGGCGATTGTATTAGCATTGATTACTCCCATTCGGCCCTTGCTGATTCAGCAAACGGTCAATACGTACATTCTTAAAGAGATTCCGCGCATGGTTGTATTGGTAACAATGATTCAAGTGGGTGTGATCATCATTGAAACAGCCTTACGCTTTGGGTTTACTTTTTTAACGGCTTCATTAGGCCAATCCGTTGTGATGGATATGCGGACTACTACCTATGAAAAAATTTTGCGCCTACAACTTTCCCAGTTTGACAAGACGCCTGTGGGTACACTTACTACACGAACTGTCAATGACATTGAGTCAATCAACGATATTTTTGCAGAAGGACTTGTGCCTATCATTGCGGATCTACTTTCTATTTTTTGTGTACTTACTTATATGTTTTGGGCGGACTGGCAGTTAACCTTGATTGCACTGATTCCTTTTCCAATCATGATTATTGCTACCTACGTGTTTAAAGAAAGCATCAATCGATCTTTTCATGCTGTACGTAATGCAGTGGCGGCACTAAATGCCTTTGTTCAGGAACATTTAACCGGAATGTCAATTGTGCAGGCCTTTGCAGCGGAGGAGCGCGAAATGGAAAAATTTAAAGTGATCAATCGTCAGCACCGCGACGCAAACATCAAAGCGATATTCGCCTACTCTGTTTTTTTCCCGGTGGTAGAAATTGTGTTAGCACTTTCCATTGGATTGGTGGTGTGGTGGACCTCTAAAGAAGCACTTGATCTCCAGGAAAATCAGCAAGGAACCGTAATTGCATTCATCTTATGTCTTAATTTATTATTTCGCCCGCTTCGGGTATTGGCAGATAAGTTTAATGTATTACAAATGGGGATTATTGCCAGTGAGCGAGTGTTTAAGGTGTTAGACAATCCCGAAGCTGCACCCCCAATTGCTACAAAAACAATTAATCCAGTACGATTCAAAGGGAAAATCGAATTTGAAAATGTAAAGTTTTCTTATTTGCCGGATGTTCCTGTGTTAAAAGGAATCTCTTTTGTTGCTCAGCCCGGTGAAACAGTGGCATTAATTGGACATACAGGAAGTGGTAAAACGTCCATCACGGGTTTGTTGACGCGTTTATATGAATTTCAAGAAGGGGATATTCGAATCGATGACAAGTCGGTTACTTCTTATGCCTTAGACGAAATCAGAAGCCAGGTTGGGGTGGTTTTGCAAGATGTTTTCTTGTTCTCCGGTTCCATTTTTGATAATATCACGCTGCGTAATCCATCGATAACCCTAGAAAAAGTCGAAGAGACTTCTCGCATGATTGGGCTCCATGATTTTATCATGAAATTGCCTGGTGGGTACGATTATGACGTGCGGGAGCGAGGAGTGGGGCTCTCAATGGGACAGCGCCAATTACTCTCCTTTGTGAGGGCTTTATTGTATAATCCTACAATATTGATTTTGGATGAAGCCACTTCTTCTATTGACTCAGAAAGCGAGCAGTTGATCCAGCTTGCTATCGATACCCTTATCAAGGGACGTACCTCAATCGTGATTGCCCACCGGCTTTCGACCATTCGCAAAGCCAACAGGATCATGGTTTTGGACAAAGGGATGCTAGTTGAGAGTGGAACCCACGAACAGTTAATGGCCTTAAATGGGCATTATGCCAGATTATTTCGGATGCAATTTTCCGCCCTCCAATAGCCTGAAAAAATCAGGCTAAAATCCCCTTCCATTTTGTCCGTTTTTCTTCGAAATTTCAAGCACTCACCCCTATCTTTGCGCAAAATTTCGAGGCAGGTATGTGCAGAAGCTGTAAATCTTACATTCAAACGCTGGTTTTAACCCTCGTTTTTACATTATCTCCATTGTTTTTCTGGGCGCAGGGGCATACAGAAGAACATGTGCAGGGTGATGCACATGCTGAAGCAGCAGTACCTGCTGGCCAACATGCGCAACCTACTGAAAAAAAGAAATTTGATGCCGCTGAGGTGATTTTTGGTCACGTGTTAGATGGGCATGAATACCATTTCATGGATATTGACGAGCATCCCGTCACACTTCCTTTGCCAATAATATTATACTCTCCTACACGGGGTGCATGGGATGTTTTCATGTCTTCTAATTTTGAACATGGTCATGCTGCCTATAAAGGGTACACTTTATTAACGGAACATTCCATTCATGAATTGGGATTAGATCCGAAAAAATTCTCCTCCGGAACGATTGTTCCGCTCGATGCAAACGGAAAATTTGATTCAACCGTGAAGTACTACGATTTGTCAATGACAAGAAATGTAGTGCAAATGCTATTGGCACTAATCGTTTTCACCGTGTTGATGCTCCGTGTGGCAGGACGCTATAAAAAAGGAATCGGGGTTACTTCTGCTCCGCAGGGTTCTCAAAGTTTGCTGGAGCCAGTGATCACATTTGTGCGCGACGAAGTAGCAAAACCAAATTTGGGACATAAATACGAGCGCTATCTTCCTTTCTTGTTGACTGTTTTCTTTTTCATTTTAGTTAATAACATTTTTGGATTGATTCCAGGTTCTGCTAACGTTACAGGTAATATTGCTTTTACCGTAGTACTTGGTCTACTTTCTTTTGTTGTAATACTATTCAGCTCAAACAAACATTACTGGGCACACATTTTTAATCCACCGGGGGTTCCGCTGGGGGTGAAGTTTATTTTAGTGCCGGTTGAATTTCTGAGTGTGTTTATCAAGCCTTTTGCATTAATCATCCGTCTTTTTGCAAACATGGTAGCGGGGCACATTATTATCATCTGTTTGATTTCTTTGATTTTCATTTTTGGAGAATTGAGTCCAATTGCCGGATGGGGTGCCTCTCCACTTTCAATTGGGTTCACAGTGTTTATCTACCTGATCGAAGTACTAGTTGCTTTCCTTCAGGCATTTATTTTCACCATGCTCAGTGCAGTGTTCATTGGTCAGGCTCTTGAAGGCGATCATCATGACAGTGCAGAAGGAGCACATCATTAATTTTTTATTTTTTAACCCTCAATACAACCAACATGGATCTTATGAATGTAATGCTGCTGGCTGAAGTTGCTAACGCAGGTGGTGCAGTAGGCGCAGGTCTTGCTGCTATCGGTGCCGGTATCGGTATCGGTCAGATCGGTAAAGGAGCTTTGGAAGCTATTGCCCGTCAACCTGAAGCTAGTAATGACATCCGCGGTAACATGATCCTTACAGCGGCCCTTGTAGAAGGTGCTGCACTGTTCGCGATCATCGTTGGATTTTTGGCCATGGTACTTTAACCTGGTCTGCAACTACTGCATCGGAAGCACAGGGCGGAGGATGCAGTAGTTCACTTTAAAAAAATGAAACTAGTTATACTATGAATCTGTTAACTCCTGGTTTTGGCTTATTGATTTGGACACTGGTAGCCTTTTTGGCTGTTTTCTTTCTGTTAGCCAAATATGCATGGCCTGCTATCCTCAATGGGTTGCGAGAGCGTGAAAAAAGCATCACTATTTCACTGGAGAGTGCCAAGCGCATACAAGCGGAAATGGCGCAAATGAAAAGTGAAAATGAAGCTTTGCTAGCAAAGGCGCGTGAAGAACGTGCCCAATTACTCAAAGAAGCCCGTGAAACCAAAGACCGCATTATTGCTGAGGCAAAAGATCAAGCCAAAGCAGAAGCTTCTAAAATAATGACAGAGACACAGGCGGCTATTCAGGCGCAACAAATGGCTGCACTAACCGAAGTGAAAAACCAGGTTGGTAAGTTGGTGATCGAGGTAAGTGAAAAAGTACTTCGTAAGGAATTGGAAAACAAATCAGCTCAAGAATCACACATCAAAGGGCTGGTGGATTCTGTTAAAATGAACTAATCGCACGTCATGCCAAATCCACGTTTAGCTGCTCGTTACGCCAAATCACTACTAGATCTAGCTGTTGAAAAAGAACAGTTGGAGCAAGTGTATGCTGACATGGTGTGGCTACAGGATGTTTGCAAGCAAAGCCGTGATTTTACCAACATGCTTCGCAGTCCTATTATCAAAGCAGATGTAAAGGGGAAAATTCTTAATACAGTTACAAAAGTGCATTTAAGTGAACTTTCCAATGCATTCAATCAGTTACTGGTTAATAAGAATCGCGAGAGTTATCTACCCGAAATCTGTACAGCTTTTATTAATGCTTACCAGGAGAAAAAAGGGATCAAAATAGTTCGGTTAACTACTGCTACGCCTGCCAGTAACGAAGTGAAGCAGTCTATTTTAGACCAGGTTAAAAAATCTGGAGGATATTCTTCCGTTGAACTACACGAAAAGGTAGATCCATCTATAATCGGTGGATTTGTTTTACAAGTAGATGATAAACTAGTGGATGCTAGTGTTGCGTACGATTTGAAAGCAATTGCAAAACAATTTGAGAACAACGATTTTGTTTATAAGATCAAATAACAAGTAAATCAAGTTATATGCCAGAGATTAAGCCCGATGAAATTAGTGCGATACTCAGACAACAACTGAGCAACTTTAATGCTACTGCAGATTTAGAAGAAGTAGGAACCGTATTGCAGATTGGTGACGGGATTGCCCGAGTATATGGATTGGGGAATGTGCGTTATGGTGAGCTCGTAGAATTTGAAAATGGAGTTCGTGCCATTGCATTGAACCTCGAAGAAGATAATGTGGGTGTGGTATTGATGGGAGGAACAGGGGGTATTCAAGAAGGTTCTAAAGTAAAGCGTACCGGTCAGATTGCCTCTATTAAAGTAGGGGAAGGAATGCTGGGTCGTGTGGTTAACACTTTGGGGCAGCCCATTGATGGAAAAGGACCTCTCACCGGTGAATTGTTTGAAATGCCACTAGAGCGTAAAGCACCTGGTGTAATTTTTAGAGAGCCGGTTAAAGAACCGCTACAAACAGGGATCAAAGCAATTGACGCAATGATTCCAATTGGACGTGGTCAGCGTGAATTAGTAATTGGGGACCGTCAAACTGGTAAAACAGCCATCTGTTTAGATACGATCATCAATCAAAAAGAGTTCTATAAAGCAGGTAAGCCTGTATACTGTATCTACGTTGCAATAGGACAAAAGGCTTCCACGATTGCCGGTGTAATGAAAACATTACAGGATAATGGAGCAATGGAATATACAATCATTGTAGCCGCCTCGGCCTCTGATCCAGCTCCTTTGCAATTCTACGCTCCATTTGCTGGTGCAGCTATTGGAGAATTCTTCCGTGATACCGGTCGTCCTGCCTTAATTATTTATGATGACCTTTCTAAGCAGGCGGTGGCTTATCGTGAGGTATCATTGCTGCTCCGTCGCCCTCCTGGACGTGAGGCTTATCCTGGTGACGTATTCTATCTGCACAGTCGTTTGTTAGAGCGTGCTGCGAAAGTGATCAATGACGATAAAGTTGCTAAGAACATGAATGACGTACCTGATAGTATACGTCATTTGATCAAAGGGGGTGGTTCTCTTACTGCTCTTCCGATCATCGAAACACAAGCAGGGGACGTATCTGCCTATATTCCTACCAACGTAATTTCTATCACGGATGGACAGATCTTCTTGGAGACGAACCTCTTCTTGTCAGGTATCCGTCCTGCTATCAACGTGGGTATTTCTGTAAGCCGTGTGGGTGGTAATGCGCAGATCAAGTCAATGAAAAAAGTAGCAGGTACTTTGAAACTCGACCAAGCACTTTACCGTGAGTTAGAAGCCTTCTCTAAGTTTGGTGGAGACCTTGATGCCGCTACAAAAAATATAATTGACAAAGGTGCTCGTAACGTGGAAATTCTAAAACAGGCTCAATATTCTCCTTTTACCGTTGAAAAACAAGTAGCAATTATTTATCTCGGAACAAACGGATTATTGAAAGAAGTTGCGGTGAACCGAGTGAAGGAATTTGAAGAACACTTCATTATGGAAATGGAAAACAAACTTCCTGAGGTAATGGCTGAGTTCAAAAAAGGAAATTTGCCTGAAGATGGGATCAAGAAAATGATTGAATTAGCCAACGGATTGATTCCTCAATATAAAAAGTAAACACCTCCATTGTTAACCGTACGCGGACTCACGAAACGGTTTGGCGAATTCACTGCGGTGGATGACTTATCGTTTACGGTGGAGCAGGGACAGGTGTATGGTTTTCTTGGACAAAATGGAGCTGGCAAGTCAACAACCATTAGGATGTTGCTGACCTTGATTAAACCTACAGCAGGGGAGATTACTTTTTTCGGGAATTCATTAGAGCAGCACCGCTCCGCAATCCTCTCTCAAATTGGTGCAATTGTTGAAAAGCCAGATCTCTATAAATATCTTACTGCCCAAGAGCATTTAAATTTATTTGCTCGGTTTGGAGGTCGTCGCCCTAATCACAACCGAAATAACGATTTATTACAACAGGTGGGTCTTTTGGAAAGAGCCAACAGTCGTGTTGGCACCTATTCCCAGGGGATGCGTCAACGGTTGGCTTTAGCTTGTGCATTAGTCAATGATCCAAAATTGCTCATTTTGGATGAGCCTACGAATGGATTAGATCCGCAAGGGATTGCGGATATGCGACAGTTGATCCGTTTGTTGTGTAAAGAGCAGGGGAAAACGGTGATTGTATCCTCTCACCTTTTAAGTGAAATTGAAATGATTGCAGACCGTGTGCTGATTATTCACAAGGGGAAAAAAGTTGCTGAAGAGTCAATGCAATCACTCACAGAAAAAGCCAGTCAGTTAAAGTTACAGGCCGTTCCAGAAAAGCGATATGTGCTGGAAGCTTATTTTTTATCGTTAACCGGTCAATAATGTTTACATCTATTTTATATATCGAGTTGTTCAAAATATTTCGAAGACCACGCACGTACATTGCATTTGGCGCCATTGCACTCATTGTATTGTTAGTCCAATTTGCTTTACGGGTAAATGGTACAGAGTTTATCCGCTTTTTCACAGATAGCCAGGCTGATACATTTGAAATTCCTGAGCAACAGATCCTAAATGGTTATTTTGTTTGTGTCGCCATTTTACATTTGATTTTGATTCATGTTCCATTACTAGTTGCGCTGATTGCAGGAGATATGATTGCGGGTGAAGCTCAATCGGGTACATTACGAATGTTGGCTTCTCAACCTACGTCACGCACCACTTTAATACTTGCTAAATTTTCTGCCAGTACAGTGTATGTAGTCTTATTGTTGTTATGGATGGCCCTTTTTGCCTTGTTCGGCAGTTTACTTTTATTTGGTCAAGAAGACTTGGTTGTTTTTAGGGAAACTGATTTGCATATCATTAGTCAACACGATGTGCTTTGGCGTTTTATAGGGGCATTTATTTATGCCGCATTAGCTCTTACGATGATCGCATCAATGGCGCTATTTCTTTCTGTATATGCAGAAAACGCATTGGGTCCTATTGTAGCAACGGTTTGTATTGTGATCGTATTTACGATCATTCAGCAATTACAAGTTCCGGTCTTTGAGCAAACGATCAATCCTTGGTCATTTACTACGCATATGTTAGGCTGGAAGGGATTTTTTTATGTGGAAAAAAATGCAGAAGGTGTTACCATTGATGGGTCTATTGAAAATCCGGTGGCGCTGCTAAAGAGCGGAGTCATATTAGTAGGCTACACGTTATTTTTTGTGAGTCTGTCTGTGATTGGCTATAGAAAAAAAGATATTTTATGTTGAGAGTAATTTTTGCCTCCCTGCTATTATTCACTGGATTTGTTTCTGTACAGGCAGCTATTGATCCAATCGCTTTATTAGCTGGTGTAAAAAAGAAATATGATCTGGTTAATAATTATAGTGCAGTAGCTCAATTAAAAACAAATGTGCTTTTTATTAAAGCGCCGATCTCGCTGGTTACTATTTATTACCGCAAGCCGGATCAACTTAAAATAAAAAATCAAAAAGGAATTTCTTTTGTCCCTAAGGGTACAATCAATATTAATTTGAATAATGTGTTGGGTTTACAAAATTTTGAAGCCATTGATGCAGGTACTACAAGCATTGATGGAATCAATTGTCAGATTGTGAAAGTATTCCCCATTAATGATGCAGAGGAGATCACGCGTGCTACTTTGTATATCGACCCTGCGAGGCTGGTGGTGTTACGTTCACTGATTAGTACACGTGAAAATGGCACCTATGAAATCCAAATGGGATATGGCGCTTATACAAATTGGGGATTGCCTGACAAAGTAATAGTTGAGTTTAACACCCGTGATTTTAAATTACCCAAAGGCACGACACTTGATTACGATAATGGGAGTACAAAAAACAATAATCCCAAGGGGCCTCAAAAAGGTAAAGTAGAAATTTTGTATAAATCCTATTTGATCAACAAAGGAGTAACTGACGCGCAGTTACAGTAATTAATCTTCTAGTGATTCATCTTTTGCATTCGCCAACATAGCCTTAGAGGCTTTTCGAAGTGGGTTACTTCTCATTTCGGAAAAACCATTGCGCCGATTGATAATATCAATACATTCAAAGATGGATGTAATGAAAGACTGGTGGTCGGCAAGATTTTTTCCTGCTATATCAAAAGCTACACCATGATCGGGTGACGTTCGAACGATAGGCAGGCCCGCAGTAAAATTCACTCCTTCGCCTGCTGCAATAGTCTTAAATGGGATCAATCCTTGATCATGGTACATCGCTAGTACCGCATCAAAGTGTTCGTAACTTCCTCTTGCAAAAAATGCATCGGCAGAATATGGCCCCACTGCCAGGATACTATTATTTTTTGCTTCCTTAATAGCTGGTCGAATGATTGTTTCCTCTTCTTTCCCAATCAATCCTTCGTCTCCCGCATGCGGATTGAGTGCTAATACTGCAATACGCGGCTTGTCAATCCCGAAATCTTTTTGCAGACTTTGATTGAGAACTTGTAGCTTATGTAGGATTCGCTCTTTAGATAACTGGCCTGCTACTTGTGCAACAGATACATGTTCTGTTACTAATCCAATTCTAAAATCATTTGCCACCATCAGCATCACTACATCTTTCACCCCAAATACTTGTTGCAAATAGGGGGTATGTCCGGTATATGTAAAATCAAAGGACTGAATATTCTTTTTATGGATGGGTGCCGTAACTAGTCCATCAATTTGTTTTTGTTTGAGCGCTGCTACAGCTGTCTGTAATGAAAGAACTCCGTATTTGCCTCCTTCGGGAGTGAGTTGCCCCGGTTGAATTTCTACATCCTCTTCCCAGCAATTGAATACATTAATCTGTTTATGATTGATGCGGTTTAATTCTTTGCAACTGGCGTAATTGAAGTTGCATTCAGGAATTGTTTTTTTATAAAAATTAATGACTTTATTGGAGGCAAAAATGACAGGCGTGCAATGGTCCAGCATGCGATTATCCATAAAAGTTTTGATGATCAGCTCTATGCCGATCCCATTCAGATCACCACACGAAATGCCTATAACGGGTTTATTAGTATTCATGGTAAAGGATTACTGTAAAATTACGGATTATTGCTTGGCCAATCCGAGTACATTTGCAGAGATGTACACCCTAAAAAAGTCATTGGGACAGCACTTTTTACACGATGAGAACATCTGTAAAAAAATTGTGGCTGCATTACAGCAACGCCCCTTTCAACAATTGCTGGAAGTAGGCCCAGGCGGGGGTGCCTTAACAAAGTATTTGCTTGAAATTCCAGCTATAGATTTCAAAGCGGTGGAGGTTGATCAGGACAAGGTGGATTATTTATTACAACATTATCCGATGTTGAAGACACAACTCATTCACAAGGACTTTTTACAATTAACTCCTCCTTTTGAGGGCCCCTTTACGGTGGTGGGTAATTTCCCTTACAATATTTCATCTCCAATACTCTTTCATTTGTTGAACTGGCGCAACCAGTTGCAGTCAATAGTTGGCATGTTTCAAAAAGAAGTTGCCCAGCGCGTAGCTGCGCCACATGGTAGTAAGACGTATGGTGTATTAAGTGTGTTGATTCAGGCCTATTTTGAGGTGGAATATCTTTTTGATGTAGCAGAAGGTAGTTTTACGCCTCCGCCTAAAGTGAAAAGTGGAGTGATACGATTGACGCCTCGTTCTTCAGCACTTCCCATGAAGTCTGAAAAGTCATTTAAGCTTATTGTCAAAACTGCATTTAATCAGCGAAGAAAAACACTACGAAACGCTTGCAAACCTCTCTTTACACCCGAGGTATTGAGTGATTCCATTTTTTTAAAACGCGCTGAACAGTTATCAGTCGAAGACTTTGCGGAGCTTAGTTTTAAAATGCAGTAACGCTACGCTGCCTACCTTTGTAATTCTATCATGTCTTCAATCAATCATACCGGCATTGTTTTAATTACGGGAAAATCGCATCCAATACTTGTAGCCGGTTTGCAAAAAGCAGGTTATACCGTAATGGATCGACCACAGATTACACAGCAGGAAGCGCAAGAGGTAATTGCAGGTTGCAGTGGGCTAGTCTTAACAACGCGTATAAAAGCTAACCGCCCTTTATTAGAAAAGGCAACTTCATTAAAATGGATTGGACGTTTAGGAAGTGGAATGGAATTGATCGACACAGAATTTGCAGCGCAGAAAAATATTTATTGTTTCAGTAGCCCGGAAGGTAACCGATTAGCGGTGGCTGAGCATGCACTGGGAATGATTCTAGGTCTGTTACATAAGATCGCATCTGCTGATCGTCAAATGCGAAATAAAATTTGGTTGCGAGACGAAAATCGTGGAACTGAATTAAGTGGTAAAACTGTTGGCATTATTGGATATGGAAATACCGGAAGCGAGTTGGCTCGTTTGTTAGCCCCTTTTCATGTGCGAATCTTAGCCTTTGATCGTTTCAAAAATGGATTTGCTGCAGGTGCTGTTCAAGAATCAACGTTGACCGCTATTCAAGAACAAGCCGATGTCATCAGTATGCATGTTCCACTTACTGATCTGACACATGAAATGCTTAATACTGCCTTTTTTCAGCGTCTTAAAAAAAAGCCTTTATTAATTAATACGGCCCGTGGTCAATTGCTAAAATTACCCGACCTGATTCAGGCTTTAGATAGTGGTGCAATCAGGGGTGCGGCGCTTGATGTACTACCTAATGAGTCGCTACAACATTTTTCAGTAATTGAAAATGAACAACTTGTCTCACTTGCATCTCTTGACAATGTCCTCCTGACCCCCCATATTGCCGGGTATAGCTACGAAAGCTTTGAACGGATGGCTACTGTTCTGTTAGAAAAGCTGGGTTTACCCATAGTTTTTTAAAAATTCGTATATTTGCAGAGCGCAACGCTTCGGTCCCTACTGAGGCGTTGCTCTTTTTTTAAATACAACCTTATTCTATGAGCACAATTCAGTATGTGTCACAACAGACACTGGAGCAAATGAAGGCTGTTTTACAACGTATGAGAGCCGTTGACCGGCCGGCTGCTAGTAAAGCTATTGCAGAGGCACGTGAAAAAGGCGACTTGAAAGAGAATGCTGAATATGATGCTGCGAAAGAGGCACAGGGGATTTTGGAAGCTCGTATTGCTGCCATGGAAGGAGCACTGGCAAATGTTCGTGTATTAGATGAATCTTCTATTGATACAAGTAAAGTTTCCATCCTCACTAAAGTGGCGTTGACTAATTTGAAGACGAACAAACAAGTGGTATATAAAGTGGTCAGTGAAAATGAAGCCGATTTAAAGGCGGGTAAAATCTCTGTGACTTCTCCAATTGGGAAAGGCATATTAGGTAAAAAAGTAGGGGAGACGGCCGAAGTGCAGGCGCCGGCTGGTACGCTTAATTTTAGAATCGATTCTATCACAACCGGATAATTTCTACTATGACATTATTTTCACGCATCATCAAAGGTGAAATTCCTTGTTTTAAAATTGCAGAAAGTGAACAGTTTATTGCTTTTTTAGATGTATTTCCCTTGCGTGAAGGGCATGTATTGGTAGTTCCAAAAGTAGAAGTAGATAAGATTTTTGATCTGCCTGATTCTTATTTGCAAGAGATGCTGGTATTTGCTAAACCGATTGCAAAAGCGATTGAAAAAACATTTCCCTGTGCTCGCTGTGGGGTGGAGGTAATTGGATTGGAAGTACCTCATGCACATATGCATTTGATCCCTATCAACACTTCTAATGATTTAAACTTTGCTCAGCCAGGTAAAGTGCGCGTAGTGGATGAGGTATTACAACAAGTCCAATCAAAGATTTTGTCTAATCTATAAAGCAGTTCTTTGTTGCTTTATTTTTTTTGTGCCACTCTGCCGGGATTTTGCTTGATAAAATCATTCCAGCTTTTTGATTTACTCAACTTGATTTTTCCCGTACCACTTGTTTCTAAGTGGTGACAAAAGGCTACCGCCAAAGCATCGGTAGCATCGTATTGTTTAGGATTGTCTTTAAAATGCAAAAGCGTCTGTAGCATTTTCATGACCTGTTCTTTGCTGGCATTTCCGTTACCAGTAACCGCTTGCTTTACTTTTTTTGGGGAGTATTCTGTTACTTCTAGTCCATGTCGCATAGCGGCTGCTATCGACACGCCTTGTGCCCTTCCTAATTTGAGCATGCTTTGTACATTCTTACCAAAAAAAGGTGCTTCAATAGCAAATTCGGTGGGTTTGTATTGTGTGATCAAACCACTCACTGTATTAAATATTAGTTGCAGGCGTTTGTAATTATCTTTTATTTTACCAGGCTGTAGCACGCCTAAATCCAATAAGCTTACTTGTTGGCCTTCCACCTTTAAAAGTCCATATCCCATCACTACAGTGCCTGGATCAATCCCTAGAATTATTTTAGTTTTGCTTTGCAATCTCCCAGTATTTTTACAAGATTAATGAAGCTCACTCAAAAAAGCAAAACCTTCATCCGTTATCTGGCTGGGCCACTACTTTTCATTTTATTAGCTTTTGTTATTTGGAAGGAATTGACTTCAAAAAACCAATTGCCTCTACTTATCCAGGAAATGAATGCGGCTTTTTTGTCGGAGCGAGTTCGCTATCTGCTTTTGTTGATCGTTTTGATGCCAATCAACTGGTTATTAGAGGCCTTTAAATGGAAAGTTGCACTTCGTTCAATTGTTTCTATCTCGTTATTTACTTCGTTTCGTGCCACCTTATCTGGATTGTCGTTCTCCATGTTACTCCCAAATCGGGTAGGAGAATATTTAGGAAGAATAGTGTATCTGCCCTCCAATAAACGTGCAGATGCGGTGGCAGTTACAATAGTTTCTAGTATGAGTCAACTAATCTGGACTTTAGTTTTTGGGTTACTTGGTTTTATTTACTTGTTTCCGCTACTGCGGCGTGCTACTCAGCTAGGCGATCTGTTATTGGTTTTTTTTGGAATAGGAGTTTTATTGTTTTTGCTATTTCTTTTGATTTTTTATTTTAGAATTAGCCAAATTGCTTTATACCTCGCCAATTTGTTTCAATCGGAACGTCTTCGCCATTGGTTGATGGGCCCCACCAGATTTGATGTACGCACACTTTTACTCTTGTTGGGTATATCGTTATTGCGCTATTGCATTTTTTTAATGCAATACGGTTTTGCGCTTTATTTATTTAGTGTTTTGTTAAATCCATACCAATTATTTGCTACTGTTAGTCTTTGCTTTCTGATACTCACTTCCTTTCCTAACTTTGCTATTGCTGAGTTGGGAATGCGTGGGGTGGTTGGTATTTGGATTATTGGATTTTACTCAACAAATAGTGCTGGAATTTTATTAGCCGCATTTTCTCTCTGGGTTGTGAATCTGGTTCTGCCTGCCGCACTGGGCGCATTATTTTTGTTGGGGGTTGAAAAATATTGGCGAAATGAATAAAGTAGTAATTGGGATAGCTGCAGTAATTTTTTTACTTGCTTCTGCATTTACAGGGAAGAAGCAAACTGTTTTGGATTCTACTTTTTGCAGTATTCGAAATACAAGTTTTAAAGAGGAAGAGCGAATTTCCTATACCGTTTATTATACCGTGATTGGACTTTACATCAATGCCGGTACCGCTGATTTTACAACCCGTTTGACTCAGTTCAATGGTAAACCTGTATACCATGTGGTGGGAAGGGGAGTGACGCATCCCTCTTATGATTGGATCTATCGAGTGAGAGACCGTTATGAAAGTTATATTGATACAACAACCCTGCAACCCCTTCGGTTTGTGCGTAATGTGGATGAAGGAGGCTATAAGATCAATCAGTTATATGATTTTAATAAAGAGACCAATGTGGTAAAAACCGAAAAAGGTGAATATGCCGTTCCCTCGTGTGTGCAAGACGTGTTGAGTGCGATTTACTATGCGCGTAATATCGATTTTGGTAAATACAAAGTGAATGCCCGTATTCCTTTTACCATGTTTTTAGATTATGAAAATTTCAATCTCTATATCCGCTATTTAGGGAGAGAGACGATCAAGACAAAATATGGAACGTTTCGCGCTATAAAATTTAAACCCTTGCTAGTGAAAGGAACCATCTTTGAAGGAGGCGAGAATATGACGGTGTGGGTAACGGATGACGCCAATCACGTTCCTGTTCGCATTGAAAGTCCAATTGTAGTTGGGAAAGTGAAAGTCGATATGATGAGCTATGCAAATCTGCGTTATCCCTTGCGTTCGTTAGTAGGGATACGATAATTAATTACGTAAATCAAAAAAGTCTAGCGGGCGAATTCCTTTCTCCGTTCGTTGCAGCGTGCAACATTCCACTTTTCGATCGTGTTCAAAAAATAACGTGTAGTTATTGGTTAGCGCTTCTTCCAGAAATGCTTTTTTCTCTTGTAGAGTTGTAAGTGGAAACATATCATACCCCATTATATATGGAAGTGGAATATGTCCTTGCGAGGGCAAAAGATCAGCCATAAAAACAAGTGTCTGTCCTTTGTAAGAAATTTGTGGCAACATCATACCACGTGTATGCCCATCTACAATGCGTAGAGAAATATTATCAGCAAAGGGAACCTCGGCAAGGGCGGTAACAGGGTTTTGACGCGGAGGGATATTGATAAATTGTAATTGTCCGTTTTCTTGAATGGGCAGAATGTTTTCTTTTAAAAAAGAGGCTTTCTCTCTTTCATTGGGATGTACGGCCCAATCCCAGTGTTCTGCATTGCACCAGACCGTTGCATTTTTAAAATTGGGAACTAATTTGTCTCCTTCGCGTCGAATGGTTCCACCGCAGTGATCAAAATGTAAATGGGTTAAGAGGACATCGGTAATATCGTCTCTATGAAATCCGTATTTAGCGAGTGATTTATCTAAGGTGTCGTCGCCATGCAAATAGTAATGACTGAAAAATTTTGCATCCTGTTTGTCTCCATTTCCATTGTCAACAAGAATCAGTCGTTTGCCGTCTTCTATCAATAAACAACGAAGTGCCCATGAGCAAAGATTATTTTCATCTGCAGGGTTTACTTTATTCCAAATACTTTTGGGCACCACGCCAAACATGGCGCCGCCATCCAATTTAAAATAGCCGGTGTTAATGCTATACAGTTGCATGTGCTGTTCTTTTTTCTGCCTGTGTGAAGATCAGCAGAAAAAAGCCAAGAACAAAGAAAACCATTAATGCCAGCACTGATCCTCGTTGAGAGCCGGTGAGTTCTGTGATATATCCAAAACCAAACATTCCGATAACCGCTGCAATTTTTTCTGTTACATCGTAAAAGCTAAAATAAGAAGCTGTATCCTTTGTAACTGGCATCAGTTTTGAGTAAGTGGAACGACTAAGTGATTGGATTCCACCCATCATAAAGCCTACCATTAGTGCTAATCCATAAAATTCATAAATGCCACCAACGGGTAGCTCATAACCAACTACACAACCCACACACCAAAGTGCAACTAATAGCATCAATGTTTTTATATTGCCCAGCTTGGACGAAATTTTTGCAATGGTGAATGCACCCGGTATAGCCACGAGTTGTATAATCAATATTGCACCAATCAGATTAGTGGTGGGAATTTCTAATTCGCTTTTTCCATAGATAGCTGCTACCAACATCACAGTTTGTACACCCATGTTATAGCAAAAAAAGGCAGCTAGAAAGCGACGCAGTTTGTACTGCGGTTTAAGTTGTTCCCATACAGCCAGTAATTCGTGATAGCCTTTGGATAGCAAATGATGTTGAAGGTCACCAGTGCCTGCAGGTTTATTAGCTGGCATTCGGTTGAGCGAATAGGTTCCAAACCCAAACCACCAGAGTCCTACCAATAAAAAGCAAATTCTAAATTGAATAGTGGTGGAATCATCACCCCCAACAATCGACGGCATGAATACAAAAACAAAACAGATTAACTGTAAAAGAACGGAGCCTACATAGCCATAGGCATAACCACGTGCACTAATTCGATCGCGATCCTCGGGCGCCGCAATCTCTGGAAGAAAAGAATTGTAGTAGACCCAACTTGCCCAAAAACCAACACAGGCTAAGATCATGCAGAGTAATCCCCATCCTAAGGTTTGTTTTTCAAAAAAGAAAAGTCCGCTACATCCTAAACTCCCCAGCGTCAAAAAGAAACGCATAAATGATTTTTTGTTTCCTTTGAAATCAGCAATAGCAGAAAGTAGGGGAGACAGACAGGCAACAATTAAAAGGGCTACTGCGATTGTATAATTGTACAACGCTGAATTTTGAAAGGTGCGTCCTAAAAAAGTTACTGCGGTTTTTGAAAGGGCCCTGTCATCAACTGCGATGGCTTCAAAATATGCGGGAAAAATGGTAGAGGTTATTACAAGGTTATAAGCGGAGTTTGCCCAGTCATACATAGCCCAGGCATTGACCACTTTTTTGGGGGCCGTTTGCATTGGTTGGAATTGTAATCTAAATATAAGGAATTAACGGCTCAGGGTTCCGCTTTGAATCAGTGCCAGTAAAACAGTACCGATAATAATTCGGTAATAAGCAAAGAGTTTAAATCCGTTGTGTTGTAAAAAGCCAATAAAGAATTTAATGGCAATGATTGCTACAACAAAGGCTACCAAATTCCCAATGGCGAACAATTGAATATTTGTTGAATTGATTACACTCGCCGATTTCCATAATTTATAACCAGTTGCCGCAGTCATCGTAGGTACAGCAAGAAAAAATGAAAATTCAGCTGCAATTTTCCGATCTAATTTTTGTTGCATGCCTCCAATGATACTTGACGCACTTCTGCTCACTCCAGGAATCATCGCCATACACTGCCATAGTCCAATCCAAAATGCACTTTTATAGGTAATCTCTTCTTCTTGATGGATCTGTGGAGTTTTAAATAAACTATCTATAAATAGCAGCACGATTCCCCCTACAATTAAGCTGATGGCAACAGTCATACTACTTTCCAGCAACGCATCGATTGCATCAGCTGCAAAAAAACCAATCGCTAGCGCAGGGATAACCGCTACCAACAATTTGGAATAAAAGCGAATTCGATGCGTATTGCCTCCTGGAGGAAAGAAAAACTTTTTCCAATAAAGAACCACTACTGCAAGAATAGCGCCCAGTTGAATTCCAACGGTGAACAGTTTAGTGAATTCATCATCAGGGACGCTCAATAATTTTCCAGTGATAATCATGTGCCCAGTCGATGAAATGGGCAAAAATTCGGTGAGGCCTTCTACAATGGCAATGAGGATGGCTTCTAACAGTCCCATGCCTATTTTTTGAAAATGGCAACAATTTCAATTACCAGTCCTGCTAAAATCAAGAGGGGGGCAACAGTAATACGCGTAGTGCTATAAACAGCCGCTCTATTAAATACAGAAGGATCTGTGTTGCTTTGTCCACCCGACATGAGGAACATGCCCAATGCAATCAATCCAAGTCCAGCTAACATCCAGGTATAATTCTTTTTTCCAAAAAGGGATCCGCTTTCTGTGCTCATGCTTAATTTTTTAATCAATAGAGTTCATCTAGTTTCATCTTCAAGTACTTAATTACGCTACGGTGCGTACTAAAAAGCGTAATCCCAATACCGAGTAAAATCAGTGCAATAAATAAAAAGGAAAGACTAGTAAGGTCTCGAATTGTTTTTAGCTCGGGTAAAATATTTTCAGCAATTTTTACAAATGCAAATACAGCAGCCGAAGCAATTCCGCCGCTAACCGCGCCATTTACAATCGCCTTTTGATTCATGGGCCAAGCAATAAACCAACGAGTAGCTCCTACCATTTGCATCGTTTTAATCAAGAAACGATTGCTGAACATAGCCAACCGAATCGTATTGTCGATTAGCGCAATCACCACTGCAGAAAGCAGAAGTGCAATCGTCAATAAAATAATACTGATTCTACGAATGTTTTTATTCAGATTGTCAACTAAGGCTTGCGGGTATGCCACCTCGCTAACATAAGTCTGCTTCAATAAGTCAGCTTGAATTATTTTTAAGGAGTCTACATTCATGTATTGCTGCTTTACCTTAAAGTTGATACTATTCGGGAGAGGATTGGCATCCAAAATTCCATCCCACGACTTGTTTCCATCTGCCATAAAAATCTCTTTCGCCTTGTCTTTGTTGACAAACTCAATTGATTTTACGTAAGGTTTGCCAGCGATATAAGTAAAAAGAGTAGCACTGTCTTTGGGATTGAGATCTCCACGCAGTTCGGCACGTACTTCCACGCTTTCCTTGAAGTAGTCGCCTAGTTTTGTTGCGTTGATGACCAGCCAACCGATTATACCCAAGAGTAGCAGCACCAGCGTAACCCCGAGGATTGACATGAAATAGGATGGTTTGCCTCGTTTGATGGATGATTTTCCTGGTTGTGCCATAGGAGCAAATATAAAAGTTTAACGCTACAAACCGTATTTTTGATGACCCTATGGAGTATGATTTTCGGCGAATAGAAAAAAAATGGCAAGCACTTTGGTCAGCGCATCAAGTGTACAAAGTGAAGGAGGATTTTTCACGTCCTAAATGTTATGTGCTGGATATGTTTCCATATCCGAGTGGAGCAGGATTACATGTAGGTCATCCATTAGGATATATTGCTTCTGATATCTATAGCCGTTACAAAAAGTTAAAAGGGTTTAACGTTTTGCATCCAATGGGCTTTGACAGTTTTGGTTTGCCCGCGGAGCAATATGCATTAGATACAGGACAGCATCCTGCAGTAACTACCGAGCGAAATATTGCAACGTTTAAATCTCAGTTAAACAACATTGGCTTTTGTTATGACTGGAGTCGCGAGGTGCGCACGAGTGATGCTTCCTATTACAAATGGACACAGTGGATTTTTCTTCAGTTATTCAATTCGTTTTTCAATACCAGCAAAAAAAAGGCAGAACCCATTGATGCGTTAGTGGCTGTTTTTGAAAAAGAGGGAAATGCTGCTCACCCTTGTCCGGGTGCTGCTACTATTCATTTCAGTGCTGCCGAGTGGAAAGGTTATGATGCTGCCAAGCAGTCTTCCATTCTCATGGAATACCGGTTGGCTTATTGTGGATATGGTGAAGTAAACTGGTGCGAAGCGCTGGGTACAGTACTTGCCAATGATGAAGTAGTAAATGGAGTCAGTGAACGTGGCGGACATCCCGTAGTCAAACGCAAATTGCGGCAGTGGTACCTACGCATCACCTCTTATGCCGATCGTCTATTGGAAGGATTAGAGCAGGTTGAGTTCAGTGAGGCCATGAAGGAAATGCAAACGAACTGGATTGGAAAATCCAGCGGGGCAGAAATTGATTTTACAATTTGTGATACCCCACACTGCATTCGGGTGTATACAACACGTCCGGATACCATTTTTGGAGTGGACTTTATGGTGATTGCGCCAGAGCATCCACTGGCAATGGCTCTAGCTACCCCCGACCAGCAAAAACCAGTGGAAGATTACATAGCCTGGGTTAAAAGCAGAAGTGAGCGGGAACGGATGGCTGAAAAAAAGATCAGTGGTGTGTTTACGGGTTCCTATGCAGAGCATCCCTTTGAACCCAACCGTAAAATTCCAATCTGGATTGCGGAATATGTGCTAGCAGGATATGGAACGGGTGCCATCATGGGGGTTCCCTGCGGAGATGAGAGGGACCACCGCTTTGCCAGGCACTTTAACCTGCCAATCACCAACATAATTGGCGAGCTGTATACAGGTCAGGATGCAGTGACCACCAAGGATGCTAGTCTTACCAACTCCGGCTTTTTAAACGGGATCCGGATGCAAGAAGCTATAGAAGTGGCTATCCAAGCAATCGAAGAAAAAGGAATTGGAACCCGAAAGGTCAACTATAAAATGCGTGATGCGGCCTTTAGCCGTCAGCGCTACTGGGGCGAACCTTTTCCCATAACCTGGCATGATGAGGTTGCAACTCCCCTCCCGGTTTCTGAGCTGCCTTTGGAACTTCCCCGCGTAGATTCATACCGACCTGGGCCTAATGCGCAGGGCCCTTTGGCAAATATTGCGGATTGGGTATACAAAAAACTGGAGACGAACACCATGCCAGGCTACGCCGGTTCATCTTGGTACTTTCTCCGTTTTATGGATCCGGGCAATGAAAAGGAGTTTTGTAATCGATCTATCGCTGACTACTGGAATCAAGTCGATTTATATGTGGGAGGAACCGAACACGCGGTGGGTCATTTACTGTATAGTCGGATGTGGACCAAGGCTTTATATGACCTTGGACTAATAGGTTATGAGGAGCCCTTTAAGCGACTTTTGAACCAAGGAATGATACAGGGTTCTTCAAGATTTGTGTATCGGATAAGTGGTACGAATAAATTCGTTAGCGCAGGTTTAAAAGATCAATATTCTTGCGATCCTATTCATGTGGATGTGAACATTGTGGATGGATTTGAACTGGATTTGGAGGCATTTAAAAGTTGGAAACCAGACTATGCGACTGCTGAATTTGAGTTGGAAAACGGTAAGTATATCTGCGGGGCAGAGGTGGAGAAGATGAGTAAGAGTAAATTCAATACCGTTAACCCAGACATGATTGTAGAACGCTACGGTGCTGATACATTTAGGATGTACGAAATGTTTCTGGGTCCAGTAGAAATGAGTAAGCCTTGGGATACCAAGGGAATTGAAGGAGTTCACCGGTTTCTAAAAAAGCTCTGGCGCCTCTATATCGGTGAGGGTGACTCTTTGTTGGTTGAGGACCGTCCGGCTACTGCAGCCGAGCTCAAAGTGCTCCACCAAACCATCCAGAAAATCGAAAACGATACAGAGCGATTCAGCTTCAATACAGCGGTTAGTAGCTTCATGATCGCGGTTAACGAATTAACCGATTTGAAGTGCAATTCCCGTTCCATCTTGTTCCCCCTTTTGGCACTTTTGCAACCCTACGCCCCCCACATAACCGAAGAGTTGTACGCCCGCCTAGAGCCCACTTTGGCTCTGCCGAATGGGCCTGGTTTAAATGGGGCAAAGTTTCCGGAGTTTGACGCGACCCATGTGCAGGAAAACACCAAGGTTTACCCGGTGGCAATTAATGGGAAAACGCGTACCAATTTGGAACTTCCACTAACCATTACTGCCTCAGAAGTGGAAGCACTAGTAAAGGCTGACCCTGTTGTAGTAAAGTGGCTAGAAGGCAAGGATCCCAAAAAGGTGATTTATGTGCCGGGGAAGATGATTAATGTGGTGATTTGATTAATAGCCAAAAATTTACCTCTAAAAGGTTGCGGATACGGAAAAATTTATATCTTTCAATTCCTTATCATCGATAAGGTAAACCATCATTTATTCAAAATCTGCTTTATGAGGAAG